>ERZ779627.30-NODE-30-length-78874-cov-27.046689_pt1 | contig 78874 bp, 79 predicted proteins | sample MGYA00514191_ERZ779627 | MGnify/ENA primary metagenome ERZ779627 (study PRJEB29562, sample SAMEA4376705) | mouse gut metagenome | isolation source: Cecum | study: EMG produced TPA metagenomics assembly of the A DSS colitis mouse model was used to assess the... | reverse complement strand
GAATGGGGGCAGACGATTATCTGACAAAGCCATTTAGCATTAACGAGCTTATGGCGCGGGTCAATTCCCTTATCCGGCGTTATACCCTGCTCAATCCAATTTCCGGCACCGAAACGGATTGTATGGTGTTTCAGGGAATGACGATTGATAATCTGAATCGTCTTGTTTTTAGGAACGACGTACAAGTGGAACTTACAGGAAAAGAATTTGATCTGCTCTCTTTTCTTGCGGCAAACAAAGGGAAGGTATTTACGAAAAAGCAGATTTATACCCATGTATGGGAGGAAGAATATGCTTTTGATGATAGCAATATCATGTCTTTTATCAGCAAATTACGAAAAAAAATTGAACCAGACCCGGAACACCCTTTTTATATTTTAACCGTCCGTGGCGTTGGTTATCGTTTTAACAGGGAGGCATAAAATGAATGTTAATCTGTTTTTATTGATTGCGTTTTGTATCGCACTTTTATTTATCTTGTTTCTTGTCACAAAACTTAGGCGTGTACGGGGACAACTATCTATTATCGAAGAAGCCCTTGAAGATATAAAATCCGGGAATTTAAACCGCCGTATGCTGACTAAAAAGAACGATATGACAAGAAAAATCTGCTATGGTATAAACGATATTGCAATGAACAGCCAAACGCAGCTTATCAAGCAAAAACAATCTGAACAGGCATATAAACGGTTAATGACAAGTATTTCCCATGATGTAAAAACTCCCCTTGCTTCTTTGGTTGGTTATTTGGAAGCAATAGAATGTAAGATCGTTGCAGGAGAAGAAAAAGACGAATATGTTCATGTCGCATTTGAAAAAGCGGATTATCTAAAGCATTTTGTGGAAAATCTTTTTGAATGGGTAAAACTGGACTCCGGGGAACAGATTTTTCATTTTGAAGTTTTAGACCTAAACGAGTTATCACGGAATATTATCGTTGACTGGATTTCTGTTTTAGAAAACAGCAATTTTGACTATGTGTTTGATATACCAGAAACAGAGTATCTTATGCGTATAGATGCAAACGCTTATAGCCGCATCCTCAATAATCTGTTGCAGAATGCCCTTATCCATAGTAAAGGAAGCAAAATATCTTTCCATATTTTTGAAAATGATCTGCAAGCCAAAATCACTATGACAGATAATGGAAAAGGAATATCTCCCGATCATCTTCCGCATATTTTTGAAAGAATGTACCAATGCGATCAGTCACGGTCTGCTGGTGGAAATGGATTAGGCTTATCAATCGTAAAAGAACTTGTAGCTGCTCACAAAGGAACAATCACCGTTGACAGCACTCCCGATAGGGGAACTACATTTACCTTATTACTTCCGAAATCCCTGTAATAATACGGGGATTTTTCAGTTTGTCAAATTTCGCTTAACTGTAAAAACATGAAAAAAGCAAGGTTTCGGCAAGGTTTTGGCAAGGTTAGCGTGATAGAATAGCAAATATGAAAAGGAGGTTTTGCAATGAGCAAATATGTAATTGAAACAAAAAATCTTACCAAACAATACGGAACACAGAAAAGCGTTGCGGATTTGAATATCCATGTAAAGCAGGGACGCATATACGGTCTGCTTGGCAGAAACGGAGCCGGAAAGACAACGACCATGAAAATGCTGCTTGGGCTGACACAGCCCACTTCCGGGGAAGTTACAATCTGGGGACAGCCTTTACGGACAAATGAGAAAAAGCTCCTGCCCCGGATTGGCTATCTGATTGAATCCCCCGGATTTTACCCGAATCTGACCGCCACAGAAAACCTGCGCATTTTTGCAACCCTGCGGGGAGTGCCGAGCCGTAATGCAATTAAAAATGCGCTTGATTTAGTGGGGCTTCCCTATAAAGACAAAAAGCTGTTTTCCCAATACTCCCTTGGCATGAAGCAGCGACTGGCGATTGCCCTTGCCATTATGCACGACCCGGAGCTTTTGATTTTGGACGAACCGATTAACGGTCTTGATCCGATTGGAATTGCGGAAGTGCGCTCTTTTATCCGTGACCTTTGTACGGAAAGAGGGAAAACAATATTGATTTCCAGCCATATTCTTTCCGAGATTGCATTGCTGGCTGATGATATTGGAATTATCGACCACGGCGCATTACTGGAGGAAGAAAGCCTTGCAGAATTGGAAGCAAAAAGCAGCAGACATATCCGTTTTACCGTTTCCAGCACAACACAGGCGGCAAGGATTTTAGAACGCAATTTCCATGAAACGCAGTTTACCATACAGGACGATTATAAGATGCGTCTGCATAATTTAGGCATTCCTGTCGGTGAAATTGTAACAGCCTTTGTCGAAAACGGGCTTACCGTGTCAGAAGCCTATGTCTGCGAAGAAAGCCTTGAAGATTATTTCAAGCGTGTAACAGGGGGTGAAGGGATTGCTTGATCTTGTAAAGTGTGAGTTTTGGAAATTGAAACGGAAAAAGTTTGTCCTTTTCGTAATATTTTCTGCGTTGCTTTTTCCTATCCCGTTTACTGCACTTGTACTAAAAGGGAATGTGGGCGATTTGAACGCTTTTGACGGCTTATATGATTTGCTCATTTGCATGGCTGTTCCTGTCATGCTTCCCTGCATACTTGGCATTATAGGGGCTATGCTCTTTTACATGGAAAGAGATAATGCAACTCTGAAAAATTTGATAGCTATTCCTGTTTCGGCATGGGAAATTGCGACTGCAAAAATCATAGTATTATACTTTATCAGCCTTTTATTCACCTGTGTAACATTGTTCTCTGCAATTATCGGGGGGATAATAGCCGGATCTGATTTGGGCAATATTTGGAACAAACTTATAACCGCCATTATTACGGCTATTCTATATGCCACGGGTACACTTCCGATTATAATTGCGATTGTAAAATTTAACCGCTCTTATATATTTGCAGTTATTTTGACATTCTTCTATACAATGTTTGGATTTTCCCTTGCTTTTACAGGGCAGTTCACATCAGATAATCAAGTGATGAAAGTGCTTACCAGTATTTTACCAACGCCTGTTATTTATCGTTGGCAGGCTTCAAGAATGATTGAGCAGGGAACAACTGCTTTTGAAAACTGGCAGCCCTACTTTCTGAAATTAGGAATTGTAGTATTTACCGTTTTTATTCTTGGAGGTATCTCTTATTTTGCGATTATCAAAATCTACAAAAAGCAGGAAGGGCAGGTGTAAGAAATGGCAAGGCTCATAAAAACAGAACTCTGGAAATTAAAACGATACTCTGTTATCTGGATTGGAATTGCAACTATGCTGTCTGTTGTTTTACTAACCTGTTTTATGGAGATGGGTACGCCGGGAACGCCGACATTTTCCAGTTTTTCAGATAATGTAATATGGAACAGCTTTTCGCTTATCTTTCCGGCGACAATCGTACTGATTGCAGGTTATATGATTGAACGTGAAAGAACAGACGACACGCTTAAAAATATAATGGCAATCCCGGTATCTTTCCGAAGCCTGCTTTTGGGTAAAGTGTTTGTCTGCGGAATGATTTCTGTCTTTCTGGCGGTAGTGGAACTTTTATTTACTGCTCTCATTTCGCTTTTTAGCAGATATGAGGGAATTGCTCTTGGCAGCGTAATGAGATCGCTTGCCCAAATGGTTGGAATGAATTGCTTTGTATTTATATCGGTGCTGCCTGTTATTGTATTTACAGGACAAAGGGCAGGAGCATTTATGACGGGAGTAGCTTTTGCATTTTTTTATGGTTTTATAGGGACTTTTGCTTCCGGTCATGGTCTGTCCTGTCTTTACCCGGTTACGATAGGACTTGGTTTCATCAATTATCAAAATGGCATGGAAGTCGGCACATATAATATTTTCCGATGCGTTGTTGTACTTCTGATTATGCTTGTTATAACTGCGGTTATGCTGCTTCTGGCACAGGACAGGAGCAAAACACAAAAAATAAAAGGCAAAGGGGATATTCAATGACAGGAAAAAGAATACTTTGCATCATTCTAATATGTATGGGTACTTTATCGCTTTCTGGCTGTAACAGCATTTATCAAGCATTATCCGACGGGACGGAAAAGATACTTGATATGGCTTCTGACACTGTAGGCGACACTCCAAAAAATACTGCTTTAGACATCATGGATGCGCTAAATGAAATTGGTGGAAACACTGTTTTAACTTCTGAATCCTCTTTGCAGGGGGAACGTACTACAGGGATTGATAATTACGTTGGAACTTATTCAGCCGAATATAAGGACTTTTCAAAAACGGAATATCTGTTTGGCGGTGTTGATGTTGAAAGAGAGCAGGGAAATGAATTAACTGTAGAGTGCGTCCTAAAAGTTGACAGTGGTACTGCTAAAGTATTTTGGATTTCGGGAAGCGAGAAACCAGTTAGCTTGATTGAAACGGACGGAACTTATAAGGAAACAATTACATTGTCAAGTGGCAGCAACTATATTGGTATTGAATGTGAAGATTTTACAGGAAGTATGGAATTGAATATTAAATAATGCTCTGCCGCACGACGGCAAAAGAAAAAAAGCCGTCGTACAGCAGAGGTATTTTCACACGCCTATTCATACACGGCGGCTTTTGAGAGATCAAAGCCGCCGTTTCTTTCATTAAAGAAGCGAGAATCTTTGCCTAAAGAGATATGGCGGCTAAAGGAGTTGCCGCCATGAAATGCAAACTGTATCAACAAAATTCATCGGTGATTGATTTGTTAAAAAAATCCTGTCTTGTGGAACGGGATTTTCTGCCTATGAGTATGAATATACATATCATTTAGTATGTCTTAATAACTCGCATTACTCAAATACCTATGCGCTTTCTGCTGCATGGGTATTTGCTGTAATAATCCCCTACTGGGAAGAAAGGGGGTGAGTGAAAATGAGATATTCTGAACAGTTCATGGAGCATATCGAATATGCATTTCATGCGTTCTGTAAGATTGTCCTGCGCCATGAAGCTATGAACGCATGGCGGGATTTGAAGCGGAAAGAGGAACGGGAAATATCCCTTGACTATCTGATGTCAGAACGATATTTTGAACCGTCTGCTATGGACAGCTACTTTGAAAAACAGGACAAGCCGACGGTATTTCTTGTGTTGGGAAAGGAAGTTATTGTTGATGATGAACGGTTAGCAACGGCATTATCAAGATTACCGGAATTAAGACGGGAAGTTCTGTTGCTTTATTACTTCATTGGCTATCGTGATGAAGCAATCGGCAGATTGTACGGACGTTGCAGGAGTTCGATAAACCGCAGAAGAAATGTTGCGCTGAAACAGTTTCGGAAAGAATGGGAGGGATTGAAACATGAGGAACAAAAAACTGATACCCTTTGAGATAATCGAAAAAGCCGTTGCCGGAGAGCCGGAAGCGGTAGACGCAGTATTGCGGTATTACAACGCACATATTAAATACCTGTCTATGTATAAGGGGCATATCAATGACGATACTCAGGACAGGCTAAAAGCAAGATTAACAGAATCCATATTGAAATTTCGGTTCGACAGGTAGGTAGCAAGAGGGTGAAATCAGTAAACTGCTTTCGCCCTCAATTTATTATGGGGCTTGTTACGCAGTAGGGAACCTTTTCAGCTTGTTTTTGTCGGCTTGCAGACATGGGATTGACAGGAAATAAGGATTTATATTGCTACCCCCGAAAATGGCGTTCTAAAGCGTAACAGAAATGAAAGCTGGTACGCCGGGGAGAATAACTGATTTGTCAAAAAAGATAGTGAAAAACCGTTATGAATCTGCTATAATAGGTACACGCATATCAAGGCTCTTTCCGACACGGAAAGGAGCAAAAACAATGTCGGAGAAAAGACGTGATAATAAAAACCGCATTTTGCGTTCGGGAGAGAGCCAGAGGAAAGACGGGAGATATGCTTACAAATATACCGATACTTTTGGTAAAGTGCAATTTGTCTATGCGTGGAAGTTAGTGCCTACGGACAAGACCCCTGCCGGGAAGCGTGACGACATATCCCTTAGAGAAAAGGAAAAAGAGATACAGAAAGACCTTGACGACGGGATAGACACAATCGGAAAGAAAATGACCGTCTGCGAGCTTTACGCAAAGCAGAACCGCCACCGGGGGAATGTAAGGCACAACACCACAAAGGGGCGCGAACGGCTGATGAAGCTGCTGGAAGCGGATAAACTTGGTTCCTGCCCCATTGACAGTGTGAAACTGTCCGACGCGAAAGAATGGGCGTTGCGCATGAAAGAAAAGGGAATATCCTACAAGACCATAAGCAACGACAAGCGTTCTCTGAAAGCTGCTTTTTACACAGCGATACAGGACGACTGTATAAGGAAAAATCCCTTTGACTTCCAGCTAAACACCGTGATCGAGGACGACACAGAGCCGAAAGTACCCCTCACAGGAGAACAGGAAGAAAGCCTTTTATCCTTTATGCAAAGTGATAGCGTCTATCAGAAATACCGTGACGAGGTTATCATACTGCTGGGGACGGGGCTTAGGATTTCCGAACTCTGCGGACTGACTGACACCGACCTTGACTTTGAAAACCGGGTAATCAATGTAGACCACCAGCTTTTACGGAGCGCGGAAACAGGCTACTACATAGAGAAGCCCAAAACACAGAGCGGTATCAGACAAATTCCAATGAGTGAAAAAGTGTATGAAGCGTTGGGGCGCGTGTTGGAGAACCGCAAAGGAACGAAACTGATCACCGTTGACGGTTACAGCAGTTTCCTTTTCCTCAACCGGGACGGTTGCCCGAAAACGAATGTGAACTATGCTACCATGTTCCGGGGGCTTGCAAAGAAGTACAACAAGTGCCATGAGGAAGCGTTACCCAAAGTAATGACACCCCACACCCTGCGCCATACATTCTGCACCAATTTAGCCAATGCTGGCATGAACCCGAAAGCGTTACAGTATATCATGGGACATTCCAACATCACCATGACGCTGAACTATTACGCACACGCAACATTCGCTTCCGCAAGGGCTGAAATGGAAAGGCTGATTGCCGCATAGGCGCGGGCAGAATTTACTACTTTTTTACTACCGCCCAGAGGGAAAACCTAAAGGTTTATGAGGGTATATGTGAACTTCTCCCCATATCTAAACTGCCGGAAAAGCCCGAAAATACAGGCTATTCCGACATATAAGAATTTCTAAAGAGATAATCTAATTTTACCAATAATTTTATGCAAAAAATTAAAAAACAGATACGAAAGTTATACCTGTCGTCCGTGACGGGAAATTTGTCCCTGACCGGGGCGTGGGTCGCCATTCTTGCGGCAAGAGGATACAGCCTTGCGCAGATCGGTCTTGCGGAAACAGTCTTTCACATCACGAGCATCCTGCTGGAAATCCCGTCCGGGGTTTTCGCCGACTTATTCGGCAGGAAGAAAATGCTGCTTGTGAGCAGTATCCTGCGCATGGCGGGAAATATCGTGATGATTTTTTCCTGTAGTTTTTCCATGATCTGCCTTTCGCTTGCCTTTTACGCCGCGAATTATAATTTTGCTTCCGGTTCGGGCGGTTTATCAACCCTGTGCGCGGGCTTTGCGCTTTTCATCGGACACAGAGCTGCTTACGGCACGGATGTTGTGATGTGCGCCCTGCAGATTCTCATCGTCCTCTCCTTATATGAGGCGCGGATAAATGACGGGGTAAGTGATGCCGCAAAAGGGTTGACTCAATCAGTCAGGTCGGAATTGATGCAATGCTTCCTGTCGAGCCTGTCCTTCCTAAAAAGGGAGAAAAAGGCAACCGCCCTGATGTTCTGTAATTCTTTTGTCGGGGCGATGGATATCCTGCTTTTGTTTTTCCTGCAAGCCAAACTGCCTGCGGCGGGAATGCCGAACCAGGCATTGGGCGCCGCCTTATTCTTTATGGAATTGGGAGGTATCTTTGGCTCGAAAATCATTCTAAAATGGAGGAAGCCAAAATATAGAAATGTGTTTACGGTGACAGCAACGCTGGTGTTTTTGGGCGTGCTGGCGGAGCACTCGAGCTTCTGTCTGTTGATGACAGCCGGCGGTTTTCTGGCGGCATTTGCTGACGATATGCTGCAGGTCAGGACCAATACCATTTTGCAGGATATGTTTCCCTCAGAGCAGAGGGCGACGCTTATTTCCATGGAATCTTTTACTTTTTCCGTGATTATGGTGGTGCTGTCGCCGCTTGCGGGACTCCTATTCTCAAACTGGTAACTGATTCGAGTCACCGCGGCGGCTGTATTCGCAAAAGCAGCACATTGTCAAAAAATTGAATATAGTTTGCTTTCTGCCTAAATTCCTGCTACGATAAAAAGGATGAATCGCTTAAACATCAAGATTTTACAATACAGCAAAAATGTACATTAACCTAAACTAAATACTGAAAGGCAGGTACCATCATGAATCCCAACCTAAAAAAATATTCCATTTCCGAGCTCCCCTACTACAAGGTACACGGGCGCACGATTCCGAACGCCTCCCCGCTTCCCCTCTTTTTCAACGGCAGCGGCGTGGAAGTGAACGTATCAGGCTCAGAACTGTGGGTGGATCTGGAAGTCAGTTACAATGTCTTTGAAATGTGGATCACCTGTGAGATCAACGGTGAATTGATGAGCCGCCAAATGCTCATGCCCGGTACATACCCCTTATGCCTGTTTCGCGGCATGAGCGAGGAGCCGATCAAAAATGTGCGTATCTACAGAGAGCTTCAGGCTATGTCTGAGGACGAGGACTGCTGCCTCATCGTCCACGGTTTTCAGGCGGACGGCAGCTTTTCTCCCGTTCCCCCCAAAAAGCTCACGCTGGAATTTATCGGCGACAGTATCACCTCGGGAGAAGGCACTTACGGCGCGAAAGAAGACTGGGACTGGATTCCCATGTACATGAGCTACAGCCGCAATTATGCAAAGATGACAGCCGAAGCGCTGGACGCGGAAGCCTTCCTCATTTCACAAGGCGGCTGGGGCGTACTCTCCGCCTGGGACAACAACCCGAACTCCAACATTCCCTCCCGCTATGAAAAGCTCTGCAGCCTCTGCTATGGCGAAAAAAATAAGGCTCTGGGAGCCTTTGAACCGTATGACTTTTCCCTGCGAAAAGTAGACGCCGTGATCGTCAATCTCGGCACCAACGACGCCTCCGCCTTCGAGCAGCCGCCCTTTGTCGATCCCGCCACAGGCGAGAGCTTCAAGCAGCGCAAGAACGCGGATGGCACCTACCATGAAGACGACTTAAACCGCTTCAAAGATGCCATTGTAGACTTTCTTAAAATGCTGCGCAGACACAATCCGCAGGCACATATTGTCTGGTGCTACGGTATGCTTGGCTATAACCTGACCCCTGCCATCACGGATGCCATGAACCGCTACACGAAAGAGACAGGCGACTACAATCTCCTTTTCTTACAGCTTCCGAACACCACAAGGAAGACGGTCGGCTCGCATGAGCACCCGGGAATGCTTTCCCACCGCAGAGCGGCGGATGTGCTGATCGAATATTTACAGAATTATTTTGCTGTCTAAACTACCAGAAAATTGCGAAACCTCACAACCTTGCAATCGTTGTGAGGTTTTACAATTACCCTATTCTATTATGCAAGAAATGCAAGCACAGTCTCCGTATATTTTTCCGCTTCCTCAATCCTTGGAAAGTGCCCGCTATTCTCAAAAACGGTCTGCTTTATATCCTGCACATTGCTCAACATATATTCTATCTGGCGCTTCGTACAGGCAGGGTCAAATTTCCCGTTAAGCAGCAGTATCGGCTGCGTGATCTCTTTTACCATTGGTAAAAAATTATCCATCATGGTTACTCTTTTTTCGGAAGACCCATTTGGGATAGACGGCTTTTCCATCAGCTTCTTCAAATGCTGCTCTGCTTTTGCCCACATTTCATTTGTGATTTCACTCGTGTCCATGCTCTCCTGATATTCTTCAAAGGAAATGCCATGTAAATAATTTCGCAGCTGCATATCCGTGCAGCAACTAAGCAGCTCCATCAGATCGCAAATGGACTCTTTTCCGCCCTGATAATCCGTTGTTTTCAGTTTTTGGCAAAGTTCGCTTTCCGCATTATTATTATGGCTTTCAATATGCCCGCTTAAAAATTCCGCTGTTGATCTCGCAGAATCTTCAAACCATAGGGAAGGACAATCCAGAATCACCTTATGGATGGATTCCGGATAACAGTGCGCATATAAAACGGCAAGCATACCGCCGTAAGAATGTCCGAGGATACTCCACTTCCCGATACCAAAAGATTTGCGCATCTCCTCAAACATTTCCACTTGATATTCCATACTGTAATCTTCATCCTCTGCAATGGCATCCGAACGAAGAACGCCCAACTGATCCAATATTATAATCCTTATTTGTCTGCTCAGGGCTTTTGCCTGATTGACAAAATCAAGGCAGCTTGCACCCGGGCCGCCGTGAAGATACAGTAACGTATCGCTGTGTTCCTCACCATATATTTCATAATAAATCTTTTTACCAAAAACAGTAGTAAACATTCCCTTATCCCTCTTTTTTATCTCCGCCGCTTTAAAATGCTAAACCCTTTCCAGTTCCATCATCCCCAGTTTCAACGCCCCCATGATCCCCTGTTTATCATCCAGACTTTGCACCACAATATAACTCTCAAGATTCTCTAATTCTTTTGTTTTAATATAGCCGTTTAACTGCTCTTTAAACTTCGCGCGCACCAGAGGCAGGAGCTGCGTCTGGTGCATGACGCCGCCGCCTAAAATAATGCGCTGGGGCGATAAGAGCATCACATAATCAACCAGCGCCTGCGCGATGTACTCCGCCTCCATCTCCCAGACTTCGGCTCTGTCCGCCAGTTCAATCGCTTTCTTTCCCCATCTGCCCTCGATGGCGGGACCTGCCGCCAGTCCTTCCATGCAGTTTTTGTGGAAAGGACAAAAGCCCTCATAGGTATCATGCGGGAGCTTGTTCAGCAAAATATGACCGCCTTCCGGGTGCATCATGCCATGCACGAGTCTGCCGTCCACGATCACACCCACGCCCACACCTGTGCCGATCGTGATATAGATACAGCTATGCAGCCCTTTCGCGATTCCCCAGGTATATTCCCCCAGCGCGGAACCGTTCACGTCGGTATCAAAACCCACGGGTACCCCCAGTTTTTCACGAAACGCGCCTACAATATTGAAATTCTGCCAGGCGAGTTTCGGCGTGGTGGTAATATATCCGTAAGTCACGGAATTTCTGTCCACGTCGATCGGCCCAAAGCAGCCGATGCCCAGCGCCTCAATGCCTTTTCCTGTAAAAAAATCCAAAAGTTTCGGGATCGTGATCTCCGGCGTTTCCGTAGGAATCGAAATCTGCTCCCTGATCTCTCCGTTTTCATTACCGATGGCGCACACCATCTTCGTGCCGCCTGCTTCCAAAGCTCCTAAAATCATATTGATACCCTCCTAACCTAATATCCTTCTTGCTACATACACCCCGCTGGCGGAGGCATGGGACAGGGAATGCGTCACCCCGCTGCCGTCCCCGATGATGTAAAGTCCTTTGTGTTTCGTTTCCAGGTTCTCGTCGATATCCACTTCCATATTGTAGAATTTCACTTCCACGCCATAGAGCAGGGTATCGTCGTTCGCAGTGCCGGGCGCAATCTTATCAAGCGCATAGATCATTTCCATGATGCCGTCCAAGATACGCTTGGGCAATACCAGACTCAAGTCTCCCGGCGTAGCAGAAAGCGTCGGCTCAATGATGCCTTCCGAGATGCGCTTTGCGTTACTGCGTCTGCCGCGCACCAGATCACCGAAACGCTGCACGATCACGCCGCCGCCCAGCATATTGGAAAGTCTGGCAATGCTTTCACCGTAGCCGTTGCTGTCCTTAAAGGGCTCCGAAAAATGCTTCGCTACCAGCAGCGCAAAGTTTGTATTGTCCGTCTGTTTTTCTGCTCCCTCGTAGCTGTGTCCGTTCACCGTCACGATACCGTTCGTATTTTCATTGACCACGATCCCGTGCGGATTCATGCAGAATGTGCGCACACTGTCCTCAAATTTTTCCGTGCGGTAAACGATCTTGCTCTCGTAAAGTTCATCCGTCAGATGAGAAAAAATAACTGCCGGAAGCTCCACCCGCACGCCGATATCCACACGGTTCGACTTCGTTTTGATATCCAGCTCGCCGCACACTTTTTCCATCCATTTGCTGCCGCTGCGCCCCACAGATATGACGCATTTGTCACATTCATAGGCTTCCTTTTCCGTTACCACGCGAAATCCGTCCGCTGTCTTCTCCACCGTTTTTACAGGTGTATCAAAGTAAAAGTCAACCTTATCCTTTAATTCCGCGTATAAATTTTCTAACACAATATAATTGATATCCGTCCCTAAATGGCGCACCGAAGCATCCAGGAGATTTAACTTATTTTGCAGACAAAGCTTCTTAAAATGCGTCCCTGCCGTGGAGTAAAGCTTCGTCCCCTCGCCGCCGTAGCGCATATTGATCTCATCCACATAGCGCATCAGTTCCAGGGCCTGCTTCTTCCCCACATACTCGTAAAGCGTGCCCCCAAAATCATTTGTAATATTGTATTTCCCATCAGAAAAAGCGCCCGCGCCGCCAAACCCGCTCATAATGGAACAGCTCGGACAGCCCACGCAGGATTTCACCTTTTCGCCGTCGATCGGGCAGTGCCGTTTCTCCAAGGCGTGCCCCGCCTCGATCACCGCAATTTTCAAATCCGTTTCCTTCTTTGTCAGCTCGTATGCCGAGTAGATGCCGCCCGGTCCCGCGCCGACAATGATCACGTCGTATCTCATACTCTCACAATCCTCTGCCAGCTTGCTATTTCCCTGTATTTCCGCGACGCTCCCGTCGTCTTGCCGTGCTCTTTGAAACAGCATCCTGCTTTCTGTTTTCTTTTCTTTCATCTTAGCATAAACAGCAATCGGCGGCAATAAAAACGCGCTTGAAAAATACTGCAAATGGTACTATGATGGAAACGTCGGCGTGCCCTGACGCCGCCGATCATCAAACGGTAAAAGCAATCGTCATTGCCGTTTAGAAATAGAGAACAAACGATAAAGAATAGGAGCTCATTCCCATGGAAAAGTTAAAACCGAAGTTGTTTTCCGTCATGAAGACTTATACTAAGGAGCAATTTATTAAGGACGTAATCGCCGGCATCATCGTCGCCATTATCGCCCTGCCCCTATCCATCGCCCTGGCACTTGCATCAGGCGTCGGCCCCGAACAGGGTATCTACACCGCCATCGTTGCGGGCTTTTTAATCTCTTTTCTGGGCGGAAGCCGCGTACAGATCGCGGGACCCACAGCCGCCTTTGCCACTATCGTCGCAGGCATCGTGGCTGCCAAAGGCATAGACGGTTTGATCCTTGCTACCATTCTGGCCGGCATTATTTTGATTGCCATGGGCTTTCTGCGCCTTGGCAACCTGATCAAGTATATCCCTTATACCATCACCACAGGCTTTACGGCGGGTATCGCCGTCACCATCGCCATTGGTCAGATCAAAGATTTTTTGGGCCTGACTTACCCCGAGGGAACCGTAACGATCGAAACCATGGAAAAACTGGAAGCGGTTATTCAAAATATTGCGACTATCAATGTGCAGGCGCTGATCGTCGGCATGATCTGCCTGGCTATCCTTATTGTGTGGCCTTATATCAACAAGACCATTCCCGGCTCCCTGATTGCCGTGATCGTCGGTATCCTGATAGTGAAGTTTCTCAATATGAACGTAAACACCATCGGCGACCTTTACGAGATCAGTAATAAACTGCCAAGCTTCCATCTGCCTTCCTTCACCTTGAAGGACGTGGGCGATATCCTGCCGGATGCTTTTACCATCGCAATTCTGGCGGCTATCGAATCCCTGCTCTCCTGCGTGGTATCTGACAGCATGATCAATTCCAAGCACCGCTCCAATATGGAACTGATTGCACAGGGCGTCGGCAACGTCGGCTCCGCACTGTTTGGCGGCATTCCCGCCACGGGCGCGATTGCCAGGACGGCCGCCAACATCAAAAACGGTGGGCGTACCCCCATTGCCGGTATGGTGCACTCCATTACGCTGGTATTGATCCTTGTGATTTTAATGCCTTACGCAGCGCTGATTCCCATGCCCTGCATCGCCGCCATCCTCTTTATGGTGGCCTATAATATGAGCGGCTGGCGTACCTTTGTGAATCTGATCAAGTCCTCTCCCAAGAGCGACATTATCGTATTAGTGCTTAGTTTTGTACTTACCGTCGTCTTCGATCTGGTACTTGCGATTGAGGTCGGTATTCTACTTGCCGCAATTTTATTTATGAAGCGTATGAGCGAAGTAACGGAAGTGGAGGGCTGGAAGTATGTGGATGAGGAAGACGATCCCGATGCCCTTTCGCTTCGCGTGGTGCCAAGCCACACTCTGGTTTATGAAATTTCCGGGCCGATGTTTTTTGCGGCGGCAGACAAGATCCTGCGCATCTCATTAAAGGAAGACACCTCCTGCCTGATCCTGCGTATGCGTAGTGTAAACGCCATCGACGCGACCGCCATGCACTCCCTGACGGAACTTCTGGAAAAATGCGAAAAGAGAGGCATCCGTATCATCCTCTCTCATGTCAATGAACAGCCGAAAAAAGTAATGGATAAAGCAGGCTTTACCGAGCGGGTCGGCATAGAGAATTTCTGCGCCCACATCGACGAAGCGCTGGAAGCGGCGGCTAAGCACGTTTAGCCCGAAATGTAATAAGTCTATTCAAAGTGATCGGCAGAAAGAGTACATCTTCATGTCGATCACTTTTTCATTTTTAACAGCATTGCTTCGCAAGGTGCCTTCATATTGAAAGCCCGCTTTTTCCAGCACACGGCAGGAAGCGGCATTGTAGGCAAACGGCTCCGCATATATGCGGAGAATATCGCTGTTATCAAACACATACGCGCAAATTTGTTTTACCGCATCGGTCATAATGCCCTTTCCCCAGTATTCTTCCGCCACGTAATATCCCAGTTCCGCAGTCCGCCTGTGGATATTGCCCTGACGAAACACGCCGATACTGCCAATTGCTTTATCATCTACCGTAATCGCAAAAGCAAAGGTCTCGTTTTCATCCGCCGCAAGCATGGCGGAAATAAAGTCCACTCCGTCCTGTTCTGTATAAGGATAGGGCAACCCATCCCGCAGGTTATCCTGCACTTTTTTATTGGAAATGGCAGCTGCCAAATCCTTTGCGTCTGATAATTTCCATTTTCTTATTTTACAGGTCATTTCCGATTCCAGCCTTTCAATAAACAAATTTCATTAGGGCTTTCCCAAAGGTACTATTTCCAGCGCCATTTAAGCCGCAGATTATTATTCTACACATGCCGGATCCCCAATCTCCTCATTCCCCAGATATTTTTTGTATTCTTTCCCCTCATAAAAATTCATGATCGGGCGGCGAAGTTTCGACGGATACAAGGGCAATTGATTTAATACAGACAAATCCAGCCATTCAAAACCAATTTGATTCGTATCCCCATGCAGTTCTGCATCAGGGGCTTCTCCCAGATAATCACATAAAAATACCAGATCCACTCTGTGAAAATCTTCCCCGTGAACTCCCTCTATCACGAAAAGTAAATCTTTGCACGCAACCTCTATCCCCGCTTCTTCTCTCACTTCCCGTTCCACAGCCTGCGAAAGCATTTCCTCACACTCCTGTCCGCCGCCGGGCAATATGTACCATTCCTCTTTGCCATCGTTCAACTTTATGGCGAGCAATTTGCCGTTTTGAATAATCACTGCTTTCGCAGAAGTTCTTATTTGCCTTACCATATTGATAATCCTTTCAAACATTTTTGATTGGAAACATTATAGCTTATTCTGCGATCAATATGCAAGAATTAACTTTTTTGATGTTGTATCCTTATCAAAAGTAAACTATAATAATAACTGCAACAAAACTTTATGTGGCAAACTGTTCTGACATGGAGATTAAAATGACGGATATCAAAAAAATATCAAATCTGGTTACTCCCATTGCGCAAAAATACGGTGCAGACAGAGTCGCACTATTTGGTTCCAGAGCAAAAAATACAGCAACAGAAACAAGTGATTATGATTTTTTGATTTCAAAGGGAGCTATCCGATCATTATTTCAGTTAGCAGCATTTATTGATGAGCTGGAAATGGTATTAGGTTCAAATATCGATGTAATTACAGATACATCCAACGATATTGAATTCTTGGAACAAATCAAAAAAGACGAGGTTGTTATTTATGAATCCAAAGGATAAAACATTACTCATTAAAATAGATAATTATTGTTCGGAAATCAAAGATACACATGAATATTTTAAACAGGATAAAAACCTTTTTACCAACGAAAAACTTGGCTTTATTTACAGAAATTCCATAACCATGCCAATACTGCAAATCGGAGAGCTCTCTAAAATGTTATCCACGGATTTTTTAAATCAATCTACGAAACAGGACAATCAATCTCACTGTTCTTCCTATGTTGATATACAAGCGAATACCCTCTCTGCACAATATCGCACTCATCATTTAATCTATCTATACTATGTAAAACGTTTCCCAAAAACGCATCTTTATCTTTGTCATCCCTTGTCATTTGGAATGACGAAACTGGCTGCATTACAAAATGAACTTCCCAATTGGGGTTAGGATGCTCCAAAATACAAATATTCCCATCCCTTTAAAAAACATTCTCCGCCTGCTCCTGCGCAGAGTATTCATTTACAACTTCTTGGTCCGTAAACATATGAAAATGTACCTGTTGAACCTCCTGCCTTTTCCCTCCATTGGCAGCGATCACGAATGCATCGCGAAATTGAGGATGCGCCGCACATATATCCTTTACGGTCTCCCAAATCTTCACAAAATATCTGCTATAAGAATCGGATGCCATCTGCTACAAATTTTTAATCGCCTTTTTCGGCACAATAATTACATGATTTTGATAGGAAGGCTGCGGATGATAAAACGCAATAACTTCCTTGCCGTTATATATTTTCTTCACAAGAATCAACCGGCTGCAGTATTGAAATACTTTTCCAACCATGGAACCCATAAAGGGACCTTTTGTAATTTTGAATAGTACCTTCTTAAGCATTTTGTTAACCCTTAATTATTCTGAATCAGCCCCCGCACCGCTTCCACCGCCACGCGGACTGCCATATCCGTATCATGCACCACCGGGTTTTCCAGTCCCAGCTTTTCGCGTTCCTGATTCGCAACTACCAAAAAGCAGGAACCTGCCCGCACATGTAAATAACTTGCCACTGTGAACAGCGCCGCCGACTCCATCTCGGAAGCCAAACATCCCAGCCGCTTCCATGCTTCCCATTTATTCACAAGCTCATAGCTTACAGGCTTCGTCTCCGGTTCATGCTGCCCGTAAAAAGAATCCTTGCACTGCACCACACCTGCATGATGAGGGCAGTCCAACTTCTTTGCCGCCTCCACAAAGGCATTTGTCACAGTAAGGTTGGGGACCGCCGGAAACTCGATGGGCGCATACTCTCTGCTTGTCCCCTCCATGCGGATCGCTCCCGTCGCAATCACGATATCGCCGCTTTTCACCTCCGTCTGCATCCCGCCGCAAGTACCGATACGCAGAAAGGTGTCCGCGCCGCAGCGCACCAATTCCTCCATGGCGATCGCTGCAGAAGGTCCGCCGATGCCTGTAGAAGTCACGCTCACTTTCACCCCGTCGAGTGTTCCCGTATAGGTAATATATTCCCTGTTATCCGCAATCAAAACAGGATCGTCAAAATACTGCGCAATCTTGACACAGCGCTTCGGGTCTCCGGGCATGATCACATAGCGCCCCACCTCACCCTGCGCCACCTGAATGTGGTATTGTCTGCTCGCATCTTCCGAATAATTTTTCATTATCATTGACCCCTTTCTCTGGCAAATATCTTCCCAGCTTCTTTCATTCTTTATTATATCAATTTACAATCCGTAAGCCAAACTTCGCAAACACTTTGATCTCCAAAAAATTATATTTTTACAGCTTCTTCGTAAAACAGATGATGCGATTCGCCTCCGTAAAACCCATCGCCATATGAAATCCCAGGCTATCGGTATTGTCAAGTTCGCAATCGCTGGCAAATTCTGTACAGCTCATATCCTTTGCCCATGCCTCGCATGCGTGTAGCAGTTCTTTGGCATAACCCCGCTTGCGGTAACCTTCCAAAATGAAAATACCTTCTAAGTAACCGACGAGAGATGTTTCCGTGCCTTCCACATAATCGCTGCGCAATTGACATTGCGCAAATCCGACAGGCATGTCATTTTCATACTTGAGGAAAATACAGGCGGTATCTTTGGAAATAAGCTCTGCAAATTCATCCGCCAGCTTCTCTACGGAGCTATCATCCCACATTTTGACTGCCAGTTCGGCTATGATTCCAATATCGTCTTTGGAGGCTGTTCTTATCATCTCGCTACACTCCTATCTGTTCCCTGTTTCCCGGAAAATTGTCCACTTGAAGGACCTTGGCAAACCGTACCATTTCCTTCTCAATCGTTTCCATCATATTGTGATCCGGTTTTACCTCCGGTTCCCACCACCAGTTTTTGATGACAAATTTTTCCGCTTGGCGAACGGGTTCCGCCTCGAATCTCGCCACAAATCTTCCGTTGTAAAGAACGGGCAGTACATAGTAGCCATATTTTCTTTTGACAACAGGCGTATACACTTCCCAACGGTATACAAAACCAAACAGTGCCTCCAGCATCTCCCTGTCCCACATCATATTATCCAAGGGCCCAAGAAATCTTGCATAATTGTCTTTCGGCTTCTTCTTCAAGTACTCCCAAAAGCTCCCTGAAACATAAAAACTCTCGTTGATTCCCTCGGTCTGTATTTCTTCAATTCGCTCTTTTTCAACCAGTGTCTTCAGTACCGAACTGCGCAAATTATTATCGCTCACAAAACATCCCTGCCATGCGCCGCCATTCTTATTCCACAAAAAACCGACGCACTGCAGTCTCCTCTCAACATACCACTCCACAAAATCCTCTACAGTCATATTCGGATCACAGAAAAGATATTGATTGTCAATGATACGTTCCGTTAAATCAAAATATTTCTGTGTCCCTCGTTTATCCGCCACCGTGAGCGTGCCGTTATTAAAAAGATAATCCAGTGCCGCACTCGACAGCTTTTTCGGTCCCCAACGGCTTTCCCACACTTCTCCGATCGTAAGATCCTTTGTGCCCGTTTTCCCATGCTGTTCCACAAAATCTCTGACATCATCCAAGATATCCAATACGCCCATCTGGTTACGGTACTGTAAAGTACGCACAGCATTTTCATGATAAGTATTGCGCACAAATTGAAAGCGGCCAAAATCCTCAACATGATAAATACACATTTCTTTATCAAAGCCGTCGACCAGCCTATGATCCTCGTATAACAGACTGTTAAGAAAGTCTTCCCTGTAATCCTGCACCCTGGCCTGCAATACCAGATCAGCATTTCTCATCACAACACACAGAGGATCATATTGAATGCTGTGGATACGCTGCATGTTCTTTTCAACGCCCTTCTTCCCGCCAAGCGTTTCCGCACCGTCCAGATTATGATATCGGCACAGCATCTGTCTTACTTCTTCTTTTGAATATCGCTTCATCTGTATTCCTCTACTGCATTCGTCTTCCAAACAAGATTTTCAATGCTTCCATGACAGCAATCCCAACTCTGCATCTCAGACAGGCTATGACATCATTATGACATAGTTTATGTTTGCAGACAACCTGATATATTGACCCGCCCATATTCAATGAAACGGCTTACCCGATATGCCATTTCCGCTTTGGGTAATGCCCGTGCATAAATGTTGCGGTTTGCCAAACCAAAAACCGTTGTGCTATAATTTCACATAGAAATGAGTCCCAGACATTATTCGAGGAGGAATCCAAATTGAAAAATAACGACAAGACAAACGTGATGCGCGTTTTAGATGGCAAAAAAATTTCCTATACAAGCCATACTTATGAGCCTGACCAGGCAATGAGCGGCGAACAGATTGCGGGAATCCTCGGCGAAGATCCTGCCCATGTTTTTAAGACACTGGTCACACAGGGAAAATCAGGCAGCTACTATGTTTTCGTGGTTCCCGTACAGGCAGAACTCGACCTGAAAAAGGCAGCGAAGGCGGCGGGTGAGAAAGCCGTCAATATGATCAAGCAAAAGGAACTGCTGCCGCTGACGGGATACGTTCACGGCGGATGCTCGCCAATCGGCATGAAAAAGCAGTTCCCGACTTTTCTCCATGAAACGGCAAAGCAATATGATAAAATATTTGTGAGCGCAGGAAAGGTCGGCTTTCAAATCGAACTTTCACCGCAAGATCTCGTGACTGTAGTTCATTGCGAGTTTGCGGATATTATAGTGGAGACAGAGTAAGTCTTTTGTATCATAAACAGTGGATAAAACCAGAAAACGGTGAAATCAGTTATGAAAATAACCATAGCAATGGATTCTTTCAAGGGAAGTTTATCTTCCATAGATGCGGGAAAAGCGGTAGAAGCAGGCATTCGTCGCGTCTATCCGCATGCCGAAATCTTTATCCGCCCGCTCGCTGACGGCGGTGAGGGCACCGCCTACGCATTGACAACAGGCATGGGCGGGGAATGGATTACCATGAAAGCGACCGGCCCTTTAGGGAAACCTGTCTCCTGCAGCTACGGGATCATCCGCAACAGCCAAACGGCAATTATCGAAATGTCCGCAGCAGCCGGCATCACCCTTATACCGGAAGCGGAACGCAATCCCCTGCGCACCACCACTTACGGCGTGGGAGAAATGATTGCAGATGCCATCGGACGCGGATGCAGAAAATTGATTGTCGGCATTGGCGGCAGTGCGACCAACGAAGGCGGCATCGGTATGCTGCAGGCGCTTGGGTTTGGATTTCTCACCAAAGAAGGAAAGCAGGTGCCTTTCGGGGCAAAAGGACTTTCCGTACTGGATCGAATCACCAACGATAATGTGATCCCTGAGCTGGCGGAATGTTCTTTCAAGATTGCCTGTGACGTGACAAATCCCCTCTGCGGAGAGCAGGGATGCAGCGCTGTATACGGTCCACAAAAAGGCGCCGATCCGACCATGATAAAACAAATGGACAAATGGTTGTTCGACTACGCTTCAGTTTCGCGAAAGACCTATCCAAACGCCAACAGCAATCATCCCGGTACGGGAGCCGCAGGCGGCCTGGGGTTTGCCTTTCTCACCTTTACAAACGCGGTCCTTGCATCAGGTATTACGATCGTCCTCGATGAAACGCATTTATCAAACAATATCATGGATTCCGACCTTGTGATCACAGGTGAAGGACGTCTCGACGGACAGACGGTCATGGGCAAAGCGCCGATCGGTGTCGCAAAGCTTGCCAAAAAATACGGGAAACCTGTCATTGCCTTTTGCGGCTGTGCAACGAAAGATGCCTCTGCCTGCAATACCGCCGGAATCGACGCCTTTTTCCCGATCCTGCGTGAAGTCGTGCCGGAAGATGAAGCAATGAAACCTGAGACTGCCGCCGCCAATATGAGCGATACCGTGGAACAGGCTTTTCGCTTACTCCGCACATTTATACCTTAAATGTTTTCAGGCAGAACCCGACACGCAGCAGATTTCCTTCCCGAAAGGCAAACACCTCTCCCTGCATTTTCTCCACAAGGAGTTTGACGATGGACAAACCCAGTCCGGTGGATTGGTTGCGTTCTTCCCTTTCCACATAAAAGCGCTGAAATATTTTGTCCGGATCAAGCTTGGAATCTTCAGCGATCGGATTCTGCACGCAGATGCAAATACGGTCGCCGAACGCGCAGTCTTTGGAACGGTTTGTCGCCCCGTCAGCATCCCGCATTAGAGGAGCCGCCCCATTTTGCGCAATGGAAACCACCTCGTCCCGTATAATCGAAACCACCACTTCGCCCACGGAATACTGCAGGCAGTTTTTCAAAAGATTCTGCATCACCCGTCGAAACAATTCTTCCTCCGCAAACGCCTTATAAATCGTGTCCTGTTCTAAGCGCATCGTAAGTCCTTTTTCTTCAAACACGGGAATAAAATCCGTCATACAATCCGCGATCAGATTGGTTACGTTTACGATTTTTAAGAGGATATCCTGCTCCTGATTCATCCAATAGGAGTATTCAAAAAACTGACTGACCCGCCGCTCCAGTTCTTCGGAATGCCGAAAACAAACGGACAGATACTCTTTGCCCGCATCGTCCATCTCGCATCGTTCCAGCAGTTGCAGATATCCTTTCAGGACCGTGAGCGGCGTCCGCAGGTCGTGAGAGATATTGGTGATCATTTCCCGATATTCATTCTCATTTCTGCTCTGCACATTTCGAAATGCTTCGTCCTCACTGAAAATCTGGTTCAAAGCCACAGTGATTGCCATCAGGTCATTATCCTGCACTTCCAGTGCCAGCGGTTTTTTGATGGGAACACCGACCCGATATTCCAACTGCCGCCTTACACTGCGCAGCTGCCGTTTCAACCCTACAAGGCAAATAAGCAAAATAACACATAACACACTGATGACAAACACTGCAAACGGCATAATAACCTCATTTCTGCGCTAATTTTGCGCATGATTGTCTTCCCCTACTTTAGTTCCGTCTTTCGAAATTTAAGATACCCGACCATTCCAAAAAGAAGAATCCAAATCAGGCTGATGCCCGCGGTCTGCCCGATATCAAACCATGTCACATCCGTTTTTGCAACATGTGTATACAGGGCAAGCGGTGAGAAGCGGATGATTTCTGCAATCTTTTCAGGTACGACCGATGCCAGAAGATTTCCACCCGCTAAAATGCAGACAAAGCAGATGCCCATCGTGGTTCCTGTCTTCCGCGCGTAAAATGCAACCACGCCGCAGACCATAAACAAACTGATATAGGCCAGACTGCCGGCGGCAATCATGCCAAACAGATAAGAAACGTGACATAGATTTCCACAGATTTCCTCAGTGCCCATTCCATTTTTGATTCCTGCCGGAGCCGCTGACGCACACCAGTAGAGCAGGCACAGCACAGTCACCACGAGGGAATACATGATCATCTTGGCAAGATAAACGGCGCTTCTCCTTTTTCCATAGGAAATGGATTCCTGAATCACCCGATTTTCAAAACTTCCGCCAATCATCCAACCCGCAAATAAACTGGCCAGCAGCAGTCCCATTGCGCCGTCGCTCATCCACTCACAGATGGCGCTCCCCCAATACAAAACTTGTAAATTTGTCACATGAGCCGCGTCGGAAAATTTACTGCCAAACCAAAAACAAAAAACCACAATCACTCCAATTGCTATTTTCAAAGACAATGATTTCCGAGCCTGATACCATTCACTGCGTAATAAACTAAGCATCTCTATTCTCTCCTTTCACACCGATGACACTCATGAAGTATTCTTCCAGACTTGTCCCGCACACTGCCATTTTTGTGACAATCACGTCATTTTCATGCAAAACGCGCCCCACCCGCTCTCTTTCATCCAAACAATCAAACAGCTTGATACTGTTGTCCGGCATCACCTGGAAATTCTGCGTGTGCAGTTTTTCCTCCAATACCGTCGCCAGCCGATTGACATCGACGGCTTCCAAAGAAAGATAACTTTTGCAGCGTTCGTCCAATTCTTCATGGGAAAGGACCTCCCGAATCTCCCCTTCGTGGATAATAATGAAGTCTGTGGCCACCTGATATAATTCAGGCAGATTATGACTGGAGATCAGAATCGTTTTGTTTTCATAGGCGTTCAATTTTTTGATCAACTCACGCATTTCAATGACGCCTGTCGGATCTAACCCGTTAATGGGCTCGTCCAGCATAAGCAATTCGGGATTGCCGATCAGCGTGGCGGCGATTCCCAGCCGCTGCCGCATACCGAGAGAAAAGTTTTTTACCTTCTTTTTCCCCGTATCCTGCAAACCGACGAGTTCCAACAGTTCCTTTTCCACTTCATAATTTGGGATGCCTTTCATCAGACACTGCAGATGCAGATTTTCTTTGGCAGTCATACCCGCCACCAGCGCCGGTTCCTCGATCAGTGAGCCGATCCGTTTGCCTTCCTCCTCCAAGTCTCCGCGGTTTTCCTTGCCAAATAAGAAAATACTGCCCCCTGTCGGAAATCCCAGACCCGCGATCATGCGCATCAGCGTCGTTTTCCCGGCACCGTTTTTCCCGATCAGCCCGTAGATCCTTCTCTGTTGCAGGCGCAGATTCACGTGTTTTAACGCCCACTGAGATTTATACTGCTTCGATAAATCTCTCGTTTCCAAAATAATGCTGCTCATACTGTAACGTTCCTTTCCGCTATGTAAATTATTAGGTATTCGCAAAAGCGCACAACAACCTCAAAGGCGTTTCGCAATAACCTACGGAAAGTATAGCGCCCAATGGTTTGATAAGTGTTAAGAAAATCCTGCTAATTGAATAAAAGTGTAAAGAAAAGGTCAAGATTTATTTCGCAAGCCGATATCCAAGTCCCCAAACAGTCTCAATATACTCCGTTTCACTGTAATTTTTCAGCTTACTTCTGAGGTTGCTGATATGCGTTTTAATGACATTCTCATCTCCCAGATATTCATATCCCCAGATCGTTTCGTAGAGATAAGATTTGGAAAAGACTTTGCTTGGCGATTGTAAGAATAATTCCATAATGCCGTATTCTTTTGCCGTCAGCTCCAGGGCGGCGCCATTCACCGCCAGCGTCTTGCTCTCGGTATCCAGTGTTAATTCTTTATAGGAGAGCTGCTTATTTTGCTCTTTTTTATGGTAACGCCGCAGGTTAGAGATGACCCGCGCCGTCACTTCCCCTAAGTCAAAGGGTTTGGTGATGTAATCATCAGCTCCCAATGTCAGCAGATCGATTTTCGTCCCCACCAGATCCTTCGCTGAAATCACGATCACCGGAATATCGCTGTCCTTCCTAATCTCCTTTAGCACTTCGTCCCCGCTTTTAAAGGGAAGCATCAGATCCAGCAGCACCATATCGAACCGCTGGCTTTGCAATTCACAGATGCCGTCCAGTCCGTTTCGAGCGGATACGGTTTCATAGCCGTTTCCTTGCAGCGTCTGCGCCAATAGCTGATTGACGTCTTTTTCATCCTCGATGATCAGAATGCGTTCCATTTTTCCTCCATGCCAGCGCCACGATCCCGCGTTTGAAACATCAGCGCATCAGCGTGACAGGTCAAACCTGTCCAAATCCCGTAATGACCCAATCATATCGGAACATGTCCATCCTGCCGCCACAATACTCGCAGTATCCGCCGTTTAACAGAGAGAACTTTGCCGCCAAAATCCTGTATATGAAATTTTGTATGGCAGTAATCAAAGCCATCTACCAGATTTTCTATGGTATCCTCATATCCGCATTTGGGACAAATGCATCTGCCCGTTACAGCCTGCGAACGAATCACATAGTATTCACAAATTCTGCACCAGCTCTCCAAAAACTTCTCCAACTCTGTTAAGATCATCCTGTTCTGCCATCCGTTTCTCTGCTCCCTTGTTTTCTCTACTATCATTATAAGCAATCGGTTTTACAAAACAAGGTATTTTTCGTCAGAAGTGCCTCATCTGTATCATTTATCGTCCGGAAGCCTTAATAACAATATAGCTGCTCCTAATAAAAGTATGCCCATTCCGATTATTCCTGTCTGCAGAATACGGCTTCGCGCTATTTGTTTTGATGATTTAATAACCCCCGACCTGATAACCGCTATCTCCACTCATACAAAGAAACTTAAATAGATTTGGTTCATCAAAAGCCAGACTGATATAAGCTATTCCTATGTGCAAAAAAATTCCATATCTTCTAACATCCATTTGCTTTGAGAAGCAATTGCAATCACCGCCGTTATCCTGTAAACTGATAGCAGCACGATACCCACGACACCCCTGCAAAGGAGACCCGCTTTGAAGATAAAGACCGCGAAAATGACTTACGAGGAAGCCCTTGCGCTTCCGCAGGCCGCGCATCAAAAACCTCTCAGACAATACTTCCTGTTCCGCCTTCTTCTCTTACTCGTATCCCTCTGGGATCTCTGGCGGACGCGCTTTACCTACCGTCTCATCGGCATCGAAAAGCTGGGCAAAAACGAGCCTTGCCTGATCTTAATGAACCATTCCAGTTTTATCGACCTAAAGGTGGCAGCAAGACTTTTATGCACCCGCCCCTTTCACATTATCTGCACGCTGGACGGCTTCGTGGGCAAGCCCCGCCTGATGCGCATGATTGGCTGCATTCCTACCCGCAAATTCATGACCGACGTGACCCTCGTGCGCGATATGGTCTACGCCACAAAAACCTTGAAAAGTTCTATTCTGATGTTTCCCGAAGCCAGCTACAGCTTTGATGGCACGCAGACGCCCCTGCCGGAAAGCCTTGGAAAATGCCTGAAGATTTTGAAGGTTCCCGTGGTCATGATCCGCACCGAAGGGGCTTTTGCCAGAGACCCCTTATACAATAATCTCCAGCTTCGCAAGGTGCGGGTATCCGCCGAGGTAGAGTACCTTCTTTCTCCCGAAAAAATCGAAGAAAAATCTCCGCAGGAACTAAACGACATCCTGAAAGAGAAGTTCACCTTCGATTATTTCCGCTGGCAACAGGAAAATAAAGTACGCATCAAAGAGCCCTTCCGCGCAGACGGACTGAACCGTATGCTCTATAAATGCCCGCATTGTCTGACGGAGGGAAAGATGCTGGGGCAGGGTACAACTCTTTGCTGTAGTCATTGTGGGATAACATATGAGCTGACAGAGTACGGGTATTTACAGTTGATAAACGGAAATGACAATGCTCTGACGAAAAGTTCGGAACAAACATTTACGCATATCCCCGACTGGTATAAGTGGGAGCGGGAGTGTGTCAGAGCAGAAATCCTGTCAGGCACCTACCGCATGGAAATTCCCGTCGTAATCTATATGCTTGTCAACACGGATCAGATCTGTCAGGTGGGCGAAGGAACCCTCACTCATTCCAAGGACGGTTTTCATCTGACGGGCTGTGAAGGAAAACTGGATTATCATCAGGAACCGCTTGCCTCCTACAGCCTGTACTCTGACTTTTTCTGGTACGAGATCGGCGATATGATCAGCATCGGCAACGAGCAGGCGCAGTATTACTGTTTCCCGCAGGACTGCGGGGATATTGTGGCAAAGGCGAGACTGGCGACGGAGGAACTTTATAAGATCGTTAAACATAATCATCAAGCACATGTTTTACATTCTTCCTAACTAGTTTCGCTGCTACCATTTCCTGCTAAAGTAACACATCATAAACACTCTTAATAGGAGATCATTAAATGGAAATTTTTTTCCCTGAACTACTGGATGAATTTATTTCCGCTCATTTTGTGAAAAAGGTACAAGATAAATTTCATTTCAGTGAAGAACAAACCGTAAAAATTCAAACGGTTGCAAAAGAAATGCTGCCCACCATAGCGGAAGAAGCCTTTTACGTCAGACAAGCGTATTCGCCGGAAAATAAACCGCCTGACAAAGCGTATGAATGCGTTGCCATGTCTCTTGGAAACGGCGTGGATCTCCTACAGGAAAGCTATGTTGAAAAAGGATTGCTGCTGGAGAGTTATATTGTTGAAGTGTTGGCGAGTGAATTATTACTGCACGGATACGAAGCTTATAACAAAAATATCGCTGCTCATACCACACAACATGTGGCACGCTATCATTTCCCGGGCAGCGAGAACGAACTTCCCTTGGAAATGCTGCCTGGACTTTTACAAATTCTTACGCCCAAAATCACATGTAATGCCGCCTTTTGTATGCAGCCAAAAAAGAGCGTGGTCTTTATCTCGGAATTGACGCAGAATGAAGCCATACACTGCCAGGCAATCTGCATTGGCTGCAGCAATAAATCCTGTCCCAACAGAATGGAAGAAAATAACCTGATTAGGAAAAGAATGACCGACCTGCCTTTACCTTACGGATACACCAGGATTTTTGGAGTTGTTTCATAAATCGGGAGAAAAAATGGAAAATTCATCTCGCTATTTTGAAAATAAAGAATGCCAATATTTTCCCTGTCATAAGGGGCTTGCGGATTTTAACTGTCTATTTTGTTACTGCCCGCTGTATCTGAGGGAAACCTGTCCCGGAAATCCTAAGTATTTCGAAACGAACGGGAAAAGGACGAAAGACTGTTCAGACTGCACCTTTCCCCATCGGCTGGAAAACTATGATAAAATCATGCAGATCTTGGGAGAATGACTGCATTATTTCCTTTTTAATTTACAATACACTACCGCCGCCAGCGTACTGACAGACGTTGCCACGATTGCCGGTGCAATGATCCCCGCCGGGTTCACGCTCCCATACTGACTCCTGTACGCAATCATATTGACAGGTATTAGCTGTAAGGACGAAATATTAAGTATTAAAAAAGTACACATTTCATTGCTTGCTTTTCTGCCTTTGACATTTCCGCCCTCCGGCAGATATTCCGGATTTCCCCGCTCCGCCTCCAGTTTCGCCAACTCCTCCATCGCCTTCAATCCCGCAGGCGTGCATGCCCAGCCAAGCCCCAGTACATTGGCAATCAGGTTTGTAGCAATGTATTCTCTTGCGGGATGCCCTTTGGGAATGCGCGGAAAAAGAAAGCTGATAAAGGGCTGTATCCCTCTCGTCAGCTTTGCAATCAGGCCCGATTTCTGCGCAATTTCCATCAAGCCCACCCACAGCGCCATCACACCGATCATGGTGATGCACAGGGACACCGCATCGCCCGCAGAATCCAGCGCAGCGTTCGTCACTTCCGCCATCTTCCCCGTAAATGCGCCGTACACGACGCCAATCAAAATCATGAATGCCCAGATATAGTTCAGCATAAAGGCCCTCTTGCGCAAACTCTTATTTCATCTTATGTGCAAGAAATCCTTCCTATTCTACCTCATATGGTTTTTCACATCTCCTCCATCTGCCTGATGTTCCTTTCGCGCATTCGGGCCTTTTTGCATTCCGCCCCCTCCCATATCCATCACTCCCATAACGGAGATGTCGATATTCGAGGCATCCACCAGATTTGAGACATCCGCACGCTGCCCCTCATCCGAAGCAGGTATTGTGCCGTCAATTTGTCCCTCAATGCTTTCCGCCCGCAGCATTACCGTCTGATACAACATTTCTGCGCCCGCCTCGTATTCCTCATAAGAATAGAACGCGGTTGGGTCCGTTTCCACCAGCGTATCGATCTGACCGCGAATCCTTTGATAAACCTCCTCAAACCTTCCGCCAAAAACATACTCCTGTGTCAACTGCTGCAAATACTTATGATAGCGGGAAAGATATTCTTCATTCTCCAATAGGGCATCAAAAAATTTTGTTCCGTCAAAAGGAGTATCCACTGCATCATTTATGACATCCGACGCGCTATTTTCCGCCCCCATATTCATTCCCCCAAAAGCTAGGTTATAATCCCACGGCAGGATATTCAACATCCCATTGGCTTCATATAAATAATAATTATGCGCCATATTCCCAGAGAGGCTATCCATATTTGCGGAAAAAGTGTGCACCGCCATATATTTCAAAACATTATTCACATCCAAATACGTTTCCAGCTCAGTTCCCTCGCTGATATTTTTAAGAGCCATCACCACCCTTTTGTGATCCGCCTTGCCCGTATCTGTCACCTCGCCCTCCCAGATATCAGAACAACCGGAAAGTTCATCGTCGGTGTAGCTAAGGTTTGCGCCGCCTCCGCCGCCCATGGAAAAACCGCCTGTAAAGTCATGTTTTCCACCGCCCGGAAAATCTGCTTTCTCAAAGTCCTGACCTTCCCCGAAATTCGGAAAACTATTTCCATCCGACGGCATGTCTTTTGCGAAATCAAAGTCGTCGCCGAATGGCATGCCCCCTCCAAATTGGGGCATTTCCCCGTCCAGAAAATCCATCCCCTGCGGCGGCTGTCCGTTTCCGTCAGGTGCTTCCTTCTCCCTGGGCTGTGGAGGCTGTCCGCCGAAGCCGCCGCTCTTTGCGCCGCCTCCCATCTGCATATTATCAGGTTTATACAAGCTGCCGTCCTCCGTTCCATAATTGCGCATCAAAAAACTGTCCTCCACAGCCTCCAACGCCAGATAGACGCCCCAATATTCCCCATTCACCGATATTTTGGCATAGTTATATAAGGAAGCGTCTACCCCCAGATATTGGTACATATCATAGACGAGAGCCTCCTTCATGTTGGTGGCATCCGCATAATTATTATTCAGGATCAGTTTATCAAGACCGAGGCAGGTCTGCCCTTCCACATAATGATCAAACTCCAGCTTAAAACTGTATCGATCCGTATCAGGGTCCATGGCAATTGCCGATAAGCTTGTATTTCCCTTCGGACGAATCCCGACGTTGCACACTTTTGCATCATTGATCACCACATCACAGGAATAATATTCTTCCGCCATGGCATTTTTCAGCATTTCCTCCCACTGATCCTGCGCCATTTGAATATCGATCTGCATCAGTTCCTGCACATCAAACAATGCCTCCTCATACGCCATCGGCACCTGAACGCCGCCCAACGTCTCTACTACTTCCTGCGAAAATACCATCATCCAAAAGCAAAGCGCGACAGCAGCCGCCATCATCACACCGATGATCTTTGTGATATGTTTGTGGGAAATCATAGTTTTCTCCTTAATTCATTAAGACATATACTCGCCGTTGTAGCTAACCAATGTAACATGATCCACCCCTTCTATGTTCTGAATGGCATTGACAAAGGAAGTGGCTGCATCTTTCAGGCGCACCTCCGCCGTCAGCTCGATACCGCCGTTGCTCACCGTTTTGGATTTTATTAAAAACTTTTTCAGCGCTGTTTTTGCCATCTGCACTGCTGTATCTTCCGCCTTTTCATCCTTACAATTTATAATCAGAATGTAAGGATTTTCATGCACCCTGCGGTTGGCAAACAAAATCAGAATCACACCGATGATCGCTGAACCAATCACCGCCAACGAAATCATGCCCGCACCAATCACGATCCCTGCCGCAATTGACCAGAACAAATACACGATTTCAATCGGCTCCTTGATCGCCGCCCGAAAACGAACGATGGAGAGCGCGCCCACCATACCGAGAGAAAGCACAACATTGGAGGTCACTGCCATGATCACTAAGGTTGTCACAAGAGCCAGTCCCACCAGCGTCAGCGCAAAGCTGCTCGAATACATCACACCGTTAAACGTCTTTTTATAGACCATGAAAATAAACAGGCCAATAACAAGCGCAACCAACATCCCAATCAGCGTGTCAAGCGGTGAAAACTGTGTTACATTTTCTAAAAAACTGGATTTAAAGATATCATTAAAAGTCATATTTTTCTTGTATGATGTTTATAGAAGCAAAAACACCATAACTTCCTTTCTTTTTAATATCGTGGTTCAATACAACTCAGATACTGTGGACTTTTGATTTTTTTCTGTAGCCTGACTACTCGACAGGAGTGTATTGCCGCTGCCTTTATCTGAATTGTTTATCTGCTGGATGAGCCGGAACCTCTTGTTCCTGAGTTCTTATTTCAATCAAGTCTACGATGATAATCGATGGTGGATATCACGGTATCAGACTTTATGAAAGGGAGGTACAACCTCATGATTTACGTAGGCATCGACATTGCCAAGCTCAACCACTTTGCATCAGCCATATCTTCTGATGGCACTGAACTCATGAAGCCGTTCAAATTTACGAATGACGGTGATGGCTTCCAAATGCTGGATTCCCGTCTCTCTGCTCTTTCTTATGAAGACGACAGCATCATCATCGGTCTTGAATCGACGGCACACTACGGCGACAACCTTGTGAGATACCTTGTTGCCTGTAACTACAACGTGTGTGTACTAAACCCCATCAAAACCTCGGTTATGCGTAAAGATAACATACGCAAGACCAAGACGGACAAAGTTGACACTTTCATCATTGCCAAAACACTCATGATGCAGGATTCCTACAGGTTTGTCTCTTTCTATGACCTTGACCTGATGGATCTTAAGCAGCTTGGCCGGTTCCGCCAGAAGACCATTAAGCAGCGGACACGCTTAAAGATCCAGCTGACTTCCTATGTTGACCAGGTCTTCCCGGAACTGCAGTATTTCTTCAAGTCCGGCCTGCATCAGAAAGCTGTCTATGCACTTTTAAAGGAGGCTCCCACGCCTCAGGACATCGCTTCCATGCATATGACCCATCTCAGCCACCTTCTCGCGACTGCCTCACACGGCCACTTTAAGAAGGAACAGGCAAAAGAATTAAGGGTTCTCGCGCAGAAGTCTGTCGGTGCCAATGACAGCGCCCTATCTATTCAGATAACCCACTCTATTGCACAGATCGAGTTACTGGATAGCCAGTTAAACAGTGTCGAGGCTGAAATGACTGAAATCATGAAATTTAATGATTCTGTCATCATGACCATTCCGGGTATCGGTTACATCAACGGCGGGATGATACTTGGAGAGATCGGTGACATCCACCGTTTCCCCAGCCCCTCAAAGCTGCTTGCTTTTGCCGGTTTAGACCCTTCTGTTTACCAGTCCGGCAATTACAGTGCCAGACGCACCAGAATGTCCAAACGCGGCTCAAGGGTGCTCAGATACGCACTCATTAACGCAGCACACAATGTTGTTAAGAACAACGCCACCTTCAAAGCTTATTATGACAAAAAGATGGCGGAAGGCCGGTCTCACTATAATGCCCTCGGGCACTGTGCCGGCAAGCTCGTCAGGATTATCTGGAAGATGCTCACTGACGGAGTCGAATTTAACCTCGATTAAGAGGTCTGTATACCAATACCGGTAGATTTTGAAAATGCACCCTTGGGGAGCTTTATTAAAGTTACCCTTTTTTACCACCGATAGGAAAAAGAAATTTTTTGTTAATTTAGGCTTGACTTTTCATAGCTGGTCTCCCTTCTTTTTACCCATAACACCGACAGGCCTCGTATTTTGAAAACGCCGTCTGGCGCAGTGTGTTTGTCTGTATCAGCCTGCGTATGATTTCCGGCAAAAACGCATCGTATTTTATTTCCAGTATCCTCTCCTGCGGCCCCACCGTATTAATGTCAATAACCTTCTCTTCCAAAAAATCTTTATGATACAATGTGGTGCGGATGTCAGAATCAAACGTAATCCTCACATATCCCGCCCGATACATATAGGGTTCGCGCATATAAGATACCAGCACTCGCGGGCAAAGCAACTGGCTGCGCATTTTCGTATACAATTCCTGCACCAGCGGCGCGGGATGATCCCGCATCCAAGTAATTTCACCCTCCAATAATTTCCTGCATTCTTCCTCTGTGATCTGCACATCGACCTTCCTGCAAAGCGTATTATCCTTGATTTTCTTTTCCAGTGTCAAATAAGAAAAATCATCATTATAATACCGTATCCTGAACTTCTCCCGTATGGGAATGCCCTGCACCTTTTCCCGCAGCGCCTTGTCCATGTAGTTATCAAAGTAGATGCTTCGTATCAGATATCTGCCGTCTGCGCCTGTATGCTCATCGTGTTGCATCGCTGTCCGCAGGCGGTCTCTTAATTCGATGTATTGCGCGTAGCTGATTCGGTATTTTAATTCATGCCGAAAACCTTCTACCTGATTCACCGGACCCTCTCCTTTCTGCCACTGTTTTATGACTGCTCTATCGCTGTCCCTTGCTTTCATAATGAAAATAAAGCTTGACACATTGTGTTGAAAGCATGGGTAAAGTATAGAAGGGCATCCTGAAATGTACTTAAAAACAGATGTGATTTTTTGGTGAACAAAATCGAAATATCATGGAACTATAAAAATGCCTATGGTAAAATATATTTATTAATAACTAACTTACTGCATATGAGAGGACCAAATGAAAAAGTATAAATCAATCTTAATTGTACTGCTGTCTGTTATCATTACAGGATGTTCTAACATCAACAGCCAGCCACAAAAAGATGTCAGCACTGAAACAGAACAGCAGACAAAACAGGATACCCAAACTACACAGAATACAAATAACACAGAAGAAAAGGACGCATCCGCTATAACGGAAACTACCGTTGACTATGCTGAAATTTTTGAAGGAATCAACGGCTGCGCTGTGTTCTATGAAAAATCGTCAAAGACTTACATTTTTTATAACAAGGAATTATGCGAAACGGAAGTCTCCCCATTATCAACTTTTAAAATCATAACTGCACTTGCTGGTCTGGAAAACGGAGTATTGAAAAACGAAAATTCTAAAATGGAATACAACGGCGCAGACTACCCTGTTGATGCGTGGAACGCAGATCTCACATTAAAGGAAGCATTTGAGAACTCGTGTGTTTGGTATTTCCGACAGGTTATAGACAAAGTCGGGCAGGAAAATATGCGCGCAATATTACAGGAATTACAGTATGGGAACTGCGATCTGTCTGAATGGGACGGAAGCGGCGTAAATCCTTTGCCGGAGCTGAATGGATTTTGGTTAGCTTCCTCATTAAATATTTCTCCAACGGAACAGATAACTGTACTGCGTACTATTTTGGGCACGGATTCCCCCTTTGATGCCGAGCATATAGAAACCCTTAAAAATATCATGTATCTTACGGAACTTGACAATGGTCGTTTATACGGTAAAACCGGCTCGTCCTCTGACGGAAAGGCATGGTTTGTCGGCTTTTTAGAAGAAAGCGGTGATAGAACTTATTTTGCGGTTTATCTTGATGATATGCAAAATAAAGATATCATATCAGGAAATAAGGCGAAAGAAATTGCAGTCAATATTTTGCAATCAGGGCCCAAAACGGCGGCAGAAATAACACAGGCAAAAAAATACCCCGTCAGCACCAATGAATATCAGACAAAATTTCAGGATTACAGTAATACTTATGAGATCAAAGACGGTTACCTTTACGGCAGTGGTCAAAATACCAGTGGTCAATTAGGGATCGGTGAAATTTCATCTACGGATTTTAATGCGCAGGACATTTTAATTGCAGATAATATTATTCACATGGATGCCTGCGGCGAGACGCTGGTTTATCTGAATGTCAACCATGAATTATATGGCGTAGGAAATAACGGAAGCGGGCAATTGGGACAGCCCATTGAGAAACAGGACAAGCGGACAGATATTGCATATGATGCCTATCATCAATGCTGCATCACTAAGCCTGTTTTGATTATGGATCATGTGAAATATGCAGCAGTCGGCGGCGGTTATATCATGATACTGTCGGAAGACGGCACTCTCTACACAATGGGAGACAATTTGAACGGGCAGCTTGGAAATGGTACGGCAAGACCCGTAGTCAATGCATTTTATACAAAAAAGGAGCATCACTATTCCAGTGAACCTGTGCCTCTGATGGACGACATTGCTTTTATTGCGGCGGATCATGTTACCGCGGCGGCAATTTCCAAAAAGGGAGATTTGTGGGTATGGGGCGATAATTCGTTTGGAGAAATCGGTAATAAAAGACGCGGGAATGGAATGCCGAGCGTTTCTACCGACGTGGTTTCCGAACCCTATCTGGTATTAAAGAAGATAAAGTCTGTACGCTTTGAGGACAACACGGTGTATGCCGTCGATTTTCAGGATCAGGAATACTGCTGGGGCAAAAATGCGACGGCATATCCGAAACCTGTTGAAGCAGAATAGCCTTGTGCGGAGAATGCCGTATTTTAGGCATTCTCCTGCGTGAAACTTAGTGCTTCCAAGTCAGCTCTGCTGACTTTGTGTCTCCGTCCAATGGCGGGACGTCTTTAGAAGCACTTTTCACGCTATCACCCGAAAGCATATCTCCCTACCATCTGCACTCTGCACGGTTGCCTTTCCTCCATGCGTCTCCGCAATCGCCCGCACCATGGACAGGCCGATCCCCGTACCGCCCGTTGCAGTAGAGCGGGACTCGTCCAAGCGGTAAAACCTGTCAAACAATCTGTCTAGATTAGAAACATCTTGAAGGCGGCATGTATTCGTCACCTCAATGCAGACTTTACTGCGCCTGCGGTAAACCTGCAGCCGAATCTCTCCGCCATCATCAGAATACTTAATCGCATTATCCAACAAAATCGATATCATGCGTTGGATGGCATCTCTGTCTCCGAAAAAAGTCAAATCCTCCTCGATCTGCTGACCGTAATGTTTTCCTTTTGCCTTCGCCAGCTGCGTAAAAGGCTCGGCGATTTCCCATGCCGCTTCACTGAGGGAAAATCTGTCCTTCTTCAGAAAAGGCGTCTCCTCGTCCAGCCTCGACAGTGCGACCATATCCCCCACCAGCTTAGTCAGTCTGGCGGCCTGCCTGCGGATATTTTCGATCCACTCATCTCCCTCGTGCTCCATTGCGGCGATATCCGCGCTGGTAGCTATTGAAGTGATGGGAGTTTTTAATTCGTGCCCTGCGTCTGTGATAAATTGCTTCTGTTGCTCCAAATTTTTCAGATAAGGCCGGATTGCACGTCTGGAAAAAACAAGAACCAAAAAGAATACCGTCAGCAGGCTGAATAACCCGATTGCCAAGGATACCAAAAGCAGCGACCGCATAGACTGCAATTGGATCGCTGAATTCAGAAAAAGAATCGACACGCCTTTTTCGCTTCTGCCCATCAGATACCGATAATTCTTATAGTAACCCTTTTCCCTGTCCCGCGAAAAGACGGCCTGCGCGTATTCCTTTGCCGTTTGTTCATCCACAGAGGAAATATTGTCCCTTAATACCTCTTTGACTCTGCCATCCGTATCACAGTGAACAGTAAAGAAACGGGTCATAAATGCCGTCTCTGGGTCTCTTTTTAATATATCTCTGGCGCGCGGCGGCATCTTGGGCCTTTCCTGAACCGTCTGTTCCTGCGAAAGAAGCTCCTTTGCCAAACGATCCTGCATGGAAGTTGTCTTATAATAATTTGCAGTATTGATTCCGACGATGATCAACAGCATGACCAATCCAAACGCCGCCATCGCCGCCAAAACAAAGCGCCTTTGTATCTTTTTTAACATCTGTTCTCCTCGAGAAAATAACCCGCGCCACGCGCCGTCCGAATCTCAATATCCGCGTCAAGTTCCTTTAATTTTTTCCGCAGGAATCCCACATACGTCCACACCACGCTGATATCCGCCTCCGAATCCTGTCCCCAGATCTTATCCATCAGATGACCGGTAGAAAATACAAAACGGGGATTGCGCATAAAAAGTTCCATCACTTGAAATTCCTTATTATTTAAACGCACGGTCCTATTCTCACAGCTCATCTCATAACGGTTGCAGTCAAGCCGCACGTTACCAAAGGACAGACAGGCTTCGGTATACCCTGTATTTCGCCGCGAAAGGGCCTTTACTCTGGCAATAAATTCAGGGCTGGCAAAGGGCTTCGGCAAATAATCATCCGCCCCCGCCGCCAACCCGGCCACTCGGTCCTCAATCTCCGCCTTCGCCGTCAGCATCAACACAGGAACCTTAGATCCCGCCTCTCGGATCTGCCGCAAAACATCCAGCCCATTTACCTTCGGCATCATAATGTCCAGAATTACCACATCATAATCCCTGCTCTGGAAGTAGTTCAAAGCCTCCTCCCCGTCATGGACCGCATCTACAGTAAACTTATTCTTTTCCAGAAGAAACTTTAATCCCTTTGCCAGTTCCGTTTCATCCTCGGCAATTAAAATGCGCATGCCTACTCTCCCTTACCCTTACTCTATTGCTTTCTCATTTCTTCTATTTCTGCACGAAGCTGCTGAATCTGGGCATCTTTTTCCGCGACAATCTGCTTTATCTGCTGCTCATGCTCGATGCGATCCCGCTCTATCCTTTGCTCGTAATTCTGTTTATCCTGTTCATATGCTATGCGGTCACGCTCGATCTTCAACTCATAATTACGCAGATCCTGTTCATGCTCCAGGCGGTCACGCTCAATCTTCAACTCATAATTACGCAGATCCTGCTCATGCTCCAGGCGATCCCGCTCGATCTTCCGCTCATAATTCTTCAGATCCTGATAGTATTCCAGACGGTCACGGCAGCGTTTGCGTACCGCTTCATCGGCATTCAGAGCATAAAGCGTATCCGCGGCTTCCTGTAAAGCTTCGTCTATCGATGCACTCATTCTGATCTCCTCCCATATAGTGGCTTTAAAGAGTCTTGCCCAACTGTCGATGTGATACGCTCTGTCATCTTCTGTCGCAAGATCGATGCGGGACAGATCTACTACACCCAGCGTAAGGCTGTCACTGTATTTTTTATGATCGTGTATGCTCAAAAGTTTGTATGTATCATAAAACTTCGGTCGTTCCGGGAATAACGTATAGTCAAGGAACCCGATCTGTATGGCGGGTTTCGTCTCATTGTAATCCTGTCCATGCTCCAGACTGTCAAAGGACCGGCACAGATAGGTGACGGAGCGCTCGTGCCAGTTCAGGCGGTTGGCCACCTGCATCTCAAGATTGATCAACGTGTTGTCGTTGAGCAAGACATTGACATCCAGGCGAAATTCTTTATCTTTGATGGTTTCGCCCAGAACGATCGGGTTCGTCACTACGACGGAGATCACCTCGTCATCACGCAGATGAAGCAGGGAACAGATCAGACCGCGCAGCACCTTATTGCTTGACTGTAAGACGGCGCGGAACATGTAGTCGTTGGTCATGCCGTAGCGGACTGCGCCGTTTGCATCCGCCGGGAGTTTCAGATTTGTACTCATAGATATGCCTTCCTTTCGTGACAGCAGTTTTGGGATCTGCCGAAGACGGGGATTCCCCCAAAGATGCCAAAGACTTTTGTTGGAAAAACTATCATAAAATGATATCCGCCTACAAAATGTCCTGGCTGTTTACGTGTATGAGATAGATATAGCATAGGAAAATGTGAATTGCAATTATTTATTGCAGCATGACCTGTAGAAAAATAGTGTGCGAAATACCGATAGGTCGGGCATGCGTAACAAAATATAGAGATTGAAAATCTAAAAAAACCAATGCCCTACCATATTTTGTGTTGTGCAGATTTATGAAATCAGTAATTTTTCCTTGACATTGTTATTTTTGCTGTTATAATGTACTCGTACAATAAGTACACTTAAGCTTAAGGCGGCAGGTATGCAGCAGACAGACCTATACGCAGAAAGGCTGTTAAAGGGCGAACAGCAGGAAATACCGTGTAATTTACCAAAACGGAGACAACTATGGAAATCATTATCAGCAACAATGTCAACAAACCGATCTACGAACAGATCACTTCCCAGATCAAGGTCATGATCATGAGCGGCGAATTGCAGGCGGGCGATTCGATCCCTTCCATGCGGGCCTTGGCAAAGTCCATTCATGTGAGTGTGATCACGGTACAGAAAGCTTATGAGGATCTCCAACGGGACGGCTTTATCGAGACAACGGTGGGCAGGGGCAGCTTTGTCTCGGCGCAAAACAAAGAATTTTATCAGGAGGAGCAGCAGCGGATCGCGGAGGAACATTTGCATGCGGCGGCAGAAATCGGGCGGGCAAGCAATATATCGCTGGAAAAACTGACGGAAATGCTGGCGCTGTTCTATACTGATGAAGAATAAAATAATTTACGATTTCAAAATTTGGGCATAAACAATGTAGCGAGATTTACAAATTGCAACAAAAATATAAAAGGAGACACTATGGAACCTATACTGAAACTAGAAAATATCTCAAAAACATTTTCCAAATCAAATTTTACATTAGATAACCTGACTTTTTCACTGCCCTACGGGAGCATCCTGGGCTTCGTGGGCGAAAACGGCTCAGGCAAAACGACAACGATCGGCTGTATCTTAAACACCATCCGCAAGGATAGCGGGACCGTCAAACTATTTGGCAAAGAAATGCAGGACGATGACACGGCGCTGCGGGAGAAAATCGGCGTAGTTTACGACGGTGACAATTTCCCCGGCTTCTGGACCGCCAAACAATTATCAAAGGTCATGAGCGGTTTTTACAGCCAATGGGATCCTGCTCTGTTTCAAAAATACCTGCAAGCTTTCGGGCTGCCGGAAACGCAGGAAATAAAACATTTTTCCAGAGGTATGACCATGAAGTTGGCGATTGCCGCCGCGCTTTCGCACCATCCGCAGTTATTGATCCTTGACGAGGCCACAAGCGGCCTCGATCCCATTATGCGGGATGAGATGCTGGATGTGTTTCTTGACTTTGTACAGGAGGAAAACCACTCTATTCTCCTCTCATCACACATCACAAGTGACTTAGAAAAGGTGGCGGATCACATTGCTTTTATTCACGACGGCAGGCTGATTTTAACTGCTTCCAAGGATGACCTGATTTACCGTTATGCGGTACTACGCTGTAAGGAAAGCCAGTTTCAGGCGCTTGATCCTGCAGACGTGATTGCTTTCAGAAAACGGGACTTCCAAATCGACGTTTTGGTAGCCGATGGAAAAGCAGCGGAAAAGAAATATCACAATATTGTGACAGACCATGTTTCAATTGACGAAATTATGTTGTTATTGGTGAAAGGAGAGTCATTATGAAAGGCTTACTGAAAAATAACTTTTACGCAACGCTTCCCGGGGCAAAGGCCCTCATTCTTGTCATGGTTTTGGCCGGCGCCTTCATCGCGGCAGTGATCAGCCAGTCTCTTTTGATAGCCTATATTGTTCTGGGCATCATCGGCTTTTCCGAAGCTGCTCTTGGCATTGTGAAAGACGAGTTTTCTTCCAAATGGGGAAAATATAAATTGACCTTGCCGGTCAAACGAGCAGAAATCATAAAAAGTCAATTTCTCAATCAACTGTTTTGGATGGCTGTCGGCATTCTCTTTGCCATCACGGTGACCGCCCTATCCTGGCTTTTTCACGGCAGCCTTTTTGATATCCCTCTCGATATCGTCACCACATTTGTCATGGGAATCAGCATGAGCCTTTTTGCGGGTGCGCTCTTCTTTCCCCTGTTTTACTGCCTCGGGGAAGAACGGGGAAACATTTTGATCGGCTTATCTCTCGTCTGCTCCTTTGGCTTTGATTATGCGATTGTTACTTTATTCAATTATTACGCATCACCGGGACCCCAAAAGCCCCTGCTCGGCATTATCATCCTGATGGCGATTTCCCTGCTCGCCTTTGGCCTATCCTACCCGCTCACGGTCCGCATTTTTCAGCGCAGGGAATACTAAATCTTAATCCGTGTCCACTTGCCCTGTTTAAATCGGATCGAGGCAAACGTAAAACGGGAAATCTGATCCGCAAGCACGCCGAGCCAAATACCGATTATGCCAAGCCCGAACACATACCCGCCCAGCCAGGAACCCAGGGTGCGGATAAAGGTAACGCTGATGGTGGAAGCGACCGCCGTGTAAAACGTATCGCCAGCGCCGCGCAGACACCCCATATAGACCACCTGGCTGATCTGGAAAATGACCACGAAAATGATGACCCTCATAATGCCCACGCCGATGGCCACAATATGTTCCTCCGCAAAAAACAGGCGCATCAGCGTCCCTGCCCCGAAAAAGTAAATGACGGCAAGGCAAACTGCAATCACGCCGCCGAACATCCTACAGATGCCACCGTACTCTTTGGCAAGTTTTTCATCACCTGCACCGAGGCTGCGCCCGATCAACGCAACCGCGGCCGCCTGCAAGCCGTCTCCAAAGGAAAAGGTCAGACCCATGATATTCATCCCCACCTGATGCGCCGCCATCGCGTCAGTCCCCTGCTTCGCCGCCATGATCGCCGTCATCATAAAACCGACCCGCATCAGAAGCTGTTCAAAAAATACGCTGTAACCTACATGAATGATATTGACCAAAGTTTTGATTGCAGGACGGACTTTATTTTTGATTAGATAGGGCAGGCTGATAAACCCGTCAGGATTCAGAATGGAAATCACACTCATAACAGACGCCACTACCGTTCCCAGCACTGTCGCCAGCGCCGCGCCCCGAATGCCAAGAGCGGGAAATCCGAAATGTCCGCCTATCAGCAGATAGTTAAAAATGATATTCACGGTATTGGAAGTTACGTTGGTACGCATGGTGATCTTCGTATTGCCCACACCCCGCTGCGCGGAATTGATTCCCATCTGAATGCAGTTAAAAATCATACCGCCCATAATAATCTGAAAATACATCACCGCGCTGTCATGTGTCTCAGGCGTCGAACCGCAAAAACGGATAATCGGACTTGCCAGAAACACAAACAGAATACTCATAATAATTGCCGCAGCAATAATGAAGGCCACCGCCGTACTTAAAATGCGGTTCGCCTCCTCTTGCTTTTCCTCCCCCCGCCGCCTCGCAACCAGGGCGGAGATTGCCACATTGGCAGCAAAAAACAGGGACAGCCCGATAAATTTCGGCTGTGTCGTAAGCCCCACCGCCGCGACAGCATAAGATCCCAAAGAGCTTACCATCAACGAATCCACCAAACCCGCAAAAGCCACAAAAAAGGACTCCACGATGGACGGCCACGCCATATGGAAGGTGATGCGGATATTCTCTTTTTTATATTTCGGGGTTTTCGCTTTCTGCGCTATCTGCTCCATGTGATACCACCTTTTGTGAAAATTCTTGCAACATAGGCTGCCATTTTTATCTTTCGTCTGTACTTCCGTATGCTCGCAGTGCACACTTGTAAACCTTACGGTTTCCTCGTTCACGGGCATTCGCCCTATACATCCGCAATCTGAAAAAAATGTCAGCATGCTGCCATTTTTTCATCTTTCGTCTGTGCACTGCTCATTGCTTTCGCGGATATTATACCACATATCAAATCAGGCAGAAAGTGTATTGCACCATAAACACAATCGTTATATAATTTTTACACTGTCTTATCAAAATATTTTGCCATCGAACCATTAAAAATTTGATTATGGAGCAGATTCAAATGTCACAGGAAATTTTATTGTTGGAGGACGATGACAGCCTCAATCACTCTATTGCTTACAAGTTAAAAAAAGAAGGGTATACCGTACACAGTGCCTTCACCGTGAAAGATGCCCTCAGCCTGTTTCAGAATAAAAATCTTTCCCTGATCATCTGTGATATCTCTCTGCCGGACGGAAACGGCCTGGACTTTTGCTCCCGCGTGCGGCAGGAAAGCAACGTCCTCCTTTTATTTCTGACAGCCCTTGACCGCGAAGAAGATATCGTGGCAGGCTACAGGCAGGGCGCGGATGACTACATTACCAAACCCTTTTCCATAACGGCTTTGACTGCGAAGGTCGGCGCACTCTTAAAACGGTTTCCCACCGATGCTCCCAAAAGCATTATCTCCGGCGATATTACGCTATACCCGGAGGAAGGACGGGCCGCAAAGAAAGATTCCTATTTATCCCTGACTGCAAAGGAATACTCCCTGCTCTCCTTTTTTATGGAAAATCCAATGCGCATTCTTTCAAGGAATCAGCTTCTGGAAGCCATCTGGGATATTGAAGGAAATTTTGTAGATGAAAACACGCTCTCCGTTAATATCAGACGGCTTCGGGAAAAAATCGAGGACAACCCTTCCACCCCTGCCATCCTGAAAAATGTCAGGGGGCTCGGCTATATCTGGGAAAGGAAATGTGAAAAACGATGAGAAAAAAACTGCATCTGCCGTCCTATCTTCCAAACGCATATTTTTTTATTCTGACTGCCTCCCTGCTCTTTGTTTTTCTTTGCGGATTCTGGGGTGTTTCCCTTCTAAATTCCCAACACAAGCAGGAACTTGATCTGATCAGCAACATTGCGGGAGCGGTTCTCTCCGAATATCCCGAAGCAGAGGAACTTTTCGTCTCCACATTGCGGGATACCAAATATATTCACGTAGACGAGGGGCTTTCCCTCCTTAGCAAGTACGGCTATCGACAAAATCTTCTAATGAGTGATATTCCTTATTATCGCTCAGCTTTATCAAACTTTGCCACGCTTTTGGGGCTTGTCTTTCTTTGCGGTTTCCTTTTGATATCCTTTTCCTTTTATCGCCTCTCAAAAAATCAGAAAAAGCAGGAGATGATGCTCCATACCCTGCTCGACCGCTATCTGTCGGAAGACTATTCTGTCTTGGAAACAGAAGTTCTCACCGACTCCATATTCAGCGAAACTTTCACCGATCCTCTTTACAAGCTGGGAAATAAATTGATGACAAAAACAAGGGCTTTGGCTGAGGAGCGGGATTACACCAAAACGCTTGTGACCGATATCTCCCACCAGTTAAAAACGCCCATCAGTGCTTTAAAAACCTGTCTCACCATGTGTACGGAAGCTGACACGGAGGAAGATCGCACAGACTTTTTACACAGATGCATTCTGCAAATGCAAAATCTGGAAAGCCTGGTGACTGTGCTAGTCAATGTGTCCCGTTTGGAAACTTCTCTGATTTCTTTTCGTCAGGAAGCGTTTCCGCTGTCCGACCTGCTCACCGACGCTGTCAACACAGTTTATGAAAAGGCCCTGCAAAAAAATATCTCCGTTGAAGTCCTTACATCGGAGCAGGATCCTCTTCCTGAAAAGCTGCTTTCTTCCGCCGACGGAAACGCTTTCGACATATCCTTATTGTTGGACCGGCGCTGGAGCGCCGAAGCCATCGCAAACATTCTGGATAACGCAATCAAGTATTCACCTGCGGGCAGTACAGTGACCATCAGGCTCCATCAATTCTACAGTTATATCAGTCTGGAAATTACCGATCAGGGAATCGGTATCCCCAAAGAAGAATATAATCAAATCTTTAAGCGTTTTTACCGCGGCAGCCATCCGCTCGTGAAACAGACAGAAGGGACAGGTGTCGGCCTCTTTCTTGCCAGACGGATCATTGAGGAGCAGGGCGGGGCGGTCTCGGTAAAACCTGCAGCAAGACAGGGCACGGTCTTCGTTGTACGGCTGCCTCTGTTAAATTAGGTATTCTTTAACCGCTCGAGTTCCGCACGAAGCATCTCGTTTTCCGCCAATACATCCTGATAAGCCCTGTCCTTCTGTGCGATTATCTGCTCATGCTCCAGGCGTTCCTGCTCAATCGCTTTCTCATAGTTGCGCAGATCCTGCTCGTGCCCCAGGCGTTCCTGTTCGCGGTCTGAGCGTTCCTGTTCGATCGCCCTCTCATAATTGCGCAGGTCCTGATAGTACTCCTCACGTTCCAGACAGCGTATACGGATCTCCTCATCGGAGCACGTATAATATAATGCCTTCGCTGTCTCGTATAAAGCTTCGTCTTCGGATGCCGTCATTCTCAGTTCCTCCCATGTGGATGCTTTCATCAGTCTCGCCCAGCTGTCGATGTGGTAGTGTCTGTCTTCTTCGGTGGCCAGATCGATGCGTGTCAGATCCGCCACATACAGGGTCAGGTCATCGTTGTAGACCCGATGGTTTTTGATATTGATCAGTTTGTAAGCCGCGTAGAACTCGGGATGATCCTCAAACAGGGTATAATCCAGGAGGCCGATATGGATGGCGGGCCTTGCGTCTTTGTAATCCTGCCCTCTGTTGAGTTGGTCGTAGGATCGGCACAGGTACATGACGGAGCGGTTTGGCCAGTTGAGGCGGTTGGCGATCTGCATCTCAAGATTTATCCGTGTACGGTCATTCAGGAGCAGCTGGATATCCAGGCGGAATTCCTTGTCATCGATACTGTCCCCCAAAAGGATCGGGTTGGTGATCTCCACGGAGGTCACTTCCGAATCTGCAAGGTGAAGCAGGGAGCAGATCAGGCCGCGCAGGGCTTTATTACTTGACTGAAAGACGGCGCGGAACATATAGTCGTTGGTCATGTTGTAAGGGATCCTGCCCGTGGCTTTTTCAAAATCCGAATGCGCAAACGGCATTGTACACGGCTGTTCCGTGTGAGTGACATTTTGACTGTAATCGTTTGTTTTCATAGATGTGCCTGCCTTTCGATTTGACAATTGATCGGAATCCGATGAAACGGAAGAATTTCGAATGATATGTGATGTAACGGAACCATTCCTAAAAGCTCCGTTAAACCAGATATAGCATAAATAAAGACCGTACACAACCTACAATCAAATCTTAACATGGAGAAAAATAGTAATCGTTATTCCGATAATCAAATGTGGCATAACAAGATATATGACAAGCGTTTACATTATGATAGACAAAACACAAGATATGGTATTATGCAATTTTATGGTATAGACTCTATTTTCATCCTACAATTATTTTTTTGTAAGTTTCTTGTAAGAAAAGCACAGTATACTGTATTTACAAAGAGATATCCGTAAAAACTCACACGAAAGGCAGGATAAAATGAATAACCAGGCAAACATCATTTTGAAAACAGAAAATCTCTGCAAGTATTACGGCTCCGGCGACAGTCTCGTTAAGGCCACGGATCACATCAATTTGCAGATCAAACAGGGAGAGTTTGTCTCCATCATCGGCAAGTCCGGCAGCGGCAAGTCCACCCTGCTCCATATGCTGGGCGCACTGGACAACCCCACCTCAGGCAATGTCTTTCTCGACGGGGAAAACATTGCCAGCCTGAAAGCGGACGCGCTCTCCAAGATCCGCCGCCGCAAAATTGGCTTTATCTTTCAGGCATACAATCTGATTCCCGCCTTGAATGTATGGGAAAATATCGTCCTTCCGCTGGGGCTGGACGGCAAACCTCTGGATGAAGCTTTTATCAATGATATCATTGCGACGCTTGGCCTCACGGAAAAGAAACGCAGCCTTCCTAACACGCTCTCCGGCGGCCAGCAGCAGCGCTGCGCCATCGCAAGAGCCATTGCTGCCAAGCCCTCCCTGATTCTGGCGGATGAGCCCACGGGTAACCTGGATACCAAGACCGGAGACGAAGTAATGGCCCTCTTAAAAACATCCGCCAAAAAATACGGCCAGACATTGGTTGTTATCACCCACAACGAGGAGGTCGCGCAGATGGCCGACCGCACGATCATGCTGGCAGACGGGCGCATTATTTCCGACGGAAAGCTTATGATAGAAAATGAAGAGGAGGTGGCAGCTCATGCAGAAAACTGACACGGTTTTCAATCTGGCCCTGCAGCGCCTTCGCTACAACAAAAGCCGCACACTGCTCACAGGCATTGCCATCCTGCTCACCACCATACTACTGACGGCTATCGGCACTACCGGCGTCGCCATACTTGACATGAACAGGCAGATTTATTCCTTGTCTGATTATCACACATCTTTTAACGAGCTTACGCCCGAACAGGTGGAGATTTTGTCCTCTCACATTCGGGTGGAAGCGCTCGACACTTCGGAGACTTTTGCGGATATTATCAACGGAAAAATGAACGGCGTTCTCACTTACACAGACATCCTGCGGGATGACAGGGCGGAAACCGCAGACAATAGCACGCACGGGCTGACGCTTGAAAAAGGGCATTATCCCGAAGCGGAAGATGAAATCTGCTCCTCCCCCATCTTTTTCCGCCGCATGGGGGTAGAGCCTGTCCTCGGCAGCAAAATGACGCTCTCCTTCCGCGTAAACGGCAAAGGGGAAATTCTGACCGATGAATTTACCGTCAGCGGCCTGCTGCCCGATGTAGAAATCGACGAGGGCATAGACGACAGCCGCCTGATGTGGAACGCCTATGTTTCAAAAGCCGTTCTGCAAAAATATGCGGATTCCGGACTCTATCAGTCAAAACCCAGTGCCACCCTGCGTGTTTACGGAGAAGATGAACTGTCCTTCGATGAAATGGAAGATCGCATCCTTTCTGTCGCTGCGGATATCGGACTGGATGAGATGTACGTCAAACTTAATAAAGCATATCTTTCCACCGTGACCGATCCGGGCACAGAAGTCATCGCTATCATCACCGTGATCTGCCTGGTCGTGATCCTCTTTTCCTCTCTGGTAATTTACAGTATCTATTATGTGGGCGTGATCACGGATGTACAGGAGATTGGAAAACTGAAGGCGCTGGGCGCTTCCAGACGTCAACTTGCCGGTATGTTATATTGGCAGGGTGCCATCGTATCCGCCATTGCCGTCCCGGTAGGACTTTTGATCGGCTTCCTTCTGCCCTACCTCTGTTTTCCGCTTGTTTTGTGGGCATATCAGAGCGGCTCCGCCATCAATTCCTATTCCCGCGACGCAGCGGAGGCGGTCATCGGGCAGATTCATATGTTCTCTCTGCCCGTACTGCTTACGGCAGCGGCAGCTTCCTTGGCTACAGTAGCTTTGTCTTTGCGAAAACCCATTCGCATGGCAAAAAAGGTTTCCCCTGTGGAAGCCATTCGCTATCAGGAAAATACAACGGATAAAAAAAGCCGTGTGGGACATCATACGGTAAAAGTCTCCACTTTAACTTTTGCTAACCTGACGCGCAATAAAAAACGTACCACCGTCACCATCCTCACCATGGGCTTAAGCTGCGTACTTTTTATCTGCGTCTCCGCTGTCTTAAGCAGTGTCAGCGCGGAGGATATTGCCAGAAGAAATATTCCTAAGGGAGATTTCCGTATTTCTCTGAAATATGCACATTATTATGATAATGAATATCCCGAAAACAATTTGGAAAATCTGGTACAGCAAAATTATTTCAGTGACGCCTTCCTTTCGCAGTTACTCTCTATAGAAGGAGTGGAGAAAGTAGAACGCGAACCCGGTATCATCCTCTCCTCCACGGATGTGCCTTCCGCCATGTATGAGGAATACGACAACCGCCAGCCGCTTTCCTATTTTACCAGAGAGGATGTGGCAGAATTAAGCACTTATCTGGAACAGGGCAGTATCGATTATGACCGCATGACCGCAAACAATGAGATCATCTGCACCCATGTATATTCTTTTAAGCAGTACGGTCTTTCCATTGGCGACAGCTTTTCCATGAAACTCCTCGACGGCAGCCGGGAAATTCCTTTTACGACCACGCTCACCGCCCTGACGCAGCCGGACAGCAATTTTTCTTTTCTTATTATGACGCAAGACTCATGGAATAATCTGGGACTGACCTGCGATCCTACCACGAATATTTATCTGTATGCGGACGACGAACACTATGACAGCGTCAAAGAAGCTTTGCTAAAAATCGTATCTGAAAATGAGCATTTTACCATGTATGCCATGGATGTGGAATTGAAGATCGGGCACTCTGGCGTCGATCTGACAAGGAACCCTGTCTACCTCCTGCTTTCGCTGATTGCCGTGATCGGCTTTATCAGCCTGATCAATACGATGATCACCAGCATAGTCACCAGAAAGAAAGAACTGGGTATCCTGCAGGCACTGGGGCTTTCCGACAGACAACTTGTGCGTATGCTTTCCGGGGAAGGACTTGTCTTTACCGCCGGCACCCTTCTGATCAGCCTGACGCTTGGAAATTTCTTTGGCTATCTTTTTTACAAATGGGCAAAACAAGAGCATTTTATGAGCATCAGCCGCTACCACTATCCCCTGTGGGAATCCATCGGCCTTGCGCTGGTGCTGCTGATTGGACAGCTTTTGATTACTCTCCTGATCAGCAAAAAAATGAAAAAGGAGAGTCTGATCGAACGCATTCGAAATCAAGACTAAATGTTTTGGTAGTATTGTACAAAATTTAATACACTTTTTATAGTTGATTGTGCAATAATACGTATAGTGTTATAATAAACGCAGACATATTGTTTGCGTTTATTTTTATGTGAGGGGGTAACTACTATGACCAGAGAGCAGTACAGAGCAGCAAACACCAGAATTTTTCCAGTTATCATGATCATACTCGGCTATTTTCTGATTACATTTCTATTGTCAATGCTGGCCGGACAAGCCACCTGGAGAGTCTGGGTGCAGCTCATCTTTACAATCATTGCTGTCATTATCAGCATTGCCGCTTTCCTGAAAGATAGAGAAATCAAGGCCTGCACGATCATTCTTATGGGCTCCTGTGCGCTCGCCTATGTGGTTATCGTCCTGTTAAACAATTCGAACGGCGTGTATGCCTACGTCTTTGCCCTGATCATTGCTTCCATGGCCTTTTTAAATGTAAAACTTACCATCTATGGCAACAGTGTGGCTATTATTGCAAATCTGCTGCGAATCATCATCCATAAAAGCGACCTCACCTCCTCCATCGTAGAAATGTTTTCCCTGATCTTGGTGGCCGCTTCCTGTATCACAGCCACCCGCCTGATGATTCGATTTAATGAAGAAAATATGTCTTCCATTTTGGAAGCCGCAAAAGCGCAAGAACTTACCAACCAGACCATGACGCAGGTCGCGGATGATATTACCGCCCATTTTACAGAAGCCATGAATATGGTTGCCGAATTAAAAGAATGTATCGAAACCTGTAATTTTGCAATGGAAAATATTGCCGAGAGCACGGAAATGACTGCCGAATCCATTCAGGAACAGGCTTCCATGTGCGTGGAAATCCATGCTTCCTCAGACACCGCGGAAGGGGAGATCCGTTCCATGCTGGAGGCCTCAGACAGAACCATGCAAACCATCACGGAAGGCTCCGATGAGATCATGAAATTAAAAGAACAGGCTGAGAACGTGGCCTCCGCCAGCGACACCACCGTGCAGGTCATCTCAAAATTAACCGACCAAATCAGCAATGTGCAGGAATTTATCGGCACCATTTTAAGCATCGCAGGAAAAACAAATCTACTGGCGCTGAATGCCTCCATTGAGGCTGCCCGAGCAGGCGAGGCAGGAAAAGGATTTGCCGTGGTTGCGGAGGAAATCAGGCAGCTCTCCGAACAGACCAAGGAAGCCTCCAACAATATCACCGCCATCATCCACGATCTGAACACGGACGCACAGTCAGCCAACGAGAGCATCGAGGCTTCCGCTGCCTCCGTACATACGCAAAACGGCATGATTGAAAGTATGCGCACGCGTTTTGATGATATCTATCAGGAGATGACTTCCCTCTCCTCCAAGGTAAAAAATACGGAGGCAAGCGTCAATACCATTCTCGCCTCCACCGATACCATTTCCGAAAATATCAGCCACCTCTCCGCAACCAGTGAAGAAGTAGCTGCATCCTCCACCGAAGGACTGCGCACCTCCGAAAAATCCGTGGAGAACATGAACTGTTGTAAGGAGATCCTAGAGGAGATTTCCTCCTTGGCTCAGAAACTAAAAGTTGGGTAAAATGCGGAGAATGCTGTATTTCAAGCATTCTCCTGAGTGAAACATAGAACTTCTCCACGAAGCAGCCTCTGCTGCAAGTGGCTAGAAGTTCTTTTCACTCTACCATTGTAACACCGCAGATGCCCAGGTCAGCCCGCCCCCGAAACCGCTCATGGCGATTTTTGTGCCAGGCTTTAACAATCCCTTTCGGTTCATCTCATCCAAAAGGATCGGCACGCTTGCCGCTGAAATGTTTCCACAGTGGTCCAGACTGATGGGAAACTTATCCTCGGAAATATGGAGCCGTTTCGACACCGACTGAATGATGCGGATGTTTGCCTGATGCAGCGCGTAATAATCAATCTCTTCCGGCGTAAATCCTGCCGCCTCAATGGTCTTTTGCAGAGAGGCAGGCACCGTGGTCACGGCAAACTTATATACTTCCTGCCCATCCATATGAACATAAGCCGTCTCCTGATCGTTCGCGATCAGGGGATTATTGTTTGTACGACCAAGACAGGCAAGCACATCGCCCTTGGTGCCGTCGCTACCCTGATCAAAGGCCAGCATGCCATACTTCTCATCACCCCGCACGACAGCCGCTCCCGCGCCGTCTCCAAACAGCACACAGGTGCTCCTGTCGCTCCAGTCTACAATCTTAGATAGTGTCTCCGCTCCTAAAATCAGCGCCGTCCGATATAGCCCTGCCTGAATATAGGCATTGGCAATATTAAACGCAAACATAAAGCCGGAGCAGGCTGCATTGACGTCGAAAGCCACCGCATTCTTCGCCCCCAGCGCCGCCTGTACCTCACAGGCGCAGGCAGGCGTTACGTAGTCAGCTGACACAGTCCCCAAAATGATCAGATCAAGCTCCTCCGCAGTTACGCCTGCATTCTCAAGCGCCCGTCTCGCCGCCTCCACGGACATGCTTGCCGTGGTCTCCTCCTTCGCCAGATGGCGTTTTTTGATTCCCGTCCTGCTGCTGATCCACTCGTCGGAAGTATCCATGATCTTCGCCAGATCGTCGTTTGACACCACCGTTTCGGGAAGGCAGCTTCCCGTTCCTATGATTCTTGTCTTCATCATATCAATGAAACCCCCTCAAGGTTTTAAGGTTTAAAGTCGTCCAATATATCCCTCACATGCTCCAGCTTCGTCGCCCGATACGCGTTCGCGCCGCAAAAGAGCAGGGCGTCGTCCACTTTCCCTGTCACTGCGTTGATGAGGGCGTCCGTAATACAGTAAGGCGTATCCGCCCCCTTACACGTGCTGATGCACAGATGGCATTTTTCATGCGGGATCTGCCCCTCCTTCGCCTTTTTCATAAAAGGATTGAGGATCGCGCGCCCCGGCATCCCCACGGGACTCTGCACAATAACGATATCATCTTTTTTCGCATTGATATAAGCCTGCTTGTAAGCGTCGTCCGCATCGCATTCGTACGTCGTCACAAAGCGGGTCGCCATCTGTACACCCGACGCGCCCAGCTCCAAATAATGCTCCATATCGGCGCGCTCATAGACACCCCCCGCCATGATCACGGGAATTTTTACGCCATGTTCCACCGCCGTTTCATTGACCAGCGCGATGATGGCCCTGACTTCTTCATCATAATGAAGCCCCTCGATATCGTCAAGCTGCTCCTTATGAAAGCCCAGATGTCCGCCCGCAAGAGGCCCTTCGATCACTATGGCATCAGGCAGACGGTTGTATTTCTTCCACCAATAGCGCATAATGACCTGCGCGGATTTTACACTCGACACAATGGGAAGAAGCTTCGTCTTAGCCTCACCCACAATTTTCGGCAGATCCATCGGCAATCCCGCACCGGAAATGATGAGGTCGATCCCCGCCGCCACTGCCGCCTTCACATAGTCCTCATACCTTCTGGTCGCCACCATGATATTAACGCCAAGAATCCCGCCCTTTGCAAGTTCCCTGGCCTTCCCGATCTCCGTCCCGATGGCCCGCAGATTCGCGCCGATTGGGTCTGTGTCAAAATCAGACTCTCTGTAACCGATCTGCGCCGTAGAGAGCACGCCGATGCCGCCCTCCGCCGCCACTGCACCTGCCAGAGAGGAAAGGCTTACGCCCACGCCCATACCGCCCTGAATGACAGGCACCCGCGCCGTCAAATCCCCTATTTTCAGAGGCTTTACTTCTACCATACGTTTCTCTCTTTCTCTATTCCGAGGATCGCAGATCCTCGCATAGTTAAGTTGCGAAGCAACTTTACTATTATCCGATTGCAAAAGTCAGTTCCGCCTGCGTCACCAGTTTCCCGTCCACATAAGCCTTCGCCTGTCCCATGCCGATCGGTCCCTTGATCTTTACAATCTCGGTCTCCAGTGTAAGCACATCGCCCGGCACGACCTTGCCCTTAAATTTCGCATTGTTGATTCCCGCAAAGTAAGCGGTCTTTCCCTTAAACTCAGGCTGGCTTAAAATCGCCACCGCGCCCGTCTGCGCAAGCGCCTCCACGATCAGTACGCCCGGCATCACCGGCTCCTGCGGAAAGTGCCCTGCAAAAAAAGGTTCATTATAGGACACACATTTTTTAGCCACTACCCGTTTCCCTTCTTCCAGCTCCTCAATGGTATCGATCAACATAAAGGGCTGCCTGTGAGGAATGATTTCCATGATTTCTTTCGCACCCATTAAAGACATTTTTGAATCCTCCTATTCGTGGTATTTCTTCACGACCAGGCTCGCATTGTGTCCGCCAAAGCCCAGCGAATTAGAAAGCGCATACTCGACATCCGTCTCACAGGCCTCTTTGCAGTAGTCCAGATCGCACTCCTCGTCCGGCACCTGATAACCGACTGTGCGATGGATATAGCCCTCCTGCAATTCCTTTACGCAAGTGACAAACTCGATCGCGCCTGCCGCACCCAGAAGATGGCCTACCATGGACTTGGTGGAATTGATCTTGATATTTTTCGCGTGATCGCCAAAGAGCAGCTTGATTGCCCTCGTCTCAAACAAATCGTTGTGATGCGTGCTGGTTCCATGCGCATTGATATACGTAATATCGTCTAAATTCAGGCCTGCGTCTTTCACCGCATACTCCATTGCCTTGGCCGCGCCTGCACCGTCTTCCGCGGGAGAAGTGATGTGATATGCGTCGGAAGAACAGCCGTAGCCCGCCACCTCCGCGTAAATCTTTGCGCCTCTTGCTTTCGCGTGCTCTAACTCCTCCAGCACCACGATGCCCGCGCCTTCGCCCATCACAAAGCCGCTGCGCTCCTTATCAAAGGGAATCGAGCAGCGCCCAGGATCCTCGGAGGAGGTCAGCGCCGTCAGCGCGGAAAAGCCGCCGATACCGATGGGACATACGCTGCCTTCGGTGCCGCCCGCTACCATCACTTCCGCATCGCCATACTGAATGGTACGGAACGCCTCACCAATCGAGTTTGTTCCCGTGGCACAGGCCGTCACCACATTGATGCTCTTTCCTTTTAATCCAAACTGAATCGACACATTGCCCGCCGCCATGTTGGAGATGGTGAGCGGCACAAAGAGCGGCTCAATGCGGGAAGGCCCCTTTTCCAGCAGTCTGCTGTGAGAACGCTCCATCGCCTGCAACGAACCCGTGCCCGAACCGACCGCCACGCCTACGCGATAAGGATCTTCCTTCTCCATATCGATCCCTGCGTCTTCCAGCGCTTCCTTCGCCGCCGCCACCGCATACTGAGAAAACGGCTCCATTCTCTTGGCCGCCTTAAAATCCATGTAATTCTTGCCGTCAAAATCCTTGACTTCCGCCGCCAGTTTACACTTAAACTCGGAAGCGTCAAACTTCGTGATCGGGGCAAAACCAATCTTTCCTTCCTTTACCCCCGCCCAAAATTCGTTTACACTCAGACCAATCGGCGTGATTGCACCCATACCTGTTACTACTACTCGTCTGCTCATACTCAAACTCCTTTTTATTATTGACATATTTGTAATGTTTCTTTTCCCGATACACAGCTTGGATGAGATCATATTCTCAAGGAGCCCCTTGAAAAGCGCCGGTACTTGGCGAGGTTTTCACGAGCCTAGTATCCGCTGCGTTTTTCACGGAGCGAGAGCGCGGCGACGCAGAATATGATCTCGTCCAAGCGTCGCATTGTCAAAAATCAAATCGCCATTCCTCCATCGACAGAAATCACCTGCCCGGTGATATATCCCGCCTTATCGCTTGCAAGAAACGCCACCGTCTCCGCAATATCTTTCGTCGTTCCCACTCTCTTTAAGGGAATCTGCGAAAGGGTCGCCTCTTTTGCCGCATCCGTCATGGCCTGCGTCATATCCGTATCGATAAAGCCCGGCGCCACCGCGTTGACCGTGATATTCCTGCTCGCAAGTTCTCTCGCCATGGACTTTGTCAGCCCAATCACACCCGCCTTGGACGCCGCATAATTAGCCTGTCCCGCATTACCAAGCACTCCCGACACAGAAGATAGATTGATGATCCTGCCCGCCTTCTGCTTCAAGAAAGGACGGTACATATGCTTAATGGTATTGAACGTCCCTTTCAGGTTGGTATCGATGACCGCGTCGAAATCTTCCTCCGTCATCTTGATCATCAGATTGTCTCTGGTAATACCCGCATTGTTCACTAAAATGTCAATATGTCCAAACGCAGCCAGCATATCGGTTATCATCTTCCCGCAGGCCTCGTGATCCGACACGCTGCACTGCACTGCCGCCGCCTTTCTTCCCATTGCCTCGATCTGAGAAACGACCTCCTCTGCTTTCTCTTTGGAACCGTTGTAATTCACGATCACATCCGCGCCGTATTCCGCCAGCGTCAGCGCAATCTCCCGCCCGATACCGCGGCCCGCGCCCGTCACGAGCGCTACTTTTCCTGTAAACATATCTGTCCTCCTAATTATTTTCTTTCATTACCATCCGCAAATTGCTTTGTCGATTGAGCATCAGCACAAACCAGAAAGTTTCTCCAAATCCTCCACCTTCTCGATATTGATGACCTTCATCTCCTTGTTGATCTTACGCATAAATCCGGAAAGCGTCTTGCCCGGTCCGATTTCCACGAACGTGTCCACACCGTCCGCGATCATCCGCTCCACGGTCTGCTGCCACTTCACGGAGGAGGAAACCTGCTTCTCCAAAAGCGGCTTTACATCCGCCTTGTCCTTCACATAATCCGCCGTCACATTGGCAATGTAAGGAATGGCGATATCATGGATTTCCACATTTTCAAGTTCTTTCGCTAATTTCTCTCCTGCACCCACAAGCAGCGGAGAATGGAAGGGGCCGCTCACATTCAAAGTCACACACCGCTTAGCGCCTGCTGCCGTCAGTTTCTCCACTGCCGCCTGCGCCGCAGTCTCCTCGCCTGTAATCACGATCTGACCGGGGCAGTTATAATTTGCGATCGTCACCATCCCGGGAGTCTCCTCACAAATCTTTTCAATCACTGCCGTATCCAGACCCAGTACCGCCACCATCGCGCCGCCGTTTGGCACCGCCTCCTGCATATAGATGCCGCGCTTTCTCACGATCTGAAAGACATCCTCAGGACTCATCACGCCGCTTGCCACCAGAGCGCCGTACTCGCCTAAGCTGAGTCCCCCTGTCACATCGGGCTTCACGCCTTTCTCCTCGACAGCCTTTAACATCGCTACCTCTGCTGCCAGCATAGCGATCTGCGTGTACTCCGTAATGTTGATCTGCTCATTTTCCTCAAAGCAGAGAGCCGCCACATCCAGCCCACTTGCCTTGCCCGCCAGCTCAAACATCTCTTTACAGACTGGGATCTGCTCGTAAAAATCTTTACCCATCCCCACATACTGTGCTCCCTGTCCTGGGAACATAAAAGCAATTTTACCCATAAAACCTTCCTCCATTCCGATTGCTTCAATTAGTTTGAATTTCAAAGTATTTAGTTTAGAAAAAGGAGAATGCCAACTGTTGGCATTCTCCGCCAAAATATTCTATTAAGCCCTGCCCTGCAAGAGAGACTCTGCCTGCTCCATGATCTCATGGATCATCTCCGCACAGGTCATCTCCTCCTTGATCATGCCTGCGATCTGGCCTGCCATCAGCGTACCGTTCACGGTATCGCCCTCTACAACAGCCTTACGCAGCGCACCCAGCGTCAGATGCTCCAGCTCCTCGAACGGCGCTCCTGCCTTCTCAAGCTTTATGTACTCTCTGGTCATATTGTTGCGGATCTGGCGCACCGGATGACCGTGGGTCGTACCCGTTACCTCAGAGTCAATATCCTTCGCCGCCAGGATTTTTTTCTTATAATTTTCATGTACGATGGACTCTTTCGCCACCACAAAACGGGTGCCCATCTGCACCGCCTCCGCGCCCAGCATCATCGCCGCGGCAAATCCTCTGCCGTCTGCAATGCCGCCTGCCGCGATCACGGGAATGCTCACCGCATCCACCACCTGGGGCACAAGCGTCATGGTCGTCGCCGAACCGATATGGCCGCCGGATTCCGTACCCTCCGCGATCACTGCGTCAACCCCGGCACGCTCCATCATTTTTGCCAGTGCCACACTTGCAACCACGGGCGCCACCTTAATGCCCGCAGCTTTCCAGTCAGCCAAATACTTGCCCGGATTACCTGCACCAGTCGTTACCACTTGCACGCCCTCGTCGACGATCACTTTCGCGATCTCGTCCGCCTCGGGATTCATCAGCATTACATTGACGCCAAAAGGCTTTTTTGTCAGCTCCTTCGTCTTCTGAATCTGCTCCCTGACAAAGGATGCCGGCGCGCCGCCCGCGCCAATGATACCAAGACCACCCGCCTCGGACACCGCCGCTGCCAGATGATACTCAGCTACCCATGCCATACCGCCCTGGATGATCGGATATTCGATCCCCAAAAGCTCCGTAATTTTCGTCTTCATTTGATATCCTCTAACTGATCGTCGCTCGGCAGCTTACGCCTCAACGCCTTTACTTTTCATATACTCTACAACAGCGCCTACGGTCGTGATCTGCTCCAGATCTTCGGAAGGGATCTCCACACCGTACTCCTCCTCAAAAGCCATTACCAGCTCAAACAAATCCAGAGAATCCGCACCCAGATCCTCTTTAAAAGACGATTCCTCGGTGATTTCTACACCGTCCAAGTTTAACTGCTCCTGAATGATCTCAATAACTCTCTCTAACATTTCTCCGTTCTCCTTTTCGTCATATAAAATAGTTTGACATTCAAAGTATATGTCCTGCCCGGACGTTTGTCAATCCTATTTTTACGGATTCTTACTATTTTGTCAATCTCTTTGCAACAAATATTGCATTTTTTAGCACAAGAATGTGTTTTCCTGCTTGACCCTGCCCCTGGGACATAGCTTACACTTGTAAAAAACAATTTTCAAAGTCACGCCAATCCCCCAAAGAGAAGCAGGAGAACTGTTATGAAACTGTTAAAGCAGCTGATCAAATTACACAAAATCCTTTTTATGATGGCAGTTCTGTTCACCTTCCTGTCTGTCATTATCAATTTATGCTGGAACAAATTTTTGGCACAGCTGCTGGATCTGCTTGGAAATGCAGATTTCTTTTCTTTCAAGAAGGAAACGGCTGTCTTTTTTACCCTTGGAATATTAGTCGTTTTGATCCACACGATCAGCGAATTTGCTTCATTGTTTCTTTCCTCCTATACCTGCGAAATGTTTGCACATGAGCTGCGGATGGGTTATGCAAAATCTTATTTACAAAGTGATCCGCGAACCATTTCAAAGCTCAATGTGGGAGAAGAACAGTCCACCATGCAAAATGAGCTGCAGGAAATCTCTGCTTATTTGACGGAAAGTCTTTTTCCTCTGATGAAACAGTTTGGTGCGTTTGTCGTCACGGTTTTATTTCTGCTTTGTCAGAACTTAAAATTGACTCTGCTTTCTGTCGTTCCCGTGCTCCCGCTGATTGCCTATTGCTCCTTTTCCAGCAAGATCATTCAAAACGAGACACGGCAATGCCAAAACAGCAAACAAAAAATCAACGGATTGGCTGACATGATTTTGGGATTATTTCCAATCATTCAGATCTACGACGCCTGTCAGCTGATCAAAGGCTCTATGGAGGAGGCGCTTTCTCAATGGGGTAAGGCAGCCGTTAAGAAGGAACGAATCACAGCCAAACTGATGTCTCTTTCGGGCGTGCTTTCCTTTGTACCCCTTCTGTTATTGCTTGGATCCGGCGGAGCTATGGTGATTCACGGAGAAATCAGCCTGGGGACTTTTTATATCTTTATCAATCTGTCGGGAAGTATTTCCGGCTTCCTGCAGAATATGCCGGGAATCTATGCCTCTTTCAGACGATTTCGTGCCTCTGCTGACAGATTGGAGGGAAAATTATGTTTCCATACGCAGTTTACTTAGAAAATATTTCCTTTTCTTATGGGAATCATATGGTGATAAATAACTTATCTCTCAGGGCCAACCCCGGTGAACACATCGGTATCGTCGGAGACAGCGGATGCGGCAAAAGTACGCTGCTTAAAATCCTTGCGGGTCTTTATGCGCCTGATCAAGGAACGGCTGTCATAGCGGGTGAACATAGCCTTGAGAAGATAAGAAAGCAGGTATCGCTTGTGATGCAAAGTAACAGCCTTTTCCCATTATCCATAAGAGATAATATTACCTGCGGTCACCCGATTACAGATGAAGCAGTCCGAGCGGCCTGCGAAAATGCAAGTCTTACAAAGTGGATCGAACACCTTCCGAACGGGCTGGACACCAATGTAGGGGAACGGGGAAATCAGGTATCAGGCGGGCAGGCGCAGAGAATCCAAATCGCCAGAGCACTTTGTAAGGATGCCCCTGTCATTTTGCTGGATGAGCCAATTTCGGCACTGGATCAGGATACCGGGCATTCCGTTCTGGATGCCCTGCGCAAATTAACAGATGGCAGGACCGTGATCCATGTCACCCATCACCTGGAAACTTTGGACGACAGCTATACCATCTATCGTATGGAAGGAGGCAGGATGGCTCGTGGGTGCTCTTAGAAAATTGATCAGCAAGATAGGCATTTGGCGTAAATATCTGTTCTTACTTTTGCTGCGGTCTCCGTTCGATGCTCTCATGACCTGCCTGTGTGCAAATTTAATGAAATCCGTTTTTGGTTATCTGGAAAGGAATGATGCCGACGCACTTTTGAAACACTGTGTCATATACGGCTTGCTATGCGCAGCGCTGTTTGTCTATAATGGAACCATATGGACCAAATATGCGGCATTTTCTGCAAAAGTAGAAATCCTTCTACAAAAAAAGATGTTTGAAAAAATGTTAAGTATGCCGCTTCAGCGGATAGACAGCCGTTTCAACGGTGAATGGATGACAAGGCTAAACAGTGATATCCAGACGGCTTTTACCATGATGAACGGTCCGTTAAATATGCCCCATCTGATTGTCGCAGTCATCAATATTACATTGTCCTGCTATTTGATGCAGAAAAGCAGTCTGCTTTTTCTGGGGATCACATGGATATCTGCGATTCCTCCATTTATAATCAATGATCGGATTGTGCTGAAAACGATTCCCAAATTAAAGGAAGAATCGCAAAGAGCCTTGGCTGAGAATACTTCCGCTATCAAGCCGTTACTGACTGACGCAGACACCATCCTGTTATATGCTGCCCAGGAATTGATGATGAAAAACTGTGCCAAAACCAGCAGAAAACTGTTGAAAATCAATATGAAAACACATATCAGAAAAGCAATCAGCGATGCGGGTATGTGTTTCTTCGGAATCAGCGGCTATCTTATGATCCTGTTGATCGGATACCAATTTATTTATCATGGGCGCATGGCATTTTCGGATATCGTTTACTGCTTTCAGGTCAGGGGTTCCATTTTAACGGGCACGCTGATGCTCATGACCTGCCTAAACAACTTAAAAGCAAACGCCGTATGTGTAAACAGGATTCTTGAAACATTAGAAGAATAAATAAAAGAAAGATGCACTGAAGAGTCTTTCGGGATTGGAGAAGAAAAATATGAAAAACGACCTTATGCTGATTGGTGAGATCGCAGATTTTTTTGGAGTTTCCAGAAAAGCAATGCGTTTATATGAAAAGAAGGGCATCATTAAGCCTGTGAAAACAGACGCTGCCAATGGGTATCGCTACTATTCGGCAGAGCAGGTGCAGCAGTTAAATGCACTGCTGGAATTAAAGGCATTGGGATTTTCTCTTGATGAAATCAAACAGATCATGGATGGAAAAACAGCGAAAGCAGCTCTTCTTGAAATACTGGAAAAGAAACGGCAGGCGTGGCTGGAAGCCATGAACAGCGCCAAGTACAAAGAAGAATGTCTGTGCGAGATCATTAAAAATGTTCAGGATTCCCACGCGGCACAAAAACTTACGGAAATGACAGAAGATGAACGGGCCTGGCTGTTGGTAAAGATGGTATGCTTAGAAGACGTCAGGGCACAAAAAGCCTTAAGTGAAGCGTTGTGGCTATAAATGCCCACATTTCATTTCTCACATCGAATTTCGCTTCTTCTATTTCATTTTATTTTATGCGGTCATTGATATTACTGCGCCCATTAAGTATAATAAATCACGAAAAAATTTGAACATAGAAGTTGACGGCTAGTAGTCAATTTCCTATAATTTATTTAAGTCTCTTTTAGCCAAAGAAGCCGAGCTATATAAAAAGATATATGAACAGAAAGAACTATGAGGTCAATGAATACCGAAAAGTTTTCCAATTAGGTAAATACCAGGGCTTATGTGTGGGCACGGTTTGATGAATAGAGTTGCTGAAAAACAAGGAGGAAGAATGCGGTACATACTTTCAAAAATGAGCGTTTTGGGTTGTTTCCTTTGTATTATTGGCGCTATCTTTACAATACAGGGGATTATAATCAGATACAATCTAGCAAATATCAAAGAATCCTACAATAAGTTCGAAATAAAAAAGGGGCGATATATCGAATATGATATATCAAAGGAAAATCTGATAGGAAGCTATTATACGAATCCTGACGGTTCGACTGGATATGGTCCTTATTGTGCCGAGTTTGGTTATATTGCGAAACAGACCTATATCGTTTCTATAAATGAAAAGTCAAATTATTATGTTCCACTAGTTGTTACGGATAAATATATTAAAAAGTTTAGTAAAACAAGCTATGGTGACGAAAGCTACCATATATTTGGCAAATTTGAAAAATTAGCTTATCCATTAGATTATGAAATGATTGCAAAATGCTTAGGGACAGAAAATAAATCTAAGATTAACAAATCAGTATCTTCTTATTATCAAATTAAGATTGTCGATTTGAAAAACGAGAAAAAAATATTATACAAAGGTCTTTCCTTCTTAATAATAGGGTTGCTTATTTTTCTTGTTACACTGGAAATAGAAGGAAAAAAACCGGATATAGACTATTGACATCCTGTAGTCAAATCTCTATAATTTGTTTAGGCCAATTCTCGGCAGAAGGGGCACCCCGCTATATAAAAAGATATATGATATGGAGGATAAAAATATGAAATCAATGAGTACTACCGAAATGAAAAAAATCACAGGCGGCGGAACATATATAGCAAATTGCCGTTTTTGTACGTTCTCAAAAAAAGCCACCTATACTGGCGAATATGGTGGATTAAGCTGGAGCACTGCAAAAGTATTATGTGAAGGCGTCGTAAGGAATCATGAAATCGAAGTACATTACGATGATCTGAGAAGACGGTAACAGTTTAGTAAACTTTTAATATGATAGCGGGGATAGCTTCTTATAAGTTATGTATTAGACAGGAGAGCTTCATGAAAATAATCAAACAGCATGATAGCACAGATTGCGGCGCAGCTTGTCTCGCCATGATCGCTTATTACTATGGATATAAAATGCCAATTCAAACAGCCAGAGAAATAACGTATTCCGGGAAAAATGGCACAACAATATTCAATCTTGTAGAAGCTTGTGAAAAAATAGGCTTACATTGTGATGCAAAAGAAGGCAGCATGGAAGAATTACTGCAGGCTATTAGTACAAAAGAAATTCAACTTCCTTTAATTGTACATTTAAAAACGAATCATTTTGTTATTATTGAACGAATTACTAAAAACAAAATTATTATAATTGATCCCGATCATGGAAGAATTAAAGTGAGTAAGATAGAGTTTGAAAATCAATGGTCAGGATATGTACTTTCTTTTGAAAAAAAAGAAGATTTTAAAAAAGTCAACCTAAATAAAGGCAGCTATAAAAAATATATAGGAATAATGAATCTACACTGCAAGGCATTGTTTATAATATTAGTAATATCAATAATGATATCACTAATTGGTTTGCTCGGCACCTATTTATTTCAAACAGTGATTGATGAATATATTCACAGTGTTACCGCTGATAATGAATCAGTACATGAAGAAGAATTTGATAAGAATCCCTTGGAGTCATTGGTTGCTTTTTTAAATATAGAAGAGAATGCAAATACATTTTTTGCTACTGTAATTATTCTTTACATATTGCAAAGTATGATTTTATATATTAGAAGCTATCTCATAGCTTGGATATCGAAAAAAATTGATATTAAAATAGTAACTGATTATTATATACATCTTCAAAAACTTCCACTATCAATATTAAATTCCAGAATGACGGGTGATTATATATCCCGATTCTCTGACACTGCAGCAATACGCAATGCAATATCCAGCGTCACGGTTACACTTGTTTTAGATGGGGCGATGGTTATATTTGGCGGATGGCTATTGTATGAACAGTGCAATTTTCTATTTCGATATTCACTAATTATGGTAGCTGTTTATATAATAATCATTTTTCTTTATCGAAATCATATTTTTAAAATAAATCATACAATAATGGAAGATAATGCGAAGGTACAGTCATTTTTTAAAGAAAGCATTGACGGTATAGAAACAATAAAAGGCAATAACGCTACTGAAATTGTGATAAGAAATTTTAAAGAAAAATTTAATAGCTTAGTGAATAATATCTTCCGAGGCAATTTATTTTTTGCATCTGAAGATGCTTTTATTGCATTAATCAATTCGGTAGGAACCACCTCATTGATATGGATTGGATTTCATGAAGTAGCTGCCGGGACAATAACAATAGGGGGACTTGTAACATTCTATCTTTTATTAGGTTATTTTGTAACTCCGGTAAAAAATTTAGTAGAATTGCAGCCTATTATCCAGAGAGCAATGGTTTCTGTTGAAAGATTAAATGACATTCTAAGTTCTAAGGCAGAAGATGAACAAATGGATAAATCCTGTGTCTTAGATCATATAGACATGGTAGAATATAAAGAAACTATATTTTCATATGATGGAGCAAATAAAATATTAGATGGATTTTCCTTAAAAGCCCATAAAGGAGAAAAGATTGCTTTAGTTGGTAAAAGTGGATGCGGTAAATCCACCGCTGTGAAACTACTTTTGCAGTTTTACAATACCGGAAGTAATATTTTTATAAATGGACAGCCAATTGGGAAGTTTTCTTTAAATGACATAAGAGAAAAAATTGCTTATATCAATCAGGAAACGTTCCTTTTATCTGATACGATATACAATAATATTGTACTGGGATGCAGCAGCATAAACGATGATGAGATTCATGCAATATGTGAATTGTGCGGCATCAATGAATTTGCGCAAAAATTACCTTTTGGAATTGATACTGTCTTAGAAGAAAACGGCATGAACTTATCAAGCGGTCAAAGGCAGCGGATAGCAATCGCGAGAGCTTTGGTAAGAAATCCGGAAGTCGTAATTTTTGATGAGGCAACGTGCAATTTAGACAGAGAAAGTGAAGAAGATATTAAAAAAGCAATATTCCAGTTAAAAAATATACTATGCCTAATCATCTCTCATAAAGAAGATATCATTAAGGACTGTGATGTTATATATATAATGGAAAATGGCAGAATTATTGAAAAAGGTAGTTATTTTATGCTGCAATCAGCAGGGACAAAATATCATCAACTATTTAAATAGAATTACAATCAATAGCACCTAGTTCGTCTTATGGGCCCCATGAACGGCAGCGTAAATCTCCCTCTTAGGCACACCGCGATCCTTCGCCACCTGCTTCATGGCCGCCTTTTCGTCCATGCCATCCTTTTGATAAAACGCCATATGCTCCTCGATACTCATGCTCTGCCAAGCCGCCTGCCGCTCCTCCTTTTTCTGTCGCAGGCTTTTCCCCTCCACCACCAGCACATACTCCCCGCGCGGCTCCTCGCTCTCGTAGCGGGAGGCAGCCTCCTGTAAGGTCGTAGGAAGCACCGTCTCAAACTTCTTTGTCAATTCCCTGCAAAGGGTGATCCTGCGGTCGCCCAGCGCTTCATATAACTCTTTCAGTGTCCGCAAAAGATGATGGGGCGCCTCATAAAGGATGATCGTTCGTGACTCCTCCGTAAGCTCTGCAAACACCTCCTGCTTTTCCTTTTTGTCAGCAGGCAGAAAACCCTCGAAGCAAAATCGTCTGGTGGAAAGTCCCGAAAGCGTCAGGGCCGTGATACAGGCAACAGGACCCGGCAGAGAAGTCACGGGAATCCCCGCCTCCTGGCACTTCGCAACCAAAACTTCGCCCGGATCGGAGATTGCAGGCGTTCCCGCGTCCGTGATCAGCGCCACATCCTTTCCCTCGCGCAGCTGCTCCACCAAGTAGTCCGCTTTTTCCACCTTATTATATTCGTGATAGCTTGTCATCGCAGTCCTGATCCCAAAATGGGTAAGGAGCTTTAGGCTGTTGCGCGTGTCCTCGGCGGCAATCAGATCGACGCTCTCCAGCGTCTGCTGCACACGCGGCGTCATGTCTCCCAGATTACCGATAGGCGTTGCACACAAATATAACATTCCCGACATTCATTTTCTCCTTATTCCGTATCTGCTGCTTCGGCATCTGTTCCCGCCTGCGTATCCGCCTCGGCTTCCGCATCCGCGCCAAGCAGCGAATCAGGCTGATAATTGACCGCCGCATTCCAAAGGATCCACTCCTCGTAGCCCGCATCGTAAACGCCCTGAATCTGCTCTCTAATCTGCTGCGGCCCGTAACTGATATGCCCCTGAATCCAGCCCGCCGTAAAGCTCTGCAGCCACAGGCGCACATGGGCGCGCTTTTCTTCGGGCACCGCTTCCAGTTCTCGCGCGGAGGAAGACGCTGCCGCATAAATCGTTGCGTAAGGATCCGCATCAGGCACGTCGATCCCGTATGCTCCATTATAATAATGAGACGGATACACCATCGGACAGATATAATCCAGACGCTGTGCCATCGCGGCATACTCCTGTCCCACGATCTTTTGGTCCGTCTGATTATCGATCACCGTACCAAATACGTCCGCCGCCACATATACGCCCTTAGGCGCCAGCTTCTCATACAGATAATCCGTAAATTGGGTAATGATCTCCACCTTATCCGTTTCGGCCGCCTGCGGCCCGTAGTCCACTTCATCTTCTCCTACATCGGTTGAAAATCGAATGTAGTCAAACTGCGCTTCGTCAAAGCCATCCGCCGCAGCCTGCGAAGCAATCTCTACCAGATAATCCCAAACCTCCCGCTCATACGGGTTGATCCACGCCATCCCGTTTTGATCACGGAAAATCTCTCCATCCTTTGTCTGTAACGCCCATTCAGGCTTCTTTTCCGCCAGATAGGGATCGCGAAAAGCTACGATCCTGGCAATCAGATAAATATTTTTTGCCTTGCATTTTTCCACAAGCGCGTCGATGTCAGGGATATAACGAATCGATGTCTCCAATTCCTGCACCTGCGGGGACTGCATTTTGTAAGTTACTTTTCCCTCGTCATTCTTGACGTCGATCACCATGGCGTTTAACTCTGTTCTGTCCACCAGGTCGATCAGTTCGTCCATTTTGTCGATTCCCGCAACCGGGCCGCTGACATAGATCCCCTTGACTTTTACAGGCTGCGGGCGCGGTATCTGCTCCTCGTTACCGGCTTCTGTATCTTCGGCTTCCGCACCCGCCACCTCATTTTCAGAGATGCCGTTCTGCGGCGATTGTCCTTTCCCGCCCTTAGCTGTCTCATCCGACATATCCGCCCCGTCTTTCCGTGCCGCATCCGCCGTATTGCCCGACAGGTTTTCCTGCGATGATTCCATTTCGACTGATCTGTCATTCAGGGCTTCCTGCGACGTTTCCGTCTCAGCCGATATGTCCGTCATGGTTTCCTGTGCAGTATCGCCGCAGCCAACATTCATTATGCCAATGGCGACTAAGACAAGGCTCCTGCACAGCCATTTCCTGATGCGGTTATTTCGATCCCCATGCTTGCTTATGCCAAATCCATACACCGCCTGAACCTTCTTCCCTCGTATCCCTAACTGCCATCCTCTGACCGCAAATGCTCCAAACAACCATATCATACTACCAACAATCTCCACTTTCATCGCAGCGGACAGATGGTTTAATATCCGTACACCTCATAAATCTCGGGCATATATACCCCCGGTTCGCTGTACACGATCAGGGGCTTTTCCACCGTCATCCGCGCTCTGCCCCCTCTGACCGCCTCCAAAAGCACCATATTCGGCTCCTTATCTACAAAGGGATAGACCAGCCGCATCCGCTTCGGCTCAAGATGATGATTCTCAAGCGTAGTCATGATTTCCGCCAGCCGAAAAGGCCTGTGTACCAAAAAAAATTTCCCGCCGGGCTTTAGCAGCCTCTCCGTCTGCATGATCACATCTTCCAACGTGCAGAGGATCTCATGTCTGGCAATGGCTTTGGCATCCGCAGGATTTTTCAGGCCGTGCTGTCCAATCATGTACGGAGGATTGCAGGTGATAACGTCAAAAGAGGCAGCGGCAAACAGCTCCCCTGCCTCTTTGATATCTCCTGTCACAATGTCGATTCTTTCTTCCAGACCGTTTAGCCAGACGCTGCGCTTTGCCATATCCGCGCTGTCCTTTTGGATCTCTAAGCCCGTCAGATGCGCCGCCCCTGTTTTTGCCGCCAAAAGCAGCGGGATAATGCCTGTACCGGTTCCAAGATCCAAAACTCGCGCCCCGTCCTTTACCTGTGCAAACCCTGAGAGGAGCACCGCATCCATCCCGAAACAAAAACGCTTCGAATCCTGAATGATGCGATACCCGTTTCTCTGCAAGTCGTCAATTCTCTCGTTTTCTTTCAGAACGATTTCGCTGTCTGCCTTTTCCTTCAAAACGCCCTCTGTTTTTTCCTTCGGAACGTTCGGAATGCTCTTTCTTTCTCTCGGAATGCTGCTCTTTCTCTCCTTCTCCATCCTGCTTCTCCAGGTTTTCCAGTTCTTTCAGTTCAGCGTCTTCATTCTCCGCCTTATTCTTTTTGCCGTGCCTCTTTTTAAAGTGAAGCTGATCCGCAGGGTATTCCTGAATCTCCTTTTCATCGCCCACATCCACTATAACCTTGACCATCTGCCGCAACACGTTGACGCTCTGCACTTCTCCCTTTAAGCCGTCATCCGTGGTCACGAAATCGCCTACACTGGGAAGCTTTCTGTTCAGCTCCTCGTAGGTCTCCTCCTCGTTCTTTAAGCAGCACATCAGTCTGCCGCAGACGCCTGATATCTTGGTGGGATTCAGGGAAAGGTTCTGTTCCTTTGCCATCTTGATGGATACGGGCGCAAACTCCGAAAGATGCGTATGGCAGCAAAGCGGTCTGCCGCAGATCCCAATGCCTCCGAGAATCTTCGTCTCATCCCGCACCCCGATCTGACGCAGCTCGATCCTCGTTTTAAAGACTGATGCCAGATCCTTCACCAGCTCTCTGAAATCAATACGGCCGTCCGCCGTAAAATAAAAGAGCACCTTGTTGTTATCAAACGTATATTCCGCGTCGATTAGTTTCATCTGCAGCCCATGTTCTCTGATCTTTTCCAAGCATATCTTGAATGCTTCCTTCTCCTTTTGCTTGTTCGCGGCCTCCTGCTCATCATCCTTCTGATTTGCAATCCGAAGAACCGCCTTTAGCGGCTGCACCACTTTTTCATCCTCCACTTCAGCGGGAGGACTTACCACCGTGCCATACTCGATTCCCCTGGCTGTCTCCACGATCACATGATCGTTCTTTTTGATCTCAAAATTTCCCGGATCAAAAAAATATACCTTACCGGCGGTCCGAAACCGCACGCCTATCACTTTTTCCAAAATAAATTTTCCTCCAAAAATTAGTTTTCCTTGATCGTCAGGAGCAGCAGCTCCATCGTCAAGTCAAAATTCACATTGGCTTCCAGCCGCCTTTTCGCCTGCTGAAGCGCATTTACTATGGTCTCGATCCCCTCATAAGTACTTCTGTCTCCCACCTTTCTGATCTGCTGAATCTCCTGGCGGAAAACCAGACTGTTCATATCCTTAGTCGCCTTGTACAGGAGCACATCCCGATACCACACCGTTAAAATATCCAAATAATCATTGATATCCAGATTGTATTCCGTTATCTTTTTGATTGCTTTTACAATCTCGTTGATCTCCATATCGTTGATGTATTTCACTAACGATATGGCTTCATCCTTGACCTTCTCAAATTCCTCGCTGCCTGCCAGATGCTTTGCTTTTCCCACATTTCCTCTGGCAAAAGCCACGCAGATATTGGCCTTGTAATCAGGAATGGCAAGTTCTTCCATCAGGAATTTCTTTACCTGCGCATCGGAAACCGGCTTCATGTTTAAAACCACACAACGGCTGATGATCGTCGGCAAAAGCTCCTCTACGTTGGAAGTAAGGATCATAATCACCGCGTAGGCAGGCGGCTCCTCAAGCGTCTTTAAAAGCGCGTTCTGCGCCTGAGGCGTCATCTTTTCGCCTTCATTCATAATATAAATCTTACGCGGACCGCTGTAGGGCTTGATTCCGATATCATTGTTGATCTGCTCTCTGATATCCTCCACGCCGATGGTGTTTGGCTTCTCATGGCTGACATAGATAATGTCGGGATGATTGCGGCTTGCCGCCTGCTTGCAGGAATGGCATTCCCCACAAGGGTCTGTGCCGCCTTGCTCGCACTGTAAGGTCATGGCAAAAAGACGGGCGATAAACTCTTTCCCCGCATTGCGTTCTCCATTGATGATATAGGCATGAGACACCTTGTCCGTCTCGATCGCCTTCTGCAAATGCTGTTTTAATTCTTCCTGTCCGACAATGTCCGAAAATTTTGCCATTTGTATTAACTCCTTAAGTAAAGATATCCAACAAAAGCCCTCTGATCTCCCCGATTTTTTCCAAGATCGACAGGTTATCCTGCTCATCCTTAACCAATTCCTGCGCCAGCTCATCCAGATTCTTATCGATCAGGCGGATGATTCCGTACACCCGATGGCGTCCCCTCCTGTCCAGAAAGTTCTCTCTGGCAAAGGCGTGAGAGCGGTTGACGATTTCATTCAGAAAGTCCTTCACCAGCGCACGGTAGCGCTTCATATCCTTGATATCGCGGTGCTTGGCCAGCTTATCTCCCTGTCTGGTGATCTCCTCCATCATCCCCGCGAGGGCATTTTGCAGATCCTGCTCCTCGATCCTGCTGACAAGCGTAAATTTGAAATTGCCATCCGTCTCCTGTGGCTGCACCGGCTGCTCGATCTGCGGCGCCTGCTGCACCTGATTTACCTTAATATCCACTATAACCTCCCTGACATCGCAGCAACTTGCGATGCCCCGCGATGAGAAATCACTGCTTCAGCATGATTTTTCATTCAATTTCCCCCGCAAATACTCCACGATCTCCTCGATGCAGCGTTCCAGACTATCGTTGTAAAATGTCCTCTCGATCCCCGAATGCGCAAGTTTTTCCTCCGAAAAATCCTGCTTATCCGCTAGATACCTCCTGCACATCTCCTCATACTTCGGGTGATCCTGCGCCTTTTCTCTGTCAAGCGCCCGCTGTAAGCGCACGCCGTCGTCCAGTTCGATCATGACGGGCAGCACCTGCTCCTCCCCGTAAAAGCCGCAAAGTTTACTGTAAGCTTCCGGCGTACCGATCATCAAATAATTTTGACTATCCAAGTCAATAGCTGCATCTGCCACCGTGAAATACCGCCAGACTCCGTAGCAGGTATCATACGCCCTGTGCTCCACAACGCTCCCCTGTGCCAGAAGCTGTTGAAACCCTGCTTCATCCGTAAAGTGATACTCCACGCCTTCCTGCTCTCCCGCGCGGATCGGTCTGGTCGTATAGGGCACGATCGTCTGCAGCAAGATGTCCTTCTGCGACAATAACTTTTTGTATATGGTATCCTTTCCCGACGAGCTTTTTCCCATCAGGCAAATTATTTTTCCCATACATTTAATAATGCCACATTTTTTCGCGAATTTCAACTATAACACGGATTCCTCCCGCAGACGAGACGCCGTGCACTGTAAAACCCTTTTTCAAACACCGCTCTATTTCATCAAGAAGCTTCTGCGTCAGTTTCTCTCCCGGCGCAGCCAGCGGAATCCCCGGCGGATAGAGATTGATAAAATCCGCACTGATCCTGCCTGCCGCCTCGCGCAGCAAAATTTCCTCGCTCTCACTGTGAAACGCCTGCGCCAGCGTCAGCGCCGCTTCCTGCTGCCATTCGTCGGCAGCCACTTTAGACGGCGATTCGCCATCCTTCGCCTTTACATCCGTCTGCAAATCCTGCTGCCCGCCATTCGCAGACTTTTGCTCCAGCAGCACGTCTTCCGCAGTCTTTGACCCCCGCCGCAACTGCTCGCCGCCTCGCTTCTTCTCTATCCTATCATCTATTTGCAAAAGCGCGTCAGCCAATCTCTGCCAGCCTTCCACCGTGTCCATCAGCGTCATCAGCGCCAACCCGTAAGTCGCCGCTGCCATCTCCAATTCGATCTGATAATCGCTGCGCAGCACATCGGCAAGCTGTTTTCCCGTCATATCCGTATGTTTTACGGATATCAGGATTTTACCCATGTCCCAGGCAGTGAGTGCCAGCCCTTTTTCTGACATATCTGTCATTTTTCCAATGCACAGGTTGTGCATCTGCGCAGTTTTTTGCAAAAATCCTTTCCATTGCTCCTGAAAAAAGGCAAATCTCTCCTGCCCTTCCTGTTCCAGAAATCGCACACAGGCATCTATTCCTGCCATCAGGATATAGGAAGGGCTGCTGCTCTGCACCATGGCCAGATAACTGCGAAGCCTGCCCCTGTCTACACGATTGCCGTTTACGTGCAAAAGCGCCGTCTGCGTAGGGCTTGGAAGCGTCTTGTGCAGACTGTGGATCACCAGATCCGCCCCCGCAGTGACAGCGCCGCAGGATAGATGCGCGCCATGCGCCTCATCCACGATCAGGATCTTACCCCGCTCATGCACCGCCGCCGCAATGCCCGCTACATCGGAAAGGATTCCTTCGTAGGTAGGAGAAGTGATCACCACCGCTTTGCTCTTGGGATATCTGTCTAACAGCCTTCCGATCTCCTGCGCACTTACGCCGTCACAGATATCATATTCTTGAATCTGTTTTGGTTGATAGTAATGCACCTTGAGGTCCTGCATAAGCGCCGCGTGATAAACCGATCTGTGGCAGTTGCGGGCAATCAGGATCTCCTCGCCCGGCCTTGTCGCCGCCATCACCGCTGCCAGGATCCCACCGGTACTTCCGTTCACCAAAAAAAACGTCTCGTCGGCTCCGTAAAGTCGGTTTGCCCGCTCCTGCGCCGTCCGTAAGATCCCTTCCGCGTGGTGGAGATCATCAAAACCCTCGATCTCCGTAATATCAATGGCAAAATAATCCGCCATCTCGCCGCCCGCGGCATTTCGCTTATGCCCCGGCATATGACAGGGATAGGTATCCCCCACGGCGTACTCCCGCAGCGTTTGGTAGAGACTCTGATCTGCACTCACGATGCCTGCGCCCCACCGTCTGCGCCAAACACACCCTTTCGCTCTCGAAGACTCTCCGCCCTAACCGGTGACCTTTCCACGCCATGATACGCACCATGTCCCTTATGTAAGCCCACCGTCTCCAAAAACGAACAGTACTTGTCTGCTGCCGTCACCACCCAGGCTTCTCTGCACATGGGCGGTATCACTGACAGAGGCCACATATGCTTTTTGATGATCTCCCGCTGTGTATCGGTCAGCGCATATTCCTTTTCCGCATTCTTTAATGCCGTCATCGGATGATGAAACCCGTGCAGACGCTGTCTGTTCGCCAGATACGCCTTGTCGTGCCAGTCATACAAAAAATAGTCATGCAAAAGCGCCCCGCGAATCAAATCGTGCTTATTGCAGCCAACTCCCAATTTTTTATTGATCAGCAGGCTGTAGCGTGCCACATCCATGCAATGGTTGTGTACCGTCATGCTCCCGTGCTGGATATGCGCTCTGGTCCCCTTAAAATTCTTCGACTCCAATATGTCTTCTGCGTGTTCTTTCAGAAGTGCGCGAATCCTCTTATGCCGTTCGTAAAGTCTGTGCAGACGCTCCCTGCGCCTCTTTCTCAATCCTTTGAGTAAATCCATGATACCTCTCTCCCGTTTTGTACTCTCTTTTATCTTATGCTGAGGATTGCAGATCCTCGCATAGTTAAGTTGCGAAGCAACTTTACTATTGCCGATTCTGTTCCGGCTTTTACTCCTCCCCCTCTACCAGCTCATGCAGCACCTTTGCCCTGTGTGCCCAGGTATGCCCCGCCTGTGCCAGCGCATCACCGCCATCCGCGATTTTTTGCATACGGTCAGGATCTGCAAGCAGCGATGATGCGATCTCAGGGAGCTTTTCCATCTGCTCCAGTGAATAGATCGCGCAATCTTCTTTGTCATGTAATATCCCGTCCAAATAAATGCTGCTGTCCGTCAGGCACACTGCGCCATTCAGCATGGTATTAAAAATGCGGTCGTGCGCACCGTCCTTAAACCAGGGCATCACATTAAGGGAAAGCTTTGTCTGGCACAGCTTTTTTAAGCACCCCTCCGAATCCAGATTGTTCATGATCTTCAGATTCTCCGGATGAGCACAATCCAAAAGCTCCCAACCGTCCCCAAACACATGCACCCTGATCCCTGCATCCGCAAGCTCCTGCACCGCCCGCCCTCTGAATGTATAGCGCACATACAGATCAATAAACGTGAGGGCTGCCATTGTCTTTTTCAGCTCATCTTCCGGCACTTCCGCAAGTTCTTCCCGCAGATGCGCTTCGGCTACCTCTTCCACTGTCTTTTGCGGGTTCGCCAAAAGATCGTCGATCATCCCGTGATAAAAGGCCGTATATTCGTCATCGATCCTGGTAATATATTTATCAAAAGTGGAAGGCCTGCAATAATTCCCCACCATGGTCACGTCATATTTGCGATAGGCAATCGGCACATTTCCCTTATTCGAGTACAACTTCGTGCCCGCCAGCGGCAAAAAAGGTCCATTTATAATGTTCGGAAAAAACCGCTGCATATAGGCAAGATGATTTTTATCAATGCTGATATGGCAGTAGCGCCGCGGCACCTTCTCCAAAAAATGATGATAGTACATGGGATGATCCACTACAATGTTGTAAGCGGGAATCTTAAGCGCATCCCACATCATCGTATCATTTTCGTCCAGAAAGTACTCTTCCCCGCTCATCCCGTGAAAGTTAAAATTGATAAGCGCCGTATTTCCTTTTTCAAAGAAGCGGAAAAACTTTTCCGTACTGGCTCTGGGGCGGCTTAAATCAAAAATAAAAGTTTCGTGGCCAAGCGCCTTCATCGCCTCCGCGATCTGTAGGGAAAAATAGCCCTGCGTCTCTATGTCGCCCACAAAAAACATCAGTTTTTTCATCGTCGATGTCCTCTCTGCCGCTTACCGTTTCTGAAGTTCTTCCAGATATTTCTGCACAACCTTCTCCCGCTCTCCTCCCGGCGCTGTATCCAGATACTTCTGCAAAACTTCAATTTCAGATGTCTTCTCCTCCGAAAACCGACCTCTCACATAAGCGAGATACGCCTCGCTGAATTTCCAGTAATCGTCAAACGCCTCCTCATAATCCTTTGAAAAATACAGCGAGGAATAAATATGTTCCGGCCCAAACATCCGCTCGTCCAGTTCGATACTTTCCTTTCGGTAAGCAAGCGATCTGAATTTATGATCGCGGGACAGCGTCCGAAATCTGGTGAAGCAAAATGCCATACACAGGAAAAAGATAATGGTAAACACAACGATCAAGATATAATATTTTGAATTGGATCTACTTTTCAAAATAGGCCTCCATTCTGCTCCCGGTCACGTCCTCGATATCAGCGCTTCCTTCCAGCGTGAACTGCCCGCCCGAAACTGACTCCTTCAAATCCTCAACCTCATCATCTGTCAACCGATAGTAATTCTTCAAATAGCCGTCAACCTCCCGCACCAGCTCTGCCTTGATCAGGCTGTCGTTTTCGGAGCCGTAAAAAATCTGCATGGTAATGACATCCGTATCCCGCAGCGGGGCATAATGATTGCCTTCATCCATGGCCTCCATGGATTGCAGGACCCCGGTCAGAATCAGCGAGTAAGAGTAAATATCCGAAAGATCTGCCGCGTACTCCGGATAATATTGAAAGTATTCATTCGTCGGATCTGTAGTCGTAGCCAGCAGATAAGCCCGAAGATACTGCCCATCCTCCAGATACTGCCCGACCGTCTCCTTATTTTTGGTAAGGCGCGTTCCCGTCACCTCATAAGTCGAATGCTCGGAATAACGGTACTGATAAAAGGCAACACAGCCAAATGCTATCACAATGATGACCGCAAAAATAATTCCCATCCCAAACGTGAGATGCTTAAGTACCTGCCCCGTACCGGTCTCTAACAGTTCATCCCGCTTTTCTTCATACGCCTCGTCATAGGTCTGGAGCTCCTTGGCCAACTTCAAAGCGTGCTCATTGACCCTGCCGCAATAAGGACATTTCAATTGATCACTGGCAAAGTCAGCCCCGCAGTTTATACATTTCATCCTCTAATCCTTCCTCCGTCAGGATCGCTTTCTCCCGTTCCACTTCCTCTTTCAAAGCATTCTCTATTGTCTCATCCGTCTCGTAGATCTGAAAAAAGATCCCGTCGCTACGCATATTGTAATCTTCCGCCAAAATCTCATAGATCTCCAACATTTTCGCCGTATCATTCGACGATGCCGCGTCATCAAACTCCGTCGGAAACGTGTGCAGATACCATGCCGTGCGATAAAGGAAATAATCAGGCGCACTGATATAATCTTCACACTCAAGAATCAGATACTGCTCCAGCTTGTCCCAATCCCCGTCCTCGTACGCTTCCTTCATATCGCGGGAAAGGTGGTCCATCTCCCTTTCCATCCCGGCCTCTTTCATCTTCCCCGGCACATCCAAAATAATAACAAGCATAAAAACCAGAAACAGAACAACCAGTGTCGCCGCCACAATGAGCCCGATTTTTTTCGGAACCGCCATTGTTTCCGACTGCACCTTTTTTACTTCTGCAATCTTTTGATCCGTATGCAGTCTGCTTAAATCAATCAATTCCCTGCCGCAATAGGGGCAGACCGCCGTCCGTGTATCCGGCAGTGCCGCGCCGCAGCCCGGGCAAACTTTTGTCACCTTATTTTCCACTGTTCGTTTCCTTCCGGACATCCCATCTATTTTCTGCGGACATCAACATCTCTCTTATTCCGCCGCAGTCTGCTCTGCGTCGCGGTACACAAGCGCAGTGATCACAAAACTCGCCGCAAACGCCACTGCTGCCACAGCGACCGCCTTCCACAGATTGTTCGGCTCCTCCACACTGTAAAACATTAAAATCGTCGGAATGCAGGGAAAGGCAAACGTATAGCAATGCACCGTCAAAATACCCTGCACCACGCCCGCGATCATGCAGCCCAGCACATTTCCGATCAATGGCGTTTTTTCCTTAAAACAAACGCCGAAAATAGACGGCTCCGCAATCCCTGACGCAAATTCCGTAATCATCGCGCTGATCGACATCGCCTTTTTCTCCGCTGTCTTTGACTTGACAAACACAGCAAAGTCGCACCCTGCCAGCGAGATATTGGAAATCAAGAACCCAACCATAATGCCATAGTCTACGCCCGTCACGCCAATCTGCGTAATTGCTAACGTGATAAAGATCCAGTGCATTCCCGTAGATACCAGTATCGTCGTCAACCCCGCAAACAAAGCCCAGGCAATCATCGGTACCTTAAGCTGCATGACCTCCAGGCCATCCGCCAGCAAGCCGCTCAAAAGGCTGACAATTGGCTCAATGACCAAAATCCCCAACAGGGAGGTCACCGCAATCACACAAACCGCCAGAAAGTACGGTTGTAGGCTCTCTTTGATCCACTTTTTCAGCCACTTTACAATGTGAGACATCAAATAGATCAATAAAATAATGGGAATCACATTGTAGGCATAGGTCGCCGCCACTACGGGAATCCCCGCAAAGGTGATACGCTCTCCGCTCTCCATCAAGGCCGCAAAATCAGGCAAAAGCATCACGCACACACTGGCCAGCGCCAGCAAGCGGTCCGTCTCAAAATGCTTGGCCGCAGAATAAGCGACAAACACCGGCAGAAAGTAAAACGGCGTCGTTGCCAGCGACGATAGGATAACTTCCGTCGATCCCGACAGGATATGTACCGCCGTCAAGAGCATTACAATGATTTTCAAAATGCCGCCCGCCAAAAGAAGCGGTATGATCGGCAGCATACACGCCGTGACATGATCAAATACTGCCAAAAGTCCATTTTTGATCTTTCTCATATCTCTCCATCGTTACGCGCCCGTTACTTATCTGCGCATAAACTCATAAAAGGCTATACTCTTATTTATCGTATCATATTTTATAAAAAAATACCATTGTCAAAAACTAGTGTCGTTTACGAAAATGTAAAAATCACCACAACAAAACAAAGGAAACGCTGATACCCTTTGCGTTTCCCATTTAAGAAGTGTGATAAGTAGTTCCCCGTACCCGTCCATAGATATTACTCATATTTTCACACTCATCATATAAATCCTGATACATTTTCGTTTCAATCACAGAAAAGCCTGCTTTTTCCAGTGTTTTACAGGAGGCAGTATTATTTACACTTGCTGTAGCGACCAATTTTTTGAAATGATATCTCGCAAACAAATACTCCACAAAACATTGCAATGCTTCCGCTGCATATCCGTTTCCGCGATATTCTGCGCCTATAAAATAAGTAACACCGACTTCCTCAAAATCCTCATAATACGAACTTCCCACAGAACCGACCATCATATGACTGTTCTTATCCTCAATGGCAAATGCCAGATATTCATGATAGGGGTTGTCTTCTGCTTCTAACTTGATCGCCTCACTGATAAATTCTTCCATCCATTTATGACATTCGCTGCAATCACCGAAAATCTCCCACAAACTGCCGTCTGATGCCATATCGATAAAAGCTTTTTCGTCAGTGGGCTGTATGCTTCTTATGATCAGTCTTTTTGTTTCTAAAATCATATCCTGTAATCATCTATCCTTCATACTTATCTATTATTGATTCCCTTGCAATACAAATGCAAAATGGGAAGCAGTTGCCACCGAGTACTTTTAATGAACACTTGAAAAAATATTACATTGAAACTACGAAACAAATCATGCTTTCATCACTCGGATAGTTATTATTCATGCGGTGTACAAACATGTACAAACAGATTTATTAAAGAGTAAAATGCTCCAAATACTATCTAAACCAGCATTTGAAGCAAAAATAAAATGCCCAGAACCGGAATCGAACCAGTGACACGAGGATTTTCAGTCCTCTGCTCTACCAACTGAGCTATCTGGGCATTGAGTAGCGGGGACAGGATTTGAACCTATGACCTTCGGGTTATGAGCCCGACGAGCTTCCAGACTGCTCCACCCCGCGTTATTAAATTATAAGAGTTAACTTCCATAAGAAATTTACTCGTACAGAGGATCGAAGATCCTCTTGAAGTTAATCACGAAGTGATTTACTTCCGTGGACGGAGGTGGATTCGAACCACCGAAGCAATTTGCAGCAGATTTACAGTCTGTCCCCT
>ERZ779627.26-NODE-26-length-88731-cov-29.689431_pt1 | contig 88731 bp, 78 predicted proteins | sample MGYA00514191_ERZ779627 | MGnify/ENA primary metagenome ERZ779627 (study PRJEB29562, sample SAMEA4376705) | mouse gut metagenome | isolation source: Cecum | study: EMG produced TPA metagenomics assembly of the A DSS colitis mouse model was used to assess the... | reverse complement strand
CTTACGAAGACTATGCCTGGGAGAAACAGCTTAGCTCAAAAGTTGTAAAGTGGTGCAATCAAAAGACAAAATAGGTTGTTTTCTAGCTAGAATTTGCATATAATGTTAACGGAAGTGAGGTGTATATAGAATGACAATAGATACAAACACAATGATTTCCATTACAGAAGCAAATCAAAATTTTTCAAAAGTAGCCAAAGTAGTCGACGAACATGGAACAGCGGTTATTCTGAAAAATAATGTACCCAGATATTTGGTCATTGATTTCAGTAAAGCGGAAAAAGAAAAAGTTGCTGCTAATGATGATGTCTTTACAATATCTGAACGGTTAATAAAGCAGAATACGGAAGCATATGGGGTTCTTGCAAAATGATTATTTTAAGCAAAGAGCAGGTACTAAAACTCCATGTAAGTTTAATAAAAGCCACTGGAGGAAGTGACGGGATTCGTGATGAAGGAATGCTGGAATTGGCGTTAAATAATCCGTTTCAGTCATTTGACGGAAAAGAACTTTATCCAAGCATTCAGACAAAGGCGGCACGGCTTTGTTTTGGATTGGTAAAAAACCATGCTATGATGGATGGAAACAAAAGACTAGGCGCTCATGTGATGCTTGTATTTCTTGCATTAAACGGATATGAATTGACATATAGCCAAAAGGAGTTAAGTGATGTAATTCTTGCGTTGGCATCTGATGATATTGGAGAAAAGGAACTCTTACAGTGGATTATGGAACATCAACAATAATCACTTGCGGCCGCAGATTCTATTCGGAAACCAACGGAAAGGAACCGGTTGACAGGACGCGGCAGTTTGCGGTAGTCTTAAATGGTGACAGAAGTCGTGATTATATCGGAGGAAAGGGGACTTGTATATGAGAAGATATGTTATCGCTGCATAGCACTGGCTATTGCAGAAAAAAATAAATTGCTATAGCCAATGCTTTTCCTAAACAAAAATAAAAATTTAGGGAGGCAGTCATGGGCTATATGAGAGCAGAAGAAATTCTGCCCATTGAACTAATCGAACTGATACAGCAGTATGTGGACGGAGAAAATATTTATATCCCGCGCAAGTCGTCAAACAGGCAGGCGTGGGGAGCGGGCACGCAGATCAGGCAGGAGCTTCTTTCACGCGACAGGCAGATTTATCAGGATTATCTTGCCGGATGCAGGACGGAGGAATTGGCCTGTAAATATTATCTTTCGGAAAAGAGCATACAGCGTATTCTGAGAGTACAGAAGTGTTCTTGAAAAATGGGAGAAGAAAACGTGGGGCTGACGCTTGGGCGGCGGCCTCATTTTTTTATCATTGGGAATGGTATATTTTCCTGGTACGAAGCGGTTGAGCGGAATTTTTCAAAGGGCGTAAGTGAGAGGGTATCAACTATGACTGTAAATGAGAAAATGAAACTTGTAATTGATCTGGCAGAGCGGGCATTAGAGAAAAAACAGGGCGGCGGAGGCAAGTATTGACAATCTGACCGCCCTGTCTGTTATCGTTCTATATGGTCTGTTTTATTTCAGATACGATTTCAACATGTCAAGCTGTTCCTTCTTTTCACATCACAAATGCACATAGAATGCTCATCTTTGTTTAGAAAAATGCATGAGGTGGAAGGCGAAAGGCGGCTATGCTATGCTGTAGCGTAGGAGCAAAGTGCTACAAAAGCAATCCATAATGGAGAAAGGTTGAAAACGATGCAATCAACAGAAGAATACTTACAGGACCTAAAGAAGTGGCTTGCGGATACGGCAGACACCCCGTTGGAAGAAATGGCGGACTTTTTTACCAAGCGCCTGCATGACTATGAGGAACATATGGCAATCTGGGAGAAATCTTATCAGATGTTTGCGGAAAGCCTGCCCACTGACTGTCGGAAACTCTTGGACTTAGGGTGCGGAACGGGCTTAGAGCTTGAAAGGATCTGGCAAAGAGACCCGCAGATAGAAGTCACGGGCGTCGATTTATGTCAGGATATGCTGGATAAGCTGCAGGCAAAGCATGGTGATAAAAAACTTGTCACGGTATGTGAGGATTACTTTCAATATGATTTTGGTCTGGAAGCGTGGGACGCAGTCGTTTCCTTTGAAAGCCTGCACCATTTCCTGCCGGAAAAAAAGGAAAGCTTGTATCAAAAAGTTTATCACAGCCTGAAGGACGGCGGCATTTTTCTTTTGGGAGATTATATTGCCTGCTGCGATGAGGAGGAGGAACTTCTGCGGGACGTGTGTCTGAAAAAGAGACAGGAGCAGGGGATAGCGGCTGATTGTTTTGTACATTTCGATATTCCGCTTACACTCGAACATGAAACGGAGATCATGAAAAAGGTCGGCTTCCATATCGAGAAAGTGTTGGAGGATCCGGACGGGGCTACGATTATTTTGGCATGGAAGAAAGATTGAAAAAGGGAGCAAAAATGGATTATATCAAAAATAGGGATTACAGCAGAAAAATAGCGGAACGCCTGTGGAATCAGGCGGATAAAGGCGAGCTGGAAAGCCACCGCGAGGAGACTTTCATAGACGATATCATCCAGAAAAGCCATCTGCAAAAGGAACTGCTTTCACATTTGGATGGCATCAAAACTGTGTTTGACGGCGGTGCGGGCTGCGGCAGATTTTCCATCCTTTTGGCAAAATACGGTTGCGAGGTAACGCATTTTGACATTTCGCAGCCCATGATCGATAAGGCAAAGGAATTGGCGGAAAAAGAGGGCGTTCTTGGAAAAATCACCTTTGTAAAAGGGGCGCTGGAGGACCTGAGCGCTTTTGCGGATCATTCGTATGATATGGTGATTTCTTTTGACGCCCCCGTTTCCTATACGTATCCCAATCAGGAGAAGGTGATCGGTGAGCTTGTGCGCATATGCCGCAAACGAATGATGCTCAGCGTATCAAGCCGACTGGGGTATCTGCCGTATCTGGCGAACCCGATTCAGAGAAATCAGTTTATTCTGGATGAGAACTGCGGCGATCCTTATGTTGAATGGTGCATTGCCAACAGGGAAAAGGCAATCGAGGACTTCTATTTTAAGAAAGACACAGTGATGAAGCTGTGGGATGAGGGGCTTATGGGCGGCGAGGAGGAAATTGCTGCCTATGAAAACGGGGAAACGCCGTGGTGCATCACCTACACGTTTATGCCGGGTGAATTAGAGGATATCCTGAAACGCTGCGGGGTAAAAAAGATTAAACTGGCAGGTCCCGGTGCCTATGCGAGGACGATTCCGAGAGAATTGCTCGTGAAGATCATGAAGGACGCTGGGCAGCGGCAGGATTTTTTGGAGTTTTGCCATCAGTATGATTCTGATCCGTATGTATGCGGGATGGGAAAGGACAACCTGTTTGCCTACGGTGAACTGTAAAAAAGAAGAAAGGAGCCATAAGTTATGACCACACCCGTTATGTTTGCATAGCATGGCTATTGCAAATAAAAAATAAAATCATGTAATAGCCCATGCATCGCAAACGAAAAAATGGGAGATGCAGATGAGCTATTTCAGAAAAATTGAATATGAGATGATACCGGGCGACTCTTTTTCGGTGATACGCGGCTGTGCGAAATGTGGGAGAAAGACGCATTTTGTAAACACAGGAAAATTTCGCGTCAATGCCAACGGCAATCAGTTGGACGTGTGGCTGATCTATCAGTGTGAGGAATGTAAACACACCTTGAATCTGGCAATCTATGAGAGGCAGAAAGTTTCTTCTATCCCGAAAGAGGAATATCAGCGTTTTCTGGACAATGACGAAGCGCTGGCGCTAAGGTATGGCGCAGATATGCGGTTGTTTCAGAAAAACAAGGCGGAGATTGATGCGGAAAGGGTAAGCGTTACTTTTACAAAACTGCGGGAAACAGAGGAAAACGGCGAAAGCAGCAGTTTAGGAAACGGGATAATGATTACAATACATAATCCACGAAAGCTAAAAATTCGCTCTGAGAAGCAGATCGCCATGCTCTTGGGATTATCCCGCAGTCAGGTAAAAAAGATGCTGGAGACGGGGGAGTTGGAGCTGAAAGAGCAGATGGCGCAGAGTGTTTCTTTTTGCGTCAATGCCGAAAAATGAGACGAATGCTGAAAAAATTACAGGAAATCGTTTGACTGACTTTCAGGAATGGTATTATACTAATAAAAAGTTTCGGCGTAAATCGCGCAGAAAAGTGGCGCAGAAAAGAGGTATGTATGAGTAAAATCGCAATTTTTTTCGCAACAGGATTTGAGGAGATCGAGGCGCTGACGGTGGTGGACATCCTGCGCAGGGCAGAGGAGTCGGTGGAGATGGTCTCCATCACGGACGAGCGGCGCGTCACCAGTTCGCACGGCGTGGAAGTGACGGCGGACAAGGTTTTTTCTGAGGTCAATTTTGATGAGACAGACGTGATCGTGCTTCCGGGCGGAATGCCGGGCACGAAGAATCTGGAAGCATTTGCACCGCTGATGGAGCAGGTGGATGCTTTTGTGAAAGCGGGCAAGCTGGTGACGGCAATCTGCGCCGCACCGAGTATTCTGGGCCATCGCGGGCATCTGAAAGGCAAGACAGCCTGCTCTTTTCCGACATTTGAAGACCATTTGGAAGGCGCGGATCTGAAGCGGGAGCCCGCTGTCATTGACGGTAATATCATCACCGGCCGCGGCATGGGCGCAGCGATTCCCTTTGGGCTGGCCATTCTGGAGAAATTGCAGGGGAAAGACGCGGCGGAGGCGATGGCTGAAAAAATCGTTTTTGTAAAATAGGCGATTAACTGGAAACAACTACCATTATAAAAACTTTTCACCCGAACATACTAACATCAAGATAAGCGGCAGACAGATTGCGCAGTCAAAGGACATCAAGTCAAAAGACAAGCGCATGAAGAAAGCGCTTGTCTCAAATATAGATGAAGCATCAAAGGATGTAAACGTATTTCGGAGGTGAAAAGAAATGGCAAGCAACAAATCCAATAGAACTGAGGTTCCTGAGGCTAAGGCAGCTATGGACCGCTTCAAGACCGAGGTTGCGTCCGAGCTGGGCGTAAACCTGAAAGAGGGTTACAATGGCGACCTGACTTCTAAGGAAGCAGGTTCCATCGGCGGCGAGATGGTTCGTAGGATGATCAAGAAGCAGGAAGAGCAGATGAAGTAACAATCAGCAGGAAAAAAGGATGCCTCGCTTGTGAAATCACAGGCGGGGCGTTCTTGTGTTATAAAATTTCCCTAGTATTTTCCAAGGTCTTGTGCTATAATGTCTGAGTGACTTTATTTGAAAGGCTGAAAATCTTATATATATAGAAGAAAGAGAGCAGCACGAGGAATTGAAGGAGGAACGGATCGCATGAGTTTACAGGTGGAAAAATTGGAGAAGAACATGGCGAAGCTGACCATCGAGGTGGATGTGGATACCTTTGAGAAGGCAGTCGAGAAGGCTTACCAGAAGGAGAAAAACAAGATCTCCATTCCGGGCTTTCGTAAAGGCAAGGTGCCCCGCCAGATGGTAGAGAAGATGTACGGCAAGGAAGTATTTTTTGAGGAAGCGGCAAATATCGTGATTCCTGACGCTTACGACAAGGCGCTTGACGAGTGCGAGGAGGATATCGTTTCTTCTCCGAAGATCGAAGTGACGCAGATTGCGGCAGGCCAGCCCTTTATCTTTACGGCGGAGGTGGCTTTAAAGCCCGAGGTGAAGCTTGGTAAGTACAAGGGCGTGAAGGTGGACAAGATCGAAACTGCGGTGACGGAGGAAGAAGTCGAGGCAGAGATCAACAGGGAACGCGAGAACAACGCGAGAAATATTACAGTGGAAGACCGTCCGGTGAAAGACGGTGATATGACGACTCTGGATTTTGAGGGCTTTGTGGACGGTGTGGCCTTCGAGGGCGGTAAGGGAGAAAGCTATCCTTTGACCATCGGTTCCGGTGCATTCATTCCCGGCTTTGAGGAGCAGCTTGTCGGCGCAAAGATCGGCGAGGAGACCGAAGTAAAGGTGACCTTTCCCGAGGATTATCAGGCGGAGCATTTACAGGGCAAGGAAGCGGTCTTCAAGTGTACGGTAAAAGAGATCAGGGAGAAAGAGCTTCCTGAGCTGAACGATGAGTTTGCGAGCGATGTATCCGATTTTGAGACGCTTGCCGAGTACCGCGCGGATGTAAAGAAAACGCTGGAAGAACAGAAGAAGAAAGAAGCGGAAAAAGAGAAAGAGGAAGCGGCGGTAAAAGCAGCCGTGGAGGATTCCGAGATGGAGATTCCCGAGGCAATGCTGGAAACGCAGCAGAAGCGGATCGTGGAGGAGTTTGCGCAGCGCATCACCATGCAGGGCCTTTCCATGGAACAGTATTTCCAGTTCAGCGGCACGAACTATCAGCAGATGGTAGAACAGGTGAAGCCGCAGGCGGAGGAGCGCATTCGCTCCAGGCTGGTACTTGAGGCGGTGGCGAAAGCGGAGAAGCTCGAAGTGACCGACGAGGAGTACGAGGATGAGTTAAAGACCATGGCTGACGTTTACCAGATGGAACTTGCAAAGGTAAAAGAGCTTATGGGCGAGCGGGAAGAAAAGGAGATCAAGCAGGATCTGCTGGTGAAAAAGGCCGCTGAATTTGTTGCAGGCAACGCAAAAGAAAGCAAGGCGAAATAATAGAAAAGCAAAATAAAAGATTGGGAGGTGCGCTATGCCTTTAATACCTTATGTCATCGAACAAACGTCTAAAGGAGAACGTTCTTACGATATTTACTCCAGACTGTTAAAAGAGAGGATCATCTTCCTCGGGGAGGAAGTAAACGACGCCAGTGCCAGTGTGGTCGTGGCGCAGCTTCTCTTTCTGGAATCGGAAGATCCGGAGAAGGATATCAACCTTTATATTAACAGTCCCGGCGGTGTGATCACGGCTGGTATGGCGATCTACGATACCATGCAGTTTATCAAGTGTGATGTTTCTACCGTGTGTATCGGTATGGCGGCAAGCATGGGTGCCTTCCTTTTGGCGGGCGGCACGAAGGGCAAGAGAATGGCTCTGCCGAATGCAGAGATCATGATCCACCAGCCGGCAGGCGGTGCACAGGGTCAGGCTACCGAGATCGAGATATCTGCGAGACACATTTTGGCTACCAAGGAGAAAATGGCAAGGATCATGGCGGAAAACACGGGGCAGGATTATGAGGTGATCATGGCAGACACGGAGCGGGATAACTGGAAGACCGCGGAGGAAGCGCTTGCTTACGGGCTGATCGACCGCATCATCACCAGCCATGCCAGCACAGAATAGATGAAAGTGTGAAAAGCGCTTCTAAAGATGTCCCGCCATTGGACGGGACAGCAAGAAACAGTAAGTTTCACGCAAGAAAATGCCTTAAATGAGGTATTCTCTGCATTGATGTTCTGATTATGAGTGCTATGAAATGAGGAGTAAGATGGCAGGAAAGATTTCTGAGGAAAAAGTTAGGTGTTCTTTTTGTAATAAGACACAGGATCAGGTAAAAAAGATGATCGCCGGTCCGAACGGCGTCTATATCTGTGATGAGTGCGTGGATATCTGCGCAGACATCATAGAGGAGGAATACGAGGAAGGGTCGGAAATTGAGGAGATGGAGATCAATCTCCTGAAACCGGTGGAGATCAAAAACTTCCTTGACGAGTATGTGATTGGACAGGAGGAGGCCAAGAAGGTGATGGCGGTCTCCGTTTACAACCACTATAAGCGGGTGACTGCGCCGCAGGACGACGAGGATGAGGTAGAGCTGCAAAAGAGCAATATCATTATGATCGGTCCTACGGGTTCGGGTAAGACTTATCTGGCGCAGACTCTGGCAAAGATCATCAACGTGCCGTTTGCAATCGCGGATGCGACGACGCTCACGGAAGCGGGTTATGTGGGCGAGGATGTGGAGAACATCCTCTTAAAACTGATTCAGGCGGCGGATTACGATATCGAGCGGGCACAGTACGGCATTATTTATATCGACGAGATCGATAAGATCACGAAAAAGGGAGAAAACGTGTCCATCACCAGAGATGTGTCGGGCGAGGGCGTTCAGCAGGCGCTCTTAAAGATCATCGAGGGTACGGTGGCCAGCGTACCGCCGCAGGGCGGCAGAAAGCATCCCCACCAGGAGCTTTTACAGATCGATACATCCAATATCCTCTTCATCTGCGGCGGTGCCTTTGACGGGCTGGAAAAGATCGTAGAGGAGCGGTTAGACCGCCATTCGATCGGTTTTAATGCGCAGGTAGCGGAAAAGAGCGGCAAGGAGATTGGCGCGATCTTAAAGGAAGTGACGCCGCAGGATCTGATGAAGTTTGGGCTGATTCCGGAATTTATCGGGCGTGTGCCGGTGACGGTGGCGCTGGAAGGCCTCGATCAGGAAGCGCTGGTGCGCATTCTGCGGGAGCCGAAAAACGCGCTGATCAAGCAGTATAAGAAGCTGTTCTCCTTCGATGAAGTGAAGCTTTCCGTGGAGGACGATGCGGTGCAGGAGATCGCGAGACTTGCTCACGAGAGAAAGACAGGGGCGAGAGGGCTGCGTTCCATTTTGGAGAAGGTGATGATGGATGTGATGTACGAGATCCCTTCGGACGACAGCATCGCGGAATGTATCCTCACGAAAAAGGCAGTGGACGGCGAGGATAAGCCGGTCGTGAGATACCGCGACAGACTGCTGCAGGCAAAGTAATAGAACCGTTAAAAAATGAGCGTCGCCAGAACCTTGGCGGCGCTTATCACAATCGAAAAAAAAGTGACAATCTGGAATGGGGATTATTATGGATCACTGGAATCAGATAGAAAATGGAATCGACAGCGCGGATGCCATCAACCTGTTAGCGCAGGACGCGCTTCCCGCAGTGACGCTGCGGGGATTGACGATCCTGCCGGGCATGGTGATTCACTTTGATTTAAGCAAGGGACCTTCGATCGCTTCTGTCGAGCAGGCAATGTTGGGAAATCAGCGATTGGTTACGGTGACTAGAAAGGACGACGGGGAAGAAGCACCGGATTTAGAGGGCATCTACCGCGTGGGGACGCTGGTGTTGATCAGACAGGTCAGTAAGCTTCCGGGGCAGATTCTGCGCGTTTTGGTGGAGGGGCTTTCCAGAGTCCGTATTTATGCGGTTTCTCAGACTGAAGCAGGCATCGTGACACGCGTGTCATATGAAAAAGATGACAGCGCAGATATCGATGGGTTTACCGAGGAGGCAATGACCAAAACGGTCAAAGAGTCTCTGGAAGCCTATGGCACCTTTTTCCCGAAGGTGGGGAAGGCGGTGAAGGATCAGATCGAAGATGGTATGCCGCTCGGAAAGCTGTTAGACTGCATTACCATCAATATGCCTCTTGGCACAGAGGATAAGCAGAAGATATTGGCAGCGCTTTCGGTGCGGGAGCGATTTACGATTTTGACAAGCATCCTTATGCGGGAGGTGGAGATCATCCGCATCAAGAACGATCTGGCAAAGGATATCAGGCAGCGGATCGATAAGAACCAGCGGGACTATATCCTGCGGGAACAGATGCAGTATATCAAAGAGGAGCTGGGAGAGAACAATACCGACTCTGACGCGCAGCATTTTCTTGCCCGGGTGGAGAAGCTGAAAGCGAAGGAGGAGGTCAAGGAGAAGATCCGTAAGGAGATAACACGCTATACCAACGTGTCCGGCAGCAGTTCCGAGAGCGCGGTGGAGAGAGCCTACATCGAGACCCTTTTGGAGCTTCCCTGGGATAAGGTTTCCCGTGACAGTAAAGACCTGGCACGGGCGGAAAAGATATTGAATGACCGGCATTACGGTCTGGAAAAGGTAAAGGAGCGCATGCTGGAGTTTTTAGCCGTGCGGATGCTGACGGGAAAGGCAGGCAGCCAGATCATCTGTCTGGTCGGACCGCCCGGTACAGGTAAGACTTCGATTGCCAAAAGTGTGGCGGAGGCGCTCAACAGGCAGTATGTGCGTATCTGCCTGGGCGGCGTGCGGGACGAAGCGGAAATCAGAGGCCACAGGAAGACCTATGTGGGCGCCATGCCCGGACGGGTGGCGGTGGCGCTAAAGCAGGCGGGTGTCAAAAATCCGCTGCTGCTCTTAGACGAGATCGATAAATTGGGAAATGATTACAAGGGAGACCCTTCTTCCGCGCTGTTAGAGGTGCTCGACGGAGAGCAGAATCATGCGTTCAGGGATCACTATGTAGAGATACCGCTCGACCTTTCACAGGTGCTCTTTATTGCCACGGCAAACAGCAGAGACGGGATTCCGCGGCCGCTCTTAGACCGCATGGAGCTGATCGAGGTCAACAGTTATACGGCCAATGAAAAGTTTCATATCGCCAGAGAGCATTTAGTAAAGAAGGCGATGAAGAAAAACGGCGTCCGTAAGACGGAAGTGGCTTTCTCCGACGAAGCGCTGCGGGATATCATTCGCTTTTATACCAAAGAGGCCGGCGTACGCGGCTTGGAGCGTCAGATCGGCGCAGTCTGCCGCAAGGAGGCCAGGGAGATCGTCAAGCGGCGTCAAGCAAAGGTGACTGAACTAGTCAATATTGTGCCTGAAAATTTGGAGCACTATCTGGGAAAGCCAAAGTACAGGCAGGATAAGATCAATGAGAAGCCGGAGATCGGCATCGTCCGCGGCCTGGCCTGGACCAGTGTGGGCGGCGATACGCTGCAGATCGAAGTGAATCTGATGCCCGGTGAAGGAAAGATTGACTTAACTGGTCAAATGGGCGATGTCATGAAGGAATCGGCACGGACAGCTCTAAGCTACGTGCGTTCCGTCAGCGGGAAATACAAAGTGGCGGAGACCTTTTATAAAAAGCATGATTTTCACATCCACATTCCCGAGGGCGCGGTGCCAAAGGACGGCCCCTCTGCCGGGATCACCATGGCGACGGCGCTGCTCTCGGTGGTGACGAAAACGCCTGTACGGGCGGATCTGGCGATGACCGGAGAAGTCACTTTGCGGGGCAGGGTGCTTCCCATCGGCGGCTTGAAAGAAAAACTCCTGGCGGCAAAGATGGCGGAGGTAACAACTGTGCTGGTGCCGAGAGAGAACGAGAAGGACGTCGAGGAGATCTCGGAGGAGATCAGGGAAGGCCTGGAGATCATTTTTGTGGAGACCATGGAGGAAGTGGCAAAGCACGCCCTACTGCCTAGGGGATAGGGTGCGTACAATCGGAAGTTCTCGGGGCATAGATTGGTTTGTAAGCAGAATTTGGAGATTTTGAACGTGTTGCATCGTTATAAATGATTGAATGAGGGAAAATTGGCATGGTTATCAAAAACGTAAATTTGGAGACCGTCTGTGGCGTGACAAGCAAGCTGCCGGAAAACAGCCTGCCGGAGATTGCCTTTGCGGGAAAGAGTAATGTGGGAAAATCTTCCCTCATCAACGGCTTGATGAACCGCAAGGCGCTGGCGCGTACCAGTTCTTCGCCGGGGAAAACGCAGACCATCAATTACTATAATATCAATGGCGAACTGTATTTTGTGGATCTGCCCGGTTACGGCTATGCCACTGCGAATGAAAAGGTGAAGGCGACCTGGGGGAAGATGATCGAGGATTATCTGCACCAGTCAAAGCAGATCCGGGCCATCTTTTTATTGATCGATATCCGTCATGCGCCTTCAGAGAATGACAGGATCATGTATGACTGGATCGTGAGCAGGGGGTATCATCCGATCATCATAGCGACGAAACTTGACAAAATCAAGCGCAGCCAGGTGGAAAAGCATAAAAAGATGATATGTGACACGCTTGACGTTGAGGATGACACGATTGTCATACCATATTCCGCCTTGAATAAACAGGGGCGGGAGGAGATTTATACTTTGATTGACGAACTGCTTGCGGCAAACGAGTAGTTTTCGCGGGGATTTGTGCAGGAAGACGGCGCAGAAAGGAAGAATATATGAAGCACGATGCAAGGATCTATTTGAAAGTGGCTTTGAATTTGTTTACCGCGCTTGCGGTCTTGCTTTTGTGTATCTTTCTTTTGCCCAGACTGATCTGGTTTTTCATGCCTTTTATCGTGGGATGGCTGATATCCCTGATTGCTTCTCCGGTGGTGCGCTTTTTTGAGGAAAAGCTCAAAGTAAGGAGAAAGGCCGTATCGGCAGTGGTGATCGTGGCGGTGCTGGCGGTCGTGGTGCTTTTTGTCTATCTGCTGATCACCAAGCTGATCAGGGAAGGCGTCAACTTTTTCAACGAGATCCCGGATATCTGGAACACCATTTTGGCGGAGTTTAACAAGGTGGGACAGAACCTGCAGGGTGTTTATAACAGGATGCCGACGGATATGCAGGCTACGATCGATCATATAATTGTAGAAATGGGAAACTATATCAGTAATATCACGGACAAAATCGAGCTGCCGTCTTTTGAGGCGGTGGGAAATGTAGCCAAGCAGATCCCGGATATCTTTCTGGCTGTGGTGATGTGCCTGCTTTCCGCCTACTTTTTTGTAGCTGATAAAGGGTATGTGGCTGCGGCAGCCGATAAGTTTGTGCCGGCATCGGTGCGTTATCACTTTGATCTGATCCGCAGGAGTTTCCGCAATGCGGTCGGAGGGTATTTTCGCGCACAGTTTAAGATCGAGTGCTGGATCTATATCCTGCTGGTGATCGGTCTGATGATTCTGGGGGTCGATTACGCGTTTCTGGTGGCATTTGGCATTGCAGTGCTTGATTTTTTGCCGGTATTCGGTACGGGAACGGTGATGGTCCCGTGGGCAGTGGTCGAATTATTGTCGGAAAATTACAGGATGATGTTCGGACTGATCGCCATCTGGCTGATCGGACAGCTGGTCCGTCAGGTGATCCAGCCTAAGATCGTAGGGGATTCCATCGGAATGGACGCCATACCGACATTGTTCCTGCTCTATATCGGATATCGGGTGGCGGGCGTGATGGGGATGATCCTCGCAGTGCCCATTGGCATTATCCTTGTCAACCTTTATGAGGAAGGGGCCTTCGATACCACCAGACAGAGTCTGCGGATCCTGGTGGCAGGCTTTAATCATTTCAGACGGATACGGACTGAGGATATGGCAGTTGTGGAAGCATATGAGAAAGAGTCAAAGGATATCTACAGGCAGGGGATCGAGCAGGATAAGGCATTGAAAGAACAGCTGCAGGAAGCAGCGCAGATCAAAATCGAAGAACCCAAGATCATCAAGAAATTTAAGGATAAGAAAAATCAAAAGTAGACAGCGGGGAGAGTGCGCGTGCAAAAAAGGAATCTGTGGAAACTCCTTTTTGCTATCTACATTTTAGTTGTCATAAAGGTCATCATCTTCAAATATCCCTATGAGGAGCTGGCGGCGATCACGGCTTCGTGGCGCAAAGGCGTGATTCTTGAGGGATTAGGCACGGCTAACTTTACACCTTTTAAAACAATAAAAATGTATATAGATTATGCTTATAAACTGAACAGTGTGGAAAATCTGGCGGGCAATGTGCTGGTGTTTGTGCCTTTTGGCTTTCTTTTTCCACTGGTGGCAAAGGAAGGGGAGCGCTTTTTTGTGATGCTCTTAAACGCCTTTGTATTTGTGCTGGGGATCGAGGTCTTTCAACTGTTCAGCGCGTTTGGGGCGTTTGATGTGGATGACCTTTTGCTAAACTGCTTCGGCGCGGCTCTTGGCTTTGGCATTTACCGTTTGCTGCGGTTTTATATGGCGCGGAGAAAGGGAGGAACATAAATTGTGACATATGTGTCATTGGGATTTTATCCCTTTTTAGCCCTGATATTGCTTGTCTATTTTATCATGCCCTTACGGTTTCGCTGGGTGGTCCTGCTTGCAGGCAGCGCGGCATTTTATATCCTGTTGAGCGGGGATGGCTTCCCGGTGCTGTTGTTCACACTGCTTTTGTCGTATGGAGCCGGACTGCTGCTTGCCTTTTTGAAGGAACGTTCCCCAAAGCCTGTTCTTTTGCAAAGAATCGTGCTGGCAGCGTCTATTTTTCTGGTGATGGCGCCCTGGTTTGTGATCAAAAACGGGAGCTTCCTGTTGGGACATACGAATTGGGGGCTTATCGTGCCGCTGGGGATATCCTTTTACACACTGCAGATCGTTTCCTATTTAGCGGATGTACATAGCGGCAGGATCTCTGTTCAAAAAAATCCCGCCAAGTATGCTCTGTTTGTTTTGTTTTTCCCGCAGATCCTGCAGGGGCCGATACCGCGTTATGCGCAGCTGGCGGATCAGCTTTATGAAGGGCATTTGTTTGACGAGAAACAGTTTGTCAAGGGAATGCAGCTGATCCTATGGGGATTCTTTCTCAAATTTCTGATCGCGGACAGGGCCTCGATCGTCGTAAATGTGATCTTTGAAAATCCCTCCAAATATCAGGGTAGCTATGTATTAGTGGCAGCCGTCTTATACAGCATTGAGCTATATGCCGATTTTCTGTCATGCGTCACGCTTTCTCAGGGTATCGCCGGATTGTTCGGCATTGGTTTGACAGATAATTTTCTGCGTCCCTATTTTGCCACTTCCGTCAAAGATTTTTGGAGAAGGTGGCATATTTCGCTGAGCATGTGGCTTCGTGACTACATCTATATTCCTCTGGGCGGTTCCAGAAAGGGAAAGCTCAGGAAGTATGGCAACCTGATCATAACCTTTGCGTTTAGCGGGATCTGGCATGGAAGCGGTTATAAGTTTTTGTTCTGGGGAATGATGCACGCGGCATTTCAGATCGTCGGGGATCTGACGGCTCCCATCAAAAGCAGATGTTATCAACTGTTTCGATTGTCAGTAGGATCGGGGACGCGCAGGCTGATACAGCGCCTGGGAGTTTTTGTTTGGGTGGCTCTTGCGTGGATCATCTTTCGGGCTGACAACCTGCGGAGCGGCCTTTTAATGATCAAAAGCCTGTTTTCGATTTGGAATCCCTGGATCTTAGTGGACGGCAGCCTGTTGCGTTTAGGGTTAAACGGTAAGGAATGGTTTGTGCTGTTTTTGTCTGTCTTGACGCTGTTTTTGGTGGACTGTCTGCAGGAAAGAGGCTGCTGTATCAGGGACGGTATCTTAGAGAAAGCGGTCTATCTCCGCTGGGCCCTGTATATCGCGGTCATCCTTGGCATTATGATCTTTGGCGTGTACGGGTATGGCTATCAGACGCAGGATTTTATCTATGGAGGCTTTTAATATGAGAAAACATCTCGGTTTTGCCGGCAGGAGCGCAGGTTTTCTTTGTATCCTGTGCGTATGTATCCTGATTACCTATCGGATCATCACGCCGAAGATCTGTTATGATGAAATGCTGTCAACCACCCTGTCCTATGTAAATTTTTATGAGATCAAAAAGGATACCACAGATGTGATCTTTTTGGGAAGCAGTCTGGCGGCCACGGCCTGCATTCCGCAGGAGATGTATGACCGTTACGGCATACGCAGCTATAATCTGGCAAGTGAAAAGCAGAGCCCTGTGATATCCTATTATTGGTTAAAGGAAGCGCTGCGCCGCCAATCGCCCAAAGTGGTGGTCATGGATTGCAATTACCTGTTTCAAACCAATGACAAGATCCTGAACACGACGGAGGATGCCATTTGGCGGGCGATTGATTACATGAAGTGGTCACCTGTAAAACTGGAAGCGATTCGAACCGTTTGCGAGTTGGATGCGGAGCAGTCCTTTGGCAGTTATCTGTTCCCCAATATCCGCTATCATGAGAGATGGGCTGAGTTGACAGAGGAAGACTTTACGCTTGCAAGGATAGCGAATGAATATGATTTGAAGGGATATTCTCCCTTGGCAGGCCAATGGGGAGGTGAAGGCGAAGCGCCCTATGGAAAGGGAGCGGACGCAGGCAAGACGCCAATGCTTCCGCTCATGGAACGATATCTGGATGATATCGTGGCGTTATGCGAACAGGAAGGGACGGCACTGATTTTGATCAATGTGCCGCAGCTGCATGCGGATGCGGGAAAGTATCAAACCATGCAAAAATATGCGCAGGAACACGGCGTGTCTTATTATGATTTTAATGAGAAGACGCTTTATGCAGCTTCCGATTATGATTTTGCGACAGACAGTTACGATACGGCGCACACCAATCTGTGGGGTGCCCAAAAGATCACGGCATATCTGGGAGGGATTCTGGAAAAGGAGTATGGAATCCGGGGAAATACGGATGAACAGTGGGAGAGCACAAAGGCTTCTTACGCGGCGATCCGCAAAGACTGCGAACTGATCCATATGACCGATATCGATAACTATATAGAGGCATTGCGGGATGACAGATACAGCGTATTTCTTTCGGCAAAGGGCGGTTATGCCGCGGCGCTCAGGGACTCGACTGTTCAGAGATTAAGGCAGGCGGGGCTGGAGGTCGCTTTGCAGACAGACGATTCCAAAGAAGATTTTTATTGCTATTATGCGGTCCTGTCAGACGGGCAGACGGAAGAATATATCGGCTATGACCAAAGGGTCTGCAGCGGCTCGATCCGAAATGGCAAAACGACATTCGAGATCACGGGCGGCGGTTCCATCCTGATCGACGGGGAAGAAGTATCAAGACAAAAAGAGGGGCTTAACATCGTGGTGTACCATAACGTAAAAAACAGAGTACTGGATTCCGTATGTTTTGATACCTCTACGGAAGAAAATACGGCGAACAGATAGATTTTACTTGTATCTTTCGGAAAAAGGAATTATGATAATAAAAAAGAAGCAGGAGCGATTCTGCGTGTGAAACAAGAATAAATGGGATCAGCAAAGAGGGAATCAAGTATGAGGATCGATGCAGTCAGTTTTCAACCTTATGTTTACAATGTAAATGCCATCAGTCCGGCCAGCATGAATAAGCTGTCCAAAATCTCGGACAACGTGCCGGATCAGAAGATGGATTTCAGCGGACTTGTTGAAAATGAAAATCCGCTTAAGAAGGGGCAGACCCTAAATTTTGCGGACATGCTGCAGCTGCAGATGCAGCGCGGCAGGAGCAATGCGGCGAGGGTGATGAAGCCGGTGCAGACAGCGCAGGAGGAGACGGATGCGGCGCAGACACAGGCAGCGGCAGTGAAGTTTGGCGGTAAGAACGCGGCGGACGCTGTGCAGCAAAAGCCGGAGACAAACGTGGCATTAGAGAATGCGCAAAACATGCAGGCAGTAGCATTTGACGAAAATGGCGGCATCAGCAATTTTCGCATGCAGCAGGCAATCAGCGCATACGAGATGTTTATGACAGCGTAGAGGGGACAGGGTAAAGGGAGTCATTGATGGAGATCGTGCAAAAAAGCAAAATTCCCATTTGTATTGCATCGATACAGTGGTTTGTGACAACTGTATTTCAGGTGGACAGACTATTCTTCTCTTATGATTTGGACAGTAAGTATCTTATTACAACAAAGATACTTTATTTTATTGCATTGACCGTCGCCTGGTGTTTTGGAGCTGCGGTATATCGGAAACTTCGGGAGGGCGATGCGTTTTATCGCAGAGCCTTTTTTGTTTTTAAGATTTATTTAGGACTGATGATGGCTTTATTGGTGATATTGTGGCCGGGGACCTGGAGTTATGATGACCTCTGGACGCTTGTCGCCATATCTGCTTATGACAGCTGGCAGCCGTGGCAGCACACGATCACGGGGATCTATCAGGATGTACTGTTACAGATCCTGCCGTTTCCCGGCGGAATCATATTATTACAAAATGCAATCATTTCTGTTTGCGTTGCTTTCAGCGTTACCAGGCTGGAGACGATATTGGAATTGGGTCGGTTAAAGAACGGGCTTGTGGATGTGCTGATCAAACTGCTGCCCTTTTTCTTACCGCCGGTTTTGATGTATCAGTTTTCAGGATACCGAATGGGATTGTATGTGTATCTGGAACTGGTAGTGCTGGTCATGCTGTTGGGGATGAAAAAGGATGCGCAGGAATGGAAGATGGCGTATCTTGTGCTGTTTTGCGTTTTATGCAGTATCGTTGCGGTGTGGAGGACCGAATCGTTTTTCTATTTTGTTTTGGCGTGCGTGATGGTTTTGTGCGGCAGCAAAAATGTACTTTCCCGAAAAAAGAAAGGTGCGGCGATCCTGCTCCTTTTCCTGAGCTTTTTTACGTTGAATCAGGTTCATAATGCACAACTGGGGAATGCTAATTACAAGATCATTTCGCTGCTGAATCCGTGTGCGGAATTGGTACGCCATGCAGATCAGGCCACAGATGCGGAAGCGCTGCAGGCAATCGATAAAGTGGTGGATTGGCAGATGTTCTGCAGTGAACCGTCTATGCCGGGGACAGGCTGGGGCACGGATATCATACGGAATGGGTATACAGATGAAGAATACGGGGCATTTCAAAAAGCCATCGTAACATTGTCCTTAAAGTATCCGCAGGTAGTCTTTAGGGAGCGTTTTAAGATTTTTGGAAAGGCGCTGGGCATGACGGAATGGTCAAAGACGAATGTGGAGGATAGTGCGGTCTTATATGACGGGACGCAGGAGAACCTTCCGGCACAGGCTGTATTTGCCAAAGGCTGGATCGCGGACAAACCTGTGTTTAGAAGGATCAGAAAGCATACGATCTATCTGCTGGGGATCAAAAAAATGGACGGCAGTAATAGCGGGTTACTCCAGAGGTTGGTATGGAACGCAGTCATCCCGTTGCTGGTATTGCTTTATGGCTGGTTTGAAATGCTGTTTCGCAAGAAATGGTTTTTGCTCGTCATAGGCACGGCAGTTCTGGTCAGAGTGCCGATCGTTTTTTTGACGGAGCCGAGCGGATGGATCATGTATATGCTGTCCTTCTATTTGCTGGGCTATGTGTTTTTGGTATACAGACTGCTATACGCAGTTAAGTCCGGGAAAACGTCGGCATAGAAATACGCTCTTTCGTGAGACTTCTAACAGCGCAGAAATGGAGAAAAAGGATGTTGGCGCTTTCGATATTGATTATGTGTGTTGCGCATATGATCAGGGTACAAAGATGGAAGCAGTTTATCAGGATATACGAGAAGCCTGACAGTAAATCTTTAGTGCAGTCCCTGGCAGCAGGATATCTGTTGAATTTCTTTTTGCCGTTTAAATTCGGAGATCTATTTCGTGCCTGGATGGCCGGAAAGAAAATGAAGAATGGCGTAGGTTTTGCGGCGGCGACCGTTGCCATGGACAGATATCTCGACATTATAGCGGTAGGAATCATCTTCATTATCTTAAGATGTCTGAATCGTGGAGCAGATACACCGGACACGATATTTTTTTATGTTTGCCTGTCGCTGGCGGCTCTGATCGGAACGGCATTGTTATGGTATTTTAGAAAATACGTAAAAAAAATACTCAAAAGGGTCGCTTCTATTTTTAACACCAAACTCGAGTTTGCCTTTTTAAAATTCTGCTTTTCCCTGATCAGCAGTTTTAAGGATATCTACAAAGTTGTAAAGGGCCGTCTGCTGCTGGTCACAGTAGAAATGTGGGGTCTGTACCTGTTATCTTATTTTACCTTTTCCAGATTTTTGACGGGAACCGGAAGCGCCGTTAAGACAGTGGATATTTTTTATCTTTTGTTTGCAAAAGACAGTCTGCTGTCCGGAGGCATAGATACCCTGGACTTGTTTTTTACAGCCGGTCAGGGAACATGGTTTGCTGTTTTTCTGATTTTGCCGGTCATTTTCCTGTTTCTGTTTTCTTTTGCGGCAGGTCTGTACGGGGAGAAGGCGGAGGAAAAGAACGATTATTTGAACTTGATACCTCATGTAAATGACAAGGAAAAGGTTGCGTTTCTGGAACTGTATTTTGAGAGCGAAAAAAGCAGCTATGTGAAAAAGTATTTAGAGATCAACAGAAATATCCTGATCATCAATGATTATTCGGCGGGGTCTAATGCAACGACCATGCTTTGTATGGACGGGAATCGAAACTTTTTCAGGAAATATGCCTTTGGCGAGGACGGAGAAAAACTGTTTGAGCAGATCAAATGGCTGAAACGGTTTCAGACGCATCTTCCGCTTGCCGAGGTGATCGATCACGAAAAGGAGCAGGATTTTTGCTATTATGATATGACTTATGACAGCCGCGCGGTAGGCTTATTCAACTATGCGCACTCTATGCCGAAGGAAAACGCCTGGAGGACCATACAGAGGGTCATGGAATGCCTGGAGGGGTCTTTGTATGGGATCAACAGCCGGAGAGCAGATGCGGATACGATCAAAACTTATATAGAGGAAAAAGTAACGAAAAATATTGAAAAAATAATGAATGCCAAACAGTTGCGGAAACTGATGGAATATGAAGAAATCATTATAAACGGAGAAACGTATAAAAATTTACCGTACTATCTTCCGCAGCTGGAGAAAATGCGGCTGTTTGAAATCTTTCAAAATGACAGCTATTCCGAGATCCATGGGGATCTGACGGTAGAGAACATCATATGTACCCGCAAGCCGGAAGGGGAGGACGACTTTTATATCATTGATCCGAATACGGGAAATATCCACGAGTCGCCTAATTTGGATTATGCAAAACTGCTGCAGTCGTTACATGGCGGATATGAATTCTTAATGGTGATGAAAAACGTGGAGATATCGCAGAACCGTATCGATTTTATTTTTACGAAGTCAGATATCTATGTATACCTTTACCACATGTTGGATTCTTATCTGACAGAGAAATTCACCGAGGAAACCGTCAGAAGCATTTATTATCATGAGATCGTGCACTGGCTGCGGCTGATGCCGTATAAGATCGAGAAAAGCGGGAAGCGGGCGCTGCTTTTTTATGCGGGTATGCTTATGGTGATGAACGACGTGGAAGATAAATTTGGAGGTGGTTTTCATCAAAGATAAACTGGCAATTTTTGATTTGGATGGCACTCTGTTCGATACGAGACGGGTGAACTATTCCGCTTATGGTAAGGCGTTGAAAGAATTTGGGATCCGATTGGATTATGATTTCTTTTCCGCAGAATGCAACGGCAGGCATTACAAAGATTTTCTGCCGCGGATCATGGGGAACCTGACAGATGCCGAGGCAAAAATAGAGGAAGTCCATAAGAGAAAGAAGGAGTATTACAGCCTCTTTTTGTGTGAGGCAGTGAGCAACGAGCGTCTGTTTGATCTCATTCGGGCTTTGCGGGACACTTACCATACGGCGCTTGTGACGACGGCTTCCGGAAAAAACTGCGATGAACTGCTCCGTTATTTCGGGAAGGAAAAGGAGTTTGATCTATTGATCACGGGAGAGGATGTCCAAAAGAAAAAGCCGGATCCGGAAGGATTTTTGAAGGCCATGCAGTACTATGGCATTTCAGGTGAAAATACGATTGTGTTTGAAGATTCTGCAGTAGGAATTGCTGCCGCGGAAGAATGCGGGGCAACCGTTTTTGTGGCAAGGGGGTTTGCATAATGAAAGATAAGATCTTGGTTTTTATTCCCATGTATAATTGCGAAAAACAGATCGTGCGGGTGATCGATCAGCTAAGCGGGGAGGTGGGAAAGTATCTGGCCGAGGCGATCATTGTAAATAATCGCAGCACGGATAACGGCGAGGAAGCGGTGGTCGAAAAAATAAAGGAAAGCAGCTTCTCTTTTCCCGTCAGTGTTTTGAGAAATGTAGAGAATTATGGTTTGGGCGGATCGCATAAGGTGGCATTCGAGTATGCGATCAAGCATGACTTTGATTACGTCATTGTACTTCATGGGGACGATCAGGGATCGATCGCGGATCTGCTGCCGGCCTTAAAAAGCGGAGGTTATCGGAAGTATGACTGCTGTCTGGGAGCAAGGTTTGCCCCCAAATCGAGGCTGGACGGGTATTCCAAATTCCGGATATTCGGAAATCATGTGTTTGATTTCATTTTTACCGTTGTGATGAAACGAAAAGTTTATGATCTGGGAGCCGGTTTGAATCTGTACCGCGTAGATATGCTGAAAGATCGATATTTTCATACGTATCCGGACAATCTTACCTTTAATGTCTATATGCTGATGGCAACAAAGGCATATGAGCAGCACTACTGCTTTTTCCCGTTATCATGGCGGGAAACAGATCAGGTGTCCAACGCGAAGGTGATGAGCCAGGCTGTCAAAACGTTGAAAATGGCAGTTGGTTTTCTGATAAAGGGAAAAGAATTTTTGGAACAGGATTCCCGAGAGAAAAAAATAGAGCAATATGAGTATCAGGTCGTACATCGGGAAGAAGGCAAACAATAAACCTTAGGGAATCAACATACAGGTTTCGAGGATTTTGGGAAAGGAAAAAATATGAGATTAAATTTGGTCATGCCCATGGCGGGAGGCGGAACAAGGTTTGAGAATCATGGATTTACGGTGCCGAAGCCGCTTATTCAGATACACGGGAAACCCTTTTTCTATTGGGCGGTGCAATCGGTCGTAAATGGCATTGAAGTAGGAAACATTACGTTTGCGGTACTGCAGGAGCATATAGAAAAATGGCAGATCGATAAACAGATTTTGGAGTATTACCCGGAGAGTCAGTTCAGGATCATTCCGCAGGTGCTCAACGGCGCCTTGCTGACGTGCCTGGAAGGAATCAAAGATATTTCAAATGCGGAGCCCATTTTATTCAATGACTGTGACCATGCGTTTCGCTGTGAAGCTTTTAGAGATTATAGTAATGGAGGCGGCGGAGAAGTCGATGGCGGCCTGCTGACCTTTGCATCCAACGATCCCCGATACAGCTATGTAAAATTTGACGGAGACGGGAGCGTGTGCGGGACGGTGGAAAAGGAAGTGGTAAGTAATGAAGCCATCTGCGGCGCTTATTATTTCAGAAATAAGGAGGTTTTTCTGGAAGCGGCGGATGTCTATTTGAAAAACTGTAATTACAGCGAGTATTTTTTGAGCGGTGTTTATAACGAGATGGTGAAAAAGAAGATGCAGATCAAAACCTTTCAGACGGATATGCACATTTCATTCGGCACCCCGGAGGAATATGAGGAAGCGCTGACGCAAAAGGCGGTATTTGAAACCATTTGAAGCCTGTATAGACACGCAATAACATAATGACGGTTTCTTGCGAAACCGCCATTTTTAAAATATTCGGTATTTTACGTTACGACAAGGCCATCTTTTTGACGGCGGCAAGACCGCTGCTGACGGCGGGCACGAGGATCACCGTGCAGGTGAGAGCGCCTTCCGCAAAGATGTAAATACCATTATAGACAAGAGAATAGGGCAGCGGGTGCCAGCCTTCCCAAGCGTATTCGGCAAAGAAGATCCAGCCGGACAACACCGTAAATACATAGCGTCCGAAAATGCCGATCAGATAGCCTTTGAGCAGTCCTCTCTTTGCGCCCGCAAACAACCCCGAGAGGCCCAATGCACCGAAGGCAAGAATGTAGTCCATTACAAGCTGCATGGGAAAGAGTACGTACGGGTTAAATAAAAGCTGCAGGACGCCGTAGGCAATGCTGGTCATCAGCCCTGCGCCCAGTCCGAAAAGATAGCCCGGCAGACAGATGACGAACATGGACAGCAGCGTTGCAGAACCGCCCCATGGGAAGTCGATGATTTTGATTTCCGAGAGTACGGTGCCAAGAGCGATGGACATGGCACAGAAAGCGAGCTGTTTGGCTGTCAGTTTTCCGCCCTTTTTGACGCCTTCTTCCGATGGCGGATTTTGGCGGGCAGCATAGCGCCTGGCGAAAATGACGGCGCAGGCAAGCAGAACGGCCAGAATGACAAGTAACAGCACATTGCCCAGAGTGGTGGGGACGTAAGTCGTTTCTTCCCAGTCGTTGACAACAACATTGTAGAACATAAAAAATCCTCCTTTGTCTTTCGAATAAACAAGGAGGGGAACGGTAAGTACGGTATACCGCTGTGCGGCAGACAGTAATTACGTGTGCTTCCCTACGGCGGTGCTAACCGCATCAGGTAATGAGGGTTAGAGTCCCGTGCACCATGTACGCAGGCTCAATCTCAGCAAAAGCTCCCCTAGCAAGTTATTCAGTTATGCGGCAGATGCCGCGGCGGATATATCCGCTTCCTTCACTATAGGGGGTCATGGGGAAAAAGTCAAGGGAATTTTGTGGAAGATCGGGATATGTGTGGATGTGGGAGGAATCAAATGATAAAAAAACAGGAACAAGGTGATACCAATAGTCGATCTTCCTTTCGGAAGACATGGGAGGTGCTGTTTCCGTATCTGCTGTATTATCTGACATACAATGCGACCTATCTGATTCTGGCTTTTGTATGTCAGAACGTGATACAAAGGGGCGGAGCGTCCGGGCAGTTTGTGACGGACCATGCTGTCAACGTCTCGGGCCTGTTGGGAGGGCTGTGTATGCTGATCGGTATCCTGCCCCTTGTGCCGATGCTGCGGGAGGAACTGCGAAGAAGGCAGGAAACGACGGATGCGGCAGGAGAAATTGCGACGGCGGCTGGGACAGCAGGACGAACAGATGGCGAGGTTAGCGTGACAGATGAATTGACCGATGTGGTCAGTAAAAAGCCGCGGCGTGTGGGAAGCATGGCGGCATTTACAGTGGTTCTTGCCTGCTGCGTATCTCTGGGATTGAATGCCCTGCTGACAATGACGGGCTTTGTGGACAGTTCTCAGACGTATCAGGAAGTGGCGGACAAACAGTACGGCGTTGCTTTTGTTTTGGGGCTGGTCCTCTATGGAATCATTTCTCCGTTGGCGGAGGAGGTGGTTTTCCGTGGTGTGATTTACAACCGCCTGCGCCGCTTTTATGGACCTTTGATCGGCATTGTAGTATCGGGGATTTTCTTTGGCGCTTTTCACGGCAATTTGGTACAGGCCGTGTATGGCGCGTGCTTGGGAATGCTGATGGCATATTTATATGAACGGAGCGGGAGCTTTTGTATTCCGATCCTGTTTCATGCCGCGGCAAATTTGGCAGTTTATACTACGGCACGGATGGAAGGCGTGCAGGAGTATTTGTTTACACCGGGGAGCTGTGCTGTTCTGCTGGCGGTTTCGGCAGGGTGCGTGCTGGTGGAGCGGCGGCTGGGAAAGGAATAGAATTTTATGAACATTCAGACAATGCTCTTAAACGGGACAGAATATAACATCAGGAAGCTTCTGGGAAAAGGCAAGGGCGGTTATTCCTATCTGGCAGATGATGGAAGCAGAGAATATGTGTTGAAACAGATTCACCATGAACCGTGCGACTATTATCAGTTTGGAAATAAGATCGAGGCGGAACTTCACGACTATGAGCGCTTGAAAAAGATCGGTATCCGTATGCCGAAGCTGATCGACGTGGACAGGGATAAGGAGCGGATTCTCAAGGAATACATTGCGGGAGATACGGTTTATCAGTTGGTGTTGGAGGATAGGATGTCACCTGCTTATGTAGAGCATGTGCGGCAGATGTGCGCCCTGTTGTATGACGCACATCTGAATATCGACTACTTTCCCACGAATTTTGTGGCACAAAATGGAGAGCTTTTCTATATAGATTATGAATGCAACAATTATATGGACGAGTGGAATTTTGAAAATTGGGGCATCAAATACTGGTCGAAGACGCCTGAATTTTTACAGTATGTGAAGGAACACTAATCTTTCATTTTTTTCATACCCTTCAACAGCAGCAAAGACAGAATCAGTACCAGCGGGAAAACACAGCCCACCAGCATCCCTTTTCGCAAATCATTCCCCGCATTTTGTGTGATATTGCCGACCAGACTCGGACCAAATGCGCCGCCAAGATCCCCGGCCATGGCGAGCAGGGCAAACATGGCGGTACCGCCCTCGGGAAGCCGACCGGAACAGATACTGATCGTGCCGGGCCACATGATGCCCACCGAAAAGCCGCAGAGGACGCAGCCAATCAGTCCAATGATCGGGTTGTTGGAAATGGAGGCGGCGATGTAACAGCTCAGGCACAGCACGCCCGACCCCATCATAAACCGCATCAGATCCAGTTTTTCGCCGTATTTTCCAAAAATGACACGGCTGATTCCCATGGTGATCGCAAATATACACGGTCCTGTCAGATCTCCCATCGCTTTTGAAAATCCCAGAGCCGATTCGGTGTAGGCGGAGGCCCACTGTGCCATCGAAAGTTCGGAAGCTCCGGCGCATACCATTAGAATAATGGCGATCCAGAATAAGGGAACGCGCAGCAGGCGCCCCGTGCTCATGCCTTTTCCGTCTTCGGTCGTATGCTCGATCGGGCAGGTAGCGAAATTGTAGATATTATAAAGTGGAAGCACAGCCCATGCGCAGGCAAGCCACTTCCAGCTGTCAATGCCAAAAACAGCGAAAAATACGGTGGATAAAAGGATCACGCCCACAGACCCCCAACAGTAAAAGGAGTGCAGAAGGCTCATAACTGCTTCTTTGTGGTCAAAGGGGCAGGCTTCTACGATAGGACTTCCCAGTACCTCGATCAGACCGCTGCCAATCGCATAGATGATGACGCTTACGATAATGCCGGTCAGCGGGTTCGGACACAGGTCGGGCAGAAAGGCGAGACCTACAAGTCCTGCCGCCGCACACAGTTCCGAGGCAATGGCGCATCTGCGGTAGCCAATCTTGTCAGCAAAGTAAGAGCAGAGAACGTCCACAATCAGCTGCGTCAGAAAAAACAGGGTGGAGATCAGCGCGATCTGCCCCAACGGAATCTCGTAATTGTTATGAAATGTCAGGAAAAGCAGAGGCGCAAAGTTTGCGCAGATAGCTTGTGTGATAAAGCCAAGATAGCAGGCAAGCAGTGTTTTCTTATAATTTTTTGACATGGTAGCAGATACTCCTTTCATCGGTTGCATACAGAAGGGATTGACTTCTGTGATGAATTGTATTATATAGTAGTCAAATGCTAATATCAATGCAATATATCCCAATATTATTACACAATATCACAAAGTGGAGCCAAACATGAAGTACACGCATGAGAACTACAGTAAGATTGTCACGGATGAATCCTTGCGGGAAACGATTCCCCATGGGAGCGAGGCGTATCCGTTTCGCTATTATCTGGAAGATATCTGGGAATTTGATTTTCATTGTATCGACTGGCACTGGCACCCGGAGGTAGAGTTTGTGCTGATTGAAAAAGGCACCATGGAACTTCTGGTCGGCAGTGAGAGATATCAGCTGAATGCCGGAACGGGTTTTTTTATCAATTCCCAAGTGATTCACAGATTTGAAGCGGCAGACAGTGTCATTATTCCTAACATTGTGTTTTCTCCTGTTCTGCTTGCACCGGAAGGCAGCCTGATCTATCAGAATTACATACAGCCGGTTCTTGACGCGGCAGAGTGCGTGATATTTTCTGCCGATGATTTAGGGCACAAGGAGTTCTTAGATACACTGGCGTCGGTGTTTGCCGTACAGGAAGAAGAAAACGGATGCGAGATCAAAACGACGGAACTGCTTTTGAAACTGTGGCGTATGCTGTATGAGCATACAGATGTCAGGAGGGAGACTTTTTCACCGCGGGCAGCGGAAAAGACACAGGCGCAGCTCCAGATCATGCTGCAATATATACACAAAAACTATCCCTGTCAGATCACACTCGACGACATTGCGGAGACGGTTTCCCTCAGTAAAAGCAGCGTATTAAATGTCTTCCATAAAAATATTCACACATCGCCCGTTGATTATCTGATAAACTACAGATTGAAACGGGCGGCAAAACTGCTTGTCACGACGAGGAGCAGTGTCTCCACAATTGCCAGAGATACCGGGTTTGAAAATATCGGGTACTTTTGCCGAAAATTCAAGGAAGTGTTTCAGATGACGCCCGGCGAGTACAGAAGGACAACGATGGTGTGAATGGCCTGGAAAGGGTATTTCGTGCAGTGCTTTTAGATTTTGGAGAACCGAATCATGGAGGGGAGTGGGACTATAATGAAAAACAATAGGATACTGGAAACAGAGCGATTATATCTGCGGGAAATGACGCAGGACGATTTTCCCTCTCTGCGTAACATACTACAGGATGAGGAGACCATGTATGCGTATGAGGGGGCATTCACCGATTCGGAAGCGCAGGAATGGCTGGACAGGCAGCTTGACCGTTATCAGAAATGGGGCTTTGGATTGTGGGCGGTCATTTTGAAGGAGACTGAGGAGATGATCGGTCAGTGCGGACTTACGATGCAGCCATGGAAAGAGGAGGAAGTGTTGGAGATCGGCTATCTGCTTGAACGGTCACATTGGCATAAGGGCTATGCGATCGAAGCGGCAAAGGCCTGTAAGCAGTATGCCTTTGACGTATTGAAAGCAAAAGATGTCTGCTCCATCATCCGGGACACCAATAAGGCGTCCCAAACGGTAGCGGAAAGAAACGGCATGACGGTTGCAGACACTTGGACGAAACACTACAGAGGCGTGGATATGCCGCATTTTCGTTATATGGTATGCCGTTGATATATGTTATGATGATGCGACAGATAGAAACGGCGGACGGTTTTGGGTTGAGAATCTGCTTATTTGCGGATATAATAGAAATATTAAAGCAATGAAGCCATTTCATGAAATACTGGAGGACTGTAATGAACGGTTTAGGGCAGCAGAATGAAATGCAGAGTGTTCAGAATCTGGAAACTGTCATCAACGAGGGACTTCGTGTCGCACTGATGGCGGAGACTCCCGACCAGTCTCTGGATGTGTTGTTAAAACATCTGGGGATGGCGCTTGACGGGGAACGCACTTACATATTTGAACAGAATGCGTCCGGCTGTGACGACAACACTTATGAGTGGGTGGCGGACGGGGTGGAGCCGGAAAAGGAGAACCTTCAGAATGTGCCTCCGGAGGTGTGCGCCAGCTGGTATCGGAACTTCAGTATAGGAAAACATATTGTAATAGAAAATTTGGAAGATATACGGGAGACGGAGCCTTTGCAGTATGAGAATCTGAAGCGGCAGAGCATCCGTTCTCTTGTGGTGGTTCCCCTTTACAACGGGGAAAAGATCATCGGCTTTTACGGGGTGGACAATCCTCCGGTGAAGTCGCTGGAATACGCGTCGAATATGCTCCAGACTGCAGCATACTTTATTGTGTCATGCCTGAAACAGCGCAACTTGGTCAGAGAACTTCAAAAGCGCAGTTACAATGTCCTCCAGGCGCTCAGCGTGGATTATCTGGGCATTTATCAGGTGAATTTTGATACGGGGGAATGTGAGGTATACAGGAACAGCCAAAAGATGGATATGGATTGGGGTGTCGGCTTTGAGGACGGCTATCAGGCGGCTGTGGGGCAATATATTTCCCGGTGTGTCGCGCCCAGAGATCAGAAAAAACTTACCGCTGTGACAAAAAAGGAGTATGTGCTTACGCAGCTTCGGACAAAGAAGAAGTTCTATGTGCGCTATCAGGTCAATGACAACGTTTATGGACTGAAACATATGGAGATTCATTTTTCGGCCACGGAGAAAACGGAGGAAGAAAACTGCGCGATTTTTGCTTTGCGGGATGTGAATGCGGTCGTGGAGCAGGAGGAGAAGTACAAACTGGAAGCCAGACAGAATTTGGAAGATATTCTGGAGGGAGCAAGGACCGGCATTTGGACGATCGAGTTGGAAGAAGGATGCGAGCCAAGGATGTATACCAACCGCATCATGCGGGTGCTGCTTGGTGTGTCGGATGAGATCGAGCCGGAGGAGTGTTATCGGCAATGGTTTCAAAACATTGAGCCGGACTATGTGGAGATGGTACAGGAATCCGTGCGGGAGATCGTGGAAACCGGACGTTCTGAGGTGATTTACCCGTGGAATCATCCGCAATTGGGAAAGATTTATGTGCGCTGCGGCGGTGTGCCCGACAAGACATTCAAGAAACCGGGCGTCTGTCTGAACGGATATCATCAGGATATCACGGAGACGATGGTAGCGAAGGGAAAACAGGAGCAGGCGATCATGGAACTGCTGGAAAAGGTCAGACGGGCAAATTCGGCAAAGAGCGAATTTCTTTCCCATATGTCTCATGATCTGCGCACACCCATCAACGGGATTTTGGGTATGCTGTCTATTCTGGAGAAAAGTTCGGATGACCCGGAACGGCAGCGGGATTGCCGGAACAAAATACGCGTATCGACGGAGCATCTGCTTTCTCTGGTCAACGATGTGCTTCAGATCAGCAAGATGGACAGCGCAAGACCGACGGAAGCGGAGGAGTCGTTTGCGCTTCGTGATGTATTGGAAAACAGTATCGCGCTTCTGTCCGAGAGAGCGGAGGATCGAGGGATACAGCTGATTTTGGAGAAAGTTGATATACAGCATGACAGGGTGATTGGTAATCCTCTGTATCTGCAGCAGATTTTGATGAACATTATAGATAATGCCATTAAATATAACCGCCCGCAGGGTTCCGTTTTTGTACGGGCTAAGGAGGCTGCCGGCAGGGGTGACGCCGCAGAATATCAGTTTGTGGTCGAAGATACCGGGATCGGTATTGGGAAGGAGTTTCAAAAGCATATTTTTGAGCCTTTTACACAGGAGCATAAAAGCGCGAGAACGCACTATAATGGCGTTGGTCTCGGCATGTCCATTGTGAAGCAGCTGGTAGACCAGATGAAGGGGCATATTGAGGTGGAGAGCCGGATCGGAAATGGAAGTGTGTTCCGTATCACCCTGCCCATGCAGATCGACGGGGTACAAAGCGGGCAGTCTGTCGATGAAGAACAGAACGGGCAGGGTACCATTGCCGGGATGCGTGTCCTTCTGGTGGAGGATAATGAGATCAACTGTGAAATCATTGAATTTATGCTGAAGGATGCAGGCGCGGAAGTCGTGACGGCGAATGATGGAAAAGCAGCCGTGAATGCGTTCGCGGCGTCTGCTCCCGAAACATTTGACTGTGTGCTCATGGATCTGATGATGCCGGTGATGAGCGGATACGAGGCGACGCGCGTGATTCGTGCCATGGACCGGGCGGACGCAAAGACGGTTCCCATCATTGCGCTGTCAGCCAACGCGTTTGACGAGGATGTGGCCATGGCAAAGGACGCCGGGATGGACGAACATCTGGCGAAACCGGTGGACATGGGGAAAATGTTCCGGGTGATGAACCGGCTCAGATACGGGAAACCGAAATCTTCGTGAAACTAAAACAAGGAGCAGCGATGCCGGGACAGGAAATACAGGAGGAACCGTATGGCTATGGACTATGTGAGAACAGACGGTAAAAATGAAGATTTCATCGAAAACTGCCGCCTTCTTGACATGGATCTGGACAGGCGTGTCGGGAGGCAGATCAAGAGAGAAAAGTATCAGAAGTTTAACCAACTTGACGAGATACGGGAAGCGATCGTCGTCTATGATCATGGCAGGGCAGTTGGCGGCGGTGCCATCAGAAGATACGACGATGAGAATGTCGAGCTAAAGAGGGTGTTTGTACAGAATGAATATCAGGGGCAGGGGATCGGGAGCAGGCTGGTTTCCCTGTTGATCGAATGGGCGGCACAGCTTGGCTATCGGAGGATGATCCTGGAGACGGGGGAACTGCTGGCGGAATCCTGCGCGGTCTATAAAAAGCTGGGGTTTGAGGTGATTCCAAACTACGGACCCTATGCGGATATGCCGGAATCTTTGTGCATGGCGAAGACAATTCAGTGATTTTGTAAATGGTAAAAGAATCGTATCTTGTGCGATATCAGCCTTCCGATTTTGGAAGGCTTTTTTCTGTCATACGACCTGGAAAAGGAATTGAACAGTCTGGATCTTGATGTACAGGGAATTATCAGACTACGGTTTTTTGAAGAATTGTCTTTGAAGGAGATTTCCCGTATTACCGGATTAAATCTGAATACAGTGAAAACAAAACTTTATCGTGGCCTAAAACAGTTAAAAGAAAATATGCAGGAGGCGGATCTATGAGTAAATTGGAAATTATGAAAGAAAGATATGACAATATCGTCATTCCGGAGGAACTTAACGTTCGGGTGCAGCAGGAAATACAGAAGTCAAGGAAACAGCAGGAAGAAAAAGGTCGTGCCGGCAGCAGCCACAGATTCAGAAAAGTGATACACAGTATGGAAGCAATGGCAGCGGCGGCATGTGTTCTTTTCACGGCGGCGCTTAATACAAGCCCGGTATTTGCAAAGGAGGCAGGGGAGCTTCCTGTGATCGGAGGACTGGCGCGGGTACTGACGTTTCGCTCTTACGAAACGGAAAAGGATGATATAGCAGTATCTGTGGAAATCCCTACGATTGAGATGATCGCGGAGGATACCGGAATCAAGGTGGATGAGATCAATCAGGAAATTCTTGACCGCTGTAGTCAGTATGCGGAGGAAGCGGTGAAACGCGCGGAAGAATACAGAACCGCTTTTCTGGAAACAGGCGGCACAACAGAAGAATGGGCGGAGCATAAGATCAGGATCACGGTGGGCTATGAGATCAAGCAGCAGAATAGCGATTATCTTTCCTTTGTCGTGAGGGGAAGCGAAAACTGGACAAATGCCTACAGCGAGTCGAAGTATTACAACTTAGACTTAAGTACCGGGGAAATTGTCACATTAAAGGATATGCTGGGCGACGATTATGTGGAACTGGCAAACAGGAGCATTAGGGAACAGATCGCTGCAAGAAAAAGGGCGGGAGAAACATTCTTTACGGCAGAGGAAGGAGGGTTTGCGGGGATTTCGGAAGATGTGAAGTTTTATATCAATGGGAGTAACCGCCCGGTCATTGTGTTTGATAAATACGAGATAGCACCCGGTTCATCGGGGGAAATTGAATTTGAGATTACAGGAGCAGAGGCAGAAGCAGAGACGGTAAAAGAACCGATAGAGGCGTCAGAAGATACGGCACAGACAGCAGAAAAACCTGTGCAGACAGCAGAAAAATACGAGGATAACTTTGCGGTCGACAGTGAGGCGGCAAAGGCATTCGCCGAGAAGATTAAGGATGCAGCCGCCAGAAAGGATCTGGAGGCGCTTGCGGAGCTGACTGCGTTTCCGGTCTATGTGGGCCTGCCGGGTGTCGATGTGGTAGAGACGAAGAGAATGACAAAATATGAACATTATTATCCTTGGCTCCGGCGGCTGTGTAAGTACGCCGCGGCCTTGCTGTAACTGCCGTGTATGTACGCAGGCGCGGCAAAAAGGCTTTCCCTATGCAAGAACGGGATGCAGCCTGTTGATCGAAGGGGCAAACATCCTCATCGATACGCCGGAAGACATCGGTGACGCCTTGAATCATGCGGATGTGCAGAAGGTGGAGCATATTTTATACAGTCACTGCGATCCCGACCACACCATGGGGATGCGCGTGATCGAGTAGCTTAAGATGGACTGGCTTGCCGATTCGGTGGGAAAGAGGCAGACAGATCCGATTGAGGTAGCTTCTTTGCCGACAATCCTTGAAGATATCAAACAACAGGGAACAAAGTACGGTTCGGCGCTTGCGTATTATGAAGCAAAAGGTTTAGTCCGCACAAAAGGCCTACGTGCCTTTGAGAAGGGCAACATGGCAGTTGATCTGGTTCCCGTCGACGCAGAGGAACATGTGGCAGTCTTTGTGATTTCAGCAGGAGGCAAAAAAGTAATCTATGCGCCCTGTGATGTGAAGCCTTTCCCGCAATCGGAGAAATTTCAGGATGCGGATGTTTTGATCATTGGCAATACCATTGTCGGGGATGTCTTAAAAGACGGTTTTGTATTGGAAGAAGACAATCCGCTGCGTAAGGAACTGTTCACGTTAGATGAGATCGACGATTTAAGAAGGCAGTACGGTATCAAAGAAGTGATCATCACGCATCTGGAGGAAGACTGGGGAAAAACCTACGACGATTACAAAAAGCTGGAGGGAGAGCTTAAATCCATACGGTTTGCATATGATGGCATGAAAATCCCTTTATAAATTCTTCTGGCAGACGGGGCAGTACACGCTGCTCCGACCGCCGATCACCGTACGGCAAAGCGTTTGCGCACACTTTGGACAGGGGCAGCCCGCATGCCCATAGACCTGTAAAAAAGGCGTGTTGCGGTAGTCACGACCCTTGGTTTGCAGATAGTCTTCTGCTGAGATCCTGTTTGTTTCTATAAAATAGGAAATGCGTTGCGGAATCACGGCGGCGAGTGTTTCCCATTCCTTTTCACTCAAACTGGCGGCGGGGCGCGCAGGATGAATCCCGGCGGTAAATAGGATCTCGTCGGAATAGATATTACCGATGCCTGCCACGACGCCTTGATCTAACAAACATTCTTTGATTGTCTTTTTCCGTTTTCCCAAACGAGTGTGCAGATATTCTACGGTGACCGATTCGGTCAGTGGCTCTATCCCTAATTTATGGATTCCGCTGTAAGTATCGGCTTCATCTTTTCGAATCAACCAAAACCGCCCGAAACGGCGTATGTCAGAGAAGCGCAATTCCAGAAAAGCGTTTGCTTCTGCGGCATCCTGATTTGGCAGGTTTGTCTGTTCCGTATGGCTATGCAGGCTGAATACAATGTGCGTATGTTTTTCCTCGGGATAGCCTTTCGGGGTAAGCAGCAGCCCGCCTGTCATCCGCAGATGCAGGATGATACGGTCCCCGCTTTGCAGCACAATCATCAGAAATTTTCCCCTGCGCTCTATACAAGAAATGACTTGGTTGGTCAATGTTTCGCTAAAGGTATCCGCATCGGGGTAGGCCACCACTTCTGGGCGGCGCACGGTCACTTTTTCAATAATGAGTCCCTTGATCTGCGGTTCGATCACTCTTTTTATTGTTTCTACTTCCGGTAATTCAGGCATTTATCTTTCCTCTTGCGTATCTTCCCGTATCCTTGTCCATTATCATGAAAGTCATTTTGGTGACTATTAAAATATCATTTTTCAACTGTCATGTCAACATTGCCGCGCTATTTGAAAGCGGTAAAGAATGGAAATGAAATTGACGATTTTCAGGGATGTGATATGATAGGATCAAAGAGAAGGTGAAAGTATAATGAACATCCTTAGAAAAGCGGTCAAAGGGAAGAAAGCGGACATAAACAAATCACGGTTTTAAGGGAACAGAAAGAGGGGTTTTACTCGATCGTGCTTCCGGAGACGAATCTGATTTTACGGTATCAGGCGCAGGCATACGGAGGGAAATATCGGTTTTGTGATCAGTAGGAGAGTTTTGATGGGAGTGTTTGATGACAGACGTAAATAGGAAATGAGTGTTGCTCATTGCATAGATGTTCCGGAAAGGAGTTGCCATGGAGGTAAGTTTAGTCAGGGCGGACGTTTCCAATGCGGGAGAAATCCACGCCATGCAGATCGAAGCGTTTCGGAAACTGCTGGAGAAGTATCAGGATTTTGATACGAGTCCCGCAAGTGAAGGCGTGGAAAAGGTAGAGGCGCGACTGAAGCAGGATAGCACCTGGTTCTATTTTATTTGTCTGGGTGAGAAAAAGGTGGGAGCGGTCCGCGTTGTTGACACAAAAGAATCCGGAAAGAATAAAAGGATATCGCCCATCTTTATCCTGCCGCAGTTTCAGGGCAGGGGCATCGCGCAGGAAGCGATCAGGCTCTGCGAGGAAGCGCATGGAAGCGGGCAATGGGAGTTGGATACCATTTTGCAGGAACCCGGGAACTGTCATTTGTATGAGAAAATGGGCTATCGGCGGACTGGCAGGATGGAAGTCGTCAATGAGAGACTGACCTTAGTCTTTTATCAAAAATAAGGGAGGGTATCTGAGATGACATGAGAGGAAATGAAAATAAATTGATAATATTGTCTGAAAATAATAGCATAATAGTTAAAATATTCTAATAATCCGACAATTTTCAAAAAAGTCTTTATTTACAAATTCCAAACACGGGTGTATTATTGTATACATGTAGAACGCAACGGAGCGCTAGATGCTTTCTTTGCGTTCTTTCTTATGTAGAAACCATCAAAAGTCAAGAGAAAAGATTGAAAAATCAAACGGCTCTGACAAGGAGGTAGCAAATGTTTGACGTAAAAACAACCATCCCGAAATCCCCGCTCTACCGGGCGGAGTTTGAACACGACAACTGCGGTATCGGCGCCTGCGTCAATATCAAGGGCAAAAAGAGCCGCGCCATCGTGGAGAATGCGCTTAAGATCGTGGAGAATCTGGAGCACAGAGCCGGTAAGGACGCGGAGGGCGAGACGGGAGACGGCGTGGGAATCCTCACGCAGATGCCACATAAATTTATGGTCAAGGTGACGAAAGCCTTGGGCTTTGAGATCGGCGGCGAGAGGGAGTACGGCGTGGGCACGTTTTTCTTCCCGCAGGACGAATTGCAGCGTAATCAGGCGAAGAAGATGTTTGAGATCATTGCGGAGAAAGAGGGGCTGCAGTTTTTGGGTTGGCGCGACGTACCGACGGTGCCTTCCGTGCTTGGTCACAAGGCGGTAGAGTGTATGCCCTGCATCATGCAGGCTTTCATCAAGAAACCGGCGGGCGTGGAGAAGGGGCTTGACTTTGACAGAAAACTGTACATATTACGGCGCACCTTTGAGCAGTCAACGGATGTGACTTATGTGGTCAGTCTGTCTAGCCGGACGATCGTGTACAAGGGCATGTTCCTGGTGGGACAGCTTCGCACCTTCTTTGCGGACTTGCAGGATAAGGATTACGAGTCGGCGATCGCCGTGGTGCACTCCCGGTTTTCCACGAACACGAATCCGAGCTGGGAGCGGGCGCACCCGAACCGTTTCATTGTCCACAACGGCGAGATCAACACTATCCGCGGCAATGCGGACAAAATGCAGGCGAGAGAGGAGAATATGGAGTCCGAGCATTTGCAGGGGCAGATGCACAAGATCCTTCCTGCTATCAATGCTTCCGGTTCCGATTCCGCCATGCTAGATAATACGCTGGAGTTTCTCGTGATGAGCGGGATGCCCCTGCCTTTGGCAGTAATGATCACGATCCCGGAGCCCTGGGAAAACAATAAGACCATGTCCCAGAAGAAAAAAGACTTCTACCAATATTATGCGACCATGATGGAGCCGTGGGACGGTCCGGCGTCGATCCTGTTCTGTGATGGGGATATCATGGGAGCGGTGCTTGACCGAAACGGTCTACGCCCTTCCCGCTACATGATCACGGATGACGACACGCTGATCCTCTCCTCGGAGGTGGGCGTGCTGGATATCGATCCGTCCAAAATCGTGATGAAAGAAAGACTCCATCCCGGAAAGATGCTTCTGGTAGACACCGTGCAGGGACGGGTGATTGACGACGACGAGCTGAAAGAAAAGTACGCGTCGGCGCAGCCCTACGGTGAGTGGCTGGACAGCAAGCTGGTGAGTTTGAAGGAGTTAAAGATTCCCAACCAGCGCGTGCCGGAATTTACCTACGAGGAGAGGCAGCGGATGCAGAAGGCGTTCGGCTACACTTACGAGGATTTGAAAACCAGCATTCTGCCGATGGCGAAAAACGGAGCGGAGGCGATTGCGGCGATGGGTGTGGACACGCCGATTCCCGTGCTCTCCAAGGCGCATCATCCGCTGTTCCACTACTTCAAGCAGCTTTTTGCGCAGGTGACGAACCCGCCCATTGACGCGATCCGCGAGGAGGTGGTCACCTCCACCACGGTCTATCTGGGACAGGATGGCAACCTCTTGGAGGAGATGCCGGAAAACTGTAATATGCTGCGTGTGCACAATCCGATTCTGACCAGCACCGATCTCTTGAAGATCAAGACTATGAAGGCGGAAGGCTTTAAGGTAGAAGTGATTCCGATTACCTACTATAAAAATACGAGATTGGAAAAGGCAATCGACAGGCTGTTCGTGGAGGTGGACAGAGCCTACCGCGACGGCGTGAATATCATCATTCTCTCCGACCGGGGCGTGGATGAAAACAGGGTAGCGATTCCGTCCCTGTTAGCGGTATCCGCTTTGCAGCAGCATCTGGTCAGCACAAAGAAAAGGACCAGCGTGGATATCATCTTAGAGTCCGCGGAGCCGAGGGAGGTGCACCATTTCGCGACCCTGCTCGGTTTCGGGGCGTCGGCGATCAACCCTTATCTGGCGCAGGAGAGCATCAAGGAGCTGATCGACAATCACATGCTGGATAAGGATTACTATGCGGCGGTGAACGATTACAACAGCGCGATTCTGCACGGTATCGTAAAGATTGCCTCCAAGATGGGTATTTCCACGATCCAGTCCTATCAGGGCTCCAAGATTTTCGAGGCGATCGGCATTGACAAGGATGTGATCAACAAGTATTTTACCAACACGGTCTGTCGGGTGGGCGGCATTACCCTGAAAGATATCGAGGAGGAAGTGGACACCCTGCACTCCATGGCATTTGACCCGCTTGGTCTATCCACGGATTTGACGCTGGACAGCACGGGACATCACCAGATGCGCAGCGGCGCGGACGAACATCTCTACAACCCGGAGACCATTCATTTACTGCAAGAGTCAACCAGACGGGGCGACTATGAATTATTTAAGCAATATACCAAGGCGGTCAATAATGAGGACAGCATTAAGAATCTGCGCGGGTTGATAGACTTTAACTATGCGCAGAAACCCGTGCCGATCGAGGAAGTGGAGAGTGTTGACACGATTGTCACAAGGTTTAAGACGGGCGCTATGTCCTATGGTTCCATCTCCAAGGAGGCGCACGAGACCATGGCGATCGCTATGAATCGTCTGCACGGCAAATCAAACTCCGGAGAGGGTGGGGAAGATAAGGACAGACTGACGGTGGGAGCGGATGGCTTAAACCGCTGTTCGGCGATCAAGCAGGTGGCGAGCGGACGGTTCGGCGTGACCAGCGAATACTTAAACAGCGCGCAGGAGATTCAGATCAAGATGGCGCAGGGGGCGAAGCCCGGCGAGGGCGGACACCTCCCCGGCGGCAAGGTCTATCCGTGGATCGCGAAGACCAGACACTCCACGCCTGGCGTAGGCTTGATCTCCCCGCCGCCGCATCACGATATCTATTCGATCGAGGACTTGGCACAGTTGATATACGACTTGAAAAATGCCAATACCAAGGCGCGGATTTCGGTGAAACTCGTCTCCGAGGCGGGCGTCGGCACGGTGGCGGCAGGCGTGGCGAAGGCGGGCGCACAGGTCATTCTGGTATCCGGCTACGACGGCGGCACGGGAGCCGCGCCCCGCAACTCCATTCACAACGCGGGACTGCCCTGGGAGCTGGGACTGGCAGAGACGCACCAGACGCTGATTCAGAACGGGCTGAGAAACAAAGTCCGTATTGAGACGGACGGTAAGCTGATGAGCGGGCGGGACGTGGCGATTGCGGCGATCCTCGGCGCGGAGGAGTTCGGTTTTGCCACGGCGCCCCTTGTGACCATGGGGTGTCTGATGATGCGCGTCTGCAATCTGGACACCTGTCCGGTGGGCGTGGCGACCCAGAATCCTGAGCTTCGCAAGCGTTTCACGGGCAAGCCTGAGTACGTGGAGAACTTTATGCGCTTTATCGCACAGGAGCTTCGGGAGTACATGGCGAAGCTGGGCGTGCGCAAGGTGGATGAACTGGTGGGCAGGACCGAACTTCTGCGAGTGAAGGAGAACCTGACGGACCGCCAGCGCAAAGTGGATTTGGATTTGATTTTGAGCAACCCTTACGAGGGGAGCAAGGAGAAGTTTATCTTTGACCCGAAGCAGGTGTACGACTTCCATCTGGAAAAGACGCTGGATGAAAAGGTGCTCTTAAAGCAGCTTTCCAAGGCTTTGGAGAGCGGGCAGAAGCGCAGCTTGGAGGTGGACGTCTCCAACACGGACCGTACCTTCGGCACCATCTTCGGTTCGGAGATCACGAGGCGGTTTGGCGATACGCTGGAGGAGGACACTTACCATATTTTATGTAAGGGTTCCGGCGGGCAGAGCTTTGGCGCGTTTATCCCCAAGGGGCTGACGTTAGAGCTTGTGGGTGATTCCAATGATTATTTCGGCAAAGGCTTATCCGGCGGCAAGCTGGTGGTTTATCCCCCGAAGGGATCGGCTTTTAAGCAGGATGAAAACATCATTATCGGCAACGTGTCGCTTTACGGCGCGACCTCCGGCAAGGCGTTTATCAATGGCGTGGCAGGCGAGCGGTTCTGCGTGCGAAACTCCGGCGCGATCGCGGTGGTGGAAGGCGTGGGCGACCACGGCTGCGAGTACATGACGGGCGGACGCGTGGTCGTGCTCGGCACTGTCGGAAAGAACTTCGCGGCGGGCATGAGCGGCGGCATCGCCTATGTGCTGGACGAGGACAACGACCTGTACACCAAGACCAACAAGGAGATGGTTTCCTCCTATGAGATTACCTCGAAATATGACGTCCTTGAGCTGAAAGAGATGATCAAGGAGCATGTGGCTTACACCAATTCCGTCAAAGGAAAAGAGATTCTGGACAATTTCGGGGAGTATCTGCCGAAGTTCAAGAAGATCATCCCGCACGACTACGAGATTATGCTGAAACTGATCGTGCAGATGGAGGAAAAGGGCTTAAGCGCGGAGCAGGCGCAGATCGAGGCATTTTATAAAAAGGATAAGGAGGGGGCGTAATCATGGGAAAACCAACTGGATTTTTGGAATATGAGCGCAGGGTATCCAAGGATGTGAGCCCCAGACAGCGCATCAAGAATTTTAAGGAGTTTCACGAGCATCTGAGCATGGAGGAGCAGCGTGAGCAGGGCGCGCGCTGTATGGACTGCGGCGTTCCCTTTTGCCAGTCAGGCATGACGCTGTGCGGCATGACATCAGGCTGTCCTCTGCACAATCTGGTGCCGGAGTGGAACGATCTGGTCTACACGGGAAACTGGGAACAGGCATACAACCGTCTGCACAAGACCAACAATTTCCCGGAGTTTACGTCGAGGGTGTGTCCCGCGCTCTGTGAGGCGGCATGCACCTGCGGTTTGAACGGCGAACCCGTCTCCACCAAGGAGAACGAGTATGCCATCATTGAAAACGCTTACGAGAAAGGTTATGCGACGGCAAAGCCGCCCAAGGTGCGCACCGGTAAGAAGGTGGCGGTGGTGGGCAGCGGTCCTTCTGGGCTTGCGGTGGCGGATCAGCTCAACAGGCGAGGGCATCTGGTGACGGTGTTCGAGCGCTCCGACCGTGTCGGCGGGCTTTTGATGTATGGCATTCCGAATATGAAACTGGAAAAGCACATCATTGACCGTAAAATTAAAGTCATGGAGGAGGAGGGCGTTACCTTCGTGACAAACAGCAATGTCGGTAAGGATGTAAAGGCGGAGAAGCTGTTGAAGGAGTTTGACCGGGTAGTGCTCTGCTGCGGTTCCTCCAATCCCCGCGATATCAGCGCGCCGGGCAGGGACGCTAAAGGCATCTACTTTGCGGTGGATTTTCTGACGGCGAACACCAAGAGCCTGCTAGACTCGGACTTTGCGGATAAAAAGTATGTGGACACGAAGGATAAAAATGTAGTCATTATCGGCGGCGGCGACACCGGTAACGACTGTGTGGGCACGGCGATCCGACACGGCGCGAAGTCCGTGACCCAGATCGAGATGATGCCCAAGGCGCCTGATACGAGGGCTGCGGGCAACCCTTGGCCCGAGTGGCCCAAGGTCTGCAAGACGGATTACGGTCAGCAGGAGGCAATCGAGGTCTATGGTCATGATCCGCGCATTTACGAGTCCACGGTGAAGGAGTTTGTGAAGGATAAGAACGGTAATCTGAAGGCGGTAAAGATCGTCTCCCTGACTTGGGAAAAAGACCCGAAGACAGGTCGCATGAACATGAAGGAGATCGAAGGCTCCGAAAGGACGCTGGATGCCGAGATTGTGTTGATTGCTGCGGGATTCCTTGGCAGCCAAAAGTATGTGACCGACGCCTTCAAGGTGGAGTTGGACGGCAGGACGAATGTCCAGACGGCGGCGGGCAGATTTGCGACCAGCGCAGAGCGGGTGTTTACGGCGGGCGATATGCATACGGGGCAGTCGCTGGTGGTCAAAGCCATCCGTCAGGGCAGGGAGTGCGCGAGAGAGGTCGATGAGAGCCTGATGGGGTATACGAACCTGTATGTGCAATAGAGCAAGTTATGTCAACTAATTGCAGGCACAAAATTATGTAAACCAATGACCTGTATGACAGGAGCATCGAAAGAAGTCAGATACACGGATAATGAAAAATCTCCACGGCAGATTTGCGGCCGCGGGGATTTTTTCTGTTTCTGCTTTCATTTCAGGGAAAACGATTGAAATACGGTTGAAAATAAAGTATATTCAGTATATTGCCGCAATCGCAAAGAAGCAGAAATGGACTGCTTGTTCGGCGTGACGGAAAAAGGGAAGGAAAGGCAAAAATGGGTAAAAAATATGAGTATGTAATGGAGGAGGCAGAGATCAGGGAATGCGGCCTGTTTCTTACATGGGAATATGTAAAGTGCAATAAAAGGACGTGGCTGTTACTTTTGGTGATTTTGACGGCGGAATTGATATTGGGTCCAACGTACATAGTGGCGACGGCGCTGCTGTCGATGGTGCTGATTCTGATCATGTGCATCAACTGCTATCGGCTTACGACGAGAGCGCTGAGGGGGCAGCCTGTGTCTATTTGGATAGAAGGAAACAGGCTGAAGGCGAGGAGGAGAGACTACAGCGAGATTCCCTGCACGGATATCCAAATGATTCGCAGGACAAAGCGCCTCCTTTTCATGGGTTACACGCAGGGAGACAAGCGGCAGGCGTGGTATGTGATACCGCTGCGTTGTTTTGCAGGCGAGCAGGAGGTGGAGCGGTTTCTTGCCATGCTGCACGGTTCGTATGGGCAGGAGCAGAACCCGTGTCAGGAGCACAATACTGATCGGCAGGCACAGCAGGAAGATATCCGTCTTAGTTTTCAGATGGACGGGGAGAGCTGGGGGCGCCTGCAAAAGGGAGCGGCCGATCTGGGAAATAGCGGCAGCATGGGAAGGCCCGCACGGTTCAAGGGAATGATGCTTTGGGTATGTGCGGTAACGGTCTTTGTGCTCATAGCCACTGGTTTGGCAGTGAAAAAAATCGATTTGCCGATTGTTTGTTTTGATGTCGCACTGACTGCGTGGATGGGCGTGTGGCTGTTTTATCGAAATCCGGAGAAAAGAATCAGGAAACAGTTGAAAGCGCCGCAGATGCCGGCTTCGGTCTGCGGACTGTGGCAGTTTTCCTTTACAAACGAAGGAATCTGTGTCGATATGCCGCAGGATCGGAAAAGTATCTACCAGTGGCAATCGCTTTCGTGGCTGTTTGAGACGCAGGAGGCTTTTTATTTTTTTCATCAGGATCGAAAACGCTTTATAGCGATTCCCAAAAAGAGTTTTGTAACCAGAGAACAGGTGGAGATTTTTTACCGGCTCTGCGCGGATCATGGAATACAAAGGATGGCGGCTAAGAAGGCACGCTATGTGCCGGGATGGTTCCTGTGGATCATTTTTGGACTGATCTTTCTGGCGTTCTTTGGGACTGCTGCGGTAAAGATTTCTTTGAATACAGGAAGCGTGCCGGGAAATGTTTCAGAGCGTAGATATGAGCGTGTGGCGTTGGAAAAACAGGTCGAGGTGCTCGCTTCGCTGGGACTGTCTGTACCGAAGGAGGCAGAGGAGTCTGTGAGAAATAGCATGGAGGAGTACGGACTGTATGATTTGGTGGAGGAAAGTCCATACATCTGGCTTTTGACGAATATGGGCGCGCCGACGCATGATGAAGACTGGAATGTGACAGGGTATGCAGAAGATGTATTTTGGTTTGATTTTGAAGGGTTTGATATTTCAACGGATTATATCGATGTTTTGAACGGGATGCGTGCGCTGGCAAAGGGAAGCTGTCTGGATGATGTGACGGATCTTCAGGAAGATATGACGGAGGCGGACTGGGAGAACGGGAAAGGGGTGATTACGGTCAGCCTGACACGGAAGGGACAGACGTATTCGTATGTGATGGATATGTACTATGATTGGATCGATACGAAAGTGCTGGGCATTTTTAACCCGCTTTTGGAGCAGGAAGGCTCGCAGAAGTATTTTTACGCGACAGGGGATGACGGCCAGGGCGCCATTGTATTTTTCTGTACGGAGGACTGGGCAAAGGAGTTTACGGAGAAAACAGGTCTTGTGCTGGAAAAGGAGATCACAAAGGCGGATAAGGTCAGGTGACAGATATTTCCAGTCAGATAGTGCGTAGAGATTTATCCTATTTTTTGGGGAGCTTTTTCATAGTTTTTATAAAACGGGATGCTATATTGGAAAAGAATAGCGTCTGAACAGGCAGGCCTTACAGACAGCAGCGGGAGTGACGACAGATGAAAGAGAAAAAGACAGTATCTAAAATAGGATGGCTCTGGGAAAACATGAAGGGGTATCGCTGTATCTACGTGATCGGTCTGCTTGGTACGGTGGTTTATAATGTGATGCAGCTGACGGTGCCCTTTTTTACGCAGCAGATCGTGGATCTGTTTTTGACGGGGCCGGAGGCGGCATACAATCTAACGCATAAACGGGAACTTTTCTTTCAGCTGATCGCGGCGATGGTTCTTTTGACCCTTCTGCGGACGCTGATCGTGTATCTGGTGTGCATGGATGTGGAGCATGTCTCGCAAAAGCTCCTCTACCGCATCAGGACTTATCTTTTCCATAAGATCGAACATCAGGATATGATGTTTTACAGTAAGTTCCGCACGGGAGACCTGATGACCAGAATGACGGGTGATCTCGATGCGGTGCGCCACATGATTGCATGGGTGACGCGCAGTATCGTGGAATCCTTTTCGCTCTTTTTTGCGGCGGCGGCGTATTTCCTCTATATGGATTGGCTGCTGGCGCTGTGTATGCTTGCCATCGCGCCGCTGATCTTCCTGATCATCATCCTGTTTAAGAATAAGGTCGCGCCGCGGCATAAGGCTCTGCGTGAGAAGCTTTCCAATCTCAATACGGCGGCACAGGAAAACATCGCGGGCAACCGTGTGGTAAAGGCTTTTGCCAGGGAGCCGTATGAAATCGAAAAGTTTGATACATGCAGCAGGGATTTCTCGCAGACCAACAAGAAAACAGCGTTGACCTGGCTGGTCTATTTCCCTTATGTGGAGACGCTTGCCAACCTGATGCCGGTAGTGCTGCTCATTGTCGGCGGCCTGTTCATCATCGACGGACGGATCACCATGGGCGAGTATGTGGCGTTTTCGGGACTGATCTGGGCTATCGCCAATCCCATGCGGCAGCTTGGTAACGTGATGAATGAGTTTCAGCGTTTCTCGGCGGCTTCGGAGAAGGTGATGGAAATCTACTATTCCGAGCCGGAGATCGTGGATCAGCCGGAAGCCGTCGATCTGCCGAACCGTTTCGAGGGGCGGATTGAATTTAAGAATGTCAGCTTTCAGTACGCCGACGGCAATCTGCCTGTGCTGCACAATGTGACTTTTAAGGTCAATCCCGGAGAGACGCTGGCCATTATGGGCGAGACGGGCTGTGGAAAGACTTCCCTGATCCAGTTGATTCCCCGCTTCTATGAAGCGACGGAGGGCGAGGTGTTGATCGACGGAGTCAATGTGCAGGATATGAAGCTGCAGCAGCTGCGGAAAAATATCGGTCTGGCCACGCAGGATGTGTTGCTGTACTCCGATACCATAGACGGCAACATTGCTTATGGTGACAGTCATGTCAGCCAGAAAGAAGTAGAGAAATTCGCCAAATACTCGGCGGCTTCCGATTTTATCTCAAGGATGCCGGAAGGATATGACACGGTTGTCGGTGAGCGCGGGGTAGGACTTTCCGGCGGACAGAAACAGAGGATCTCGCTGGCGCGGGCATTGGCGGTACGCCCGGCCATCCTGATTTTGGACGATACGACCTCGGCGGTGGATTTGGAGACGGAAAAGCAGATCCAGCACGGGCTGGAGGAACTGGATTTCCCCTGCACCAAGATCGTTATCGCACAGCGGATCTCCACCGCGAAGGCGGCAGACCGCATTCTCGTGTTACAGGACGGTCATGTTACGGAGGCCGGCTCGCATGAGGAACTGGTGGCAAAGAAAGGATATTACTACAGTCTGGTATGTCTGCAGGCAGGCGTATAACGTATCATGCGGCAGGAAAATAGGAGATAGGATCATGGCGAGAAGAAATACATTCAGGGAAGACGAGGTGCTGGAAACACCCTTTGACATCAAACATCTTTTTCGGGCTTCCGCTTATATCAAAAAGTATCTGTGGCAGATGCTGCTGTCACTTTTCTTAAGCGCCTGCGGCGGCATTGCGGCCCTGTTTGCACCGATGGTGACGCAGAGGGCGCTTGACGAGGCGATACCGGACAAAAACGTCAGGCAGCTGATGACGCTGGTGGCGGTGCTGGTATTGACTTATGCGGTCAGTATCGTATTTACGACGGCCAGATCCCACATAATGATCCATGTCAGCCAGAATATCATTTATGATATCAGGAAGGATCTGTTTGCGCACTTGCAGAAGCTTCCGTTTCAGTATTATGATGACAGGCCGCACGGCAAGATCCTTATTCGGGTGGTAAATTATGTAAACTCAGTTTCCGATATGCTGTCAAACGGGTTGATCAATGTGATCTTAGAGATCATGAACCTGATCTTTATCGTGATCTTTATGTTATGCGTGGATGTCAAACTCTCGCTGGTGGTGCTGGCGGGCGTGCCGGTGCTGGCGGTCTTCATGCTGTATATCAAAAACAGACAGAGGAAGGCATGGCAGCAGGTATCGAACAAAAACTCTAATTTGAACGCCTATTTGCAGGAAAACATCGTGGGTGCAAAGATCACGCAGATCTTCGCCAGAGAGGAAGAAAACGAGGAGACCTTTGCCGAGCTGAGCGACCGCTGCCGTAGAGCCTGGATGAAGGCTGTTACATACAGTAACCTGGTGTGGCCGGGCATTGACAATATCTCCGTCTGGGTGCGGGCGGCCGTCTTTATTTTCGGCCTGATAATTTTAGGGCAGGGAAATACGAGCCTGGGCGTGATCGTGGCGATCTCCTCCTATGCTTCCCGTTTTTGGCAGCCGATCATGAATCTGGGCAATATCTTTAATAACTTTATCAACAACATCGCTTATCTGGAGCGTATTTTTGAAACCATGGATGAGCCCGTTACGGTGGACGATGCGCCCGACGCGGTGCCCATGCCGCCCATTCTGGGAGAGGTGGTCTTTGAGCATGTGAACTTTGGTTATGAGGCAGATAAGCCCGTACTGCAAGACGTTTCCTTTACCGTGAAGCCTGGCGAGAGCATAGCTCTGGTAGGGCCTACGGGTGCGGGAAAGAGCACCATTGTCAGCCTGTTGTCCCGCTTTTATAATGTGGACAGCGGACAGATCAAAATCGACGGGCAGGATATCTCGAAGGTGACGATCGCTTCCCTGCGTTCCCATATGGGCATTATGCTGCAGGACAGTTTCCTCTTTTCGGGCACCATTGAGGACAATATCCGTTACGGCAAACTGGATGCGACTACGGAGGAAATCGTAAAGGCGGCAAAGACGGTCTGTGCGGATGAATTTATCAGGAAATTCCAGGACGGTTACCAAACGGAAGTCAAGGAGCGCGGTTCTCTGCTCTCGCAGGGGCAGATGCAGCTGGTTTCCTTTGCCAGAACTTTGTTAAGCAATCCGTCGATTTTGATCCTCGACGAGGCGACTTCCAGCATCGATATGCACACGGAGCGGGCGCTTCAGCAGGGGCTGAACGCGATGATGCAGGGCAGGACTTCCTTTATCATTGCCCACAGGCTTTCCACCATCAAAAACTGCGACCGGATCATGTACATCGACGAGGGCGGCATCTTAGAATCCGGCTCGCATCAGGAGCTGATGGAGAAGAAGGGATATTATTACAGGCTGTATACGGCGCAGATGGAGGATATCGCGTAGACAGGCGATATCCTCCATCTGCGCAGCTGTCGGAGATCAGTGCTTTCCGTTATTTGCAGGTAGAAGAACAGGCATTGCGCAGCGCTTGAAAATCCTCACGGCCGCGCAGGAAATCGTAGCATGGTTCCCGTTCCAAATCAGACTTTAATAGCTGTGTCAGAAATGCCGACTGAGAAGTTTTTTCAGGCGGCGTTTTCTGAATACGGCAAAATAGCGGGGAAGATGCCATATCCCAGGCGGTCTGCGAAGCTTCCAGCAGCAGTTTTAAAAGGCGGACCGTTTCGTCGGCGTCCTGCTTTGTGACGGCGATCTGCAATGGCGCGACATAGGCGTTGTATGGCCAGAGATCAAAAAGCGGCACCATCTGCGCGGTTTTGTCCGCGATGCGTTCCGCAGTCTGCAAGTTGCCTGCGGCGGTCTCTACATCCACTAGCTGGTAGAGAAGCATCTGCGCTTTATTCAGGGCGGTAAGGAGCATACGCTGCAGATCCGTGGCCGCTTTTTCGTGTTCTCCCTTTTCTTCATAGAGGCGAACCTGCAAAAGGCCTTTGTCTGCAACGGATTGCAGGATCGTTTCTTTGTCGGGCATTCGATCGAGGATGACCTGCGCTTCGGCGTATCTGCCCGCACGGATCAGGCGGTTGGCCGTCAGATATTCGGCACTGTTTCGTATGTTAACGTCGTCGCTTTCCATGAGTCGTTGATACCAGGCGATGATTTTTTCTTCGTAGGGACGCTTCTCATCTGCGGGAAGGTCTGCGAGCACAAGCAGGCTGTCAAGCACCAGTGCAAGGCGGTGCAGCAGGGTTTCGTTGTGGGGGTATTCGTGGATTTTTTCTGCCGCTTGGGAGAAGCCTTCCGCATAGCTTTTTTCTCTGGCCAACGTGGAGATGTGTTCGCAAAAATGACTGATTTCCCCCGCGCCCATATCTTCCGTAAAGCAAAGGAGCGTGTTGACGTCAGTTTTTAACAGGCGGGCAAGGGGTGCAAGCAGGGAGATGTCGGGGCTTGTGAGGCCGTTTTCCCATTTGCTGACCGCAGCAGTCGATACGTTTAAGTACGAGGCGATCTGCTCCTGCGTGAGGCCGAGTTCTTTCCTTTTTTGTTGGATGATCCGGTGGAGGGACATAGTGGGCTCCTTTCTATGGATGAGTTTCGCAGTTGCCAACTTTCATATTTTATAGTAATCTGATTTTATCATAGACAGAAATGCGTAACAATGGAGCATGTGTTAATTAAAATGAAAATAATATAACCATAAGTTAAAAGATGAAAAGGGAAGAAAGATAAGAACGGAGGAGAACGTGATGAAAGAAAAGAAGTTATCGCCTTATTTTAAGAGTATTGTCGATCAGAATCGTATTCATGTGGTAATTTGTAACCTGGAACATGAGATCATTTACATGAACCCGGCAGCTGTGAAGCGGTATGCGAAGCGGGGCGGAGCCGCGCTGGTGGGAAAGAGTTTGTTTGAATGCCACAATCCGCAGTCTGTGGCAATAATCAAAAAGGTGGTGGCGTGGTTTGGGGAGAGCGTAGAGCATAACATCGTATACACTTACCGCAATGAGAAGGAAAATAAGGACGTCTATATGGTGGCGCTGCGGGATGAGGCGGGGACGCTGATCGGGTATTATGAGAAGCATGAGTATCGGGATGCGGAGACGGGTGCGCCGTGTGATTTTGGGTGAGAGGAGAAGGCGTATCAAATCAATGGGCACAGCGCTTTGATGCGCAGTGCCCGATAAAGAATTATGTTACAGAAAGGCAGTAAGATCCAGATAAAGATCCTTATATATGCCTACTTTAATTGGCTCGGTAAACGGATGAACATCAGGGCCATCCCCATTTTCAAAATCGTAGATGGTGACGATTTTTTTGGCAGGATCGACGATCCAGTATTCACGGACACCAGCGGATTGGTACAGCATGAGTTTGCGCCCGTAGTCCATGTATTTGTTGCCGGGGGAGGCGATTTCGATGATTAAGTCAGGCGCCCCGTGACAGCCTTTTTCGTCCAGTTTTTCCTCCTTGCAGATCACAGTGATGTCGGGTTCCACATAATTGTGAATATCATCCTTGATATAGACGCCGGGTGCGATGACGACCTCGCAGGAACCTTTGTTGTTTTTGATATACATATAAATTTGTACGTGAAGCTCGCCGAGTATCCTTTGATGCGTGACAGACGGCGCTTCCGTGATGAACATTTCTCCGTCGATCAACTCGGCCCGCTCCCCTGGCGGAAGTGCCTCGATATCCGCGACGGTATAGGTCTTTTTGCCTCCTTCGATTACCATAAACTGCTCCTCTCTGTTACTGAATGCTTCCATAGAATGTCCTCCTTTTCCGCGGCAGAAGACTTCTATGGGTTGTTCCTGCCGCTGTTTGCTTGTGGTTGAGAGTAAAGCGGCAGAAATTGCCTGAATGTGCGAAAGCACGGTTCATTAGATTACTCTTGTTGGAAGTATCATACTATGTTTGCAGAGGGAAGTCAATAAAAAATGATTAAATTTCTTAATAAAAATAAACGATATTTCGTTTTTCTATAGAATAGGAGACATGACCATATTGGTCAATGCCTCCTGCTTTTTTTTCAAGATCTGTCAGTCACCAAAAAAGGCTTACAACAGCTGAATCCCATTCGCCAGAGCCTCCCTCGTCACATCCTCCGGCCAGAGGGAGCACTGCACTTCGCCGATGTGGGCCTTGCGCAGGAAAAACATACAGATGCGCGACTGCCCGATGCCGCCGCCGATGGTAAAGGGCAGGGTCTCGTCGATGATGCCCTTTTGGAAGGGCAGCTCAGCCCGCTCGGGGCAGCCTGCCTTTTCAAGCTGGGACAGCAGCGCATCCTTATCTACGCGGATGCCCATGGAGGACAATTCCAGCGCAATGTCGAGCACGGGGAAGTAAACCAGAATGTCCGCGTTGAGCGCCCAATCGTCGTAGTCGGGTGCGCGGCCGTCGTGCTTTTCACCGGAAGCCAGAAGGTCTCCGATCTGCATCAGGCAGACCGCGCCCTTTTCTTTGGTGATCAGGTATTCCCGCTCTTTGGGCGTGTTGTTCGGATAACGGTTCTCCAGTGCCTGCGTGGTGATAAAGTAGATGTCGTGGGGCAGGATCTCGTCTATGTAATCGTACTGGATCGCCATGTACTTTTCGGTCTTTCGCAGCGCCTTATACACTAATTTTACTGTCTCCTGCAGATAATCAAGGCAGCGCTCCTCGCGGGAGATCACCTTTTCCCAATCCCACTGATCGACATAGATGGAGTGGATATTGTCGGTTGCTTCATCCCTGCGGATGGCGCTCATATCGGTGTAAAGGCCTTCGCCGTGGGTAAAGCCGTATTTGCCGAGTGCCATGCGTTTCCATTTGGCAAGGGAGTGTACGATTTCAGCGGGAGCATCTTTCTGCTCCTTGATGCCAAAGGTGACAGGGCGTTCCACGCCGTTTAAGTTGTCGTTTAAGCCCGAAGCAGGATCCACGAAAAGGGGTGCGGATACCCGCAGCAGATGGAGCCTTTCGGCAAGTTGTACCTGAAAAAAGTCTTTCACCGTTTTGATGGCGATCTGGGTGTCGTGCAGATTCAGTGCCGATCTGTAATTTTCGGGAATGATTAAATGGTTCATAGTTTCCTCCATACTAAAACTTTTAGCGCGGACTTTGCGCCCGCTTTTTCCTGTTCTTCTATATTAAACGCTTTTTATAGAAGAAAGCAAGAAAAATTTGTCATACTGAATGCTTGACAAAAGAGTCTACAAGATGTAAACTGTCTGCGAGGCTACTCGGAGTAGTCTCCGCGATTAGGAGAAGAAATAGTATTATATGTATCTTTGGTGGGGAGGTAAACATGCAGGAAATACAGTTGGGAGTTATTGAGGCGAGGTTTGCGGATTTGATTTGGCAGCGGGAACCGGTTACTTCTTCAGAGCTGGTTAAGCTTGCTGCGGTAGAGTTTAACTGGAAACGGACGACTACACATACGGTCTTACGCAGGCTGTGTAACAAAGGACTTTTTCGAAATGACAGCGGGACAGTGTGCAAAGTCATTTCGAGACAAGATTTTTATGCCGGTCAGAGCAGAAAATATGTAGAGGAAACGTTTCACGGTTCTCTGCCCGCTTTTCTTGCTGCGTTTACGAAAGACAGACCTTTGACAGAGGAGGAAGCATCTGAAATTAGAAAAATAATCAATCAGGCAGAGGGAGGCTAATTGCGAGAAGAACACCAAGGTGGATCATTTGTCTGCTATGGGGACTTGTAGCATTTCGATTGCTTTGTCCTTTTTCGATTCAGAGTACTTTTAGTCTGGTTTCGTCAAATAAAGTAATATCAGAGAGTGTTTTTTTCTGAATCGCGGGATCAATGGAATCGCATGACAAAGGGAGAAAAAGCAGATGAATATGTTGGGAATATTCATCAAGAGAAGGCGGGTGCGGGCTATCATTATGGAGCAATTTTGGTAGAACGGAAAAGATAACATATGCAGAGTCATGTGTCAGAGTACCTGTCTCTGGCTGAGGATAATGTCTATTTGAAATTTACAGATTAGGTTAAAATATAGAAAGAATAAAATATGATAAAATTGGGGGCGATGAATCATAAAAAGGTTCATTGCTTCTTTAAAATAAGCATGGATGTTCTATGTCTCAAGGCATAAATCAGGAGAATGCTCACTTTATGTCCTGTAGATAGAAGGTAGTATGCTGTATTCTTTTTCCAGAAGGAGGTCACAGATCAATGGATCAGACAAAGATAGGGAGATTTTTCGGGGAACTGAGAAAGGAGAAGGGGCTGACCCAGGAACAGCTTGCGGAGAAATTTGGCGTTTCCAGACGAACGGTATCGAGATGGGAGACAGGCAGCAATATGCCGGATTTAGACATTCTGATAGAAATGTCTGATTATTATGAAGTGGAACTGAGGGAACTGCTTGATGGAGAAAGGAAAGTGAAAAAGATGGAAAAGGAATTAGAGGAAACTGTATTGAAGGTGGCGGATTACAGCAATGATGTAAAGCAAAGAATTACCAGAAACATGCACTTCTTATTTATAGGAGGATTGGCAGCGGCAGTTTTACATCTGGTTTTGGTGTTTACGGATCATGCCGATAATTTTCTCGGTGGTTTCTGTCAGGGCGTGACGCTGGGCATGATGATCGTCGGCGTGATTTTGACCAGTAAAGATGCGGCGAAATTCAGGCTGTTTAAGAAGAGGATTCTGTGCGGCCGGTCTCTTGAAAACGAAAATAACTTGTGATAAAATATCTATGTAACATCGGTGGAAGAATATATGACGGCGTTTGCTCTTGGCAGTGAGGTGAAGGAGCTGCTTGCCGATCCGGAGAATAAGGCGCTTGTGGCAAAGGGGCAGCAGTATACGGAGGACTTTGCGGCGGTGAAGGGTTTTTTGAAGGCTTATATATCGGTACGCCCGACACGCATATTTTGACGCACACATCGAAAGGCGCCATCGGCATCACCACCAGGGAAGGGGATTCCCTGAAGGAGTTTCAGGACACCATTTTGGCGGAGCCGAAGCTGACAAATCTCGGCATTATGAAGTCTCCGGGCACAGGCAGTATGATCATTTCCATGTACTATCCGCTCTTTGAGGGAGAGGAGTGTATCGGTTATGTGGGAGCGGGCGTTTATGCCAGCCGCCTGATGGATTCCCTGCTGGAATTGGAAATCGGCGGTCTGCCCAACAGCGAATATGTCTTCCTGAATGTGGAGACAGGCACTTATCTTTATCATGAGGATGAGGCGCTGCTCAATACGCAGACAGAGGACCTGGGATATCAGGAAATCATCCGCCGCATTCAGGACGGACATGACACGCAGGCGGGCACTTATTCCTATGAGGATGAAAACGGCGTGGAACAGCTGGTCGTTTATAAATATCTGGAAGACCGAAATTGGGTATTCATGGTGCGCGACAGCGTGGGAGAAGTCTATCAGGAAGTGGAGACTTCCGTGGAAAATAGGATCAAAGAAGTGTCTAAGGTGATCGAGAGCAATGCTTCCGCTGCGGATAAGAGTGCGGAAGTTTCCAATGAATTGTCCGGTCAGGCAAAGACGCTGAATCAGTTGATCGGTCGCTTCCGCATTCAGTAGGTCCGCGTGTTTTACAAGGTAGCGGTAAAGAGAATCACGCCAACGACTGCGACGACAATGACAGTGAATACGATCCGGAGTACGATGACGGCTTGTTTGGAAGGGACATTCGGCAGCCATTTCTTGACGGTATCGTAGGGCGTAAAGAGAACGATTGCCGCCATCACTACAATTAAGACGGTGTAAATAAGATCGGTGACATCGGAAAAAAGATTTAAAAATGATTGTAACATAAGCCAAACCTCCTATGGTGAAAATCGTTAAAACTGGTTCCGTTTTATTAAGAAGGTTATATCACAAAAGCGGCTTTCCTGTCAAAATTTTTTCGGGACGGGCAGCAGCGGCATAGAGAAAAATACAAACAGAACAAATGTTCTAAAAATGCTTGCAAATGGCATCGCGGTATGCTATGATGAACGAGTATAGAACATTTGTTCTGATTTTCTATATCCGCCGCGGTCTGTGTATCGGGCGGTGCTGCAATGGGAGTGACGGGAATGGAGCTTAGGATCGCGCCGCAGATGCCGGTGATGGAAAAATTAAAAATACTCGCAGAGGGAGCGAAATATGATGTGTCATGCAGCTCCAGCGGTTCTTCCCGCGCAAATGACGGGAAGGGGCTGGGCAATACCGTGGCGGCGGGACTCTGTCACAGCTTTGCGGCGGACGGCAGATGTATTTCCCTGTTAAAGATTCTTTTTACCAACGAATGTATCTACGACTGCCGTTACTGTGTCAACCGCCGTTCCAACGATGTGCCCAGAGCCTCCTTCACCCCAGACGAAGTTTGTGAGCTGACCATGGAATTTTACAGGCGCAATTATATAGAAGGTTTGTTTTTGAGCTCGGGTATTCTTTATAGTCCGAATTATACGATGGAACTGATCTGCGAGACGGTGCACAGGCTGCGCACGATCCATCGGTTTCAGGGTTATATTCATATCAAGGCGATTCCCGGGGCGGATCCGCTGCTGATCCAAAAGGCGGGCTATCTGGCGGATCGTATGAGTGTGAATCTGGAGATGGCTACAGCGGAAGGGCTGCGCGCGATCGCGCCGAACAAGCACCGTAAAAATATCCTGGCGCCCATGCGTCAGATCCAGAATGGCATCACGGCAAACAAAAACGAAATTACCTTATATAAACACGCACCGCATTTTTGCGAGGCAGGTCAGTCCACCCAGATAGTGATCGGCGCTTTGCCGGAAAGCGATTATCAGATCATGTCGGTGGCGGAAAGCCTTTATGAAAAATTTTCCTTAAAGAGGGTGTATTACTCGGCGTTTGTGAATGTCAATGAGGACAGGGAGCTGCCTGCTCTGGCCGGGGGACCGCCGCTTCTTAGGGAGCATAGATTATATCAGGCGGATTGGCTGCTGCGCTTCTATGATTTTAAGGTAGAGGAATTGCTGACGGCCGAGAGGCCGAATTTCAATATGGCCATTGATCCCAAGGCGGATTGGGCGGTACATCATCTGGAACAGTTTCCGGTGGAGATCAATCGGGCGGATTACCATACGCTTTTGCGCGTTCCCGGGTTGGGGGTCAAGAGCGCCAGACGAATCGTGGCGGCCAGACGCTTCGGGAATCTGACCTTTGCGGACTTAAAAAAGATCGGCGTTGTCTTAAAGCGGGCGCTTTACTTTATCACCTGCAACGGCAGAATGATGTATCCCACGAAGATTGACGAGGACTATATCGTGCAGAATCTTGTGTGGCAGAATCAGATGGGCAGAGGGGAGAAGCTGCCGTTTCTGGCAGACGGCACAAGTTATCGGCAGATGTCGCTTTTTGAGTAGGTGAAAAGTGCTTCTAAAGACGTCCCGCCATTGGACGGGACGCCAAGAAGCACTCAGTTTCACTTAGGAGAATGCTTGAAATGCGGCATTCTTCGCGCCGATTTGAGACACAGAAAAGCTGTAACATGGAGGTTAGTGTGGAAGAAAAATATCTCATCTGCGAGGATTCTCTGGAGGGAATCTTCACAGGCATCTATGATGCCTATGCTCTGCGGGAGGGGCATGAACATCTCCATCTGCAAATCGGAAAGGAAGAAAATCTTCGCTTATTTGCAACGTATGTGCATATTGATCCCGATCCTGTCAAAACTGATAAGGTAGCGAGGACCCTGCAGGCAAGGCTGGGCGAGCATGTTTACCATTCTCTCTGCCGCGCGGCGGCCTCCTGTTATCCCGATAAAGGCGAGGCGGTCTATCAGACGGTGGTGGATGCGCTTACGGCGGGAAGCGGCAGGCGGGTGATGGAAAATGTGAGAAATCCTCATGTGGCGAGGTGTTTTGAGCTGGCGCGGTTTACGGCCAATGAAGCGCACTATGAGATTGAGTTCATCCGTTTTCAGGAGCTTGCGGCCATGAACGGTGCGGGAGACAGCATTTTGTTTGCAAAGATCGGGCCCAAAAACAATGTGGTGCCCTTTGTGATGCCCCACTTTGCGGACAGACTGAGCATCGAAAACTTCATGGTCTATGATGAGCATCGTAAGCTTTTCGGGGTACACCCTGCGGGAGAGGAATGGTATCTGGTGACGGCAGAAGCGGATTTTTTGCTCGGGGTGTCGGCATGGTCTGCAAAAGAGTTGGAATATCAGGAGCTGTTTCGGACATTTCACCGCACGATCGCTATCAAGAGCCGTGAAAACAGGGCATTGCAGAGGCAGATGTGCGCTTACCGTTACCAAGATTATATGCTGGAATTTGAGCAAAAACGATAAAATGCAGACGCGCGGGAACGGGGAAACTTGAGATAATAGGCAGTTTTCACAAAAATACATTTGATGTTCAAACTAATTATGTAAATTTGTGCAGAGTGACCAAGATTATCCAAAATTGTACGCTGTAAGAAACAAAATTACCTCTTTACAAATGAAATGATTGGAGTATAATCTACTCAAATGAGGAGCAAGAAAACGTTTTTTATCTATGTGTGCTGATTGAAAATTAAAATTTTCAATCGCGAGATTTGTACCTGCGCGCCGCTTGGTACAAACTCGGTTATGTGCAAGAGCGGCGTAGAAATGAGGTGACTATGCAACACAAAATCAAATTGAGACCGGATGAAGTAAAGGACTTTGTCTCCGCTGCTACGAGGTGTGACTGCGACGTGGATATTTCCTACAACAGCTTTATCGTGGATGCGAAATCCATCATAGGCGTGTTGGGACTGAATTTCAATCAGATTTTAACCGTTGCGTACAACGGCTACGACGCAGACTTTGAGAGACATCTCAGAAAATGGGCGGTAGCGGTATAAATTTCGGTCACAGCGAACACATTGACTCCCTATGTAAGATAACGTAAGATTATCTTATGTAGGGAGTCTTCGCGTATAAGCAGACTCTGCGTATGCGCTTTAAAGGGAAGGTATTGTGTTATGGAAGTACGCATTTCCGTGCGGAGCCTGGTAGAATTTATCCTGCGCTCCGGCGATATCGATAATCGAAAAGCGGCGTCCGCCGGGGATGCGATGCAGGAGGGCGGACGAATCCACCGCATGATCCAGCGGCGGATGGGGCCGGAGTACCGGGCGGAGGTTGGACTTCGCTATGTCCATGACGCGGGGGAGTACGAGATCATCGTGGAGGGCCGCGCTGACGGCATTATTACGGAAGTCGTCAGGGAAGCTTTGCCGCCGCTATCGATCGAGGAGAAGACAGACGACAGTGAGACACGTCTGCGTGTGACACCGGGACAGGAGCAGACGATACAAAAAGTTACGGTGACCATAGACGAGATCAAGGGAACATATCATGACTTAAAGAAGATGAAGGGGCCCGTCGCCGTACATCTGGCGCAGGCCAAGTGCTATGCTTATATCTACGCGGAACAAAACGGCCTCTCTGACATTCGGGTGCGCATGACCTACTGTCATATGGAGACGGAGGAAATCCGTTATTTTTATGAAGATTATACTTACATAGAATTGAAATGCTGGTTTGAAGACGTGATGGAGCAGTACCGCAAGTGGGCAGATTACAGCTTTCAGTGGCAGAAACTGCGGCAGGCATCCATCAAAGAGCTGGAATTTCCCTTTTCCTACAGAGAGGGGCAAAAGGAACTTGCAGGGGATGTCTATCGGACGATCTACCATAAGAGAAAGCTCTTTATCGAAGCGCCGACCGGGGTGGGAAAGACGATCTCCACCGTGTTTCCCACAGTGAAGGCGATGGGCGAGGGACTTTGTGAAAAATTTTTTTACCTAACGGCCAAGACCATCACCCGCACGGTAGCGGACGATACCATCACGCTATTGCGGGAGCAGGGACTCAAGCTCAAAAGTGTCATATTGACCGCTAAGGACAAAATCTGTTTTTTGGAAGAAACGGCCTGTAATCCCGTGTCCTGCCCCTATGCGAAGGGACATTATGACAGGGTCAATGAGGCCATGTATGATCTGTTGACTCATGTGGACAATTACACCAGGGAGGCGATAGAGACCTATGCCGAACAGTATCGGGTCTGCCCGTTTGAGCTATGTTTGGATATGAGTCTCTTTGCGGATGCCGTGATCTGTGATTATAATTATCTCTTTGATCCCCATGTCTATCTGCGGCGCTTTTTTTCGGAGGGCATACAGGGTGAGTATGTCTTTTTGGTGGATGAGGCGCATAATTTGGTGGAGCGGGGCAGGGAGATGTACAGCGCCGTGCTTTGTAAGGAAGACTTCCTGGAGCTGAAAAAGCTGGTAAAGCCATATGACGAGCGGATTTCCAAGAATTTGGATAAGTGCAATAAGGAGCTGCTGGTCCTGAAAAGAGAGTGCGGAGACTGCCGTGTGAAGGCGACGATCGAGGCACTGGTGCGCGCTTTGATACGGCTTGGCGGGGCGATCGAAGATCATCTGGAAGACAGGGAGGACAGCCCTGTGCGGGAGGAGATCCTCGCTTTTTACTTTGAGGTATCTCATTTTCTGGAGATGTATGAGCTGGCGGATGAAAATTATGTGACTTATTCGCAGTTGCGGGAGGATGGCAGCTTCATCGTAAAGCTGTTCTGTGTGAATCCCGCGGTCAATCTGAAAAACTGCATGATGCGCGGTAGGAGCACGATCCTGTTTTCGGCCACCCTTCTGCCCATACAGTATTACAAGATCCTTCTGGGAGCGGAGGAAGGCGACTACGAGGTTTACGCCAAATCGGTCTTTCGGCCGGATAAGCTGGGACTCTACATCGGCAGTGACGTGACCAGCCGCTACGCGCGCAGGGGAGATACAGAGTATTACCGCATTGCTTCCTATCTGCATCAGGTGATCAGCCAAAGACAGGGAAATTACATGGCCTTTTTTCCTTCTCATGCCTTTTTGCAGCGGGTTTACGAAATCTATCAGACACATTTTAATGAGGCGGGCGAGGTGGAATGCGTTTTGCAGGAAAGCCATATGAACGAAGAAGCGAGGGAGGCTTTTTTGAATCGTTTTCGCGGGAATGAAGACTGTGACCTGCAAAGTCTCATTGGCATGGAAATCGAGATGGAGGAGGAGAAAAGTCTTCTGGGATTCTGTGTAATGGGCGGTATCTTCAGTGAGGGCATCGACTTGAAGAACGACAGTCTGATCGGCGCGCTCATTGTGGGAACGGGACTTCCGCAGGTCTGCCATGAGAGAGAAATCCTGCGGCAGTATTTTGACGGCTGGGGAGAGAACGGCTTTGATTATGCGTACCGCTATCCCGGTATGAATAAGGTGCTGCAGGCGGCGGGCAGGGTGATTCGTACAGAGGATGATTTTGGCATTGCCGTTTTGCTGGATGAGCGGTTTCTCTCCCCGGCCTATCGGCAGCTTTTTCCGAGAGAATGGCAGAATTGGCAGGCTGTTATAGTTGACCAAATAGGTCGAAAAGTGGAAAGATTTTGGGATGAATGGCTGTAAGTGCTGAATTTTACGGGAGACTCAATAAGTCAATGCAATAAGACAGTGTGTGCGAATCAAAAATTTGCAGCGGTTGGATTGACCTTTCGCGTCAAGGGACAAAATATGATTGACTTCGAGAAAACAGGATACGACAAAAACGGTCAACCATTTCTCGTTAAAATAGGTGCTTTTGACAAAAGGATGATAGGAAATACCGAAAATGACAGACAAATCTTGCCATAATTATACAACAATTGACGGGAAGTGACAAGGTTGTCAATGTGGATAACTTTGTGGAAATTGGGGATTTCTCGACTCCCAGTGGGGTGTTTTTCAAAAAATAGACAACAAATTTTGTGGAAAAGTCGATGCACGGATTTTAGTTTATAAAACAGCAAACCTATTTGGTCAATTCCTGCCGGCTTCTGTCTGAGAGAAGATATTTGACGCGATATGGCAATTAGTGGTATACTGATGCAGGAAAAACTACAAGATATAGATTTTACAGGAGGGCATTATGTGGGCTTTTGAGAGTGTATTTTATCAGATATATCCTTTGGGGTTCTGTGGAGCGCCTTTCGAGAATGACGGGGAGCTTACGCACAGGATCCTCAAGGTGAATGACTGGATCCCTCATATGAAGAAACTGGGGATCGATGCGATTTACTTTTCCCCGGTCTTTGAGTCGGATACCCATGGTTATAATACGAGGGATTATCACACCATCGACTGCAGGCTGGGAACCAACGAGGATTTTAAGGCGGTCTGCGATAATCTGCATGAGAACGGCATCAAAGTAGTGCTGGACGGGGTCTTTAATCATGTGGGCAGAGGCTTCTGGGCATTTCAGGATGTGTTGAAGAACCGTGAGAACTCTCCCTATCTTTCCTGGTTCAATATCAATCTGGGAGGAAACTCCAACTACAACGACGGTCTGTGGTACGAGGGCTGGGAAGGCAATTACGATCTGGTGAAGCTCAATCTGCGGCACGGTGATGTGATAGGCCACATCCTGGACAGCGTAAAGGGCTGGGTGGAGGAATTTGATATCGACGGCCTGCGTCTTGATGTGGCATACTGTCTGGATCATGATTTTGTCAGGAGGCTGAGAGCCTTTACGGACAGCCTAAAGCCGGACTTTTTCTTATTAGGAGAGATGCTGCACGGCGATTACAATCAGATGGTCAACGACCAGATGCTGCACTCCTCCACGAATTATGAGTGCTACAAAGGGTTATTCTCCAGCTTTAACAGCATGAATATGTTTGAAATCAACCACTCTCTGCTGCGGCAGTTCGGGCCGGAGAATTGGTGCCTCTACCGCGGAAAGCACCTGCTCTCCTTTGTGGATAACCATGACGTGAGCCGCATCGCCAGCAATCTGACCAATGAAAAGCATCTGCCGCTCATCTATGCGTTATGTTTCGGTATGCCGGGCATCCCCTGCGTGTACTACGGCAGCGAGTGGGGAGCAAAGGCCAATAAGAGCGAGGGAGACCCTGCGCTGCGTGCCTGTTTCGAGGAACCTGTGTGGAATGAACTTTCCGAGTGGATTAGTAAGCTGGCCGAGGCAAAAAAGGGATCCAAGGCGCTCAATTACGGCGACTTTCGCTCCGTGGTGCTGACCAACAAGCAGTGTATCTTCGAGAGAAAATGCGACGACGAGAGAGTGCTCGTAGCCATCAACGCGGACGGTGAGGATTACACCGCTCACTTCGACGCGGGCTGCGGCATGGCGGTGGATCTGATCACAGGGGAAAACCATGACTTTGGCGGGGGCAGCACCCTTCCCGCCTACAGCGCGTACTTCTGGAAGATGGAACATTAAAGTTCAGCCAGAGTTGCGTTTGCCTGGCAAATCATGCTTGCATGAATTTGGCAGACTGATGTAGCTCTGAGGGAACGCCTGTACATGAGCAAAAGAAGCTGCAAAGCAGCGAAAAGCGCCAACGGCGCGATTTTGCGATATGGCATGAGCAAGTAATACTTGCTCGCGAGATTCGCTTTGCGAACTCGGCGCTGAACGGCGTAGAAAAATATCTTGACAAAAGATGCTGCAAGGATTAAGATAGCAAAAGTATCACATAAAAATCTAAGGAAAGGAGGTAGTCACATGTTTAACAGGAAGTTTGATAAAACAGCCGATTCTGGCAGAAGAACAAACAAAAACAGATTACGTGAAATTACCTCCGCATATAAAGGAGTCGGCAGGGTCAGGGGTCATTGACCCGATTAGTCGATAAAAGGATATGCCGGTTATTGTGCTATTTAAGGGCTGTGGTAATTTTACCACAGCCCTTTTCTAGTTTGCCAGCATGGGCGAGTTCTAACGGGTGAAAGTCCCGAGTGCGCATAGGCAACGATGAAGCACATAGCCGAACAGCAAGGGTGTCCGCCGTGAGACGGAATCTGAAAGAAGCTGTAAGCAAACCTCTGACCTGACGGACAGGAACCGCATATAAGGCTCGGAAATACGGATAAGGTGGCTAGAAGCACTGAAGTCCAAAAGTTGCTGGAAGTACGAGTAAATGCGGCAGGTACATGGAGGGAAAGAATCCGCACCTTAACTGGGGAGGTCTCACAGGCGGTTCCATTAGCTGTAGTAACAACGAACTGTGAGAAGTCAGCAGAAGCCATAGTAGTGAAGAAGTTCCTGTAATGGGAATGGAGCGAAGGGCTGAACAATCAATGCTAATCTCCATGTTAGATTACTACACCGCAAGGTATGTCACTTGTTAAGTTGATTGAACCGCCGTGTACCGAACGGTACGCACGGTGGTGTGAGAGGTCGGAATTTCTCAATTGAGAGAAATTCCTCCTACTCGATTGTATGCGGGGTTAACGGGGGAAAATAAATGAAAAAGATATCAAGTTACATATGGGAATACCGTCTCTCTTATCTGGGAGCCATACTGTCCCTGCTGATCGCGGTCACACTCGACATGCTTTCGCCGCGGCTGATGGCAAAGATGGTAGACGAGGTCATCGTGGGCGGCGACAGGGCCAAACTGCCTCTGATGCTTTTGGGCTTTCTGGGGATCGGTCTGGGAAGATGTATCTTCCAGTACGCCAAGGAGTATACCTTTGACAAGAACGGCGTCAAGATCTCGGGGGATATGAGGCGCGATCTGTTCCGTCACGTGCAGGGGCTGTCGGCGGATTTCTTTGACAGGACCAACACAGGTGAGCTGATGGCCCGCGTCAAGGAGGATGTGGACCGTATCTGGGATGCGCTGGGTTATGTTGGGATGCTGCTGATCGAGGTGATCTATCACACGGCCATCACGTTAGCCAGTATGTATCTGCTTAACTGGCGCATGGCGATCCTTCCTACGGCGGCCATGATTTTGTGCGGCTCCTTCGCCGTCATCATGGAGCGGAAGCTGGGACAGGTCTACGAGGACATCAGCGAGGAGAACGCGGCCTTAAATACGGTGGCGGAGGAAAATTTGGCAGGCGTGCGCACGGTGAAGGCATTTGCCAGAGAGAAGTTTGAGATCGGCAAATTCCTCTCCCACAATAAGCGCTATTATGAACTGAATATGCAGCAGTCCAAAGTTTTTGTCAGATACTATCCCTGCTTCACGGTCGTGACCAGGGTACTGCCGCTATTGACTATACTGGTCGGTGGGAAACTTGTCATTGATGGCGGGATGACACTTGGGCAGTTGACGGCCTTTGTGGAGTATTCCGGCAGCATTGTGTGGCCTATGGAGATGCTGGGCTGGCTGACCAACAGCTTCTCGGCAGCGGTGGCATCCAACAAAAAGATCAAAAAACTGTATGCGGAAAAACCCACCGTCACAGAGGTGACCGAACTGGTCAAATTGGAAAAAGTGAGAGGAAAAATCTGCTTTGCCAACGTTTCCTTTCACAAGGCGGATCAATATGAGATCCTCCACGACATTTCCTTTACGGTGGAGGAGGGAAAGACTCTGGGCATCATGGGAGCGACCGGCGCGGGCAAGACATCCATCGTCCAGCTCCTGCAGCGGATGTATGATGCCACGGACGGCGCGATTTACCTGGATGATGTGGATATCAGGAAGCTTTCTCTGGAACAGCTGCGCACGAGTATCAGTTATGTGATGCAGGACGTCTTTCTATTTTCTGATACCATTCAGGAGAATATCAAGCTGGGGAAGAAGGCGTACATCGATTTTAAGACGGTCAGGCGTGCCTCCACGCAGGCGCAGGCGAGTGAATTTATCGAGCGCATGGAGGAGCGTTATGATACGGTCATCGGCGAGCGGGGCGTAGGGCTTTCCGGCGGACAGAAACAGCGGATCAGCATAGCCAGGGCGCTTGCCAAGAAAGATCCGATCCTGGTGATGGACGACTCCACCTCGGCGCTTGATATGGAGACGGAACATCTGATCCAGCAGACCTTAAAGACGCTTGACCATACGACCAAGATCATCATTGCGCACAGGATCAGCGCGGTGCGAAATGCAGACGAGATCATAGTGCTTGCGGACGGTGCCATCGCGGAGCGGGGCACGCATGAGACGCTGTTGGCACAAAAGGGGCTTTATTACGAGACGTATCTGTCTCAATATGGAGAACTTTCAGCGGCAATGACGGATGCAGACGGTGGAATGAATGCGGCAGAAGCGTTTGCTGATCAGCGATCGAACGGGGAAAGACAGACAGGAGGTGAGAACAATGTCCTTCAATTCGTATAAAGACGACGAGGTCAGCACTGAGAGGAGCAAAACGCAGACCTTAAAACGCCTTTTTTCCTATTTACTTGCCTACAAGTGGCAGATCATTCTGGTGCTCCTCATCATGGGCTACGGCGTGGCGGTGAGTCTGGTCAATCCGCTGATCATGGAGTCGGCAACGGATGACTACATCAGTCAAGGAGATTGGCAGGGCCTCTTGCGCCTGCTCCTGTTCGCGCTGGCTATCAACCTCTTTCTGGTGGTCACGGTAAAACTGCGGATGTACATCATGGCGAAGGTCTGCAACAATATTTTACTCACGATCAGGCAGGAACTATACACGCATATCCAAAAGCTGGATTTTGCCTTTTTTGACAGCAGACCCACGGGAAAGATCCTTTCGCGTATTATTGGAGACATCAATTCCCTAAAGGATGTGCTCTCCAATTTTGTGACCACGCTGATTCCGGATATGCTGACGGTCTTTGCAGTGGTGGCCATCATGGTCGCAAAGAATCCAAAACTTGCGCTGGCTTCTCTGATGACGATCCCCTTTATGACGGCGGGCATCCTGTTCATTCAGATCAAGGCACATCCGCGCTGGCAGCTTTTTCGCAAGAAGTCGGCGAACCTCAATGCCTTTATCCATGAGGATATGGCGGGGATACGCATTATTCAGAGCTTCCACGCGCAGGAGGAGACAGAAAACACCTTTGACGAGCTGTTAGCGGAGCATCGGGAGAGTTTTTACGGGGCGGTGCGCATGAGCGATGCCTTCGGATCGGTGATCGACCTTTCCTGGGGAGTCGGCTGTATCCTTCTGTACTTTACGGGCATCGTGGTGCTGGGCGTGGAACATGTGAGTGTGGGCACTTTTATTGCGTTTGGAACCTACCTGAATATGTTCTGGCAGCCCATTCATAATTTAAGTAACTTCTATAACCAGCTGGTGACCAACATTGCGGGCGCGGAGCGCATATTTGAGATTTTGGATACGCCGCCTGCGATCGCGGACGCGGATGGCGTAAAAGAGATGCCGCCGATCCGCGGGGAGGTGACTTTTGACAACGTGACCTTTTCCTACGATGATAAGGTCAAAGTGCTGGACGATGTGAGTTTTCGCATAAAAGAAGGGGAGACCATCGCGCTGGTGGGACCCACGGGCGCAGGCAAGTCCACCATCGTCAACCTCATCAGCCGCTTCTACGACGTGCAGGAGGGCGTGGTGGCAGTAGACGGTCACGATGTCAAGAAAGTGTCGATCGAGAGCCTGCGCAGGCAGATGGGGATCATGACACAGGATAACTTCCTGTTTTCAGGTACCATTCGTGAAAACATTCGCTACGGGAAGCTCAACGCGACGGAGGAGGAGATCGTGGCAGCGGCCAAAGCCGTCAATGCCCACGATTTTATCATGAAACTGGAAAAGGGGTATGATACGGAGCTGACGGAGCGCGGCGGCGGTCTCTCCATCGGACAGAGACAGCTTTTGGCCTTTGCCAGGACCATGGTATCCGATCCGAAAATATTGATTTTGGATGAGGCCACCTCCAGCATTGATACCAAGACGGAGCTTTTGGTGCAGGAGGGGATCGAGCATCTGCTGGCGGGCAGGACATCCTTTGTCATTGCGCACAGACTCTCTACCATCCAGAAGGCGGATCGTATCTTCGTGGTGGACGACGGCAGGATCATCGAGGAGGGGAACGCGGAGGAGCTGATGGCGAAGAAAGGCGTTTACTATCGGCTTTATATGGCGCAGTTTCATGCTTCCTAATAAGGAAGATTCTTGCACGTGACAGGGAAAAGGCACAAAATTGGAGAGAATGTTTCTGATAAAGTAAATTATAATGGAAAGCGCATTGACATTGCCCTAAATTGCTTTATAATTTAAGTTGATTACTTAAAATTAACCTGTTTCATAGAAACATGTTTTCATGGCAGGAAGGCGAAAAGAGGGATCAGCATGGCAAAAGCGGTCAGAATGGCGGATATTGCAAAGGTTATGGGTGTGAGCACGGTGACGGTGTCAAAGGCGCTCTCGGATCAAAAGGGCGTCAGCGAGGAACTGCGCGTAAAGATCAAGCAGAAAGCGGAGGAGCTTGGCTATCAGTCCGTGTCCCTGCGCTATAAGGAGCGGGCGCAGAATGCAAGCTACACCTTCGGCGTGATCGTGTCGGACCGCTTCCTGGCCAAGTACGAGTCCTTCTACTGGAATCTGTATCAGGAGGTGGCGACTGCCGCAGTGCAAAAAGGCTGCTTTACCATGCTGGAGGTCTTGCAGGCGGAGGATGAGGAACGGCTGGTGATGCCAAAGCTTCTGGGAGAAAAAAAGGCGGAAGGGCTCATCATCATCGGCAGACTGCAGCGTCCTTATCTGGATCTGCTGATCGATCAGCTTGACATTCCCTTTATTCTCCTTGATTTTGCGGATCAGAACAGGGATTATGACGCAGTTATCTCCAACAGTTATTTCGGGATGTATCGGATGACAAATTATCTGTTTGAGATGGGGCATACAAAGATCGCTTTTGTCGGCAATATCCACTACACGGATTCCATTACGGACCGCTATTTCGGTTATGTGAAATCCTTAAGCGAGCATGGCGAGGAAGTGCGCAGGGATTGGCTGCTGTACGACAGGAATCCGAAGACGGGGAGGTCTGATAAGAATTTTGAATTCGAACTGCCAAAGGAGATGCCGACTGCCTTTGTCTGCAATAATGACGTGGCGGCAACCATGCTCGTCAACAAATTGGAAGAGGCGGGCTATCACGTGCCGCAGGATGTTTCCGTGGTGGGATACGATAACTACCAGCCGCCGGGGCTGTGCGACGTACGCATCACCACCTACGAGGTGGACATGCCGGAGATGGCAAAGCAGGCGGTGAAGACCCTGATCCGCAAGGCGTCGGGGGAGCATTACAAACAGGGCGTTACCATTGTGGATGGCAGGATTGTCTACAAAGACAGCGTGAGAAGAAGTTCTAAAGACGTCCCATCATAGGATGGGACGCCAAGAACTTCTAAGAGTTGCTTTGCAACTCCATCTCACGCAGGAGAATGCCTGAAACACGGCATTCTCCGCATGAATTTTTCGCAAAGTGGTTACAGAGAGGCGCATCAGTTTTGATGCGCCTCTCTGTATGCCTGCGGCGTGGTGCCGTATTCCTTTTTAAATAGGTTGATGAAATGATTGGTGCTCTCGTAGCCGACAGCCAGTGCGATCTCATGGATCTTTTTGTCGGTGGAGAAAAGGAGATTGACTGCAGCCTCCAGTCTTTTTTTATTCAGGTATCTTAAAGGCGGCACACCGAAAGCAGTTGAAAAACTGCGGCAAATATGATACTTGCTGATATGATAGCGCGCTTCCAGGTCACTTAACAGCAGCGGCTCCTTATAAAAGTGATCCAGATAGTGCCGAAGTTCCAGAAGGTAGGGTGCGCAGTCTTCTTTCACATCTTCTGCGGGAAGGAGGTCTGAAAACAGCTCCGTCATTATGGCGGTGATCAGACCTGCGTCCCGCAGTTTATTTCTTAAATTTTTGTCTGTGTTTCCGCTGAGGAGCTGACGGATGTTGCGCAGGAGCGTGCCATGCGGGTCTGGCTGCGTCAGCAGGAAAGTCTCAAAGGGAGTCAGGGATTCGCAAACGGGAAAAAGCCCCCCCCGTAACGAAAAAACGATATAGTGCCAGGGAAGCTGTTCTGCTTTCAGGGAAAAGGGAGCTTTACTGCAATCCAGATAGAGCAGACTGCCTGCCTGCAGCGCATGGTTGGCACCGCGCATCAAAAGACTGCCGCTACCTTCTTTTGTATAGAGGAGCATACGGCAGTCCAGAGCCTGAAAAGAAAGGGTCAGCGAGGAGGCGATCTCGAGACTGCCGCCGCTCAATACGGTGGGCAGCTGCTCGGCAGCTGCTTCGCAAAGCTCGTAAAAGACACCGGCAAAGTAGGTGTTTTCGGGGAGCGTTTCCGGCGGTATAGCTGACTCCAGAGTCAGCGCTTTTTGATAAGCGAGGTCAAAAGACATAAGTGCGCCCTTTCTAAGCTGCTTAAATATTAGCTAAATACTTACCCATACATTTAGTTTAATATAAGGAAAATGAATTAATCTATTGCCATAACGCACAAAATTAAATAAGCTAAATTGTATAAAATATGGAAAAAAGTAAATAAAGCAACAATGATATACAAAACGCAAAGAAGGGTGATGATTAAAAAATTAAGTTGACTATACTAAGATTAAGGCTAATAAATTAACTTGATTTTTAGGTAAAATTATTAGCAAAACATACATCATCAAAGGAGGATACTTATTATGAAACTGAAAAAGGTTTTAGCGGTAACTTTGACAGCGGCAATGACCTTATCGCTGGCAGCCTGCGGCGGTGACAGTGCAGAAACCACACCTGCTGCACCTGCAGCGGAAGCGGATGAGACGCCCGTAGCAGATGACACGGCAGACAGCGCGGCGGATGACAGCGCAGAGGAAGAGGCTCCCGCAGCGGCAGAAAGTGTTACCTATGCATCCATCAATCTTGGTCAGGACTATAAGGACCTGACGACCACGATCAAGTTCATCCATCACAAGACCGACCGTGAAGAGGACGGCCTGATGGCGGATCTGGTTTCCAGATTTAATGAAGTATATCCCAACATCACGGTTGAGACCGAGGGTATTACCGATTATCAGGAAGATTCCCTGCTTCGCCTTTCTTCTGGAGACTGGGGCGACGTGATGTTCATCCCTGCAGTGGATGCGGCTGAGCTTCCTACATACTTTGTTCCTTACGGCAGCGTGGCTGAGATGAGCGAGCTTGTAAACTTTGCGGATCAGTGGAAGAACGGCGATCTGTGCTACGGTATCGGCTACATGGGTAATGCGCAGGGTGTTCTTTATAATAAGAAGGTATTTGCTGACGCAGGTGTGACTACACTTCCCAAGACACCTGATGAGTTCATTGCGGCTCTGCAGGCGATCAAGGACAATACCGACGCGATTCCGCTTTACACCAACTATGCGGCAGGCTGGACGATGGGCGGTCAGTGGGATGCTTATCTCGGTGCAATCACTACTGGCGACGAGACTTGGTTAAACCAGAAATTTGTGCACACTGCGGAGCCTTTCAAGGATAGCGGCGATGGCACGGGCGCATACGCTCTGTACAAGATTCTGTTTGACGCTGTGGAAAAGGGCTTGATTGAGGATGACTACACCACTACCGACTGGGAGGGATGTAAGCCCATGATCAACAACGGCGAGATCGGCACCATGGTGCTCGGCTCCTGGGCGATCGCACAGATGAAGGCGGCGGGCAGCAACCCGGACGATATCGGTTACATGCCTTTCCCAATCACTGTAAACGGTAAGCAGTATGCAACGGCAGGTCCTGACTACTGCTACGGCATCAATGCAAACGCTTCTGACGATAACAAGACGGCGGCAATGGTATTCGTTAAGTGGATGGTTGAGGATTCCGGCTGGTGCGATTTAGAAGGCGGCTACCCGATTTCCAAGAACGCTCCCACATCCTTCGTATTTGACGGTGTAAACATCGTGAACAACGTAACTGCTCTTGCGGGCGAGGAGGACTTCATGAACGAGATGAACTCTGAGTCCGAGCTTTCCTTCAACGCAGGCGGCGATGCAAAGGTACAGAGAATCGTTGAGGCGGCTGCTACAGGCTCTGAGTCCTTCGATGATATCATGGCTGACTGGACGCAGGCGTGGAATCTGGCACAGGAGGCGTGCAGCATCGAGGTTACTTACTAAGAAAGCGATTAGGAAATTTTTAATCAAAAATGATAAGTTTTAAATGGTAAACAGGAGGGCTGGCACAGGAAAAACAAACAAGTGGCAGCCCTCAATTATCAGGAGGGTAGCATATGGCGGCACGGGTAAATACGGCGGGAGACAATAAGGGATTCCTGAAGTGGGCAAGAAGCAGAAAGGGTCAGCAGGTCATCATCATTGTAGCGTTTATGATCATTCCGTTGGCTCTGTTATTTACATTTACTTATCTTCCGTTCGGGGAGATGGTCGGTTTCAGTTTTTATAAGATGAAATATTTGGGCAAGAGAACCTTTGTGGGCTGGAAGAATTACGCCAGTGTGTTCAGCAGAAAAGACTGTTTCGGTGCGCTCAAGCTGAGCCTGTATTACATGGGCGGTTCCGTGGTGCAGCTTGCACTGGCGCTGTATCTCGCTACGGTCTTAAGTTTCAAGGTAAAGGGAGGCAATCTTTTTAAGGGATTTATGTTTTTCCCTTATCTGATCAACGGTATTGCCATTGGTTTTATATTCAAGTTTTTCTACACCAGGGGCTTTGTGTTTGATACGGTGCTCCAGTGGTGCGGTTTTCAATTAGACAATCTTCCCTATTGGTTAAAAGATCAGAGGATTAACAATATATCCCTCGTGGGTACGTCTGTGTGGCGGTATTTCGGGCAGAACATGGTGCTCTTTATCGGCGCGATCATGTCGGTGGATTCCGAACTTTACGAGGCGGCGATGCTTGACGGTGCCAACCGTTTACAGCAGTTTCGGTACATCATCCTGCCGAGCATCAAGACGATCGTGACGCTGAATGTGATCCTGTCGATCACAGGTTCCTTGAGCGCATTCGAACCGCCTTATGTTATCACCAGCGGCGCGAACGGAACGGGTACTTACTTCGTGGTCATGAACGAGATCGCTCACACCCAGCAGAAGGTCGGACTGGCATCGGCCATGGCGGTGGTGCTGCTTTTGATCATTTTTGCGGCGACGATTTTACAGAAGCTTTTCTTTAAGTACGTGTTCAGAAACGCGGAGGATGAGGATTTCGGCGCGGCGAAAAAGCGTGAAAAACAGCTTGCGAAATACGCGGCTAGAAAGGCGGGCAGATAAATGACGGTATTACAGAAAATCGGACATTATTTGGTGAGTGTTTTAAAGTATTTATCGCTGGTGTTTTTCTCCTTTGTGGCAGTGCTGCCCGTGGTTTCCTGTGTGATCACGGCGTTTAAGACAGAGGAGGAATACCAAAATACGAATGTGATGACATTGCCTGAAAGCTGGCTGAATTTTAACAACTTTCTGCAGTCCTTTGACAGGGCGAACATGGGTAAGGCGTTTGTCAATTCCCTGATCATTCTTGTGGCAGTGCTGACCGTATCGGTGCTGGTGGGAACCTCTCTCGCCTATGTGCTGAACCGTTTTAAGTTCCCGGGTAACGGGCTGATCCGGAACCTGTTCCTCTTTGCCACACTGCTTCCCGGTGTTGCCATGCAGGTTGCGGTGTACGGGATTATGGACTCTTTGAACTTTATTAATACCCTGTACGGCTATATCATTATGATGTGCGGCACGGATGTGATTGCGATTTATATTTACATCCAGTTTTTTGAGAATATCAGTGTGTCGTTAGACGAGTCGGCGATCATTGACGGGGCGTCTTACTTTACGATTTATCATAAGATCCTTCTGCCTCTGCTGAAACCGGCGATTGTGACATCGTGTATTCTGAAGGGCGTGGGTACTTACAATGAGTATTACTGCGCGAACCTGTACTTACAGAATAAGAAGCAGCTGCCCACCGTGGCGACCAGCCTTTACACCTTTGTCGGTCCGCTGGGAAGTAAATATAACCTGATCTGTGCGGGCGTGATCATCTCCCTTCTGCCGGCGCTGATCGTGTTCATTCTCTTCCAGAAGCAGATTTACAACGGCATGACAGCCGGGTCTGTCAAAGGCTGAAGTAAATTCCTGCGTAATTAACTTCACGAGCGCTGCTTCGCAGGCTCGGCATTTCGCGGAGAACTTCTAAGTTTCACCTAAGAGAATGCCTAGAAAGCGGCATTCTCTGCATGGGTAACTTATGAGTATGGTAAAAGTATACAAAAAATAATTTTTAATTAAGTAAAGATGCTGTTTTTGTAAAAGGTGGTTGACATTAAGAAAATTTACTTTATAATTTAATTAACAGTTAAGTTATTTCGCTCGTTTTAAGCTAAATATTAAGCTGGAACGGGCGAAATTATTACAGAAATGGAAGCAAAGAACGCTTCGGAATGAGGAGAGAGATCATGATGGTGGAAGAGGTCAGACAGCACCTGACAGACTGCATCATCCCGTTTTGGAAGAAGCTGCGGGATGATAAAAACGGCGGTTATTTCGGCTACATGGATCACGATTTAAGGGTCGATGAAAAGGCGGTGAAGGGCTGCATCTTAAACAGCCGCATTACCTGGTTTTTTGCAAACGCTTATTTGACGTTGCAGGACGAGTCGCTGCTTGCCGAGGCAAAGCACGGCTACGAATTTATGCAAAAGTATTGTGTGGATCACGAGAAGGGCGGCGTTTACTGGTCGGTGAAATATGACGGTACGCCGGAGGATACCACCAAGCACACTTATAATCAGGCGTTTTCCATCTATGCCTTATCTTCTTATTATGATGCGTCGAAGGATGAGAGCGCCTTACAGCTGGCGCTGGAGCTCTTTCACATCATTGAGGAGCGCTGCATGGATGAGATCGGCTATAAGGAAGCGTTTGACAGAGACTTTCAGGAGATCGAGAACGATAAGCTTTCCGAAAACGGCGTGATTGCAGACAAGACCATGAATACCCTGCTTCATGTATTTGAAGCTTATACGGAACTGTATCGCGTGAGCGGTGATGCTGCCGTGAAACAGAGGCTGTTCTGGATCCTGGATACCATCGCGGATAAGATTTATAATCCTGCTCTGCACAGACAGGAAGTATTTTTTGACAGAGAAATGAATCCCATCATTGACCTGCATTCCTACGGTCACGATATCGAGACGGCATGGCTGATCAGACGTGGGACCGATGTTTTGGGAGATAAAGCATACGAGGAAAAGATGCTGCCGATTATTCTTGACTTAACCGGTCAAGTCTATAAGGTAGCCTTTGATGGCCGCTCACTCGCCAATGAGTGCGAAAAGGGCGTGGTGGACGAAAACCGTATCTGGTGGGTACAGGCGGAGACGGTGGTGGGTTTCTTGAACGGGTATCAGCTTGCGCCGGAACATAAAGAGTATCTGGAGGCGGCCAGGGCTGAGTGGGCGTTTATCAACGAGTATGTGATCGATAAAAGGCCCGGTTCCGAGTGGTTCTGGGATGTGAATAAAGAAGGAAAAGCGGTGAGCGGCGAGCCGATCGTGGAGCCGTGGAAGTGCCCGTACCATAATGGGAGAATGTGTCTGGAGGTCATTCGCAGAGGAATAAACTAGGTGAGTCTATGAAGCTGAGTAAGGCGGACGCGTGAGTGGGCATGACTGGCTGCGTCACCGCGCTTTCGCTCCGCAAAAAAAGGGAAAAGAAAAGGAAGGAGAAAAAGGAAATGCTGCACGAACGGTATTATGTGGAATTAGAGAAGTATAATAAGCTGATTGAGAGAAAAAATGTCAAGTTCGACGATTATAATGGAATTTATGACCGCTATCAGTACCCTGTTTTGACGCGCGAGCACATCCCGCTGACCTGGCGGTATGACTTGAACCCGGAGACGAATCCTTATTTTATGGAGCGGCTGGGCGTCAACGCGGTGATGAACTCGGGTGCCATCGAATTGAATGGAAAATACTATCTGGTGGCGAGGATCGAGGGCAACGACAGAAAATCGTTCTTTGGCGTGGCGGAGAGCGATAACGGGATCGACGGTTTCAAATTCTGGGATTACCCGATCTTACTGCCGGATACCTGTCCGGAGGAGACGAATGTCTACGATATGCGGCTGACCAAGCATGAGGACGGCTACATTTACGGCGTGTTCTGCTCCGAGAGCAAGGATACCACGGTCAATGACCTGTCTGCGGCGGTGGCGGCGGCAGGCATCGTGCGCACGAAGGACTTAAAGAATTGGGAGAGACTGCCCAATCTGGTGACGAAGCGCTCCCCTCAGCAGAGGAATGTAGTGCTGCATCCGGAGTTTGTGGATGGCAAGTATGCTTTTTATACCAGACCGATGGATGATTTCATCGAGACCGGGTCGGGCGGCGGTATCGGCTTTGGCCTTTGCGACGACATCACTCATGCGGTGGTCGATGAGGAGAAGATGACCTCCATCCGCAGATACCACACCATCACTGAGGCGAAGAACGGCGCGGGCGCACCGCCCATCAAGACCGATAAGGGCTGGATTCACATTGCCCATGGCGTGAGAAATACGGCGGCAGGACTGCGTTACGTGATTTATGCGTTTGCCACAGACTTAAATGACCCGTCCAAGGTGATCGCGGAGCCTTCGGGGATGCTGATCGGGCCCAGGAATTGGGAGCGTGTGGGCGATGTGTCGAACGTGGTGTTCACAAACGGTGCCATCGCGAAGGATAACGGTGAAGTTTATATTTACTATGCGGCCAGCGACACCAGGATGCACGTGGCGGCAACGACGATCGACAAGCTGAAGGATTATGTCTTCAACACGCCGTTAGACCCTTACCGCTCTGTGGAGTGTGTGGCGCAAAGATGCGGCCTGATCGAAAAGAACTTAGAGTTTTTGAGCAAACAATAAGGAACGGACAAAATGCGCTTTATCATGATTCAAATAAGGAAATGAGAAAAGGAGAGAGCAGACATGAGTGAAGTAAAAATGATAAGCCCTGCGGTAAAGAACGTACCCTGGCAGGAGAAGCCCGCAAACCTGGTGGGTGCGCCGATTTGGCGTTACAAGGAGAATCCGATCATCGGCAGAAATCCCGTGGAGGGGGTTGCCAGGATCTTTAACAGTGCCGTAATGCCTTACGGCGACGAGTTCATCGGCGTATTCCGCGGCGAGCAGACAAACGGTATTCCATATATTTATCTTGGCCACAGCAAAGATGCGATTCGTTGGGAGTTTGAAAAGGAGAAGATTCCTTTTAAGGATGAGCAGGGCAATGACTTTATGCCTGTTTATGCTTACGATCCCCGCCTGGTAAAGGTGGAGGATACCTACTACATCATCTGGTGCCAGGACTTTTACGGCGCTTCCATCGGTATGGCAAAGACCACCGATTTTAAGACTTTTACAAGAATCGAGAACCCTTTCATTCCTTTTAACAGGAATGCGGTGCTTTTCCCCAGAAAGATAAACGGCAAGTATATGCTTCTTAGCCGTCCTTCGGATTCTGGGCATACGCCTTTTGGCGATATCTTCTTGAGCGAGAGTCCTGACATGGTGTACTGGGGAAAACACAGGCATGTCATGGGCAGGAGCAGTGAGTGGTGGGAGTCCGTCAAGATCGGCGGCGGCGCAGCGCCCATTGAGACCACGGAAGGGTGGCTTTTATTCTACCACGGCGTGTCGGGCACCTGCAACGGTTTCGTTTACTCCATCGGCGGTGCGATCCTCGATATCGACAATCCTTCCAAGGTGCTTTATCGCTGTGAGAACTTCCTGCTTACGCCCGAGGAGTGGTATGAGGAGAGAGGCTTTGTGCCTAACGTGTGCTTCCCCTGCGCGACCATCCACGATTCCGAGAGCGGCAAGATCGCGCTCTACTACGGCTGCGCGGACAGCTATGTGGGCCTGGCGTTCACGAAACTGGATGAAATCGTGGACTATATCAAGACACACAGCCATGTCACCGAGTCGGATACGGAGATCGGGATTCGGTAAGCAGAGTCAGAAGTGAGGACGTTGCATACTCTATAGCATAGGATTTTATCGAAAAACGGCTATGGAGGAGAATAGAGTATGGCGATCGGATATCTGACCATGCAGGCAAGAACGGCGCACGATGCGTTGCCCCTGCCCGGTGTGCGGGTGAGCGTCTTAGACGATGAGCAGAACCGCATTTATGAACTGGTGACTGACGAAAGCGGCGAGACAAAAAGGGTAGCCCTTGAGACCATGGACAAGAGTTATTCACAGAACGAGAATTTTACGGGAACCCCTTATATTACTTATAATGTGCTTGCACAGGCGGAAGGATTTGATTCGGTATCTGTCTCAGACATACCGATCTTCGACGGTGAGTCGGCGATCCTTCCGCTTGTTCTTGTGCCTATGCAAGGGCAGCAGAGGGAACAAACACAGACGCAGATTACGGTGGAAGCGCCCGCAGTCTCCATGGAGGGGGAGCGGGAGCCCGAAGGGTTTTCCCAGAGCAGCGAATTTCCACAGGTGCTCAGACAGGTTGCCGTTCCGAACCCGATCACGGTCCATCTGGGGACACCGGATTCCTACGCTTCCAACGTACAGGTATCGTTTCCTGATTATGTGAAGAATGTAGCCAGCAGTGAGATTTATCCGACATGGCCGGAAAACGCTTTGCGGGCCAATATTTACGCGATTATTACGTTTGCGCTAAACCGCGTCTATACGGAGTGGTATCGGGCGAAAGGCTATCCTTTTGACATCACAAACAGTACATCCTATGATCAGGCTTTCGTCTACGGCAGACCTACTTATGAATCCATAAACAGGATCGTGGATGAGATTTTCAACGAGTACGTCCGCAGACAGGGACAGGAAGCACCATACTTTACTTCTTTTTGCAACGGGACTACGACGACTTGCAGGGGAATGTCCCAGTGGGGGACAGTGACCCTGGCCAATCAAGGCTACTCGCCGCTGCGGATCCTGCGCTACTATTACCCCGATGACGTGGAGATCGTGGAGACGAATATCATCACCAATGAATTGTCCTCCTATCCGGGAACGCCGCTGCGAATCGGGAGCACGGGACTGGATGTGCAGACGATCCAGACCTGGCTGGGGCGGATCAGGCGCAATTATTCTGCCATACCGGCGATCACGGATGCGCCTGGGACCTTCGGGGACAGTACGCGGGCAGCAGTCAGGAAATTCCAGAGTATTTTCGGGCTTTCAGTGGACGGCGTTGTGGGAAAATCCACCTGGTTTAAGATTTCAAGCCTCTATACGGCAGTGACAAAGCTTGCGGAACTAAACAGCGAAGGGACGAATCTGGGGATCGGCACCGTACCGCCTGCCGCCGTTTTGCGCCAGGGGGCGAGAGGGCAGGATGTGATCACCCTGCAATATCTGCTGGATGTCATCTCGGAATATTATGCCGACATTCCGGAGGTGACGCAGGATGGAATTTTCGGTGGCGGAACAAAACAGGCAGTGACTGCCTTTCAGAGGCGAATGGGGCTGGTGGCTGACGGTATTGTCGGGCCTGCCACATGGAATGCGCTCTATAGGACCTATCAGGGGATCTTGCAGAATGTGTCTGTGCCAAACCCGGATCCAAATCCGGCCCCGAATCCTAACCCGACACCCGACACGGGCGGCAGTTCTTTTTCCTATACGGTGAAATCGGGGGATACACTGTGGCTTTTAGCCAACCGTTTCGGCACGTCGGTGGATGCCATCAAGCGCTTGAACGGCCTGACGAGTGACAATTTACAGATTGGGCAGATCTTGCAGATCCCTACAGAGCAGCCCACGGGATTCTTTAACTATACAGTGAAATCCGGGGATACGCTGTGGCTGTTGGCCAACCGTTTCGGTACGACGGTGGATGCCATCAAGCGGCTGAATGGACTTAGCAGCGACGATCTGCAGATCGGTCAGGTGCTGCGGATCCCCAACTGAGAAAGTATGTGACAGCAGATTGGGAAGTATTTCGCTGTCATTTGAATTGTGTGCGACTGTAAATTTTGCGCCGGCATCCCATTGCGGAGGTCGGCGTTTTCCTGTGCAGGGTTGCCTTTTGTTTATTTAGTGCTATAATGTACACGATGGCAATGAGCAGTGCACAGACAGAGGATAAGCGGAGCGGAGAGCTTGCTCACCGAAACGATTATCCGAATGGATGCATAGGGCGAAGCACGTGAGCGAGGAAGACCGAAGGTTTTTCGAGCATGCATTGCGGATAAAGTTACAACGGAGGGAACTTCTAGTGAAGATCATAATAGCGGGGGACGGCAAAGTAGGCTCTACGCTGACGAGACAGCTGGTCGCGGAGGGGTACGATATTACCCTGATCGATGCGAAGGCGGAAGTATTGGAACTGAGTGAGGAACGTTACGATATTATGGTGGTGCAGGGAAATTGCGCGTCCATGACGACGCTTTCGAGGGCAGGCGTGGAGGAGGCAGATCTGCTGATCGTGATGACGGGAGCGGATGAGGTGAATCTGCTCTGCTGCACGATTGCGCACGGTATGAATCCCAATCTTCATACGATAGCGAGAATACGCAATCCGGAATACAAGGATCAGATCTATCAGATGCGGCATCTGTTTGGATTGTCCATGGTGGTCAATCCAGAGAGTCAGGCAGCCATCGAGATGGAACGACTGATCAAGTATCCCGGGTTTCTTAAAAGAGATACCTTTGCCAAGGGCAAGGTGGAGATCGTGGAATTAAAGATCGGGGAGGGATCGAAGCTTTGTAATGTGGGACTGTATGATTTGACCAATATAGTCAAATGCAAAATTTTGGTTTGCGCCGTTTTGCGCGACAGCAAAGCGATCATTCCCGACGGTGATTTTGTGCTGCAGGCGGGTGACAGGATTTTTGTGACAGCCTCGACCAGAGAATTGACCGTATTTCTCAAAAATATGGGCATTATTACGCATAAGGCAAAACGGGTGATCTTATGCGGCGGCGGACGATTGAGCTATTATCTGGCCAAGCTTTTGAATCAGGACGGCATCATGGTGGAAATCATTGAACAGGATTACGACAGATGCCTTTCTCTGGCAAATCAGCTCCCCGATGTGACGATAGTATGCGGTGATGCCGGCAATGAGTTCCTTTTGGAGCGGGAGAGGATCGGAGAATGCGACGCACTTGTCACATTGACTGGAGTGGACGAGATGAACCTGTTTATTTCCCTGATTGGCAGTAATGCGGAGGTGCCTCAGATTATCACAAAGCTGGGCAGGCTGTCCAACAACCGCATGTTGGATAAATTGCCTGTGGGCAGTATCATCAGTCCGAAGGAGCTGTGCTGTAACGATATCGTGCGTTATGTGCGGGCGATCCGCAATCAGACGGGAGCGGCGCAGGCGGTCAATGTGATCGCGGACGGACAGGCAGAGGCAATCGAGTTCCTGGTGGATGACAGCACAAAGCACTGTGAGGAACCCCTGAAGCAATTAAAACTGAAGAAAAATATACGCGTGGCGGGCATTAACAGACACAACAGCTTTGAGATACCAAACGGCGACTCTTTCTATCGAAAGGGAGACGCTGTCATTATCGTGACAGGCGGTGACGAGGTCATATATCAGCTGAACGATATCTTTATGTCCTAGGGTGGATTATGTAAAAATCACACTGATGCGCTGATTTGCAGATATGTGCAAGAGCATCACATATTTGTTTCATGACAGACGCAAATTTGATATTTGCGTCGTCCCGTCGCATAAATGCTCCGAAATGAGGAATGTATGAATTATAGAATGATGGGAAAATTTATCAGCCGGATTCTGATGGTGGAGGCGATCTTTATGATTCCGGCGCTGCTGATCAGTGTTTTTCATGAGGAAACGGCGGCAGTTTTCGGATTCTTGACCAGTATAGTCATTACGGTGGCGACGTCTGCTTTGTTGTATTTGCTCTGCCGAAAAGCAAAAAAGGGTTTCTATGCAAGAGAGGGACTTGTCTGTGTCGGTGCGAGCTGGATCGTGATGAGTCTTTTAGGATGTCTGCCTTTCTATTTTTCGAAGGAGATCCCAAGCTTTGTAGACGCGCTCTTTGAGACGGTTTCCGGTTTCACTACGACGGGGGCCTCCATTCTGCCGGAGGTGGAGCCGTTGTCCATGGGAAACCTTTACTGGCGCAGTTTTACGCACTGGCTGGGCGGTATGGGTGTGCTGGTGTTTGTTTTGGCGATTGGCAGAGGACGGGAGAAAAGCGACGGTTATACCATGCACCTTCTGCGGGCGGAAAGCCCGGGGCCAAAGGTGGAAAAGCTGGTGCCAAGGATGAAGGATACCGCGAAAATCTTATATTTCATTTATGTGTTTTTGACGGTCTTAAATGTGATTTTTCTGCTGATTGGGGGGATGCCCCTGTTTGACGCGCTGTGTACGGCTTTCGGAACGGCGGGAACAGGTGGATTTGGCATTAAGAATGACAGTATTGCAGGATACAGTCCCTATCTGCAGAATGTGTGTACGGTGTTTATGCTGCTGTTTGGAGTCAATTTCAGCTGCTATTATCTGTTGGCGATCCGTCAGGTGAAGAATGTCTTCAAAGATGAGGAGCTTCGGTTTTATCTGGGGACGGTGCTTGTCAGCGTGCTGCTGATTGCATGGAATGTGCGGGGGCTTTACGGGACCGTTGAAGAGACGGTACGCCATGCGGCTTTTCAGGTAGCGAGTATTATGACGACCACTGGTTTTGCGACTGCGGATTTTGATTTGTGGCCAAGCTTTTCCAGAGCGATCCTTTTGGGACTGATGATCGTAGGCGCCTGTGCGGGAAGTACCGGCGGCGGCTTTAAGTGCGGAAGGACGCTTCTTTTGATCAAGAGCCTGCGCCGCAACGTGCGGCAGATTCTCCACCCGCAGAAGGTACAGGTGGTGCGCGTAAACGGGCAGATGGTGACGGAAAAGGTGCTGGACAATACGAACGCATATCTGGCGGCTTATGCCTTTATTATTGTATTCAGTTTCATTGTGATTTCCATAGATGGATTTTCGCCGATGACGAATTTTTCAGCCGTGCTGGCGTGCTTTAATAATATCGGTCCGGGCTTGGAGAGTGTGGGACCGACTTGCAACTTTGCTGATTATGGACTGCTGTCTAAGTCACTCCTCATTGTGGACATGCTGGCAGGACGTTTGGAGATCTTCCCGATCCTGATCCTATTCTCAAGAAGTACATGGAGCGGAAAATAGGGAATTTCCGATTGTGTGTTGAGGGTTGCTTTCAGATATGGTAAGATAAATACAGGGATATTCAGAGTATTCAAGGTATGCTGCGGAAACCGGCAGCATTTTCACAAAAGGAGGGGCACATGGAAACAGCAAAGGCAGTGAGCAATCAGGAAGAAAACGTTATTGAGACCAACACGGAAGTGATTTTGCAGTATCGGAATTATGAGGTCAATATGGATGATGTGACTAAACGGGTCAAAGCACATTATATTGCCAAAGGATATCAGGCAGATTCCATCGAAAATATGCAGATTTATGTCAAGCCTGAAGATTTCACGGCTTACTATGTCATTAACGACGGCGTGGTGGGGAAGGTAAATCTGTTCTAAACTTTCGTGCAGCCATTTAAAAAAAGGGAAGCAGCTCTACCAGAAACGCAACAGCGCAACAGAGCACGGCCACTTGAAAGAGGCTGTGCCCTTTCCATGCGAGGATGATGCCTGCGATTAAGGCGCTAAGTCCCGCCACCGGCTCCTGTGTGGCTTCCATGATGGCAGGGAAAGTCATGACTGCCAGCGTCGCGTAGGGCACGTAAAATAGGAAAGAACGCAGATATTTGTTGGTGATCTCCCGACGGATCAGCGCCAGGGGCGCCATGCGAATCAGGTAGGAGACTGCAGCCATCACCAGAAGATAGATCCAGATATTATGTTCCATTTCTATGACACCTCCGTTTTTCTCTTTTTTCTCAGGATATGAAAGTGTAGACGATATTTTTCTGTCAGTTGACGGATCCTTCGGAATTGACTGTATCGGTCGGGAACAGGATCGCCGCCAGCAGAGCCAGCGCGACTGTGAGCGCGATGGTCTTGATTCCAGTGGAAAGGCCCGCAAACAGGGGCAGACGGTTTACAAGGTAGCTGGCTGCAAAACCAATGGCTACAACGCCTGCGATCACCCGATTCTTACGGGCGGGCGGAATGATAATGGCCAGAAACATACCGTAAAGTCCCACACTCAAGGCACTGACCACTCTGGTCGGTAATATATTTCCCATGATGACACCCAAAAAAGTACCGAAAGCCCAGCCGGGGATCGCCACCACGATGGCACCGTAGGCATACCAGGGATTCAAGTATCCGGGCTGCGCAATACATATGCCGAAGATCTCGTCCGTCACATCGTAGGCGATGAGCATACGGTGGCGCAGGGGCGTATCCGGCTTCAGTTTTTGACTGAGGGAGCAGGACATCAACAGATAACGAGCATTGACTACTAGAGTCATTATAGCGGTCTCCAGATAGGTGCTGCCGGCGGCAATCAGCGCAAAGCCGGCGTATTCACCGGCGGAAGCATTGTTCAGCGCGCTGGCGATCAGGGCCTGGATCGCGGAGAGTCCCGCTTTTTTTGCGGCAATGCCGAGCGTGAAGGCTACGGCGAAATAGCCGAGCGCGATTGGACTGCCGTCCCGCACCCCGTGCTGAAAGCAGATTTTGTTTTCTGTGGTCATGGTGGGGCAAACTCCTTTGTATTACCTATCATTAGGAAAGCGGTGATCGAGTCAGCGCTTCCTTCAGAAAAGCAAGATTAAGTATACCACCGCCGCGCGGGGAACGCAATCTGAGAATGCAAAGTTGGAGAACGTCTTATGGAATTTGAAAAAAAATAAAAATAGTTGTTGACAAACAATATTATATGTCATATAGTATGCGTAGAAACAATATTATACAGCATATAATATTGCATGGATAAACAATATTATAAATGAAAAAGAAATATTCATTAAAGCATAGGAAGGAGCAACCCTAAAAAGGGGACTGTATGAAGTATGTAAAACGGAAGAAAGGAGTCATCTATATGGTTTTTAACACAGGTGCGGCGCTGCTGGACGCGATCGTGCTGGCAGTGGTTTCCCATGAGCAGGAAGGGACCTACGGCTACAAGATCACCCAAGAAGTGCGGCTGGTCATCGAAATTTCAGAGTCCACCCTGTACCCGGTGCTCAGAAGGCTGCAAAAAGACGAATGCCTGGAAATCTACGATATGGAATGCGCGGGGCGCAACAGGCGTTACTACAGGATCACCGAGAAAGGGCGGGCACAGCTCAATCTTTATATCAGTGAATGGCATCGCTATGCGGCCAAGCTGAACAGTATTTTTGAGGGAGACATAAGGAGGGAAGAAAAGATTTAAAAATAAGTCTGATGACCTTATTTTTCAATTGGAAATTTGTGCAGAAGCGTCACAAATTTCCTTGATCGCAGAACCAAATTTGAGATTTGGTTCGCGTTCCTCAGCATAAACGCTTCGGAATGGAGGAAAAAATGGATAGAGCAGAGTTTATGAGGAGGCTCTCGGATCTTTTGCAGGATGTACCGCCTGCGGAACGGGAGGAAGCAATACAGTACTATAACGATTATATCGACGATGCGGGCGAAGGAAATGAAGCAGGTATCATCGCCTCTCTGGGAAGCCCTGAGGAATTGGCAAAGTCCATCAAAGCAGGGCTTGCGGACGGCGGAAATGCGGGAGAGTTTACGGAGTCCGGGTTCCACGGGTATGAACAGCAGAGCAAGTATCAAGTTATGTCAACCAATCATAAACAGGACGACAGTCAGGACAGTACACAGGACTACGCGCAGAGAAATGCACAGGGTGCTGCCGCTCAAAGTAGCTTCGGTGCAGACCTGAACGGACAGCAGAGCGGTGCATATGGACAGCAAAACGGCGCAGGCGGCACATATGGCGCTTACGGATCGCAATCGAACGCGGGACAGAGCGCAAAGCCCGGGAGTTCCATGTCAGGTGGGCAGATCGCCCTGATTGCGATCCTGGCAGTTTTGACCTCTCCTATCTGGATTGGACTTCTGGGCGGACTGTTCGGGTGTATGCTGGGATTGTTGGGAGTGCTGCTATGCCTCTTTATTGCCTTTCTGGTGGTGGGCGTAGTGTTTTTGGCAGTGGGGGTCGGACTCGTCTGGTGCGGTATCGTTGGCATCTTTGGCGCGCCGCTTGCGGGATTTGCGCTGGTGGGCGTCGGACTGATCCTGATGGCTTTGGGTCTGGTCTTTACCTGCCTGATGGTGTGGACGGTAGGCAGTGCGATCCCTGCTTTGATCAGGGGATGCGTGAGTTTGTGCAACAGAATTTTTCATAGAGGAGGAGTGAAAGCATGAATAAGTTTATGAGAGGATGTTTACTGACAGCGCTTACGATGCTGATCGTTGGCTGTGTGATTTCTTTCGTCTGCTGGATGTTTGGAGGATTCAGACAGATCGACACGCTAAACAGTCTGGCCAGTATCCCGTTTTTCCATTATGAAGGGCACGGTCTGAATTGGTCGTTTGGTTTTCAGGATGACAGTGAGTTTGGAAAAGATTGGGAGAAGGAGCGGTATCTGCGGATCAAGGATGGAGAAACGGCAAGCGTTCTGGCTTCTTACGTTAAGGAGCTTGATATCGAATTGGGCGCCTGTACCCTGTATCTGCAGGAATCCGCGGACAATCAGATTTATATCTATGTGGACGGGAACAGACTGAAGCATTACTATCTGGTGGACGGTTCGACCCTGCATATCAAAAATGCAGGACGGACGAAAATAACGGGAAAAAGTGATATCGTGTGTCTGCAGCTTCCGAAGGATTTCATGTTCGACGAGGCGGATGTGGCCCTCGGCGCGGGTTTGATGGACGGCGGCGCACTTCGGGCAGGAGACTTAAGTATGGAAGTGGGCGCGGGCACTTGCAGTCTGGATGAGATTTCCGGCAACGAAGTCAGCTTGGATGTGGGAGCAGGAAGCATTCAGACGAAAATGCTGGATGCCGCGCAGCTCAAGCTCAATGTGGGTGCGGGAGAGTTTAAGTTAAAGGGCGTTTCCGTCACGCGGGAACTCGACCTGGTACTGGGCATGGGCAACGCGGAGATCGACGGGGCGGTCACGGGAAGTATGAACGTGGACTGCGGCATGGGCAATGTGACCATGCATCTTGCAGGCAGTGAGGATGACCATGCTTACGAGGTAGACTGCGGCATGGGCAGCGTGGAGATCGGCGGCCGAAGCTATGGCGGCCTTGCCACGGAGCAGAAATGGAACAGTGGACAGGAGAGTGTTTTTGAGATAGAATGCAATATGGGAAATGTGAAACTGTCCTTTGATAAGTAAAAAGTAAACTCCCTTTTCGGAAAAGTGTTTTTTCGGAAATTATGGAGGAAAAATAAGTATGAAAATAGTAATAAAGACGGATGGCGTCTGGTACCATGGTTCTAATGTGCTTTTTTCAGAGCTGAGAACCAACAGTACAATTACACAGTGGAAAGAGCTTGCGGAGGCGTTTTCACACCAACCAGCCGTTCTGGCATATGATGATGACGGAGTAATCAGCCATAATGGAGTGGAAAAAGGGTATTTGTATATCATTGACGAACCTGTTGACGTTCAGAATGATATATATCAGCATCCGAGAACGACAATGGATGAAAACGCCGAATTTTTGACAAAACGTCCATTAAAGGTAAGAATGATTTCCGAATTATAATTACAGTTTTAAGGCTGATCAGCAGGGAACATCTTTCCGAAAAGGGAGAAAGTAAACTGCGAAACTCTTTTATCGTTATTGAATAACCAACACAGACGCGCTTTCGCTCCGTCGAACATAATGGTACTAGGCTCGAAAGAACCTCGCCAAGTGCCAATGTTCTCCAAGGCTCTGCTTTTGGTTATTCAATTTGCACAATGAAGAAATGTTGAGAGGAGTTTCGCAATTGCCAAGAATAGGAGGAAAATGATTATGGATAACGGAATGAAAAGATTGATGCGCTCACGCGCTAACAAAATGATTTGCGGCGTTTGCGGCGGAATCGGGGAATATCTGAATATTGACCCTACGCTGGTGCGTCTGATTTGGGCATTGTGCTCGGCGGCCAGCGTAGGCATGGGATTGATCGTTTACATCGTTGCGGCGGTGGTGATCCCGGAGGATGATGGAATCATAGGGTAAAGAACAGTCCCGACTTTTTGAGCGCGGGCCGCACGGCGGAGTAGACCAGCACGGACACGATGGTGGAAGTCACTGCATTGATGGAGGTGGAAGCCACATTCCATGCGAGCGTCAGCTCCGCCGCGGGTTTCCCGAGAATCACCAGCTTATAAAAATATCCCACAAGCGGATCGAAAATCACGTTAAAGAGCAGCCCGGAAACAGCCGCCGCCACAGTCCATTTCAATACTTTGGCGTTATCCGTCTTCGTGCTGATGTGTCCCAGTTTGTGAGCAACGATGCCCGTGATCAGCCCGATGCAGAATTTGAGGAGAAAGGTCTTGGGGGCGTAGATCACGTAGACCGGATCAAAGAGGTCGCCGATGGTCATACCGATCGCCCCTCCTAAGCCCCCGTATACGCCGCCGAGCAGCAAAGCGCCCAGGACGCAGACCGCGTTGCCCAGATGGATGGAGGTAGCGTCTCCTCCGGGCAGAGGGATCTTGATCTGCAAAAAGGTGAATACCACATAGGACAGGGCGGCAAAAATGCCTGTAAATACCACTTTCAACAGTTTTTCGTTTTTCATATCTTTCGTTCCCTTTCAAAACATTACGAAGTCATTTTTGTGCGCAGACTGTTTAGTCTGCGTCTATCATATCACTCGATTGGCATTATAAAAGTGCCAGTTTAAGAATTTTTAAACATACCAGATAAACGACATGAAACAGGATTGACAAAACCGCCGTAATTGACTATAGTAATAAATAATTGTAAAGGTATTGACAGAGAGGAGTACACGGGGACCGCCGACAGAGAGAGGAAACGAAAGCTGAAAGTTTCCTTCGGAGAGGACTTGTGGAATGTGGCTCTGGAACCGGGAGGCCGAAGCGTTTTCGTGAAAGCGGCAGTAAGCGTCCACGCCTGATCCCCGTTAGCGGATCGGAGGCCGTAAGATAGGCCTTGCTGAGTGATAAATGAAGGTGGTACCGCGCATTCGCGCCCTTTGTCGAGGAATCGGCAGAGGGCGTTTTCATATTTGCGCGCATAAGCAGAGTCAGAAAGCGGCAGAGACAGGATGTGTGCTTGCACGCAAGACTATCTATGACGATTTATGACGAGCAACGCGAACGAGAAATGCGAAGCATTTCGAGTCTGCTTATGCGTAGAATAAAGATTAGGAGGAAAAGAGATGAGCAGAGCACTCGCAAAAACCTATGATCCGAAGGGAATTGAAGACCGATTATATCAGAAATGGATGGACAAAAAGTACTTCCACGCCGAGGTGGACAGGACGAAGACCCCGTTCACCATCGTGATTCCGCCCCCAAATATCACGGGGCAGCTGCACATGGGGCACGCGCTGGACAATACGATGCAGGACATTCTGATCCGTTATAAGAGGATGCAGGGCTACAATGCGCTCTGGCAGCCGGGAACGGACCACGCTTCCATCGCCACCGAGGTGAAGATCATCGAGAAGCTCAAAGAGGAAGGCATCGACAAGAACGACCTGGGCAGAGAGGGCTTTCTGGAGCGTGCCTGGGATTGGAAAAGGGAGTACGGCGGCCGTATCGTTTCTCAGTTAAAGAAGCTCGGTTCCTCCTGCGACTGGGACAGAGAGCGTTTCACCATGGACGAAGGCTGCAATAAGGCCGTTACGGAAGTATTCTGCAAGATGCACGAAAAAGGCTGGATCTACAAGGGCAGCCGTATCATCAACTGGTGCCCTGTCTGCAATACTTCCATCTCCGATGCGGAAGTGGAGTACGAGGAGCAGAACGGACATTTCTGGCATATCAAGTATCCCTTGGTTGACCAGAATGGTCAGCCGAGCAAAACAGAATTTTTGGAGTTTGCGACCACCCGTCCGGAGACGATGCTGGGCGATACGGCGGTGGCGGTCAATCCGAACGACGAGAGATATACCTATTTAAAGGGAAGACAGGTCTGGCTGCCGATCGTGAACAAGGCGATCCCCGTGGTGGAGGACGAGTATGTGGATATGGAGTTTGGGACAGGCGTGGTGAAGATCACTCCCGCTCATGACCCCAACGACTTTGAGGTCGGGAAACGCCACAACCTCCCGGAAGTCAACATCATGAACGACGACGCCACCATCAATGAAAACGGCGGCAAATACGCGGGCCTTGATCGCTATGAGGCAAGAAAGCGCATTGTGGAAGAATTGGAACAGGAGGGGCTGCTTGTCCGCATTGAAGACTATTCCCACAATGTAGGCACCCACGATCGCTGCGGCACCACCATTGAACCGATGATCAAGAAGCAGTGGTTCGTGAAGATGGACGAACTGATAAGGCCCGCCGTGGAGGCAGTGAAGAAGCGCGAGGTGAGACTGATTCCCGAGCGCATGGAAAAAATCTACTTTAACTGGACGGACAACATCCGCGACTGGTGCATCAGCCGTCAGCTCTGGTGGGGGCACCGCATTCCCGCTTACTACTGCGACAAGTGTGAGGAGATCGTGGTGGGCAAAGAGGCGCCGGCTGTTTGCCCCAAATGCGGCGAGACCCATTTTACGCAGGACCCCGACACGCTGGATACCTGGTTTTCCTCGGCACTGTGGCCTTTTTCCACGCTGGGCTGGCCCGAAAGGACGGAGGAGCTTGACTACTTTTATCCCACAGACGTGCTGGTGACGGGCTACGATATCATCTTC
>ERZ779627.25-NODE-25-length-88851-cov-24.849633_pt1 | contig 88851 bp, 114 predicted proteins | sample MGYA00514191_ERZ779627 | MGnify/ENA primary metagenome ERZ779627 (study PRJEB29562, sample SAMEA4376705) | mouse gut metagenome | isolation source: Cecum | study: EMG produced TPA metagenomics assembly of the A DSS colitis mouse model was used to assess the... | reverse complement strand
GCGGCGGACGGCCATTTCCGGCTGCCCGCCGTAAATTTTTTTGAAATGTCCGAGCATTGTAACATTTCACCCCGATTTTCAATGAAATTTTTTGGCCGCTGTAACATTTCGCGGACATTTGGGTTTTACAATGACCTTATCAACAGGCAGAAAGCCTTGAAAGGAGTTTTGAGTATGAGCGTTTTGCAGACGATTGATCTGAAAAAGTATTACGGCACAGAGCCGAACATCACCCGCGCCCTTGACGGCGTGAACTTCTCCGTGGAGGACGGCGAGTTTGTGGCTGTTGTGGGAACCTCCGGCAGCGGCAAGTCCACCCTGCTTCACATGATGGGCGGGTTAGACACTCCCACCAGCGGAACCGTGATCGTCCGGGGCGAAGAACTGGCAAAGAAGAACGACGAACAGCTCACCATCTTCCGCCGCCGCAACATCGGCTTTATCTTCCAGAACTATAACCTTGTTCCCATCCTGAATGTGTATGAGAACATCGTCCTGCCGGTGGAGCTGGACGGGGACACGGTGGATCAGAAGTTTTTGGACGAGATCGTTCACCTGCTGGGGCTGGAAGATAAACTGAAAAATATGCCGAACAATCTTTCCGGCGGACAGCAGCAGCGTGTGGCGATTGCCCGCGCCCTGATTACCAAACCGGCTATTGTGCTGGCCGACGAGCCGACCGGCAACCTTGACAGCAAGACCAGCGCCGAGGTGCTGGGGCTTATCAAGCGCACCAGTGCGGAGTTCCGGCAAACTGTTGTGATGATTACCCACAATGACGACATAGCCCGTCTTGCAGATCGGATTGTCCGCATTGAGGACGGCAAGATTGTGGAATAAGGAGGTGGCAGGCTATGACATGGCCTTTTGAAAATGATACCAGCGCCATTACAAAGAAGCTGGCAAAGGAGAGTTTGAAAAGCGAGAAGCGCCGGAATTTTATGATAATAATTGCTATTTCACTGGCAGCGTTTTTGATGTCAATGTGTGGAACATTATTTTTTGCTTTTCAGGAATCTCAAAATAATATGGCCACTTTTCAAGCCAGCTATGATAATCTGACAGAGGATAAAATTGAAAAACTTCGTCATCAACCAGAAATCGAAATGGTAGCGTCGCTTTACAATCTGGGAGAAATAAAAATGCCAGAGGGATATTCATTGTATTTGGCATATATGGATGATGCGGCATGCTATATTGCCCGAAATCAATTTACACTAAAAGATGGGACTATGCCATCTAAAGAAAATGAAATTGCAGTTGACCGTGAAATGGTGAACAAATATTTTTCTAATACTGCAATCGGAGATAAAATTTCTTTTCAAATAAACGGAAAATCACAAGATTTTGTGATTTCTGGGATTACGGAAAGCTCGACTGAATCACAGGGCAATTACTCGTGCTATATATCAAAATCGTTTGTAGAAAATAGCTCTAATTATAATCCTGCAAAATACCAAAGCTATGTTTGTTTTGCTGATGCAGATTCAACATCAAAAGAAATTCTAAAAGAAAGAATTGCTTCTATTGGAAAAGAAATTGGTGCTGATTATAGCTTAAGTTTTCTCTTTTTTAGAGAGAATATGGGATTGTCATTTGAAAATATACTAACTTTTGTAAGTTTGTCCGTGTTGGTATTATTTGCAGGTATAACGGTAATCCAAAGTATTTTCAGAATTTCTATCAATGAAAAAATAAGAAATTTCGGACAGTTACGCACTTTAGGTACAACTGCATTACAGATAAAGAAAATGATAAACTATGAAAGTAGATATTTATCATGGCTTGGAATCCCTCCGGGTATTGTTTTGGGTGCGATTGTCGGAACTGTTTTGGGAAGTAATGAATTTTCCAGCGGATTTTCTCCTATCAATATTCCTTTTGTAATGATAGGTGTTTCCATCATTTGCACTCTTATGGTGAAATTATCTGTTCGCAAGCCGCTTAAAATTGCGGCAACTACTTCCCCTATTGAGGCAGTACGATATATAGCTTATCGAAATGCTCCGATGCAATCTCGAAAACATAATAAGAAAATTTCACCTTACTCTTTAGCTCTATTAAATCTTGGACGCGATAAGAAAAAGACAGCCAGTACATTGCTTTCCTTGATATTTGGAGGATTACTCTTATTTATATCTGCATCCGCAGCAGTTAGTAATACGCCAGAGCAATTTGTCCGTGAAAAGTTTTTTGTAAACGGCGGAAGCTTCCGTATATATCTTTCTGAAGAATCAGTTGGAAAAAACGAAACAAATAATCCGCTAAATGAATCTTTGAAAGAAGAACTTTTGAATACTAAAGGAATCCAAAAGATTATACCACTTAGAGATTCGGTAGGAATGTGTCATTATTCTATCAATGGAAATGCTACTGAGGGAATGTGTGATATAATTTCGGTTCAAAGTACAGAAGGTAATTTTAGCTTTGTTGAACAACATTTGATAGATGGACAAATGCCTAAGAACCAGTTTGAAGTTTTATTGACAGATGGATATATGGAACTGGGGATTACAAAAGGGACACCTATAAAGATTACAAATAGTGGAGAGGAAATAGAATGTATTGTTTCCGGTTTCTTTGATAAGAGCTTTGTCGGAACCGAAAACGGTACAGATGCTATTGATCCAGCGAATCTTATAATTACACAAGAACTTGCACAACAACTATTCACAAACACAGAAAATTTTGCTTACTCATGGGAGATCATAACTGATAAAACTTATAATGATGAAATAGAATCAGCCATTCAGCAGAAAATTACCTCTAAAGAAAAGGGGCTTTCTATTTGCAGCTATAATGATGTTGTAGAGTACATGGAATCTTCTATGAACTTATTGTTTGGAAGTTTGCAAATGCTGTCATTACTAATTTTGCTGTTTGGAATAATCAATCTAATCAATATGACGCTCTCTAACCATCAAGCGCGTAAACAGGAAATCAGTACATTACGCTCTGTTGGATTAGGCCTAAAACAATTATATCGTTCTCTCATAACAGAGGGATTGCTATATGTACTTGTTTCATTTGGAATCGTTCTTTTGGTTGGTATTCCCATAGCTATTCCTGTGAGCAAAGCTGTTGGTATTCTATTCGGTATGCCAAATCTCTCATATCAATTTCCAACAATGCAGATAGGTGGATATCTACTAATATTGATTCTTTTACAGTTGATTCTTTCTGTATGGGAAATACGGGATTTGAAAAAGCGTTCATTAACAGAACAAATGCGGGCAATGGAATGACCTTTTGAGATCGGCGGGGCGGCGTATGCTGCCCCGCTTTTTCCGCCATTTCTCAAAAAGATTTTTGAAATGTCCGAGCGTTGTAACAATTCAGCCTGTTTTTCTGTCGAAATCAAAGGCACCTCGGACATTTATAGTTCTTCCAAAAGTTTGATGATAATATTACCATTCATGGAAGAAGCAATCTGTTATTGCAATAATGCGAAATTGACGATAGAAAGTTTTTCATATCTCGGTCAGCTCAACAATTACATTACTCTGCTGATACAGCCAGTCCGTAAATTCTTTCGGGCTGGCTGTTCCTGTTTTTACAGCCTTTTTTCTCTGCAATGCTTCTTTCTTAAAGTCAGCAAAGGCAGCCTGTATTTTTTCCAGACGGTCAGCCGGAAAGCCTGCGGTATTTTTTACCCGGTTTATTTTATTGCGCCAGTTCTGGCATTCATTTTTATAAAGCAGGTCATAGTTATTTTCTCTTGCCCTTTCGTCAAATTCCCGCTTGTTTTGAAGCGCCTGTGCTTTGCGGCACTTGTCGCTGCACAGCTCATACCGCTGGCTCTTTGCCAGAAAATATTTCCCACAGACCTTGCACTGCCGGAAACAAAGCCCCCAGTCATTCAGCCTGTTCAGATAATAGGTAATCAACGGGTAGAGGGACGCATAGGCAGACACACATTCTTCTGTGCGCCGGTTGTCCGGGAACCAGAGGTCAAGCCGGGTATCTTCTGACGGTGCGCCTTTGAAATAAAGGCTGCCGGCTTGAAAATGTTTCGGTTTTCCTGTCTCCCTGTCAAAGCTCATGGCTTCGTTATGGAATACCCCGGTCAGGCTGCTCATTTTATCCATGAAGCGGTCACAGGCAGCGTTACGGTCACGGGGTTCTCTGGAAAGCAGATAGCTGTTCCAGATACGGAACGCCACATACATTTTCAGAGGGTCATTGCTAAGATATTTTCCCCAGAGAAATTCGCTTGCCGCCTGCTCCAGCTCCGGCTGTTTCCATCGGTTGGAGTGGAGGGCTTGCCGCAGTGGAGAAAGCCCGTATAAGTTCCAATCTCTGTCCGTGTCACGCTCAATGTTTATCAAAAAAGTTCCCAGCGGGCGTGTCATATCACAAAGCACCTCTGTGTTTTGGCTCCCGTTCAGCCGGAAGCGGATCTGCTGTTCTTCCCCAATCAAAATCCGCTCTTTCATTTTCTTCCTGTCCAGCGTCAGGACAAACAAAATCCTCTCAAAACATGGCTCATGTCGTATAAACTGATTCTCCATCCCTATCCCCTGCCTTTGTTTATGGTAATTATATAATTCAGTTATATCCGTTACACTCATGGTATCGCAGAATCGTTGTTTTGTCAAGGATAGTACGCTATGATGATTGCAGTTGGTAATTTCGTACCGCACAGTACCTTGACAAGTGAATGACCGTCCAAAAGGGATATGACTGGCAGGAGAAGTGACGCATCCGGCGCACCAATGCAGGGAAACACCGCAGGAATGGGGCAGGAAAACGGCTTTTGGGGAAAACGGCAACAGGAAGCATTTTAACCTATTTGATTTATGGGAGGAACAGAATGAACGATAAAAAGAGATTGAACAGCTACGAGGATTTACCGCTGGTTCTGGATGTGGCGGACATTCAGCAGATTATGGGAATTTCAAGAGCGAGCGCCTATGAGCTGGTACACACACCCGGCTTTCCAGCGTTCCGCAGGGGCAGACTTATCAAGGTCAGCAAAATTGCTTTCTTTGAATGGATGGCAAAAGGCTCCGAAACCGTACCGAGAAGCGACAAATAAGCGTGAGTTATCATTCCCTGACTGCAATACTGCCGCACTTTACAAAGGGGTATACAGAGGGAAAAAACCTTAAAAATGATACCGAAACGCTACACCAAAACAGCCTATCTGCGTACATCAGATAGAAACGGAGAAAGGAGCCGGTTATGGCAAGAATGAGCAACAAGCGGCGGCTGGAATGGTCGTTCTTCTTAAATGACCGCAGCCGTATCACTTACAACGAACTGTGCCGGAAATGCCAGCACGAATGTAAACAGAGCTTCCGGGCGGTTGTGGTTGACTGCCCGAAGTACCTTTCTAAGCGTTCCAAGAAAAAGGACAAAACTGCCGGAAACGGCAAAATCCCTTAGGAACTAAGAGCGCACTTCTATACATAGTCTAAAGACCATGTATCGTGCGTCCTGCGGAGCTTACCTCTGCCGCTGATAAAATCAGCAATCCGAGGTCTGCGTTCGCTTCGCTCCGACAAGGTGGCTACACCCCCTTGCGCCGCTAAAGCGGCTATCCCCTGTGTACCCGCCGCAAAGAGAAATCCGCTCTGCGGTTTTCCCTTTTCATCGGGTTTTATAGAAGCACTGACACACGGACTGTCTGCGGATGGTCTTTCTTTATCTTATAAGCAAAGGATGTGAGAACATGGAAAAATCTTTGGAACAGTTGAAGCAGGAATATGAAAAAACCACTGTCCTGCTGGAACGGGAAAAACGGAAAATGCAGCGTTTGAAAAACCGGCAGGCGTATCTGGAAAGCGGTTCCCGGAAACAGAGGACGCACCGGCTGATTACCCGTGGGGCAGCTATTGAGAGCATTGCACCACAGACAAAGGAGCTATCCGAAGCAGAATTTTATTCCCTCATGGAAAGCATTTTGAATCTGCCGCAGGCGGAGCATTTCATCCGGTCTGCCGTAGAAAACCACGCCCGTATTTCCGGGCAGGAGAAAGGCGGTGACTAAGGATAGCACTTTATCATTTTTCAATCGCACAGATAAAGCGTAGCGCCGGTCAGAGCGCCATTGCCAGCGCAGCCTACCGAGCCGGGGAGCATCTTTACAGCAGCTACTATGGAGAAGTCAGCGATTACACCAAAAAGGGCGGCGTGATCGCTTCGGAAATCATGCTGCCGCCCCATGCGCCGGAAATATATCTTGACCGGGCGACCCTCTGGAATGCTGTGGAGAGCTGCGAGAAACATCCAAAAGCACAGCTTGCCTATTCCTTTGATATTGCCATGCAGAATGAATTGACGCTGGAAGAAAACATGGAACTGGCGAGGAAGTTCGTGCAGGAGCAGTTTGTGGCAAAAGGCATGATTGCCGATCTTGCTTTTCACAGCCCGGAGAAAGAGGACGGCGGTATCCCTAACCCGCATTTCCATGTGATGACAACCATGCGCCCTTTGAACCCGGATGGCACATGGGGACAAAAACAGCGGCGGGAATATCTTCTTGATGAAGATGGAAACCGAATCCGGGATAAAAACGGCGATTATATGTTTAACGCTGTCCATACAACAGACTGGCATGAGCCGGAAACGCTGGAACACTGGCGGGAGCAGTGGGCGGCTGCCGTTAATACAAAATTTGAGGAAAAAGGGCTGGATGTGCGTATCGACCACCGTTCCTATGTGCGGCAGGGGCTTGACCTGATACCTACTGTCCACGAGGGAGCTAATGTCCGGCAGATGGAAGCAAAGGGCATCCGCACCGAGAAAGGGGAACTGAACCGCTGGATTAAAGCCACCAACCGGCTCATGCAGGATGTGAGGAAGAAGATCAAAGCCCTGTTTGTCTGGATGGCAGAGGTAAAAGAAGAACTTTCCAAACCGCAGACACCGAGCCTTGCCGACCTGCTGATCGCTTATTACAACCAGCGCAACGCAGGGGCATGGAGCAATAAAGCCAGAACCGGAAACTTAAAGCAGTTTGTCGAAACCGTCAATTATCTGACGGAAAACAAGCTGCTCACATTAGAGGATTTGCAGGAGCGTCTTTCCTCTGTCAGTGAAGAATTTGAAGCATTAAGCGGCTCCATGAAAAAGAAATCTGCCAGGATAAAGGAATTGCAGGAATTGATACGGGAGGGCGAGAATTACCAGCGGCTAAAACCTGTTCATACGGAATTGAACAATATCAAGTTTAAGAAACAGAGGGAGAAATTTGAAACATCCCACGATGCGGAGTTACGGCTGTTTTATGCCGCCCGCCGTATTCTGAAAGAAAAACTGGACGGAAAACCCATTGCCCTGAAAGCATGGAAACAGGAATATGCACAGTTAAAAACAGAGTATGCCGAACTGTCTCCGCAGCACAAGCCACTCCGGGAGGAAGTCATACGGCTGCGGCAGGTGCAGAACGCCGTAGATACCGCACTGCGCCGGAGGGAGCAGCCACAGGAAGTACAGAGAAAGAAACATGAGATGGAGCTATGATATAACCGGCAGCTTTACCGCTGCCGGTATTTTTATGGAGGGAGCATTTGAATGTATTTGAAGCGGTGAAACAGTCTGTTACCACCCGGCAGGCTGCTTCATTCTATGGAATCCGGGTGGGGAGAAACGGCATGGTCTGCTGTCCATTCCACAATGACCGCACGCCCAGCATGAAAGTGGACAGCCGCTTTTACTGCTTCGGCTGCGGGGATTCCGGGGATGTGATCGACTTTGCCGCTTTGCTGCATGGATTGGGGAAACGGGAAGCTGCGGTCAGGCTTGCGAAGGACTTCGGCGTTTCCTATGAGAAACCTGGCAATGCACCGCCAGATAGGAAGCGTCACAACAGGTCACAGCCCCGACAAAAATCAGCGGAGCAGAGATTTCAGGAAACGGAACAGTATTGTTTCCGGGTGCTATGCGATTATCTGCGCCTGCTGGAGCATTGGAAAACAGCATACGCCCCACAGCCGCAGGATGCCATCTGGCATCCTCTTTTTGTGGAAGCGTTGCAGAGGATAAGCTACACAGAATACCTTTTGGATATTTTGTTATACGGAGAAATAGAAGAAAAAGCGGCATTGATCGCCGCACAGGGAAAGGAGGTGCTGCGGCTTGAACAGCGAATTTCAGAGCTTGCCGCCGGAAACGCAGGAAGTGGTCAAAAGGACGATGGACACAATGGAACCGGCGCAAACACCGGCAGAAATCCGGGAAACATTAGAGGGGACGCAGAAAGGCGGCGTGAAGAACAGCATCCGAAACTGCCTGACGGTGTTCCAGCGTGACCCTCTGTTTCGCGGGGCGCTGCGCCTGAACCTTTTGACGGAGCAGATTGACATTGTGAAGCCGCTGGGCTGGGAGCGCACCAGTACCACGCTGACCGACATGGACATAAACTACCTGCTTTTGTATCTGGAAGAAAACTACGGGCTTACCAGCGAGAAAAAGGTGCAGAGCGCCATCAAGATTGTTGCCAATGAAAACCGCTACCATCCAGTCAGGGATTACCTGAACAGCCTGCAATGGGACGGCACAGAGCGCATCCGTTACGCCCTGCATCACTTTCTGGGAGCCGATACGGACGAATACACCTATGAAGCCTTGAAACTGTTCCTGATGGGAGCCATCCGGCGGGTATTCAGACCGGGGAGCAAGTTTGAGGTCATGCTCTGTCTGGTTGGTGGTCAGGGAGCCGGGAAATCTACCTTTTTCCGGCTGCTGGCAGGCAGGGACGAATGGTTTTCAGACGATTTGAAGAAGCTGGACGATGAAAATGTGTACCGCAAGCTGCAAGGGCATTGGATTATCGAGATGTCGGAGATGATCGCCACAGCCAACGCCAGGAGTATTGAGGAAATCAAGTCATTCTTAAGCCGCCAGAAAGAAACCTACAAAGTGCCGTATGAGACACACCCGGCAGACCGGCTGCGGCAATGTGTATTCGGAGGGACGACCAACCGGCAGGACTTTTTACCCCGTGACCGCACCGGCAACCGGCGCTTTCTCCCCGTGACGGTGTACCTGGAACGGGCGGAGGTTCACATACTGGATGATGAAGCGGCGGCGAGGGCGTATATCGAACAGATGTGGGCGGAAGCCATGACGGTTTACCGCAGTGGGAAGTATAAGCTGTCATTCAGCATAGAAATGAACCGATACCTGAACGCCCACCAGCAGGACTTCATGCAGGAGGACACACAAGCTGGCATGATCTACGCCTATTTGGAGGACTACACCGGTGACAGGGTATGCTCCAAACAGCTTTATGAGGAAGCGCTGGGGAACTTAAATTCCCCGGCAGACTGGGAGACACGGGCAATCTGCGAGATTATGAATACTGGCATTGCGGGCGGCATCATACAGGGCTGGGCAGCCTACAAAAGCCCGAAGCGGTATAAGAAATACGGTTCTCAAAAAGGCTGGGAGCGTGTCAACCAAGCCCCGCCGGAGGGGGACGGTTTTAAGGAAATCACGGAAGAAGAAGCCCGGCAAATGGAACTGCCATTCTGAAAAGCCGCCGGTTAACAGTTTGGTTGACGCTTCGGTTGACAGCCGGTTGACGGGGAAAAGCCTGATATTTGGGGCATTTCTCTCCTTTGTCAACCATGTCAACCAAGAAATCAAAGAAAAAGTAAAAAGTAATCATAGAGCGCCTATGGATTGTTTTCAAAGTCTTTTCTGCCGGTTGACACGGTTCGGTTGACATGGAGACAGTCTGCGGCTGTACACCTGCCTGACATTCCCTTGTCGGGCATATTTCATTTATGGAGGTAACTGCCTATGGCAAAAAGCAAAAACGAGAGCAATAACAAAAACAGCGGCACCCTGCTTACCGAAAAAGACGGCACCCAGTATTTTGTCATGGGGAAAGTCCGTATCAAGGTATCGGAGCATTTCGCACAGGATGGGAAGCCGCTTGACAGCCTGCTGGAAGATGTGATCCAGCACGCTGCCGCCGCTTCCTGAAAAAATACGGAATAACGACTGTCAATCAGCCCACGCTTATGATATACTTGTACCAGCGAGTATTGTATAAGCGTGGGTTGTTTCTTTTAGAAGGAGGATTTTTAACCGTGAAACAACCATACAATACAACGATTTATAACACCGCACTTTATTTGAGATTGAGCCGTGACGATGAATTGCAGGGAGAAAGCGGCAGCATCCAGACCCAGCGCATGATGCTTAGGCAGTATGCCGCAGAGCATGGGCTGACCGTTGTAGACGAGTACATTGACGACGGATGGAGTGGGACAAATTTCGAGCGTCCAAGTTTCCAAAACTGTATTTGTGGCAATCGTGGATGGTCAAATTGTTGGGATGACTACGATCATGAAAACAGACTATTATCCATTACCTGAATTGTATCCATGGATTTCAAGCGTGTTTGTGGCAGAGGAATATCGTGGGCTTAGGATTAGTGAAATGCTAATTGATTTTGCGAATGTATATGCAAAGGAAGTCGGTTTTGTCAAAACCTATATTCCGTCTGAACATTCTGGCCTGTACGAAAAATATGGATATCATTATCTGAAAGATATTGTTAATTATGGGAATGGAACAGATCGGTTGTATGTGAAAGAGTTATGACTACTAAAGGGAAACAGTTACTTTTCAGTTAGCAAACCACTGCAAGCGGAAGCGGTCAGAAGGGATGGGAAATTTGAAAAAACAAATTGGGAGGCTGGAAAGACGGAAAATGAATAGTAAGGAACTGTTTGATGAAAGCTTTCGGGGCAACATCTATCTGGTGCAAAACAGCAAAGTCTTATATGATAGAGCAACAGGCTTTGCGGATCTGGCAAATGAAATCTCCAATACGATAGAAACGAAATTTGCGAGCGCATCTGCGGGGAAAGTATTTGTCGCGGTAGGAATCCTGCAGTTGATAGAGCAGGAGAAAATCAAATTCGAGGATACCTTGGGCAACCTTCTGGATATGCCGTTAAACGCTATTGATCCGAATGTTACGGTCAGACAGCTTTTAAACCATACGTCGGGCGTCCCTGATTATTTTGATGAGAGCGTTATGGAAGAATACGAAGAATTATGGGTAGATTATCCGAATTATAAGATCCGCCATAACAGTGACCTGCTTCCGCTGTTTATGGATAAGCCAATGATGTATCCCAAAGGGGAAAAATTCCAGTATAATAATTCAGGGTACGTATTGCTTGCTATGATCATAGAAAAAGTGACGGGGATGGAGTTTGACGCATATCTGAAAGAACAGATTTTTGATGTATGCGGGATGGGATCAACGGGCTATTATGAGCTGGACAGGCTGCCGGCGAAGTGTGCTAACAACTACATTTATTGTCTGGATAGCAATGATTATCGCACCAATATCTTTTCGGTCGATGCCAAAGGCACCGGGGCGGGCGGCGCATTTATTACAGTCAGGGATATTGTTCGCTTTTGGACGGGGCTTCTGGAAGGGAAATTGATTTCAAAGGAACTTGTTTCGGAAATGCTTAAGAAGCAGAGCGGAGACGGGATTGACGCAGAAGAAGGGTGTTATGGCTATGGCGTATGGATCATTGATTATGCTGACGGGAAAGATTTTGCCTATTTTCAAGGCTGCGATCCAGGAGTCAGTTTCCTTTCCGAATACAATCCCAATAACGGGATGATTTCCGTTTTGGTGAGCAATTACGGGGATAATGTCTGGAAAGAAATGAGGAAGATCAGAGAAAACTTTTACTAAATTTAGAAAGCAATGGATTTTGGCAGACGGTATATTAAAAAGGCAGATAAAGGAGTGAACGGCGTATGAACAGCAAATGGACGAAAACACCACAGGACGGCTATGTCCTGATCAAAAACGAAAACGGCCCGACGTTGGGAATCGCAGCAGACAGCAAAGTTGCCATCCTGAGCGTGGACGGCCTTGCCTTCAAGGACTTTCTGGGGACAGGAGAACTTGTGCCCTATGAGGACTGGCGGCTATCTTACGAGGAACGGGCGAAGGACCTGGCGCAGAGACTATCCATAGAGGATATCGCAGGTCTGATGCTGTACAGTTCGCATCAAAATATCCCGGCGGTTCCGTTTGGCGGGACTTATGGCGGCAAAAAATACGAAGAAAGTGACGCTGAGCCGTGGGATTTGACGGATCAGCAGAAAGAATTTATTACAAAGGATAAAGTGCGCCATGTGCTGATCATGGGCTTGGGGAGCACGGAGGCGGCGGTTCGCTGGAACAATAAGCTGCAGGCGCTGGCAGAGAACTGCGGTTTTGGCATTCCGGCAAACAACAGCTCGGACCCGCGGCATGGTGCGGGCTCCACGGCGGAATACATGGGCGTGACGGGAGAGCCGATCTCCAAGTGGGCGAACGGCATCGGACTGTCGGCGGCTTTTGATCCTGAGCAGGTCTGCGAATTTGGAGAGATTGCGTCCGCAGAGTACCGTGCGCTGGGCATTACCACGGCGCTTTCGCCGCAGATCGATCTGGCGACAGAGCCGAGGTGGATGCGGTTTGCGGATACGTTTGGGGAGCATACGCAGATGACGATCGATATGACGAAAGCCTACTGCGATGGCTTCCAGACGACGAAAGACAGTGAAGACGGCTGGGGAAAAGAAAGTGTTGTCACGATGGTAAAGCATTTTCCGGGCGGCGGTCCTTGTGAGGGCGGCAGGGATGCCCACTATGCTTACGGAAAGTACGCGGTCTATCCGGGCGGCAATGACAGGGAGCACTTGCGGCCGTTTACGGAAGGCGCTTTCTCCTTAAATGGAAAGACGGGCAAGGCAGGCGCGGTCATGCCCTATTATACGATCTCGTATGGTCTGGATCAAAAATACGGGGAAAACGTGGGCAATTCTTTCAACAAATATCTGATCCAGGATCTGCTGCGGGAGGAACTTGGTTACGAGGGTGTGGTCTGCACGGATTGGGGCATCACCCATGAGATGGGAGAGGCAGAAGAAACATTCGCAGGGAAGTGCTGGGGCGTGGAGAAGCTGACGGAGGCGCAGCGGCATTTTAAGGCATTGGAAGCGGGCGTGGATCAGTTCGGCGGGAATAATGACGCCGCGCCCGTGTTGGAAGCTTATCGAATGCTCTGTGAAAAATATGGTGAGGAGGCGGCGGATGCCAGATTCAGACGGTCTGCTTATCGGCTCCTTCTGAATATCTTTCGCGCGGGACTGTTTGAGAATCCTTATTTGAATCTGGAGGAATCTCTGCACACTGTAGGTTGTGAGGATTTTTTGAAAAAAGGCTATCAGTCTCAGTTGAAATCGGTGACGCTTTTAAAAAATAGGGAAAAAACTCTGCCATTACAAGAGGGAATCAAGGTTTACATCCCGGACAGGTTCATAAAGTCCCATATGAGCTTTATGAGCACACTAACGGGTGACCGCACGGTGGTTCCTGCCGGGAAGAAGGCGGCTTCGGCATATTTTCAGATCGTGGATACGCCAGAGGAGGCGGATGCGGCGCTGTGCTTTATCGAGTCGCCGATTTCCTGCGGTTATGATCCGGAAGACCGGAAAGCAGGCGGAAACGGTTATAAGCCTGTCACTCTGCAGTATAGGCCTTATCAGGCGGTGAGCGCGAGACAGCCCAGTCTGGCAGGCGGGGATCCGCTGGAAGGATTTACGGATCGCAGCTATCGGGATAAATGGAACCATGCCGCCAATGAAGCAGATCTGGATCTGGTACTGGAAATGAGAAAGCGGATGGGAGACAAACCTGTGGTCACGATCATTGCCCTGAAAAACCCTACTGTAATGGCAGAGTTGGAACCATATACGGATGCACTTCTTCTGGAATATGGCGTCAGCCCGCAGGCGGTACTGGATGTCATTTGCGGCAGATTCACACCGCAGGGGCTGCTTCCGATCCAGATGCCCGCGAATATGGAGACGGTGGAACGGCAGCAGGAAGACGTGGCGTTTGATATGGACTGCTATCAGGACGAAGAAGGGCATATTTATGATTTTGGCTTTGGGATGAATTTTGACGGCGAGATTGCGGATGAAAGGGTCGGCAGGTACCGTAAAAATTAGGCATATATAGCATCTGCGCAGGGAGCGCCCGACAGTTTTGCAAAGAAATCAACGGGAAGGCGAGGATAATGATTATGAAAACTTTGATCTTCAACGGTTCTCCGCGACCAAACGGCGATACAAGCAGCTTGATTAAAATACTCACCGAAAAAATCACGGGAGAATATAAAATAGTAAACGCCTATCGATGTGATATTTCGCCCTGTCTTGACTGCAGATATTGTTGGGAACACAGGGGATGCCAAATAGATGATGAAATGCAGGAGGTTTATCAATACATAGAGGAATGCGATAACATTGTGATTGCTTCACCGATTTATTTTTCAGAGTTGACCGGGAAAATACTGGATGTTGCAAGCAGGCTTCAAACTTATTTTTGTGCCGGTTATTTCAGGAAAGAGGAACCTGTGGGGAAGGTCAAGAAGGGTGCGGTCATCTTAGTCGGGGGCGGTGATGGGCATATGGACAGGGCTTTCAGTACTGCACGCATACTGCTGCATCATATGAACTGTCCGGAAATACATGAATTGGTATATAGCCATAACACCAATGAAAGACCGGCGATTACAGATGAAGAGGCGGTGGCGGGAGTCAACAGTATCCTGACATTTTTTGTAAAAGAATAATTTAGGGCTAATATAATTTCTTTATTTTAGTAGAAATGCAACCATTAGATCCTTTGCATATTTCCATTGCGCCTTGCACATAATTATGCTATTATTATGTCAAAAAAGGAGGGGTAGTATGCCGCTTATTATGCCAATTAAGGATTTACGCAATACAACGGAGATTTCCAATATCGCGCACAAGGAACAGGAGCCCATTTTTATTACGAAGAACGGGTACAGTGACTTGGTGGTAATGAGCAGCGAATTATATGATAAATTTGCGAGAATGAATCGTATTGACCAAGCCATTTACGAGTCTGAACAGGAAATGGCAAACGGAGCAGAAGCGATTGACGCAGAAGCAGTTTTTATAGAACTGGAGAAAAAACATTTTGGATAAGTACAAGGTGAAAATAAGTCCCAGAGCGATACGTGAAATAGAAAGCATTTACGAATATATTGCAAAGGATAAATTGTCGCCTGAAAATGCAAAAGGTCAGGGTGAACGGATCAAAAGAGCAATCTTACATTTAGATACACTGCCGCAATCCCATCAGGAACGTAATGAGGGACGATATGCAGGAAAGGGTTACAGGCAGTTGCTGATTGATAACTATCTTGCTATTTTTCGTATTGATGAAGCTGCTAAAACAGTCTATGTTGTAACAATACAATATCAGGGAAGAAATTTATAAGATAAATACCAGCGAAAATGCTGTGATGGAATTGAATATAGAAGGGAGGGAAGTCTATGTGGCGAAAACAGCGAGCCCGATACAAAAACGGAGTTCAGGGCATCTTTGCCCATGCAGAGTAGCAGGCATATAGCACTTTGTATGGGCGGACCACACTATATGTTCTGCTGTTTCTGCACTTATTTATCAAATATAAATAAGGAGTGGCAGAGGTGAAATATCAAAATGCAGCAGAAATCCTGCCGGAACGATTATTAAAAGAGCTTCAGATCTATCTTGATGGAGGACTGCTTTATGTTCCGAGAGCGTCATCGAAAAAGGACTGGGGAGCCGACAGCGGCTCGCGCGCCTTTTATCGGGAGCGGAATCAGGAAATAAAGGTTCTTTATCAGGGAGGCGCTTCCATAGAAACGTTGGCGAAGCGGTATCGTCTGGCGGATAGTACGATAAAAAAAATCATATATGGGTAATAGAAGGACGTCTGCCATGGAAATGGCGGGCGTTCTTTTGTGGTGACTTTGGTTATAAGGATTCTTGCTACTTTCGCAATCGGTTTGTCATTGTTACAATAGAGATATACACGCAGCAGGAGACTGAAAAGTCTGAATTGCGTATTGACTTTTAGTAAGCATAAGATGCTTTGAAATGGAGGAACGTATGAAACAGATCACAACAAGGCAGTTTCAAGTATTATCGGATAACGATATCGTTTGGAATTTGCTGACAGAGAATTACTCGGAAAAAGGATTTGAGGCAAATGAAGTGGAAGCCCCCTTTTTTGAGTATGCGATCACAGCGTCATGGTTTGATAATCGTTATCTTTATCTGAACAGACTTTGGTTCGACGGGGACAGGGCAGTTGGCTTTGCGTTCTATGAAAATCCCTGTTCGGATATCTACTTTTGTCTGCGAGACGGTTATGAGGAGCTGGCGGATGAAATGATTGCCTATGCCGAGGAGCATATGCGGGGAAATGATGCGGAAAGGACATTGATTTTCAATCCGCAGCAGAAAGCGTTGATGGAAGCAGCCGCAAAGAGAGGGTATCAGCAATGCTTTGTCAATGAAAACTGGGTGATCGACTTTGGGAAAGCCAAGTTAGATTACCCGCTTCCGGAAGGGTTTCATTTGGTAGCACCTGATCAGGCGGACCCTGTGAAACTGGCAATCTGCATGTGGAAAGGGTTTGATCATGAGGACAAGGGCCCTTTTGAGAATTGGGAAGCGGAGGACCCCGGAACAGACTGGAATCCGCAAAGAGCATGGCAGGGTGTGATCAGCGACATCATGGCACCGCCGCCGCATGCTACCTATGAGCATAATGTCATTATTGCAAACGAAAAGGACGAGTATGTCTGCTTTTCGGGGATGTGGTGGGTGAAAGAAAACAAACTCGCCTATATGGAACCGCTTTGTACCGTTCCAGCATATCGGAACAGAGGACTGGCAGCCGCGGCGCTTTCCGTGCATTACCGCAGGATGAAAGAGTTGGGCGCAGAGTGTATGAGCGGAGGCGGCAATGATTTTTACCGCAAGATCGGATATAACCGCAAAACACAGTCGTTCGGCTGGAAAAAGTAGAAGACAAAACACAGCGGGGATGATAAACTATGTGTGAGGGCACTGCAAAGATAAGGAGAACACAACTATGAATATCATTCCCGCAAAAACCACAGACGAAAGCGTCCTGCATCTTTTTTCTGAGCACGATGACTATATGATAGCCTTCTTAGGCGATGATAAAAAGTATTACACACGCTATTCTGAGAATGAGCACATCGAAAATGTATGGGTGGTAATCGAGGCTGACATTCCCGCAGGTTGCATCGCCTATCGAAAAAAGGAGGAAGGCGTAGGCGAGGTCAAGCGGATGTTTCTTAAAGAGGAATATCGGGGCAGGGGCATTGCCAAGGAACTGCTGAAGACGGTAGAAAACTACGCCAAAGAGCAGGGATGTCACAAGTTATTTTTGGATACGAGGATAACGTTAGAACCTGCCGTTTCCCTGTACCGAGCATTCGGGTTTGACATCGTATTTCAGCAGGGGCTGTATATTCAGATGGAAAAGAGCATTGTTTAACAGGACGGTTATTTTTGCGCATAGACCTGTAATCTGCGGAACGTCTCAAAACAAGTACCGTCAGGCTGCTGTGCTTTTTTGAGCATTTCTGCAATGAATTCTTGGCGGAATGTGCTTTTGAGGGCAGCAGGAATACATTCTATAAAAGGAACGATGCATGGTTGGTCGATCCACTTGATCATCTCGTCAGAAGTGGGGAAAAACCGGTCCCGGTTTACTTCTGTAATCGTAACATGAGAAAAGCCGATATTGGCGATCAGTTCTTCATAATGACTCTTTGTGGGCATAAACCACGGCATTTCAAACCCCTTGAAAAATTCCATATAGTGATCGTCTGCGATTAGTTTCTGCATCACTTCCAGAAAATGGGAGCAGTTGCCATGGCATCCAAAGTCCCATACCAGGATGCCGCCTGTTTTTAATGCCTCGTAGGAATTTTGCAGCAGCCGATGATGATCTTTTACCCAATGTAATGCGGCATTAGAAAAAATAACATCAAATTCATTGAAAAAGTGCAGGTCGTTCATATCCATAGGAAGGAAGTTCGGATTATCTCTATTGATTTGCTGCGCCGTTTTTATCATTCCGACAGATGCGTCTATCCCTATGACTTTTCCGCTTGGCACCAGCAGCGATAACTGTTCCGTTAAGCGTCCGTCGCCACATCCTAAATCTAAGATGATTTCATTACCCTGTAATTTGATTGTTGAAATAAGGCTTTTTCCCCACTCCTTTTGAGGGCAAGAAGCGGCTTTGTATTTTTCGCCGTCAAATTCATATGTTTTCATACGCGTTCTCCTTTTTCGTTTTCTTGCATGATACTTTATATAGTGATATAATACAAATATATATAATTTATTAAAGATATAAAATGAACTTATGGGTTGGGGCTAAAACATGGAAACACTTGACAATCTTTCAAAATATAAAATTTTCCTTGCGGTTGCGGAATGCAGCAGCATTTCTAAGGCGGCTGCACAATTGTACATCTCTCAACCGGCAGTCAGTATCTCGGTCAGAAAACTGGAAGACAATCTGAATACAACGCTCTTTATTAGAAAGTCAAAAGGCGTGGAACTGACAGAAAACGGAAGAAAACTCTACGAGAATGTTAAACGGGCATTTCAGATTCTTTTCGAGACAGAAGATAGCCTTAGATTCCGCCAAAATACAGGATATTTGCGAATTGCCGCCAGTAATGTATTGTGTAAACATTTCCTCATGCCTTATCTTAAAGAATTTACAACCAGGTATCCGAATACGGAAGTATCGGTTACCTGCACATCATCGGCAGCAGCCTGTTCCATGGTTGAACAATGTAAGATCGACCTGGCGCTCGTTTCCAAACCGGAACAGTTGGGAACGGCAGTCTATCATTTTCTGGGTGTCATTGAATACATATTCGTTTGCACACCGGCATATCGGGAGAAACTGGATTGCAGTGATGAAAAGATATTGGAACATGGCAATATTATATTGCTTGATAAGGATAATGTTTCCCGCAGGCATTTGAACAGGTATTATGCACAAAACAATATGAACCCCTTGCATATTCTTGAAGTAAATGAAATGGATCTGCTGATTGAATTTGCGAAAATGGGAATCGGGGTATCCTGTGTGGTAAAGCAGTTTGTGGAAGAAGAATTAAAAGCAGGTTCCCTTGTGGAAATAGAATTATCCAAGCCCATATCTCCACGGGAAATTGGATTTCTATATCAGCAGCTTCGACCCATGAATGAAAATATACGAAAGTTTATTGAAGTACAATCGGCGGCGGAGTGATGGGAAAGCGGTTGTGTAAAAAAGTTAGCATGGAGGTAATTATGAATCAGGAATCCTGCATGGTCTGTGAGAGGATCGAACAGACCAAAAACGGTAAAAATCCCTATTTTGTCAAAGAGCTGAATACAGGCTATGTGGTGATCGGCGACCATCAGCGCATCAAGGGCTATACCCTGTTCCTGTGCAAGGAACATGCGACGGAACTGCATTTTCTGGAACCGCATTTCAGGGATGAGTTTTTGCACGAGATGGCGGTCGTGGCGGAAGCTGTCTACAATGCCTTTCATCCGGACAAGCTCAATTACGAGCTTCTGGGTGCGGGCAACGGGCGTCATATGCACTGGCACCTTTTCCCCAGAAGGAAAGGGGATACCGATACGGGCGGCCCGGTCTGGAAATTGGGCGCGGAATTGGTGGCGGATGAATTTTTGCCGACGCCTGAGGAGCTGGAAGATTTAAAAACGCGATTGCGCGTGGAATTGGAGAAACTGCTTGAGTCCACTTTGGCAGACGGATGATAAAAAGAAAGATGAAAGAGAGAAACTGGGATTGTTATTGTAGGACAGGCATATTATAATGATAAAGATAGTTTTGATGAAGGATATATAGGTATTGATGAAGGCAGGAGGTAAATGTATGTATAAGGATATTTATACACCGTTGCAGATACAGACGCTTTTACAGCCTGTGTTTTCCGAGCATAAGGTGAAGAAGGCAACGTTGTTTGGTTCGTATGCGAAAGGGCTTGCAGAAAAACAGAGTGATATCGATATTCTTGTGGACAGTGGCCTCAAAGGACTGGCCTTTTTTGGATTATTAGAAGATGTAGTTACCGCGCTTGGAAAAGAAGTCGATTTACTGGATACATCTCAACTAACATCGGATTCACAGGTTGGAGAAGAAATTGCGAAAAGTGGAGTAGTAATTTATGAACAATAAAGACAGACAGGTATTAGAGAAAATTTATAATCATGTTCTTTCGGCTCTCAAATATTGTGAAAATTGTAATAGTCTTAACGATTTTCAAGCAGATTCTATGCGGGTTGATGCCTGCGTATTTAATTTGATGCAGATTGGCGAATTGGCGAAGATATCTTTGACGGATGAATATAAGGAGACAGTCACTTCTATTCCTTGGAAACAGCTTTATGGTATGCGTAACAGGATCGTTCATGGCTATTCCGGTGTGGATATGCGCATTGTATGGGATACCATTCATGACGATTTGCCGCTATTAAAGAAGGAGATTGAAAAATATTTAAAGTAGAATAGTATATTTAAGAATTGTATTTGCTAAAAATAAGACTGGAAATCACGGAGAAACTGCTTATGAATGACCAACTGGAATTAGTAGCAAAATCATACGATAAAGGCATCGATTTAGGGAAACAAGGTATGGATTCCTATGATAATTTTCCGCCATATATTACGAATCATCCTTATTATCCTTTGTTTCAGCAAATGCGGGCGAGTGAAACCCTTTCCGACAGTGCCGGAAAAGAAATCGTCGAGTACCTGGCCCCAAAGGCAGGCATGAAATTTATTGATCTGGGATGCTGCCTGAATTTTATGTTCAGCGGTTATAAAGACTGGCCGTCTGTCTATTACGGTGTCGATATCAGCAGTAAAACGATTGATTTGCTGAAAGGATATGCGGAGAAAAATCACTTGACGGTTGGTGATCTTTGCTGCTGCAGTATGCACGAAACGCCTTATGCGGACCATTTCTTTGACATGGGCGAATGCGTAGGGTCTCTGGAATATTTTGAAAAGGAGTTCGTGCAGCAGGCGATCGCGGAGTTTTCCCGTATCCTAAAACCAGGCGGACGGTTTGTTCTGGATATTCCGAATTTGGGCAGCCCGGAATTTGAAATTTCAAAATTGATCGAAGAATATCTGGGAAGGCAGGATCGCTTTAACATATCGGTGGAAGAATTTGAAGCCATCCTTACCCCGTACTTTGCAATCGACAAGAAGGAAATAGTGGGACCGGTGATCCAATACCGTCTGCGCAAAGAGATTCTGGGACAGATTTCCGAGGAAGAAGAAAAGCGGCTCTTGGGCGAGATATACGAGCTGCCGCATTTTAAGCTGGTGCAGACCTACGCCAAGCCGAACGGGTACATCGGCAGCGGTATGCACAGCTGGGATCACTGGAAGGGAACGGTGCTTCACGAAACGCCTTTACAGGATGGCGAGGCGGCAGCCAGACTGCTTTCTTATTATGCGATTCCGAAGGAGCATCCACTTGTGGTAAATTTTGTGAAGGCCCTGCGTGATGAGGAAACACTGGAACAGGAGTTTTCCTATATTCCGCCGGAGGTCGAGCGGTATCAAAACAGGTTTGTTGCAATCCATAACGGGAACAGCATTGGTGCACTATTTTACACGATGCAGGCGATGCTCGGTTACACACAGCGAAAGAATGCGGAGAAGAACCATAAGCTGCCTTATCTGGAATCCGACGAGTATTTTCCGAATCTGTATACTTTGGAAATGCTTACTTATACAAAGGCGTGGAGAGCCAAAGACACGGTGCAGATGATGGCAGATGCACTCAATCATATCAATCAGATCATGAAACCAGACAATCAGATGTCGGTGAAGATCAAGAGCAAATATTACGGCCCGTTCTTTGCGCTTGGAACACCGATCAGGGCGTTTGACCCCAACTATATCAGCACGGTTGCCTACAGAAGGGTTTTGACGGAGATCGCTATGCTGGGCGTTGGAGAGCGGGCGGATGTGGTCAGGGATTCGCTGGCGGCTGTCAGCGCCGCCACAGACGGGGAGGGCATTCTGCGGATGAATTTTGAGCAGGCGCATACGAAGCGTTCTTCGTTCAAGATAGGATATCCGGCCCCGTATGTGGACGTGCAGTTGGAAGAAACCTACAAAAAAGGTCCCGGTCTGGACTGCGACCTGACGTTCTGGGCAGTCCAGCTTCGGAGGTTAGCAAAAGATGCTGTTCAATAAATAGCGTCAATAGTCGTTTATCAGAAGAAAGTCTGCCAGATAAACTTATAAAAACTTTCATAATCCGGGACTTTTTTGGTTGCTATAGGAAATCTGATTTAAAACACGAGCGGAAGATGTAATCAGGTAAAATCGATATCAAATCTGGTCCCGTGGGAAAAGAGGATACCGTCGGTCAGCTGAATGCGCAAAAGACAGGTGTTTTCGTCTTCCAGGTTGGTATGCTCATTGATCCAGGATGAAAATGCTTCTTTCAGTTTTGCCATGATATCCTGATTTTCGGCTTTGCCGACAAAGCCGAGATCAATTCCTGTTCCGTGGGCGGTGAACCAGTCGCCTGCGATTGCCACGGTAGGATTTTTGGCAATATGATTCATCTTATTGGAGAGCGCATAGGTGACTACGTAAAATGCGCCGTCCTCATAGTAAGCGTCTACATTGCGGACATGCGGCAGGCCCTCATTCGTGGTTGCCAAGGCAATGATGCAGTCATGCCCAAATCGTTCGTCCATCAGTTTCTTTGTTTCCGGGGTTAATTTTTCCATCTTTTTTCTCCTTTTTCTCTTTAAGTGATTAGGCACAATTGTCTGTTAGGTGATGCGACTATCGTCGATCAACAGTTTGAAAATGGCAAGATACCTTTCTTCTTCCGTTGTGTATTTATGTCTTAAGGGCGGATACGCGTTCATCATTTCCTCCCTGACGGAAATAGAAGTTTCTGCGATTGCCCGGCCGCTTAACCGCAGGCATTTTTTGGTATGCGGATCATAAGCCCCGATTGCGATCCGTGCATTTTGCATTAGTTCTGAATACACATTTTTTCGCTTGTCGGTGGCCATGAATAAGGCGCGGTCGTTGGCGTAGATCATGCCCAAGGGTCTTAATCCGGGTTGACCGTCAACGGATGTTGCCAGAAAGAAATAGCCGCATTCACGAATGAATTGATAGGAATCAGAAACAGAAGGGCAGGGCGCTATCTCCTTTTTATAAGGATCGTTGCTCAGCAAAAAGTCAATGCTGCAGGCAAATAATCTGCTCAACTGAATCAGTTTATCCGTTTCCGGAAAAGCGGCGTCTTTTTCCCAGCGGGAGACGGATTGACGGGAAACGTCCAGTAGTTCCGCAAGCTGTTCCTGAGTGATATTCTTTTCTTTTCGCAGTAGGGTTATTTTTTCTCCGGTCGTCATACGTTTTTCCTGCTGATCTGTGATTGCAATCGTTTTCTTAGACGATTTTATTGTAATGCCCTGAATAACAGATGTAAAGCAATTTGAAAGTGCCGCATGTAAACTTTGGAGTGCGAAAGCTAAGCGGTGCGGATGGCGGAGAGAATAGAAGGAGAAAATGGAAATAAAAGGCAAAAGGAAAAATGCAAAAGCAAAAGGACGGATTGTTATGGCAAAGAAGAATTTGAAGTGCTATAATCAGATATACTTATGGCAGAGTCAAATTTGCGATCGTTCTCGCGGCTCTCACATAAAACGTTCAGGCAGAAGGTAAGGGTGTTACAATGTTAGTCCGACTGGCAATCGTAGAAGATGATGCACAACTGCATAATTATTATGGTAAAATGATAGAAACTTGGGCGAAAGCGCGGAAGGTCCGGTTAAACATCACCTTCGTTGAGAGCGCGGAGGAGTATCTTTTCAAGTATGACAGACCGAATGAATTTGACATCCTGTTTCTGGATGTCTGCATGAAGGATATGAATGGCATGGAGCTGGCGCACGCGGTCAGAAAATTTGACCGCAATGTGCAGATCGTGTTTCTGACCGGGAAGACGGAGTATGTGTTTGAGGGCTATGAGATCGGCGCGGTCAGGTATCTGGTCAAGCCCGTGGAGGAAAACGAGCTGGCAAAAGCGCTGGAAGCCTGCATGGAAAAACTGGAAGGCAGCAGGGATGATTATCTCACGATCAAGTATCATGGGGAAAACCTGAGACTTTCCAGAAGCGACATTGTTTCTGTCAAGGTGGAAGGGCATTATCTGCAGATGCAGACAACGGATGAAGTGTACGAGTGGAAGGCAAGCTTGAGAGAGATGATGGATAAACTTGACTCCGAAAAGTTTGTAATGGCGAACCGCTCGATTGTTGTAAATCTTGAATTTGTTGATAAGATCACGCGCGAAGAATGTATTCTGGAAAACGGAGAGAAGATACCGGTCAGCCGCGGTGCATACGGGCCGCTCAATGATGCGTTCATGAAATACTTTTTTAAGTAAGATACAGGTGGCAAACGAGATCTGCTGATTTGGTTATGAATCGCATAAATGCTTCTCTGGCATAGGAGGCGAGGAATGTTTCGGTTTAGAGACAGAAAATACCTGGATTATCAGGTTACGGTGATGGCCAGACAGGTCGAGGAAGTGAATGAGATCTACATGAAAATGCGCGGCTGGCGGCATGATTATCACAATCATCTGCAGAAGCTGAAAGCGCACCTTGCCATGGGGCAGATCGGGGAGGCAGAGCAGTATCTCAACGAGCTGGAGGGAGATCTGGATGGAATCAAGGTGAAATACGCCACGGGCAATGTCAGTCTGGACGCGATACTAAACAGTAAATTGAGTATTGCGGAAAAGGAGAACATCCGTATTAACTGCAAAGCGGAAATCGGAGAAAATCTGGCAACTGAAGATATTGACCTCTGTGTGATCATTGGCAATCTGATCGATAACGCGGTCGAGTCGTGCAGGAAGATACCAAAGGAGGAGGAGCGGTTTTTGCGTATCTACTTATGTATCAGAAAACAGCAGCTCTACATTGCCGTCACCAATTCTACCGCCGAAGTGATCAGGAAGCTTGATGCGGAGTATATCTCCAACAAACGCGGCGATCACGGGCACGGGCTGAAACGGATCGACCTTGTGGTAGAAAAATATAACGGCTATATCAGGCGGGCAAATGAACCAGGGGTATTTTCCACCGAGATTATGCTGCCACTGTGACGACAAAACACACTCGTGTACGAAATCAAACAATTCGTGCACGTTTTTTTTACGCCTTTTGGAAACATGATAAGATAACGTTGCGCAGAAAGGGAGTAAAAAGTAAAAGTGGTCAATAATAGAATTATCAGTCGTCTGATAGTTTGACAGGGAGGATGAGATGAAAGAAAAGAAGTATACATTATTCAGTAATATACGGTATATGTATCAGATGCTGTATCAAGTAAAGCCGACAATGCGGCTGGGCGTGTACGGCACGATATTTTTTTATCTTGCGGGGCGTGTGGCGGCTACAGTCACGATGGCCGCAGCCGTTGCCAGTATTACCGAAAAAGGCAGGGTTAGCCACTATCTGCTGGTCATGGCCGTCATGTTGGCGGTGTATCTGTTCTGTCATATTGGAACCCGATATGTGGATGCATGGAGCAATTATTATTATGAAACGGCGCAAAACAGAGAGTTTCTGATGCAGCTGGTGCAGAAAAGTCTGCATGCGGACTATGACAACGTGGAGTCCCCGGAACAGCAGCGGCTTTTGACTCGGGCAACGCATGCAGTCAATATGTATTGGGAGGGTGTCAACCGGATGTACATCAATTGTCCGCTGATCGTGGCGGCGGTCATGGGCATCATTTTGTATTCCTTGACGATCTCGTTTTTCGACTGGCGGATCATGGCGGTTATTGTGGTCATGTCCATTGTCGGCTCGCTGTTAGAGGCGCGCTACCGCAAATACAGAGCCACAACCATGGATGAGCAGTACAGGATCTGGGGCAGGTTTTTTTATTTGAAGCAGCAGATGACGACCGTGGAAAACGGTAAGGATATCCGCATTTACAATATGGCGGATTGGCTCCTCTCAGGATTTGACAAACTGGAACGCCGAAACATGGCATTGTCTGCAGGGTATGGCAGACGCAGATATACAGCGGATGTATCCGATGCACTCTTTGTGGCGGCGAGGGATCTTCTGGCATACGGCATTTTGACGGCGGGCGTATTGAACGGATCATTCAGTATCGCGGAGTTTACGCTGGGACTCGGCGTAGTCACAGGGCTTGCCGAATGGTTTGGCAATATACGGTTTCACATTGGTTTTTTGCTGGAGGGGAATCTGATGATCTGCGAGTATCGGAAGATGATGGATTATCCGAACCGCTTCCTGCGGGAAGAAGGAATGCCCATTCCAGCTGCCTGGTACAGGCAGATTCCGGAGATCACGTTTGAAAACGTATCTTTTCGCTATGAGGAGGACGGAGAGGAAATTTTGAAAGATATTTCCTTTTCTATAAGGCCGGGTGAGAGGATCGCGTTGGTGGGAAGCAACGGCGCCGGGAAGACCACGTTAGTTAAACTGCTATGCGGATTTTATCATCCCACGGGTGGCAGGATCCTCATCGGCGGGCATTCCATTGAGGAGTTGAATCTAAACGAGTATCATGTGCTTTTGGCAGTTATCTTTCAGGATATCAACAGCGTACCGATTTCCATAGCCAGCAACGTGTCGGGGTGTGTGGAGGAGGATACGGATATGGAGAAAGTACGCTTCTGTCTGCGCCGCGCAGGGTTGTGGAAGGATGTAGAGGCGCTGGAAAAGAAAGAGTTAACAAATTTGACACAGAGCTTTGACCCGGACGGAATTCAGTTATCGGGCGGTATGATGCAGAAACTCATGCTTGCCAGATGTTTATATAAAGACGCGCCTATGCTGGTGTTGGATGAGCCCACGGCGGCGCTTGACCCGATCGCGGAAAGCAACATGTATGAGGAATATAAGGCGGCAACACAGGGAAAATCGGCGTTGTTTATCTCCCACAGACTGGCGAGCACAAAGTTCTGCGACAGGATCCTTTTTCTTGAGGGCGGCAGGATCGCGGAGACGGGCACGCATGACGAGCTGCTGCAAAAGAATGGAAAGTATGCGGAGGTTTTTACCGTGCAAAGTCAGTACTATAAGGAAGGAGAATCGGAAAATCATGAAGAAGGATGATGAAATAAAAAAACTTCCCTTTTTTGCCTGTTTCAAAAGGAATATGACAAACATACACAGCCTTTGCCCCTCATACATTCCCATTGCCGTTTTGTACACGCTGATGGAGCGGTCCATGCCGTTTCTGTATATGATTCTGGGCGCACGGATTGTGGATATGCTGGTTAACAGGGCAGATCAAACAGAGATTCTGGCGGTTGCGGCAGTGATGGTGGGGAGTCGCCTGCTGATGGAATTGATCCGCAGTGCTACGATGCGGATTCTCAGTATGCGCTGGCAGCTGGTGGCCCATCGAAAGAACAGGCAGATCGAAGCCAAAGCCATGCAAATGGATTATGATATTCTGGAAAGAAACAGTACTTTGGAACTGATCGCGCAGGCGGATGGCAATACGGACAAAATGGGAGGAATGGGTAAATATTTACTGAGAACGCTCAATCTGTTCGGTGTCGGGGGCTCCTGCATCGGAGCGGTGGTTACGATGGCAGGACTGTTTCTTGTTACGCCGGCGCAGGGGGAAGGCGCGGTTTACGCCTTCTTTGCGTCGCCTGTCAGCTATCTTTTGCTGTTGGGGCTGCTGTTGTCCAGCATTTACATTGGCAGTAAATGTGAGGCAAAGCAGGGACGGATCCGCTACAGCTGTGACCAGATCGAGGTGCGCAGCGGCAGGATCTACTGGTTTTTTTTAGACCTTATCAGAAATTACCCCATGGGGAAGGATATCCGCATTTTTAAGCTGTACGATGTGATTCGGAAAAAGGGCATGGAAGCCCGCGGCGATATTGAAAATGCGCAGAAACAGGCAATCAGGGACACGCAAAGAATCGGGGCATTGGCGCAGTTGGCACAGAACCTCTTTATCGTGGCGGTCTATGCGTATGTAGGGATCAAGGCGATCTATGGCATGATCACCATCGGTGAAGTGACCAAATACATCAGTGCGATCACGTTGTTACAAGCCCAGATCGGTACCCTGTTTGCATTACTCATCAGTATCAATACCCAAAACAGCTATCTGGACAGCTACAATGAGTTGATGGATGTCAAAAATCAAAAGTATGAGGGTACGCTTCCCGTGGAAAAGCGTTTTGACAATGAGTACGAACTGGAGTTTAGAAACGTCAGCTTCCATTATCCCAATAGCGACAGGTTGGTCTTAAAAAACGTTTCGTTTCGGTTGAAGCAGGGGCAGAAATTAGCGATCGTAGGTGCCAATGGGGCAGGTAAGACCACCTTTATCAAGCTTTTGTGCAGGCTTTACGATCCGACGGAAGGGGAGATCCTGTTAAATGGCATTGACATTCGCAAATATGATTATGACGAATATATCCGCCTCTTTTCCATCGTCTTTCAGGATTACAAGATATTTTCCTTTTCGGTGGCGGAAAACGTGGCGGCAGGTCCCACGTTTGACAAAGACAGGGTGATCAAGAGCCTGCAGGAGGCAGGTATCTACGAGAGAGTATTAAATATGAAGAACGGCATCGATTCGCGCCTCTTAAAGGACCAGCAGGATGGCGATGAGGAAGGGATCGAAATATCAGGCGGTGAGAAGCAGAAAATCGCGCTTGCCAGAGCATTATACCGCGACGCCCCGCTGGTGATACTTGACGAGCCGACAAGCGCGCTCGACCCGATCGCCGAGCAGGATATTTATATGCGTTTCAACGAAATGGTGGCGGATAAGACGGCAGTCTTTATCTCTCATCGGATGAGCAGCTGTCGTTTCTGTGATGAGATCGTGGTCTTTGATGCGGGGCAGATCGTGCAAAACGGGACGCATGATTCGCTCGTGGCAGACGTTGGAGGCATATACCACAGAATGTGGGAGGCGCAGGCACAGTATTATGTTTGAGTGTAAGGGGAGTAGTAGAAGATAGTAGGAGGGGTGTCGAATGGCATTGGAATGGAAACTCAGAGAAATCATGGCAGAGCGGCATATCAAATCAGGCGCTGAGCTTGGCAGGCGTCTTCAGGATACGGCAGGGTATCGTTTGTCTGCGCCGTCGATCTGCGCATTGATGAAAGAGCAGCCGAGGCTGGTGAAAGCTGATACGATGGAGGCACTCTGTATGACATTGTCTTGTACGCCGAGTGATTTGTGGATCTTTTCGCCTACACCGCGAGAGGAGAAAAACTAAGGAGGCATTAAGGAAGCAGTAGACTTTTCCTTTTGATTTTGATAAGATAGATGAGAGAATTGTATGATAGAGGGAGAGACTGATAACTGCTATGAGCGATTTGGATGTCGGAAGACAGCAGGAACTGCGCTTTGTGATGATGGAAAACGAGGAATATCTCAAGGCGCAGTGCCGGGAGATCATACTCGGAAAAGAGGAGGGATTGGATGTATCCCTCTATTCCAATCCGGAATTTAACTGGCTGCAGATGGAGCAGATCCGCATGGGCCTTAAGGACAATCTGGATGCTTCCGTGTATGCGGATCCCGCTTATAATTATGAGACCATGCGTCAGATCAGGCTTTCTCTGTATTCCGGTATCGATCTCATGCCCTATCTGAACAGAGGGTTTGCAGACGATGATTTGCTGGAGATTCGTTTTGCCCTGATGAGCAGACTGCCGATCGATCAGTGGCTGCAGGACACGATGTGCGCACCGCAGATCCACGAGATAAGGATCGGACTGAGTGAGAACATCGATATTGCTGCCTACGCGGACATTCGTTATAATTGGATGCAGATGCAGGAGATCCGTCTGGGAGTGGAAAAAAAGCTGGATATAGAGCTTTATGCCAATCCGCTGTTCAGCCATGCGCAGATGCGGGAGATCCGTCTGGGACTGGAAGCGGATATCGACGTATCCAACTATTGCAGTCTGGTTTATTCTGCCACGGATATGAAGGAAAAGCGTCTGGCGCTGCTTGCTCCAAATACTGTGAGCATTACGGCAGGAAGCGGGGAAGGCAAAAGCGAAGTGGGTGACGGGACAGCGCCGCAGAAAAACGCAGACGCCGGAGAGGACGCAAACGGAAAAGAAAAGCGAGCGGCCGTTTCTTCTGCCGCATATTCGCGTGATAAAGATTTTTCGATTTCCATAGAAGAAAACGGAAATAAGGCCTATGCTTATATTCCATGGGTTCCCGGCAATAAGGTGACGAAGGAAGATATCTACCAGGATCTGGAACGAAGAGATATCGTTTTTGGCATCAAAAGGGATGCAATCGACGATATGATCGATCAGAAGCGGATGAATAAAAAAGTCCTGATCGCTGAGGGAATCCCGGCCAAGAGAGGGAAGGACGGCTGGTTTGAGTGGTTTGTCAGGCTGGATCTGCCGCGCATTCCTGCACCGCTTCCGGACGGCGGCGTAGACTATGTCAATATCGAGGCCTTTGAGATGGTCGATGAGGGAGAAAAGATTGCCCTCTACCATCGTGCGCAGCCCGGTCAGAAAGGAAAGAACATCTACGGGGAGACGATACACGGCGAACACGGGATGGAAAAACCACCTCTGCGGGGCGTGGGCTTTCGGATCGCGCCGGACGGCGTGACCTATCTCTCCAAGATGAACGGGAAATTTGAGTATACGGCAGGCCGTATCATGATCACTAATATGCTGATTGTTCGTGAGGACGTGACGGCCGTGACAGGCAAGCTTGAGGTGGACGGCTCCGTCTACGTGATCGGCAGCATTTACTCGGGCGGTTATATCAAGGCGACCGGGGATATCATTATCGAACAAAATGTGGAAACGTGCAGATTGATTGCCGGCGGGAATATCATGATCAAGCAGGGAAGCTGTTCGAAAAACGACTGCTTTATTGAGGCGGATGGTGAGGTTTCCGGTAGCTTTTTTGAGGCGGCCAATATTATTGCCAGAGGGAATGTCAAAGCCAACTATATTATGAACAGTACCATTGATACGATGGGAAAAGTGATCGTATCAGGAAGCAAAGGCGTACTTTTGGGCGGCAGGATCCGTGCGGTGCGAGGCGTAGATGCCTATAATCTGGGCAACAGGCTGCATTTGAAAACAGTACTGGATATCGGCCGCAATGAGCTGTATGACAAAGAGATGGAGGAAGTTGCCAAACAGAGGAAAAAGCTTCTGGCTGATTTGGGAGAACTGGAGCAGGTATGGGATAAAATCGAACAGATCGAGGCGTCAGGAAAGCAGGTGGAGGAAGAAGTCCGCCGCAAGGTTTATGCGGGAATCGAAGTGCAGGGCAGAAGGCTTGCGGAACTTGACGGGGAAGAAGCAAAGCTTGTCAACTTTACGGAGCAGATGAAAGAGCCGGTATGCGTCAAAGGAACGGCGTATGAGAACAGCATCATTATATTGAATGGCATTAAGTTCTTACTGACGACAAAGGTGCGCAGAGTGCATTTCAAGCTGCAGAATAAGCGTGTCCTTATGGTATCTGTTTAAGAAGTTACAATATATTTTATTAAGAAAGTCAGGGAAAACATGAAACGTGACTCAATATTGATTTTTGAAGACAATGATATCGACCGTGCGATTTTGACGGAATTATTTCAGGATGATTACAAGATTCTGGAAGCCGTCAACGGCAAGGAAGGTCTGGAGATTTTGCATCAGAATTTCGCGTCCATTGCCGTTGTGCTGCTCGATAACATGATGCCGGTGATGGACGGTTTTAGCGTCCTTGAACATCTCAAAGCCAAAAAGGTTCTTGCCAAGATTCCCTTCGTGATGGTCACGGCGGAATGTTCGTCGGAGATTGAAAAGAAGGGCTATGAGTACGGGATCGTGAGTTATATCACGAAACCCTTTCAGGGTGACGTCGTAAGACAGGTGGTGCATAATGCGGTCGCTTGGTTCCAGTACAAGATGCAGCTGGAAGTGATGGTCAAAAAGCAGAACCGCGATATTCAAAAGCAGAATACGATCCTGCAGGAGCAGACGAAGCAACTCAACCAGGTGAATGAGCTCCTGATCGATTCTTTGAGCAACATTGTGGAGTTCCGAAATCTGGAATCAAAGCAGCATATCAAACGTGTCAGGGAGTATTCCATATGCCTGGGCAACAGTGTGATGAAGCTTTTTCCGGAGTACGGGCTGACGCCTGAGAAACTGACGCAGATCGGCTGGGCGTCCTGCCTTCATGATATCGGTAAGATCGTTATTCCCGATTCCATCATCTTAAAGCCTGCAAAGCTGACGGATGATGAGTTTGAGCTGATCAAATCACATACGACGAAGGGTGCGGAGATCATACAGCAGAGGGTACGGCTGAGCGATCAGGAGATGTATGACTATGCGTACGACATCGCCAGACATCACCATGAAAAATATGACGGTAAGGGATATCCGGACGGATTAAAGGGTGATGAGATCAGCATTGCGGCGCAGATCGTTTCGCTGGTGGATGTGTACGATGCGCTCACCTCGAAACGCGTATACAAAATGGCCTACGAGTCAGATAAGGCATATCAGATGATCTTAAACGGACACAGCGGCACCTTTTCACCGAAACTTCTCAAGGCGTTTGCGGAGGTGAAACCGAATTTTGAGCAGCTGCTGTCCAGATATCGGGACGAGGATTGATGACGGGGAAAGCAGATCATTTGGTGTAAATTGATTAGAGACAGGAGAGTCCTCTTGGATGAAACGAAGGTTTTATGCAAGGGGATTTTTGTTTTTAGAGATTCTTTAGAGATTAGCCTGCTATGATAATAAGCGGAGACATATGCGTTCTCCGGTCATCATAGAGGCGCAGCCAAAGTCAGATGCGCCGGAACGGGGGTTATTATGAAAGGGAAAAAAGCAGGAAGGCGAATTGCGGCCTGGCTGACGGCAATTGTGCTGATGTCTGGGATGCTTGTCGGATGCGGCAAAAGCGGTTTGGGAGCAGATGCTGACGGCAATGCAGCAGATGGCAGCGGCGCAGCGCAGGGGGAGGCCATGGGCCGCTATGTGGAGAAGGACGTGGACTTAGGCGGCAATGCCCTTACCGACTGGAACAGCCGCCTGTTTAAGCAGGCTGACGGCAGTTTTCGTTTGGTTGACAACAGCGGTTTTGTACTGCGTTCGACGGACGGCGGCGCAAGCTGGACCAGGGAGGATCTGCCCTGGCTTGCCAAAATGAAGGAAGAAGATAAGTATATTAGGACCATGGCATTTGGCCTTGACGGGACGGCTGCCGTGGTGTGGACGGAACCGGAGGAAGGCAGCGGGGAAGACGGCAACGGCGTTCAGCTTAAGATGGATATGCAGCTTACGCTCGTGAAGCCGGACGGTACGCTGATTCCCGTAACGATCAATCTCGAGCCGGAAGATATGTAGCTCAATGCCGTCTATATTGCGGATAACGGCAGGATCTTTGCCACTGCATCCGGGACGAATCTGTATGAGGTGAAGGAGGATGGAAGTGCGGAAAGATACCTGACGGTGGACGGATACAGTCTGGAACTGGTGCAGTTTCATGGTAATCTCATGCTCCTCGACGGATTGGGTATCGATGTGCCGCTCATTTATGATATGGAGGAGCGGGAATACATAGAGGACCAAGTGCTGGCGGAATTTGTGAAAGCAAATTTTGCGGACAGACAGGGATATGCGGGCAAGAGTCATGATCTGTTTTTGTTTTCAGGCGGTGCGGATGCCCTTTATCTGGCGGGGCAGGCAGGCGTATACCGGCATGTACTGGGCGGCAGCACCATGGAGCAGGTGATTGACGGAGAACTGAACATTCTGGGAAATCCGGCCTGCCAAATCATGGATATGATCGCTACATCGGATGACGAATTTCTGGTAGTGCTCACGGGAGAAAAGATGACGCGCTTTGTCTATGATCCCAATGTGCCCGCCAGACCTAATGAGAAACTGGCGGTGTGGAGTCTGGAGGAGGATGAGGTGATCCGACAGACGCTCAGTAAGTATCAGAAGGACAATCCGGAGATTTTTGTGGAGTATGAGATCGGCTTGGAAGGGAATACCATGACCAGGGAGGACGCGATCAAGAACCTGAATACACGCATTATGGCAGGAAAGGGGCCGGATGTGCTGGTTTTGGATAATCTGCCGTTGGCATCTTACATTGAGAAAGGCACGCTTCTTGATATGGCGCCGCTTTTGGACGGGATGAGCGGAGAGGAGGCGGTCACGGAATTTTTGGTGCAGACCAAACGGATGTATGAAGCGCAGACAGACGGCCTTCCGGAGGAAGCGGTGCAGACCTGGGAGGGAGATCGGGCCTATTATCAGGAATACGAGAGTCCAAACGGGGAAGTGCTGGAAGAATCAGACGCAATACGGACCAGACATCAGGCGGTGCATCTGCTGGGCGGAAGACGGCAGTTTGTTGCGGGCGTCATAGAGGATGTATGGGAATACAACAGCCAGTTATCCGTTTCCAAAGTAGAGGGGTTTGCGGATTGCGCGGGCATTCCCATGGAAGGGCAGTGCAGCAACGTAATCCGGGCAAGGACGCTTTTGGGGATCAACGCCGCCTCAACGTATCAAAAGCAGGCACAGGACTTTATCAAAATGGCACTTGGCCTGGAGATACAGACCGATATCCTGGACGGTATTTCGGTACTGCCCAAAGCGATTCGCAACAATTATGAGAATCAATGGAGGATCTATAAAGATAACGATTATGTTTCCGGCATGAGTGGAACCTATGACCTGAACGAGGAGGAGATCATAATGCCGATCCGCGTGCCTGATGAAAAGGCAGTGGATGCCCTGCTGCAATGGATCAGTGCCATGGATACCGCGTATGTGGAGGATAAGACGTTTGAGAATGTGATCTACGAGGAGGGCGAGCGGTATATTCTGGAAGATAAAAGCTTGGAGGAGGCGATAGATTCGATTGATGCGAGACTGGGTATTTATCTGGCGGAGTAACGCTGGTGAGGATGCGGAAAGAAAGACTTTTCACTTTTCCCTGAATTTGGTATAATGTAGTTATCGAATAAAAACTCTGTTTTAATACAAACAGTATATGGGGAAAGTATGGAGATAAATCTGAGTTTTGACATAGCAGCTACCATAATGATCACGATCCTCCTGATATCCTGGGTGATGAGGAAGATGACCGGCGGAACGACGAATCGGATGTTCCTGCGCTTTGTTTTCATTAATCTGATCGCAGTACTGTTTGATATCTGGGCGGCAACGCTCGACAATGTGGGCAGTCAGAGCATCACGGCTCTGTATTTTGCGCATTCGGGTTTTCTTATTGTGTACAATTTTGTGACGCTGATGTATGTTTTGTTTGTGGTCAGCCTTACGGATACCTGGCATAAGATCAAAAAGAATTTCTTCATTCTTTTTGTGTTGGGAGCTCCTTTTTTGACTGTACTGGCGGCGCTTGTGACCAATCCTTTGACAAAGAAAATGTTTTTGGTATCGGGCGGGTATCGGCATGGGGAATGGTTCCCTTTGATTTATGCACAGATAGCCGTCTATATTGTTTTTGTGATCGCATATATGATCTACTATCGGGAATTGATGGAGCTAGCCAGATTCTGTGCAGCCGTGGCCTATATACCCATAGGGGTGATAGCGTGGCTGATACAAATGGCGGCGCCGGAAAATCATGTACAGATGTTTGGTTCAGCGGTCAGTATGGTTCTTGTGAGTATTGCTGCTCAGAAACCGGAGGAGATCGTAGACTCGGATACGCAGTTTATGAAATACAGGGCCTATGCGGCGGACATGAAAAGAAACTATTACAATAAAAAGAATGTGGATGTAGTCATGCTCAATCTCGGTAATTTCTCTGTGATCAATGCCCTGATGGGGTATGATTTTGCCATGCAGATTCTGGGGGATACGGTAAAACGGATCCGTCAGGTCAATATGATTTCGGGAGGCAGGGCGGATCTTTACTATCTGGACAGAGGACGCTTCCGTATGGTATTTCATGAAAAAGACAGGGCACTGGCGGAGGAAGCGGCGGAATCGCTGGTAGCGAGTCTTATGGAGAAGCGGGATTTCAACGATCTGGATATCACACTGCAGCCCTTTGTGGTGCTGGCGCGCTGCCCTGAGGAAATCAAGGATTTTAAGATGCTGATGACTTTCGGTATGGATTTTCACGAAAAGGTGAAATTTGAAGCACGGGTCATGCACGTAAATGAGGTCTTTCACAAAGGCCTTTTTGAGATTCAGGGAAACATCGACGAGATCATCGAGGAAGCTTTGGAATTTAAGCGGTTTCAGGTTTATTATCAACCAATCTATTCCATTGAAAAGAAGAAATTTATTTCTGCGGAAGCGCTACTGCGACTCTTTGATCCAACCTACGGATTTATTTCGCCGGAAATTTTGGTTACGGCGGCGGAGAGAAGCGGTGCGATCCACAGGATCGGAGATTATGTACTGGAAGAAGTCTGCCGTTTCATTACCGAAGGAGAATTTCATTCGCTGGGTTTAGAGTACATAGAGGTGAATCTCTCGGTGACTCAGTGTATGAGGGTTAATCTGGCGGACAAGATACTTGGTATCATGGCGAAACATCGTGTTCCTACAGAATGTATCAATCTGGAAATCACGGAGACGGCGGCCAGTCACACGCAGGAGGTTATGGCGGAAAATCTGCAGAAGCTCAACAGGGCAGGAATCTCGCTTTCACTGGATGATTATGGGACAGGCTACTCGAATATCAAGCGTGTGATTCAGCTGCCGCTTAAGATCGTCAAGCTGGACAAGACCTTTGTGGACGAGCAGGACAATCCCAAAATGCGGGTGGTGCTCAAGAACACGGTGGCGATGCTCAAGGATATGGACATGGAAATCGTGGTGGAGGGAATCGAGACACAGGAGATGCTGGACTTCTTTGCCGAGCTGCAGTGTGATTTCATTCAGGGGTACTTTTTCTCCAAACCGGTTCCGAAGCCTGAGTTTGTCAGTTTTATTAAGTCATATACATAAGGAGATATCAGGTAAGTTATATTTTGGGCTGTGGGGGGTAGGTCTCCTGCGGCCTTTCTTGGGGAGAAGAACTATGAATATTGCATTTATGGGATTACAGTTAATAGCGATAGGCGCCATCTTTTTTGCGCTGGTACTTCTGCTGAGCGGAGACGGTTCCAGGGAACAGAAAATGATGGAGTACTTTTTGGTGGGGGCTTTGATCCAAAATATCGGTTATCTGCTGGAACTGACGGCGCCGACCATGGAAGCGGCGCTGGTGGCAGTAAAGATGCAGCATCTGGGAACCATGACGATACCAGTCTGCTATTGCTATTTTATCTATATTTACTGTTTTGAGGAGGCGCCGCTCAAGCTGTTGAAGCTTTTGGGCGTCATTGATGCGGGACTACTGTTATTGATTTTGACCTGCGATTATCATGACTTTTTTTACAGACAGGTGGAGTGGCAGACCAATGCCGAAGGACATTCTTATCTCATGTTACATTATGGAGTGGGATATGCGGTCTTTATCATTTGCGCGACGATGATTCCTTACGCAATGTCTCTGCGCGTGCTGATCCGTGCTGTTGCCAGAAAGGGCGAGGATGCGGTGGACCGCAAGTACGGGCTGATTTTGGGACTTTCCTTTCTGCCTGTTGTTGCCTTGTATACCTATGTCACGAAACTGACCCGTGCCTATGATTTTACCCCGCTGGTTCTGGGGCTGGTTCTTTCAAGCGTGGTGATCCTGGTATGGAGCAGGAAGGTATATGATTTTGGAAGTCTCGCCTCGGGCGCACTTTTGAACAGCATGAGTGACGGTGTCATCGCGCTGGATGAGAAGCAAAGAGTCGTCAATTACAATCCGGCGGCGGCAGCCATCTTTGAGGGATTAAGCAGCCATGATATCGGCAGAAATGTGGCGGAAATACCGGATTTTCCGGAAAATGCGTTAGGTGAGGACGGACAGAACGAGTTTTTCCTGAATGATTGTTATTACCAGAGCCGTGTGGAACGGATCTCGGATCGATTTGGGGCCCTCAAGGGATATGTGGTAGTGATCCTTGATATGACGGAGATGAGAAACCATATCGAGGTGATCAAGCGGTTTCGAACGCAGGCGGAGCAGGCAAATGAGGCAAAGAGTGAGTTTTTGGCCAATATGTCCCACGAGATCCGCACACCCATGAATGCGATCGTGGGTCTGAGCGATATTATTATGGAAGAAAGCAAGGGGCGGAAGGTATACAGCTACGCCTGTGATATCAAGTCGGCTTCCAGGAATCTGCTGGCGCTCATCAATGATATCCTGGATCTTTCCAAGGTGGAGGCCGGAAAAATGGAGCTGGTGTGCACAGACTATCATATTAAAAACATTGTGGATGAAGTAATCAATATGATGGACGGTGCCGCCTCAAAGCGAGGGATCCTGCTGAAATGTGAGTATGATATGTCCATACCCAGCAGGTATCATGGCGATGAAGGCAGGATTCGACAAATTTTGATCAATCTGCTGAATAATGGTTTGAAATTTACCAAAGAAGGCTATGTAAAACTCTCCGTCAGTGGTAGACTTGGAGAGGAGAGCGATACGGAATGGCTGCATATGGAAGTGAAGGATACCGGCTGCGGCATCAAGGAAGAAGATTTAAATAAAATCTTTGAGAATTTCAATCAGGTGGACGCGAAGCGCAATCGTACCGTAGAAGGCACCGGGCTGGGGCTTTCCATCACCAGACATTTGGTGGAGTTGATGGGCGGTAATATCCGTGTGGAGAGCAAATATGGGGAAGGCACCACCTTTATTCTGGAGATTCCGCAAAAAATCGTGGATGCGAGAAGTCTGAGCGAGGCACCCAAGGAGATCGAAAAGAAGGAGGATGAAATCAAGCTTTTTCTTGCAGAGGATTGCCGGGTGCTGGTAGTGGATGACAATCTGGTCAACAGAAAGGTGGCCAAAGGCTTCCTCAAACCCTATCGTTTCCAGATGGACGAGGCGGAAAGCGGACAGGCGGCCATCGATCGTGTGAAACAGACGAAATACGATATCATCTTTATGGATCATATGATGCCGGAGATGGACGGGATCGAAGTGGTGCAGCTGATCCGTAGCGAGTGCGGGGAAAACGGGACATCCCCTGTCGTTATCGCGCTGACGGCGAACGCCATGGAGGGCGTCAGGGAGATGTTTTTGCAAAATGGATTTCAGGACTTTATCACCAAGCCACTGGACAAAAAGGCGCTCAACGATGCGCTGCTTAAGTGGATTCCTGAGGAGCGGAGAAAGGAGCCGGACACCTGGGAGGAGAGCGTGGAAAAGATGAGAAAGGGAAAGCCTGCGGAAGGATGATAAAGTGGCGGTAACGGCATGAAAATAATACTATAATTAAGATGAGATGGGAGTGCATTTCAGAAAATAGTGCTGAAAAAGTGTGCGGCTAATTCTTAATATTTGATTTCAGCGTAAACAATAAACTGTTTGCGTCCGATATATATAATAATAAACTATAGCAGCGCAGGACAAACGGACGGCTATAGGAAACTGCGGCGAAAGGATTTGCTGCTTTGGCAGTATCATGGAGGATAGAAATATGAGCATATTGGTAGGGACGAATCCGAGTCAGACTGCGGTTTCGACGTCTGATCCTTATAAGCAGAGGACCGCGCAGGATATCAAGAACGAGTGTGCGGGCATAGCGGCAAAACAGACGGCGAACGCAATCAGGATACAAAAGCAGAAAGCAAATCAGAAAAAGAAAAAGCTGAATTACAATTATAAAAAAATATCGAGACAGATCACCATGAACAATACTTCGACGGGAGCGCGCAGGGTGATCACCAAGGCTCGCGAGGAAGTGGTTTCCCTTCTCAGAAAGCAGATGAGCGGTAAGTATGACGAGACGGATCTTCGCCATGCGATCATTCACGCCAGAAAGATGGAGCGGATCGCCCGCAGGAAAAAGAAACATCTGGAGGAGGAAGAAAAGGCGAAAGCTACGGGAAAGGGTCTTGTAGAAGAAGGGGCATCTTCGGGCGAGGACGAACAGATGAAGAAGCTCGAGGAGTCCATGGAGAACCTGAAAGACGAGGAGCTGGAGCGGATGCAGGAGTTGATGGAGGAGTATGAGCAGCTCATGCAGGAACTGGAAGAAACCGGTGGCGTCGACGATATCATGAAGGAGTATATGGGAGCTTCGGAGCAGGAGATGTCTCCTGAGGATGTGGAAAAACTCCGCAAAAAGCACCGCGCCGACGAGATGAAAGATATCGTGGAAGCGGATATGAAATATCTGAAAGCGATGTTTAATAAGTTGGCGAGAGAGAAACAGGAAGCCGTGCAGCAGGCATTTCAGCAGGAGACGAATCCGGCGGTATCGCTGCAGATACAGGGAGTGGATATCCCGGTTTCTCCGGATGTCGGACAATCTGCGGCGGAGTTAGTGGAAGGCGCCAATGTGGACGCGCTGGCATAGAGTAGATGCGAAAGGAGCCTTTGCTTGGGAATATGGCAGAGGCTCTATCTTTATGCAGGAAGTTCGGAGGGAAGAAGGGCATGACAGAACGGCAGAATAGGGAAAAGGCAGACGGGCTGTCAGGAGCTGTGCTGAAGAACACAGCCTATGTCTCCATGTTTATCGACCACTTTTTTGCAGTCATTTTTTTGAACTATATGAATCTCCATCCGGTAAACGGCGGCTGGGATCCCACATTGCTGCCGATTTATCGTGCGGGCAGGGCAATTGGGCGCATTGCTTTCATTCTGTTTGCATTTTTGATTGTGGAGGGTTTTTTTTGTACGAAAAACAGAGCGCGATTTTTGCTGCGGCTCTTTCTGTTTGCACTGCTGTCAGAAATTCCTTTTGATTTGGCGCTTTCGGGCACGCCAGTTGCTTGGAAAAGTCAAAATGTATATTGGACACTGTTCTTGGGAGTTTTGTTGTTGGCGGTTTGGGAATATCTCTCCCATTATGGAAGTGTTTTGGCAAAGACAGGACAGGCTCTGGCGGTGACGGCAATCTGTGCAGCGGCCTTTGTGGGGGCGACGGATTACCGCTTTATGGGCATTTTGCTTATTTTTGCCTTCTATCTGACGCGGGATCGGGACGGAGGCGCTCAGTTTATGGCGGTGGGACTGGTCATGCTGTTTGGGACCTGGGGTTCTAATCTGATCCGCTATGCGGGACAATATACAGCCGACTACCTTTTTCGCACTTCTCTGCGTGAGATGTACGGTCTGTTTGCCTTCCTGCTGATTTTCTTTTATAACGGCAGGAGAGGAAGGCAGCTTCCGAAGCCGTTCTACTATGGATTTTACCCGCTGCATTTGCTGTTTTTGTATGGAATTGCACAGGTGGTTGGAGTTATGTAAACCATCTACCGGAAGCGCCGCAGGGCAGCGCCAGTCCGTTTGCCGAGACAGGCAGACCGATCTCAGAGGATTCTACATGGCCGCCGTGTTTTGGTGCGATGGCAGTGTGCATCATATAAGTAAGAACTGCAGGCTGCAGCCCTGTGGTATAGGAATTGACCAGAAAAAACAGGGCATTGTCGGAGAGCAGCTTCGCGGCAAGTTCGATCAGCGGGAATACATTCTCCTCGATCTTCCAGATTTCTCCCTTGGGACCGCGCCCGTAGGAGGGAGGGTCCATGATGATGCCGTCGTAGGTGTTGCCGCGGCGCAGCTCCCGTTCCACAAATTTTACGCAGTCGTCCACCAGCCAGCGGATCGGCGCGTCAGATAGTCCCGAAGCGGCAGCGTTTTCTTTTGCCCAGTTGACCATACCCTTGGAGGCGTCCACATGAGTGACGGCCGCGCCCGCCGCAGCGCAGGCAAGCGTTGCGCCGCCTGTGTAGGCAAATAGGTTCAGGACTTTGACAGGGCGGTCAGGATGCTTGGCAGCATTTTTCGTAACAGCACTCTTTATTATAGAAGAAACCCAATCCCAATTCACTGCCTGTTCCGGGAAAAGCCCTGTGTGCTTGAAGCTGAACGGTTTCAGACGGAAGGTCAAATTTCGGTAACGAATGCTCCACTCCTGCGGCAGATCAAAGAACTCCCATTCCCCGCCGCCCTTCGTGCTGCGGTGGTAGTGCCCGTTTTTTTGTTTCCAGTGCTTGTCCGCCCTTGGCGTATCCCAGATCACCTGCGGGTCGGGCCGCACCAAAATATAGTTGCCCCATCGCTCCAGCTTTTCGCCCTTCGAGCAGTCGATCACTTCATAGTCTTTCCATTGATCTGCTAACCACATGATTGTTTGTCCATCCTTTTTCATACCCTGTTTCTTCTATATGCTATATATGTTATAATAGAAGAAAATTTCTAGCGTTATGTGTACGCTTGCTTTGTATCGCGCTTAAAGATTGTGTAGTTTGCTGAGTGAGGTCAAATATTTTTCTGTAACCATTTGATTTCACATAACATGATATAATGTCGGAGCGGATTTTGCAAGTATGCTTGCACACCCCGAAGCATTGTTTGAGGGCAGTAAATGCCGAAGGCATGAAACTGCACGAGTTTGCGCGCATAAGCAGAGAAGGAAGGCTCCCGAGGCAGGTATCATGCTAGCATGATTGAATGTCTTGGGAGCCTTACGGCGAGCAACGCGAATGAGAGATGCGGAGCATCTCGAATCTGCTTATGCGTAGCAGGGGCGAAAGGCATACTTGCAAAATTTGCCTCATCACCCATCATACTTTTTATTGTACTAAAAAAAAAACAATCCATATTCCCACTTTTTTCTTGCATTTCCCATAAACATCCTATATACTAGTCAGTGCTGTGACATGATAGCTATGAAGCGTGAGGTTGCTGCCCATGTGGCAGGTTTTCCGTGGAGCGAATGTCAAGTTAGGAAACTGACGACAAGTCACTGTACAGACAAAATGTCCGGTCAGCCGGAAACGACGTGTTGGAGTTCGGTGCGTGAGCATTTAGGACACACACGGGAGAGTGTACAGTCACCGCTTGTCGTACTTAAGCGTTAAAAGTGCGAAAAGGAGGCGACTTTTTTTATGGCAAGTCAAGTAATGAGAATCACCCTGAAGGCGTATGATCACCAGCTGGTGGATGCATCGGCAAAGAAGATCATCGAAACTGTGAAAAAGAACGGATCCCAGGTGAGTGGTCCCGTACCCCTTCCTACTAAGAAGGAAGTGATCACGATCCTGCGTGCGGTGCACAAATATAAGGATTCCAGAGAGCAGTTTGAACAGAGGACTCATAAGAGACTCATCGATATCATCACCCCCACCCCTAAGACGGTGGATGCGCTCCAGAGACTGGAGATGCCTGCGGGTGTCTATATCGACATCAAGATGAAGAACAAGTAAAACCCCTACTAGAAAGATCCCCGCAGGGGATCCGCTGTAGAAGACAGGAGGTAAAGAAAGGAAATGAAAAAAGCAATCTTAGCAACCAAGATCGGTATGACGCAGATCTTCAACGAAGACGGCACATTGACGCCGGTTACCGTATTGCAGGCAGGTCCCTGTGCGGTGACACAGATCAAGACCGTGGAGAATGACGGTTACAGCGCGGTGCAGGTAGGATTCGTGGACAAGAAGGAAAGGATCGTCAATAAGGATAAGGCGGGTAAGAAAGAAGTGATTCACCGCCACGGCGCAAACAAGGCGCAGAAGGGCCATTTCGATAAGGCAGGCGTTTCCTGCAAGAGATTCATCAGAGAGTTTAAGCTTGAGAATGCGGACGAGTATACGCTCGGCAGCGAAATCAAGGCGGACATCTTCGAGGCTGGCGACAGAGTGGACGCGACGGCGATCTCCAAAGGTAAGGGATTCCAGGGCGCGATCAAGAGACACGGTCAGCACAGAGGACCTATGACACACGGTTCCAAGTTCCATCGCCATCAGGGTTCCAATGGCGCCTGCTCCTCGCCCAGTAAGGTATTCAAGGGCAAAGGTATGCCGGGACACATGGGCTGCGTGAAAGTTACGGTGCAGAACCTTACGGTCGTGAGGGTCGATGCAGACAAGAACCTTATTCTGGTAAAGGGTGCGGTACCCGGACCCAGGAAAGGCCTGGTAACCATCAAAGAGACCACAAAGGTTGACGCGGCGAAATAGTGGCGAAGCCACAGATGAAAGGAGGACCATTCAGATGGCAAACGTATCTGTTTACAATATGGAAGGAAAAGAAGTCGGCAAGATGGACTTAAACGATGCGGTGTTTGGTGTCGAGATCAATGAGCACCTGGTACACATGGCAGTAGTCCAGAACCTTGCCAATAAGCGTCAGGGCACGCAGAAGGCAAAGACGCGCGCGGAGGTTTCCGGCGGCGGCAGAAAGCCTTGGAGACAGAAGGGAACGGGGCATGCAAGACAGGGCTCGACCAGATCTCCTCAGTGGAAGGGCGGCGGCGTTGTGTTTGCTCCCACACCCAGAGATTACTCCTTCAAGCTCAATAAAAAGGAGAAAAGGGCGGCGCTCAAGTCAGTGCTGACCAGCAGAGTGCAGGACAACAAGCTGATCGTACTTGACGAATTAAAGCTCGACGCGATCAAGACCAAGGATTTCAAGAAAGTTATGGACAACTTAAAGGTAGAAAAGGCGATGGTGGTGATCGGCGAGCAGGATGAGAACGTGATCCTCTCCGCAAGGAACCTTCCCAAAGTCAATACGGCAGTGGCTGAGAACATCAATGTTTACGATATCCTGAAAGGTGATACACTGGTACTCACCAAGGATGCCGTAGCCAAGATCGAGGAGGTGTTTGCATAATGGCAGCGATTCAGTATTATGACGTGATCCTCAAACCGGTGATCACAGAGAAAAGTATGGCGGGCATGGGCGAGAAGAAGTACACCTTCCTTGTTCATCCGGAAGCAAATAAGACGCAGATCAAAGAGGCAGTGGAGAAGTTGTTCGAGGGTACCAAGGTCCTGAAGGTCAACACCATGAACCAGATTGGCAAGACCAAGAGACGCGGCATGGTATATGGTAAGACCGCTAAGACCAAGAAGGCAATCGTACAGCTCACTGAGGACAGCAAGGATATCGAGATCTTCGCGGGATTATAATTTATTTTGGAGAAAAGGAGATAAGAAATCATGGGAATTAAGACATATAACCCCTATACACCGTCGAGACGTAACATGACCGGTTCTGATTTCAGTGAGATCACAAAGAAGACTCCCGAGAAGTCCCTTTGCACCTCTCTGAAAAAGAACGCAGGCCGTAACAACCAGGGTAAGATCACGGTAAGACATCACGGCGGCGGCAGCAGGAGATTATACAGAAAGATTGATTTTAAGAGAAATAAAGACGGCATCAGCGCAAAGGTGATCGGCATCGAGTACGATCCCAACAGAACGGCAAACATCGCGCTGATCTGCTATGAGGACGGCGAGAAGGCATACATCCTTGCGCCGGACGGCTTGAAGGACGGCATGAAGGTCATGAACGGTCCCGAGGCCGAGATCAGAGTAGGCAACTGCCTGCCGCTTTCCGAGATTCCGGTAGGTACGCTGATCCACAACATTGAATTATATCCCGGCAAGGGTGGCCAGCTGGTTCGTTCCGCCGGAAACAGCGCACAGCTGATGGCAAAGGAAGGCAAGTACGCAACCCTGCGTCTTCCCTCCGGCGAGATGAGAATGGTACCGATCGTTTGCAGAGCGAGCATTGGTACGGTTGGCAACACCGATCACAACCTGATCAAGATCGGTAAGGCAGGACGTAAGCGCCACATGGGTATCCGTCCTACTGTCCGCGGTTCCGTTATGAACCCGAACGATCACCCGCACGGTGGTGGTGAGGGCCGCGCTCCGATTGGACGCCCGGGTCCGTGTACACCTTGGGGTAAGCCGGCACTCGGCTTAAAGACGCGTAAGAAGAAGAAAGCGTCCAACAAGCTGATTGTGAGAAGACGAGACGGCAGAGCGATTAAATAATAGGAGGAAAGATAGATCATGGCTAGATCACTGAAAAAAGGACCGTTTGCGGATGCGAGCTTACTGAAAAAGGTAGATGCTATGAATGCGTCGGGACAGAAGCAGGTTATCAAGACCTGGTCCCGCCGGTCTACGATTTTCCCTTCCTTCGTAGGACACACTTTTGCGGTGCACGACGGAAGAAAGCACGTTCCGGTATATGTTACAGAGGATATGGTTGGACACAAGCTCGGTGAGTTCGTGGCGACCAGAACTTACAGAGGACATGATAAGGACGAGAGAAAGTCCAAAGTTCGTTAAAAGTTCGCTAATGTTGAAAGGAGGCTTCAATCTATGGCTAAAGGACATAGATCCCAGATAAAGAGAGAGAGAAACGCGAACAAGGATGTCAGACCTTCGGCGAAACTGTCTTACGCGCGCGTGTCTGTACAGAAAGCTTGTTTCGTGTTAGACGCCATCAGAGGGAAGGATGTCGAGACAGCACTCGGAATCCTTGCATACAATCCCAGATATGCGTCCGGCGTGATCAAGAAGCTGCTTGAGTCAGCAATTGCAAACGCTGAGTACAAATACAGTCAGGATCCCACGAAGTACCCGAATCCGGAAAACCTTTATATCGCAGAGTGCTACGCGAACAAAGGGCCTACCATGAAGCGGATTCAGCCCAGAGCACAGGGCAGGGCATACAGGATTGAAAAGAGAATGAGCCATATCACGATCGTTCTCGATGCAAGATAGGATCAGATTAGGAAGGAGAACAACATGGGACAGAAAGTTAATCCACACGGATTGAGAGTCGGCATCATCAAGGATTGGGATTCCAAATGGTATGCAGATGGCGAGTTTGCTGACTTTTTAGTAGAGGACTACAATATCAGAGAGTATTTGAAAAAGAAGCTGTACAGCGCGGGGATTGCTAAGATCGAAATAGAGAGAGCTTCTGACCGCGTAAAGGTAATCATCTATACGGCAAAACCCGGCGTGGTGATTGGTAAAGGCGGCGCTGAGATCGAGATTACGAAGAAGGAGCTGACCAAGCTGACAGGCAAAAAGGTTCTCGTGGATATCAAAGAGATCAAAAGACCCGATAAGGATGCACAGCTGGTGGCTGAGAACATTGCGCAGCAGCTTGAGAACCGTGTATCTTTCAGACGTGCGATGAAGTCCTGCATGGGCCGTACCATGAAGGCGGGCGCGGAAGGCATCAAGGCAGCCGTTTCCGGACGTCTTGGCGGCGCGGATATCGCCCGCACCGAGTTCTACAGCGAGGGTACCATTCCGCTGCAGACCCTGAGAGCAGACATTGACTATGGTTTCGCTGAGGCAGATACCACATACGGTAAGCTCGGCGTAAAGGTATGGATCTACAAGGGCGAGGTACTTCCGACTAAATCTAACAAGGAAGGGAGCGATAAATAATGTTAATGCCAAAAAGAGTAAAACGTCGTAAACAGTTCCGTGGTTCCATGGCGGGGAAAGCGACCCGCGGCAACACGATTACCTACGGAGAGTACGGTATCGTGGCGATGGAGCCTTGTTGGATCAAGTCCAATCAGATTGAGGCAGCCCGTATCGCTATGACCAGATATATTAAGCGTGGCGGTAAGGTTTGGATCAAGATTTTCCCGGATAAGCCCGTTACTGCAAAGCCTGCAGAGACACGAATGGGTTCCGGTAAAGGTACTTTGGAATATTGGGTAGCAGTGGTGAAGCCCGGCCGTGTGATGTTCGAGATCGCCGGTGTGGCTGAGGATGTGGCAAAAGAGGCGCTGCGTCTTGCGACCCATAAGCTTCCTTGCAAGTGTAAGATCGTTTCTAAAGCAGATTTGGAAGGCGGTGTGGCGAATGAAAACTAATATGTATGTAGAAGATTTGAATAAAAAATCAGATGCAGAATTAGCGCAGGAGCTGGTGAACGCTAAGAAAGAGCTTTTCAATTTAAGATTCCAGAACGCAACGAACCAGTTGGACAATACAGCCAGGATCAAGGATGTGAGAAGAAATATTGCGCGGATCCAGACCGTGATCACCCAGAAATCTAAGGCTGCAAACTAAGCGGAGAGGAGAGCAATCGTGGAAAGAAATCTGAGAAAAACCCGAATCGGTAAAGTGACCAGCAATAAGATGGATAAGACCATCGTTGTGGCAATCGAAGATCACGTAAAGCATCCGCTTTACAAAAAGATCGTGAAGAAGACATATAAATTAAAGGCGCACGACGAGAACAATGAGTGCAGCATCGGCGATACCGTAAAGGTGATGGAGACCAGACCTTTGTCCAAGGATAAGAGATGGAGACTCGTGGAAATCGTCGAGAAGGTGAAATAACAGGACGAAACAAGTTCGTCCAACGAAAAGATTTTCGGATAAATATTTTGATAAGGAGAAGATGGCATGATTCAACAGGAAAGCAGACTCAAAGTCGCTGATAACACCGGTGCGAAAGAGCTGTTGTGCATCAGGGTTATGGGCGGTTCCACAAGAAGATATGCACGGATCGGCGATACGATCGTTGCTACGGTCAAAGATGCAACACCAGGCGGCGTTGTAAAAAAAGGCGATGTTGTGAAGGCTGTCGTTGTGCGTACCGTGAAGGGCGCAAGACGTAAGGACGGATCTTACATCAGGTTTGATGAAAATGCTGCCGTTATTATCAAAGACGACAAGACGCCGAGAGGAACCCGTATTTTTGGTCCAGTAGCAAGAGAGCTTCGTGATAAACAGTTTATGAAAATTGTTTCACTGGCTCCGGAAGTATTATAGGAGGTGCCGCTATGTCAATGGCTAAGATTAAGAAAGGTGACACCGTAAAGGTGATTGCCGGCAAGGATAAGGACAAAGAGGGCAAAGTTGTTTCCGTAGATAAGAAGAAAAATAAGGTGCTCGTAGAGGGGATCAACAAGATCACAAAGCACGAGAAGCCCTCAGCAGCGAACCAGAATGGCGGTATCGTTCAGAAGGAAGCGCCCATCGACGTATCCAATGTGATGTATGTACACAAGGGTAAGGCGACCAGAATCGGTTTCAAGATCGAGAAGGGCAAGAAGGTTCGTTTTGCAAAGTCTACGGGCGATATCATTGATTGATTTATTTTTTAGAAAGGAGATCCATAGGTGTGAGTAGCAGACTGAAAGAAATGTATAAAAGCGAGATCGTAGATGCTATGGTCAAAAAGTTTGGATATAAAAATACCATGGAAGTGCCGAAGCTTGACAAGATCGTAATCAACATGGGCGTCGGTGAAGCGAAGGAGAATGCTAAAGTGCTTGAGTCAGCCGTAAGCGATATGGAGACCATCACCGGTCAGAAGGCGGTCATCACGAAGGCAAAGCATTCTATCGCAAACTTCAAGATCAGAGAGGGGCAGTCTATCGGCTGTAAGACCACCCTGCGCGGCGACAAGATGTATGAGTTTTTAGACAGACTCGTAAACCTTGCGCTTCCCCGCGTGCGTGACTTCCGGGGCGTGAGTGCAAACTCCTTCGACGGCAGAGGTAACTACGCACTTGGCATCAAGGAGCAGATCATCTTCCCTGAAATCGAGTACGATAAGGTTGACAAGGTGAGAGGTATGGACGTCATCTTCGTCACCACGGCAAAGACCGACGAGGAAGCCCGTGAATTGTTGAGATTATTCAATATGCCATTCGCCAAATAGAAGGAGGTAAGTTCATGGCTAAGACAGCAATGAAGATCAAACAGCAGCGCAAACCCAAGTTCGCTGTGAGAGCGTACAACCGTTGCAAGATCTGCGGTCGTCCGCATGCTTATTTGAGAAAGTACGGAATTTGCAGAATCTGCTTCCGTGAGTTAGCATATAAGGGACAGATTCCCGGCGTCAAAAAAGCCAGCTGGTAGGACGAAACAAGTTCGTCCGCGAGATTTGCTTCGCAAACTCGGATGGCAAGACCAAAAGATTTCCTAAGGCGTCTGAGGAACCTAAGAAAATCTAAGTTTGGTCTGCGAGTTCGCTTCGCGACCTCGGACGTAGCCAAGAAAAGCTATATTTGGTCCGCGAGATTTGCTTCGCAACCTCGGTGACCAAAAGATTTTTGAATATTAGGATTAGGAGGAAAAATCATGACAATGAGCGATCCGATCGCAGATATGCTTACAAGAATCCGTAATGCAAATACTGCGAAACACGACACGGTAGATGTGCCCTCATCCAAGATGAAGCTGGCGATTGCCCAGATTCTCTTAGATGAAGGTTATATTAGAAAATTTGATCTGATCGATGATGGCAGTTTCAAGACGATCCATATCACATTAAAGTATGGTGAGGACAAGAACGACAAAATCATCTCCGGTATCAAGAGAATCTCAAAGCCCGGTCTGCGTGTGTATGCAGGCAAGGAAGAACTGCCCAGGGTGCTTGGGGGCCTCGGTGTGGCGATCATCTCCACGAACCAGGGCGTTGTAACGGATAAGAAGGCAAGAGAGCTGCAGGTAGGCGGCGAAGTACTGGCCTTCGTATGGTAGACAAAAAGAATTTCTAAGTCAGCAAAATACGCTGACTAAGAAATACTAAGTTTTGTCTGCGAGTTTGCTTCGCAAACTCGGTAAGGCGAAACAAGTTCGTCCGCGAGATTTGCTTCGCAAACTCGGAATGAATGGTAAAGGTAACGACAACAAGTAGAACAGGAGGTACGGGCATGTCACGAATCGGAAGAATGCCAATCGCGGTTCCTGCGGGAGTTACCGTAGAGATCGCAGAAAATAACAAAGTGACTGTAAAAGGTCCCAAGGGAACGCTTGAGAGAGTGCTCCCCGCAGAGATGGAAATCAAGATGGAGGAAGGACAGATCATAGTGTCCAGACCCAACGATTTAAAGAAGATGAAATCTTTTCACGGCCTGACAAGGACTCTGATTCACAACATGGTGGTCGGCGTCACGGAAGGTTATGAGAAGAAGCTGGAGGTAAACGGCGTAGGTTACAGAGCGTCGAAGTCCGGCAAAAAACTGACACTGAACTTAGGATACTCCCACCCGGTAGAGATGACAGATCCCGAGGGCATTGAGACGGTAGTTGAAGGTCAGAATCTGATCATCGTCAAGGGGATAGATAAAGAGAAGGTTGGACAGTTTGCGGCTGAGATCAGAGACAAGAGAAGACCTGAGCCTTATAAGGGCAAGGGCATCAAGTATGCTGACGAGACCATCAGACGTAAAGTTGGTAAGACCGGTAAGAAATAACAGATAAGGAGAGTATGGGAATGGTTAAGAAAGAATCGAGACAAAAAGTTCGTGTAAAAAAGCACAACAGAATGCGTAACCGTTTCAGCGGTACGGCTGAAAGGCCTCGTCTGGCTGTGTTCAGAAGTAATAATCATATGTATGCTCAAATTATTGACGATACGGTTGGCAATACTTTAGTCTCTGCTTCTACGCTGGAAAAGAGCGCTGCGAGCGAATTAAAGAAGACCAATGACGTGGAAGCAGCAGCATACGTTGGTACAGTGATTGCGAAACGGGCAATTGAGAAAGGCATCAAGACCGTGGTCTTTGACAGAGGCGGCTTCATCTATCAGGGCAAGATTGCGGCATTAGCTGACGCAGCCAGAGAAGCTGGCTTGGAATTTTAGGAAGGGAGAAAAGATCACATGAGACGTACAATCATTGACGTAAGTCAGTTAGAACTCACGGAAAAAGTTGTGACAATCAAGCGCGTTACCAAGGTTGTCAAGGGTGGTCGTAATATGCGTTTCACAGCGCTTGTGGTCGTCGGGGATGGCAATGGTCATGTCGGCGCAGGTCTGGGGAAAGCGACTGAAATCCCGGAAGCGATCCGCAAGGGTAAGGAAGACGCGATCAAAAATCTGATTACGGTTGCTCTGGACGAGAAAAACAGTATTACACATGACTTTGTAGGAGAATTTGGCTCTGCATCCGTTCTCTTAAAGAGGGCTGCGGAAGGTACCGGTATCATCGCAGGCGGTCCTGCCCGCGTGGTGTGCGAGCTTGCAGGCATCAAGAATATCCGTACCAAGTCTCTCGGCTCCAACAACAAGCAGAACGTGGTACTTGCTACGATCAAGGGCTTAAGCCAATTAAAGACACCCGAAGAAGTAGCGAGAAACCGCGGCAAGTCTGTCGAGGAAATCCGCGCGTAACACAGTACGACAATGCGAGAAGATGTTCTAATGCTCGCAGCAAAGGCTGCTTCGCAAAGAACATCTATGTCTCGCATGAGAGAATGCTAAAAAGAAGCATTCTCTGCGTAGATTCGAGGGTTTTATGAAGATCAGGAGGAAATAAAATGGCAGCGAAGAAAGAAGCAGCTAAAATGTTAAAGATCACATTGGTCAGATCGATGATCGGTCAGGTGCCCAAGGCGCGTGCGACTGCAAAGGCGATGGGCTTTCGGAAGCTCAATCAGACAGTGGAACTGCCTGACAATGCTTCGACCAGAGGCCAGATTCAGAAGATCAGACATATGGTCAAAGTAGAGGAAGCATAAGAAAAATCAGAAGGAGGTGTTATAGATGGAATTATCGAATTTAAGGCCTGCTGAGGGCTCTGTACACAGCGATAATTTTAGGAGAGGCCGTGGGCATGGTTCCGGTAACGGCAAGACGGCCGGCAAGGGTCACAAGGGTCAGAAAGCGCGTTCCGGCGCACCCAGAGCAGGATTTGAAGGCGGCCAGATGCCCCTGTACAGACGTCTCCCCAAGAGAGGCTTTACCAACAGAAATACGAAGGAAATCGTAGCGCTTAACTTAAGCAGACTGGAAGTGTTTGACAATGGCGCGACAGTGGATATTGAAGCACTGATGGAAAAGGGCATCGTGAAGAATCCTCGTGACGGCGTAAAGATCCTTGGAAACGGAGAACTTACTAAGAAACTCGACGTGAAGGTAAATGCTTTCAGCGCTTCCGCGAAGGAAAAAATCGAGGCACTTGGTGGAACAGCAGAGGTGATCTAATGTTTACAACCCTAAAAAATGCTTTTAAGATCAAAGAGATCAGAACCAAGATTTTTTTCACGTTTCTCATGTTGGTCGTGATCCGTTTTGGATCACAGTTACCGGTACCCGGTGTGGACAGGACCTATTTTGCGAAATGGTTTGAGAGTCAGACCGGGGACGCATTTAATTTCTTTGATGCGTTCACGGGCGGTTCTTTCCTGAATATGTCCATATTGGCGCTGAATATTACGCCCTATATTACGTCCTCTATCATCATGCAGTTGATGACGATCGCGATTCCGAAATTGGAGGAGATGCAGAAAGACGGAGCGGACGGGCGCAAGAAGATTGCTTCCATCACCAGATATGTGACAGTGGCGCTGGCTCTCATCGAGGCAGGCGTGATGGCGATCGGTTTTGGCAGACAGGGATTACTGGCAACTTACAATGTGATGAATGTGATCACCGTGATTGTTGCGCTCACGGCAGGCAGTGCGTTTTTGATGTGGATTGGAGAACGGATTACGGAGAACGGTGTCGGCAACGGTATTTCCATCGTGCTGACCATCAATATCCTCTCTCGTATGCCTCAGGATATCACGCAGCTCTTTGAGCAGTTTGTGATAGGCAAGTCAATTGCCAAAGGCGTGGTTGCCGCCATTATCATCATTGCGATCATTGTGTTGATGGTGGTGCTCGTCATTGTATTGAATGACGGTGTGCGTAAGATCCCGGTACAGTATGCGAAAAAGGTACAGGGCAGAAAGATGGTAGGCGGACAGACCACCAACATTCCGCTCAAGGTCAATACTTCGGGCGTGATCCCGGTTATCTTCGCATCTTCCCTGATGCAGCTGCCGGTAGTTTTCTGTTCCATCTTTAATATCAACGGAACAGGTGTGTGGGGCGAGATCCTCAAAGGGTTAAACTCCAACTACTGGTGCAATCCGCAGCATCTTGAGTATTCGATCGGCTTGGTGGCTTATATTCTCCTGGTTGTGTTCTTCGCTTATTTCTACACATCCATCACCTTTAATCCGATGGAGATTGCGGATAACATGAAACGGCAGGGCGGCTTTATCCCGGGTATCAGACCAGGTAAGCCTACCAGCGAGTATTTGTCGAAGCTCTTAAACTATATTGTGTTTATTGGTGCGATCGGTCTGACCATCGTTTGCGTCGTACCCTATTTTTTCAATGGGGTGTTTGGCGCACAGGTGTCTTTTGGAGGCACCAGCCTGATTATTATTGTCAGTGTGGTACTTGAGACGATCAAGCAGATCGAGTCACAGATGCTTGTCCGCAATTACAAGGGATTCTTAAATGACTGATGTGTCATAGATGGATAGGGACGGCGGGAAACCGGCACGTCCCTAGCCTTGCGTATTATACACAGCTATATTTTATACAATGGAAAGGTATGGATTTGTCGTTATGAAGATTATAATGCTTGGCGCACCCGGTGCGGGAAAAGGGACACAGGCGAAGATGATTGCCGATACATACGGGCTTCCCCATGTTTCCACGGGTGACATCTTTCGTATGAATATCAAGAACGGTACACAGCTCGGTATGGAAGCAAAGACCTATATGGATCAGGGCCTTTTGGTGCCGGATGAGCTGACTGTGCGTATCCTGCTTGACCGAGTGGGGCAGGACGACTGTAAGAACGGTTATGTGCTGGATGGTTTTCCAAGAACGATTCCCCAGGCGGAAGTGCTTGAGGACGCGCTTTCTAAGCTGGGTGATCAGATCGACTTTGCCATCGATGTAGAAGTTCCGGATGAAAATATCATCAGGAGGATGGGCGGCAGACGCGCCTGCCTTGCTTGTGGTGCGACCTATCATATTGAGCATGTGCCGCCGAAGAAGGAAGGCATTTGCGACACCTGTGGACAGGAGCTTGTGCTGCGCGATGATGATAAGCCGGAGACGGTCAAAAACCGCTTGCGGGTATATCAGGAGCAGACCCAGCCTCTCATCGACTTTTACACAAAAAAGGGTGTGTTAAGGAGCGTGGACGGTACGCAGGATATGCAGGATGTATTTGACGCGATCAAGGAGATATTAGGATAACGGTTCAGCAGACTGAATTTGTCAGATCGATGAAGGGTTGAACTGTGTGTAGAGGCAGATATGGTGACAGTCACAGTCAAAACGGCGGAAGAAATAGAACGAATGCGGGAGGCGGGAAAACGTTTGGCCCGCGTGCACGAGAAGCTGAAAGAGAGCATCCGGCCCGGGGTTTCCACGAAGGAGATCGACAGGGTTTGTGAAGAACTGATCAGAAGCTGCGGCTGTACCCCGAATTTCCTGCACTATCAGGGCTATCCCGCCAGCGTATGCGTTTCGGTCAATGACGAGGTGGTGCACGGTATTCCCGGTGAGGACCGCCTGCTGCAGGAGGGCGACATTGTAAGTCTTGACACAGGACTGATTTACAGAGGGTATCATGCTGACGCAGCCAGGACCTATGGCGTAGGACAGATCAGTGAAGACGCCCGAAAGCTGATCGACGTGACCAGGGAGAGTTTCTTTCAGGGCATTGAAGAAGCAGTAGCGGGAAGACACCTTTATGATATTTCGAATGCTGTTGCCGACTATGTGATTCCCTATGGCTATGGTATTGTGTATGAGCTGGTGGGACACGGCATCGGAAGAAACCTTCACGAGCCGCCGGAGATTCCCAATTTTCCGCAGAGGAGAAGGGGCATGCGTTTAAAAGCAGGCATGACCTTGGCAATCGAGCCAATGATCAATATCGGCACCGGCGAGGTTGAGTGGTTGGATGATGGTTGGACCGTGGTAACGGCGGATCACAGCCTCTCAGCTCATTATGAAAATACTGTGTTGGTCACGGACGGGCGGCCGGAGATCCTTACATTATTATAAGTAGAAACAGGGTATGATGGCAGCGTGAAATTTGATATTTTGTTCGCTGCCTCAGCATAAATGCTTCGGAGTAGAGGAAAAATGCAAGAAAGTTTGGTAGGATTGCTCGCAACATCAAAGGCAGGGCATGACAAAGATGCCGTGTATGTCATCGTCAGAGAGGAAGGCGAGTATGTCTGCATTGCCAACGGCGCAGGCAGGACGGTGGAAAACCCGAAACGAAAGAACAGGAAGCATCTGCAGCTGATCAGGAAAAAGAGACTGTCGGAAACAAAAGACGGTTTTAACGATATAGAAATCAAGAAAATCATTAAAGAGTATCAGAAGGAAAGAGAGGAAAGAAATGTCAAAGGCTGATGTTATTGAGATTGAAGGAACCGTAATTGAGAAGCTGCCAAATACGATGTTTCAGGTAGAATTGGAGAACGGACATGTGGTGCTGGCGCATATCAGCGGTAAGCTGCGCCAGAATTTTATCCGAATTCTCCCCGGCGATAAGGTTACGTTAGAGCTCTCTCCCTATGATTTGTCCAAAGGCAGAATCATTTGGAGAGATAAATAATAAAAAGTCTTGCCAATGGCAGGATTTGGTGTTATAATGTAAAACGGTCTTTTTTGAAAGGAGGGTTTGAGATGAAAGTCAGATCATCAGTAAAACCGATTTGCGAGAAGTGCAAGATCATCAAGCGTAAAGGAAAGATCAGGGTTATTTGTGAGAATCCGAAACATAAGCAGGTACAGGGTTGATAGATAGAGAGCCCACTTTTTGATACCAACTGTGTTTGGAAAGATCGGATCCCTGATCCGGTTGGGCAAAGCATTTTGCCTCAATCAATTAGTGTCACCGCGTGACTGTTCACGCGTAACGCATGAAAATGCAAAAGAAATGGAGGAAATGGTAAATGGCTCGTATTGCAGGTGTTGACTTACCCAGAGAAAAGCGCGTAGAGATTGGCTTGACCTATATCTACGGGATCGGCAGATCCAGCTCAAACAAGATTCTTGAGGCGGCGAATGTAAATCCTGACACTCGTGTCAGAGAGCTGACCGATGATGAAGTGAAAAGACTGGCGGAAGTCATCGAGAAGGATTACATGGTGGAAGGCGATCTCAGGCGAGAAGTTGCATTGAACATCAAGCGTCTTCAGGAGATCGGCTGCTACAGAGGAATCCGTCACAGGAAGGGTCTTCCTGTTCGCGGTCAGAAGACAAAGACGAACGCCAGAACGAGAAAAGGTCCTAAGAGAACCGTGGCAAACAAGAAAAAGTAATCAGATAACAGGAAACGTAGAATTGGAGAAAGTAGGTTAGTTTATTATGGCAAAGAAAGTTACCAAGAAAGTGACAAAGAAACGTGTCAAGAAAAACGTTGAACATGGACAGGCGCATATCCAGTCTTCCTTTAACAATACCATCGTGACCCTGACGGATAACGAAGGCAATGCATTAAGCTGGGCAAGTGCGGGCGGTCTTGGTTTTAGAGGTTCAAGGAAATCTACTCCCTATGCAGCACAGATGGCCGCAGAGACGGCAACAAAGGCTGCTCTCATTCATGGCTTAAAGACTGTGGATGTTATGGTAAAAGGCCCCGGTTCGGGCCGTGAGGCTGCGATTCGTGCACTGCAGGCGTGCGGTCTGGAAGTGACCAGCATCCGCGACGTGACGCCCGTGCCGCACAATGGCTGCCGTCCGCCTAAGAGACGTAGAGTTTAACAAATCGAAAAGAAAATCTAATCACTCACGGCAGAGGCCGTTTCGCGAAGATTTTCTAAATTTCGATTGGGAGAATCGTAAAAGCGCGATTCTCCGCATGAAGTATTTGGACGAAGGTGTTATATGATAACATTGTAAACAAAACAGAAAGGAGCCAATCATGGCAGTAAACAGAGTTCCGGTATTAAAGAGATGCAGATCCTTAGATCTTGATCCCACTTTTTTGGGATATGATAAGAAATCCAACAGAACCTCCGCAAGAGCGGGGAAGAAGATCAGCGAGTATGGTTTACAGCTGAGAGAAAAACAGAAAGCAAAATTTATCTATGGTGTGCTGGAGAAGCCTTTCAGAAATTATTATGAAAAGGCCGACAGAATGAAGGGTCAGACGGGTGAAAACCTGATGACGATGCTGGAGAGCAGACTGGACAGCGTAGTGTTCCGCATGGGGCTTGCGCGTACGAGACGCGAGGCAAGACAGGTAGTGGGTCACAAACACTTCCTGGTAAACGGCAAGCCGGTGCAGATTCCTTCTTATCTGGTGAAAGCAGGCGATGTGATCGAATTGAGAGAGAAGGCGAAATCCCTGCAGCGTTATAAGGATATCCTCGAGGTGACAGGCGGAAGACTTGTGCCTGAGTGGATTGAAATGGATCAGGAGGCAATGAAGGGAACCGTGAAGTATCTTCCCACCAGGGAGATGATCGATGTGCCTGTAAATGAGATGCTTATCGTCGAGTTGTACTCCAAGTAAAAATAAGGGGGTGTCCGGGTGTTTGAATTTGAAAGGCCGAATATTGAAGTAGTAGAAATCTCCGAAGATAAAAAGTATGGCAGATTTGTGGTGGAACCGTTAGAGAGAGGTTACGGAATTACCCTCGGCAATTCGCTTAGGAGGATCATGTTGTCCTCCTTGCCCGGCGTAGCGGTGAGCCAGGTCAAGATCGAGGGCGTTCTTCACGAGTTCAGTTCCGTTCCCGGGATCAAGGAGGACGTGACCGAAATCATTATGAACGTTAAGAGTCTTGCCATCAAGAACAACAGCGATTCCAATGAGGTAAAGACTGCCTACATCGAGTACGAAGGCGAGGGTGTCGTGCGGGCTTCCGATATTCAGGTAGATCAGGACATCGAGATCCTGAATCCCGATTTGGTGATTGCGACTCTGAGCGGTAAGGATACGAAGCTTTACATGGAACTGACCATCACGAGAGGCCGGGGCTATGTGGGTGCTGATAAAAATAAGACAGAGGATCTCCCGATCGGTGTAATCGCGGTTGATTCCATCTACACGCCTGTGGAGAGAGTCAATGTGACCGTAGAGAATACTCGTGTGGGTCAGATCACGGATTTTGATAAGCTGACGCTTGATGTGTTTACGAACGGCACGCTGGTTCCTGACGAGGCGGTCAGCCTTGCTGCTAAGGTGCTGAGCGAGCATTTAAGTCTCTTTATCGATTTGTCTGAGAATGCCAAGACTGCAGAGGTCATGGTGGAGAAGGAGGACGACGAGAAGGAGAAGGTGCTGGAGATGAGCATCGATGAGCTCGAGCTCTCTGTTCGTTCCTATAACTGCTTAAAGAGAGCAGGCATCAATACGGTTGAGGAACTGACAAACAAGACTTCCGAGGACATGATGAAGGTCAGGAATCTGGGTCGTAAGTCCTTAGAGGAAGTGCTTGCTAAGTTGAAAGAATTGGGGTTACAGCTGAATCCCAGCGATGAGGCGTAACGCAGTACCAGATTTTATTTGAGGTAAGCCCGAAGTGCACTCAGAAAGGAGCCGATCATGGCAAAATACAGAAAGCTGGGCAGAAAATCTGACCAGAGAAAAGCATTACTCAGAAGTCAGGTTACCGCTCTTTTATATCATGGAAAGATCGTGACCACGGAGGCGAGAGCAAAGGAAATCCGCAAATTTGTGGAGCCCCTGATTACACTTGCCGTGAAAGAAAAAGATAACTATGAGACCGTCAAGGTAACTGCGAAGGTTGCCCGCAAAGATAAGGACGGCAAGAGAGTAAAGCAGATCGTGGACAAGGATACAAAGGCAGTGCTCTCTGAGACACATCGTGATAAGGACGGTAAGATTCTGCGGATCGAGAACGGCGTGACCGTTACCGTATATGACGAGGTGGAGAAGGAGATCAAAAAGGATCTGCCCTCCAGACTTCATGCCAGAAGACAGATGCTCAAGGTTCTCTATCCTGTCAAGGAAGTGCCTGATACACCTGCAGGCCGTAAGAAGAACACCAAGGAGGTCAATCTCGTAGATAAGTTGTTTGACGAGTATGCTCCCAAGTATGCGAACCGCAACGGCGGGTACACCAGAATCATCAAGATCGGTCCCCGTAAGGGCGACGCAGCGATGGAGGTCGTTTTGGAGCTGGTATAAAATAAGAGAAAGTTACGAAAATCGAGCGCGAAAGTGCTCGATTTTCTTTTGCGCGCATAAGCAGAGTCAGAAGGCTGACGAAGCAGACATCATGCTTGCATGAATGGATGTTTCGGGACTCATTTTTTAGGGTAAAATAAAAGACACAACATTTTGTAATAAAATGTTGCATCTCTTTTCGCTTCATTATATATATCGGTACATCTTCGGAATCCTTAACCCTCTTTTTAAAAATTATGAAAAAAACTCATTATAAGTTGATCTGCAGGTATACCTGATCGCGTTCTTCCTGTTCAATGCCAAGATATCGTTTGGTAATCTGGTAGGACGAGTGATTGTACAGATCCATCAGCATGGCCGGCGGCGTCCCATTCTTCCAGGCATAGTATCCGAATGTCTTGCGCAGGGAGTGACAGCTGATGTGCTCGGACAGTCCGCAGGCAGCAGCGGCACGGCGCACGATCCGATATGCCTGATGGCGGGAGAGTGGCTGAGTCTGTCTGCGCGGGCTGGGGAAAAGCCAGTTGTGTAAGACGGGCGTTTGAAGCGATTCCCGATAAGCCTCCAAAGCCTGACGCAGGGCGTTGTTGATGGGGACGGTGCGGCTCTTTCCCGTCTTTTGTTCTTTGATATAAATGTGAGCGCAGAGGCTTCCGTCCGGATGACATACGTCCTGCCATTTCAGCAGCAGCATATCACTGATGCGGAATGCCGTGTTCAAGCCCATGACGATCATGGTATAGTTGCGGGGACTTGGCTGTCTTTCTCGGTAATAATCCCGAAATGTTTCTAATTTTTTTCTGTCTTTGATTGGATATGTGGTACTCATAGCACTACCTCCTTTTTCCTGTGCCCCAATTTAGGGTTCCATAAGCGTCCGACATGCAACATTTTATTACAAAAAGTTGCATATGGAAACGCAAGGCGGCGCCCTCGTAAGAGGAGAAGGCAGGGAGGTCTGATATGCTTAGAATGACAGTCAACACAGAGGAATACATCCAGATCGGCGATGATATCAGAATCGTTTTTCTGGGCGGCAGCAGGAATCATACAAAGGTGATGCTGGATGTGCCGAAGGAGATCAACGTCGTAAGAAGCCGCGCACTGGAAAACCATGCGGCATCGGAGGCGGATCGTGAGCAGATCGCCCGTTACCACGCGGCGCCGGAACTGGAAGAGAAGTACCGAAAGAAAAAGGTCGTTGTAAACGAAGGCGCGAGAAAAGCAGCGCACTGATATGGTAATAGCCCGAGGCTAACCTAGGGGCTTCGGGATATCACATACAGTAACTAAACACAACAAACGGCGGTAAACGGATTTGCCGTCGGCAACCACAAGGAGGTAACATTATGATCGTTAAACACAATATCACAGCAATGAACTCTAACAGGATGCTTGGTCTGACCACTGCTTCTCAGGCTAAGTCCACCGAGAAGCTTTCTTCCGGTTACAAGATCAATCGTGCAGCAGATGATGCGGCAGGGCTGTCCATTTCCGAGAAGATGCGCAGACAGGTGAGAGGTCTTACTCAGGCAGCAGCGAACGCTCAGGATGGTATCAGTGTCGTACAGACTGCTGAGGGCGCGCTCAACGAAGTTGAGGATATGCTCCAGAGAATGAACGAGCTGGCAGTTAAGGGTGAGAACGGCACCTTGACCACTTCCGATCGTGCTTCCATCCAGCAGGAGATCGGTCAGTTGATGAGTGAAGTTGACCGTGTACAGAGCACCACGACCTTCAACGAGATGAACCTGTTAGACGGTAAATTCATCAAGGGTCTGCAGGTAGGCGCAGAGGCAGGTCAGCATATTGATATCTCCATCAAAAATATGAGTATGTCGGCGCTGGCTTCCTATATTGGTACTTGGACAGCGGATGACGGTAAGATGACGAGCAAAAACAGTAAGCTGTATGGCGCTATCACCTACAATGCTTTGCAGAGCGGCACATCGAAGGTTCTGGTTACTTCTTATAGCTCTTATAAGTATAATGTAACAGAGAACAACGGTATCCTTACAGCAACCAAGGATGGGACGAAGAAAACAACATCCGGGACCATACAGGGCTACACGTCATCGGTAGATGTGAACACCTTCTCTAATATTGATAGCAAGACCGGCGAGTATAAGATGGTTGCTATGCAGAGCACGACAGCCAGGAAACTTGTTTCTACTTTCCAGAACTTGGTAGGCGGCGATGCGAAGACTGTTGCGACCACGCAGGATTTCAACTCCCTGAACGCATTCATCAAGGGCGCTCTGCAGATCGTATCTTCTCAGAGATCCGACCTTGGTGCGATCCAGAACCGTTTGGAGCACACGATCGCAAACCTGAACAACATCACGGAAAACACCCAGTCCGCAGAGGCTGCAATCCGCGATACGGATATCGCTACGGAGATGGTGCAGTACTCCAACAACAATATCCTGCAGCAGGCCGGTACGTCGATGCTGTCTCAGGCGAACCAGGGCAATCAGCTGGCACTGTCCTTACTCGGTTAAGGTCGCCTGATGTAAGAACATTTGCTCAATATGTAATGTTGTGTTGGAAGCAGCCGCATCCGAGAGGATGCGGTTGTTTCTGTGCATCGAGCTAGTTGAGCTTCTTCTGAAAATGCTGATAATCTTTGGAGGAGTTCCAGTTTCCGCCCCAGGTAAAGCCGTGTTCGGTAAAGAGACGGTAACAGAGGTCGTTCTCGTCGATCTTATAGGGGAAGCCCTGACTGCGGTCAGCATAGACCTCGCTGCCTGGCGGGGAGATGTAGTCGCTCCCGTCGCTGTTTTTGCCAAAGACCACATAGGGGTTATAATAAGGGTTCACGTCGATGGCAAGGCCGTAAGCATGCTTGGAGAGGTTAGTCGTGCCGTCCACGACCCGATAGTTGAAACAGGATGTATTGTTGTCTGCCATGGAAGCCGTATCGTCGCCGTCGTATTCGTCGATCAGGCGGACGCGCTCGAGGCGGTAATCATTTTGGTAAAGTTCGTAGAAAATTTCCACCATGTCCTGTGCGATGGCTTTGTTGCAGATCAATTCGCCAATTTGCTCTTGACCATTAAAGTCAATATATTTCAGCCCTACATAGTTCAGGTCTTCGTAGGGGACGGTGCAGCCATTTTCCGGGTAAGAGATCCCGGTGATCTTTGTTTTGACTGATTCGGTCAGTGGTTCGTAGTAAAAATCTTCCTTATAGAGGATACGATCCGGATGAATATTCATGTCTTCTGCCTCCGCTTCCTGTTCAGGGATATCGCTCTTGCTATCAGGGTATGCGGAGGAGCTGTCCGGAGTGTCAGGGGCGGCCGGTGCCGCATTCGGTTCATGTTCCTCCCCTTTTTTGCTATCTGACACAGGCGTCGTTTGTGTCACAGGTGCTTCGACTTTATCAGTCAACATTGTTTCCGTGTCCGCATTCTGAGAAAAAGAATCCGCTTCTTCATCAGATTTGTCTGTGCCATATGCCAGTTCCGGGTTTTCCTTGGCATAGTCTGCCAGTGTTTCTGATCCTGTCAGATAACGTGCCAAAAAAGCACAGATCACAATGAGGGTGAGGAGAAAAAGGATGGGACCGGCGACCTGCCGCAGCAGGGCTTTGATATTGCGTTTCATAGAGGGGTCCTTTCTGACAAAATTGTCTGAAAGCAGCCATTTCGCCATCTTACCGCCTGGCAATGCTCATTGCTTTCGTGAATAGTATAGCATATAAACGGAAGGGGTACAGCAGAAATTCTTGTATTTTATTGGGAAATCTAGTAAAATAGGCGGTGGCAGTCAAAAGAGCTGCGAAACAGGCAACATGTCAACAAAAAAGCAGGATCGATTTGATAAAAATATGGGAATCATAAAAACAGATAAACTTACATTTGAATATATAAGGCGGGATGAAGAAGGCAATGTGGAGGGCATCAATCGCGCGGTGGACGAGGTGGACCTTGATGTGAAGCAGGGCGAGTTTATTGCCATTCTGGGCCACAACGGCTCCGGGAAATCGACACTTGCCAAACATATCAATGCCATCCTCTATCCCACAGAAGGCACGGTCTGGGTGGACGGTATGGACACGCAGGACGAGAAACATCTCTGGGATGTCCGCAGGGAGGCGGGGATGGTCTTTCAGAATCCAGACAACCAGATCATTGGCCAAGTGGTGGAAGAAGATGTGGGTTTTGGCCCCGAGAATATGGGCGTGCCGACAAAGGAGATCTGGGAACGCGTGGAGGAAAGTCTCAAAGCGGTGGGGATGTATGAGTACCGCAAACACTCGCCCAACAAACTCTCGGGCGGACAGAAGCAGCGCGTTTCCATTGCGGGGGTGATTGCCATGCACCCTAAATGTATCATTCTCGATGAGCCGACGGCGATGCTCGATCCCAATGGCCGCAAGGAAGTGATTCGTGCGGTGCGGGCCTTAAATGATGTGGAAGGGATCACGGTGGTGCTGATCACACATTATATGGAAGAAATCATTCACGCGGACATGGTCTGCGTGATGGATCAAGGGCAGATCGCTATGGAAGGAACGCCGCGGGAAATTTTTTCCCGTGTGGAAGAATTACAGGAATTGCGGCTCGATGTGCCGCAGGTGACGCTCCTTGCCTATGAGCTCAAGCAAAGGGGGGTCAATCTGCCGGACGGCATTTTGACGATCGAGGAGCTTGTGGCAGCGCTTACGGGACTTAAGGGTGCATAGGAGCGCAAAGTGGAAAATAGTTGAGGAAAAGAAATGTCTCTTATTTTAGATCATGTAAATTACAGCTACGGCGATGATACGGCGCTTTCCGTGCATGCCTTAAAGGATGTGAGCCTGGTGATCCCCGACGGGCAGTTCATCGGGCTGATTGGGCATACGGGCTCCGGGAAATCGACGCTGGTACAGCATTTGAACGGGCTGCTGAAGCCTACGAGCGGCGCTATCTACTATAACGGTGAGGACATTCACGATCCCGATTTTGATAAGAAGAAACTGCGCAGCAAGGTCGGGCTGGTCTTCCAGTATCCGGAGCATCAGCTGTTTGAGATCGATGTATTTAAGGATGTCTGCTTTGGCCCGAAGAATCTGGGGCTGTCCCAGAAGGAGACGGAGCTTCGCGCCTATGCGGCCTTGAAGCAGGTGGGCATTGCGGATGAATATTTTTATCAATCGCCCTTTGACCTTTCAGGCGGTCAGAAGCGTCGGGTGGCAATCGCAGGGGTGCTGGCCATGAAGCCGGAGATCCTGGTGCTTGATGAGCCGACGGCCGGACTTGATCCCAGGGGACGGGATGAGATTTTGGATCAGATCGCAAAGCTCAAGGAGGAGACAGGGATCACGGTGATCCTGGTTTCTCACAGCATGGAGGACGTCGCTAAATATGTGGAACGAATCATTGTGATGAACCGGGGAAGCGTCCTTTATGACGATACGCCGCGCGAAGTTTTTCAGCATTATCAGGAGCTGGAGCAGGTGGGCCTGGCGGCGCCCCAGGTGACCTATATTATGCAGGCGCTGGCAAAGAAGGGCATGAAGGTGAATACGACGGCGACAACGATCACGGAGGCAGTGGAGGAAATTCTGAAAGCACTGTAGCAGCTGTCATTTAGAAAAAGAAAGTGTAGCGAACATGATACGAGATATTACATTGGGCCAATATTATCAGACGGAATCCGTCATTCATAAACTGGACCCGCGCGTTAAGCTTGTGGCGACGATTTGCTTCATCATATCACTCTTTGTGGTGGACAGTTGGGTGGGCTATGTCGTTGCAGCCGTCTTTTTGGCGGTGATGATCAAATTGTCTAAAGTACCCTTCCGTTTTATGGTAAAGGGAATGAAAGCGATCGTGATGATCCTGATGATCACGGTGGTCTTTAACCTCTTTTTGACGCCGGGAGAGCCGCTTGTCACGTTCTGGAAACTGACGATCACAAAGGAAGGGCTGCGGATCGCGGTGATGATGGCAGTCAGGCTGTCGTTTCTGATTGTCGGTTCTTCCCTGATGACACTGACTACCACCCCGAACAGCCTGACGGATGGCATGGAAAAGCTGATGAATCCTTTAAAGTATGTAAAGGTGCCGGTACATGAGGTGGCGATGATGATGTCTATCGCCCTGCGCTTCATCCCGATCCTGCTGGAGGAGACGGACAAGATCATGAAGGCACAGATTGCCCGCGGTGCGGATTTTGAGAGCGGAAACCTGATCAAGAAAGCGAAGGCTATGGTGCCGCTTCTGGTGCCCCTGTTTATCTCTGCTTTCCGCCGTGCCAATGACCTGGCCATGGCGATGGAGGCCAGATGCTATCGGGGCGGAGAACATCGCACAAAGATGAAGCCCTTGCAGTATCATGCGGCGGACAGGATCGCATATCTGGTGCTGCTCGTGTATTTCTCGGGCTGTGTGGCACTGCGGATCTACTTATAAAAAGCTATTTTATGAGGAGTTGCCTGTGATAGGAAGTGCGGCGAGATGAAACGAGTTATGTTAACTGTAGCATATGACGGGACCGCCTACAACGGCTGGCAGCTGCAGCCCAATGCGGAGACCATAGAGAGTGTCCTGAACCGCTGTTTATCTGAGCTGACAGGGGAGACGGTGGAAGTGATCGGCGCAAGCCGCACCGATTCGGGAGTGCACGCCCTGGGCAATGTGGCGGTGTTTGATACGGGGAGCCCGATCCCTGCGAACAAGTTTTCCTACGCCTTAAACCAGAGACTGCCGGAGGATATCAGGATCCGCGGTTCGCGGGAGGTGGCGGCAGATTTCCACCCCAGACACCTCGAGAGCATCAAGACTTATGAATATCGGATCTGCAACGCAGAATTTCCCCTTCCGACAAAGCGTCTCTACGCGCATTTCACCTATGTGCCGCTGGATGTTGGCCTGATGAAACAGGCGGCGGTTTATCTGGTGGGAGAGCATGACTTCAAGAGTTTTTGCAGTGTGGATACCCAGGCAAAGACGACCGTGCGCAGGATCGAGGAAATCCGGATACGGGAGGAGTCCGTTGCAGGGTGCAGCGCAGCGGCAGATATCGTGGGTGCGCTAGACTGCGCAGCGGGGGACGATGCGATGATCCATATTCCTCGTGAGCGGGAAATTGTAATTCGTGTACGCGGGAGAGGCTTCCTATATAATATGGTAAGAATTATCGCAGGCACATTGATGGAAGTCGGCAGGGGACAGCTGCCGCCCGGGCAGATGAAAGAGATTCTTCTTGCCCGTGACAGGCAGAAGGCAGGGCCGACCGCGCCTGCCTGTGGACTTACGCTCATTGGCTACGAATTTTTGGAAAAACCTGTTGACACACGCGGAGCCGTATAATATAATATCTAAATGTGACGAATTGTTTATCAATGCCTTGCCAAAGCCCCGGCGAGACATTTGAATAGCACAGAGACAGCAGTCCTGCAGTCGGTTGTGCGGCGGGTGAAAAAATATACCCGTATAGAGAAATACAAACTGCCGTGGAGAGATACCAAGTGTGGCCGGACATCTGCATAAGGATCTTAGAAAAGCGGCGCAGAAAGATTAACGGAGGAATATCATGAAAACTTTTATGGCAAGCCCGGCTACAATCGAGAGAAAGTGGTATGTAGTTGATGCGACAGATATGACGCTTGGTCGTCTGTCCTCTGAAGTTGCCAAGGTGCTCAGAGGCAAAAATAAGCCGATCTTCACCCCGCACATTGACACAGGCGACTACGTGATCATAGTCAACGCGGAGAAGGTAAAGGTGACAGGTAAGAAGTTGGATCAGAAGATTTACTATCATCACTCCGACTATGTGGGCGGTATGAAAGAGACCACCCTGAAAGAGATGTTGCAGAGACACCCTGAGAGAGTTGTGGAGCACGCGGTTAAGGGAATGCTTCCCAAGGGCCCCCTCGGCAGACAGATGTACAAAAAGTTGTTTGTGTACGTGGGACCTGAGCATAAGCAGGCGGCACAGAAACCGGAAGTGTTAACATTTTAAGAAAGGGATAAGGAATCATGGCGAAAGCAGATAAATCAGCAAAGTATTATGGAACCGGCAGAAGAAAGAAATCCATTGCCAGAGTGTTTTTAATGCCCGGTAAGGGTCAGATCACCATCAACAAGAGAAACATTGACGATTACTTCGGTCTTGAGACCTTGAAAGTAATTGTGCGTCAGCCTCTTGCGGCGACCGATACGGTGGATAAGTTTGATGCAGTCATCACCGTAAAGGGCGGCGGATACACAGGACAGGCAGGCGCTGTACGCCACGGTATTGCCAGAGCGCTGCTTCAGGCGGATCCCGACTACAGACCGACCTTGAAGAAGGCAGGTTTCTTGACCAGAGATCCTCGTATGAAGGAGAGAAAGAAATACGGTCTCAAAGCAGCGAGACGCGCACCGCAGTTCTCAAAGAGATAATTCAAGCCGAAAATGGCAAAAGACAGATACACCCCGGAAATGCGATATTTCCGGGGTTTTCTTTTATTTCCGGGTACCCGTTCCGGCAGCATGAAAAAGTATGAATTTTTCCCGGTAAGTAACACGTAAGAAACAGGTAAGTAACACAGTTTCCGCCTATATTTTGTTTATGGCGTCTATCAATTCCACAATTTCAAAGTGAGTATAAACGACCTGGGTAACGCCCTGGCCTTTATGCCCTACTATCTTTTTAACTATCCGTTCGTCCACGCCTGCAGAAGCGAGAAGGGATATACAAGTATGGCGCGTATCATGCGGCCTATGTTTCATTCCCAGCACTTCTATAATGGGCGTCCAATAACTATCATAATAATTCCTATATACAAAATGCTTCCCTTCCGGCGTGCTTAAGAGGTGTTCACAGCCATTAAGGTTATACCAATATTCAAAGAAGGGTACTACCTTTTCCGCTATAGGTACGGTACGTATGCCCGCTTCCGTCTTTGCTGCTATGACCTTAAACCAGCGTTCCGGTAAGTTAATGTCTTTCTTCCGTAAGTCCAGCAGTTCAGAGATACGGCAGCCCGTGTATATGAGCATAAGCACGACGGTATAGTATATATTACTGTCCTTTACTTCCCATATCCGGGCTACTTCTTCTTTGTTGAAAGGTTCCCGGTTGTATGCGTTAGGGTTCCCGGCCTTCTTGATATTGATATATTCCACTACATTGCGTTCTTTTGGGATGATTTCATGTATTACGGCATATTTGTACATGAGGCCTACAAGCACTTTATACTTGCGTAATGTGGGGTAGTTCTTCCCGGAATTATCCGCCACGGCCTGCAAGTCGTCAAGTTTCACATCAACGAAGCGGCGCCCGGCAATGGGAGCGCAGAGCAGGAAGGCAGCTTTATAGCCTTTTACGTTACTGTCCGATACCGTGGGGAAGTGTTCACTACTCCACCGTTCGTATACTTCCTGGAAGGTAATGTTGGCCGTGTCGATATTGAAGGGGTTAGTATTATAATCCGCCAGGGCTTTTAATGCTTCCTTCCGTGTTTCATAAAAGCCGACAAATTTATATACTTGCTTACTTTTCTTAGTTTTGGGATTGTTTACCCAGCCGTCCGTAACGCGGGCAGCCCAGGGCTTCCGGCGGTTCCCGGATAGCTTGTAAACGGAGCCGTAACCGTTCGGCATTTTCATATAAAAAGCACCTACTTTCCGTTCGCAGGCATAAAAAATAAGCCTACAAATAAACGCAGGCTTATGGTATAATTGACCTTGTTGAGGGACTACATAAACCAGCGTGTTTATGGGTTCACTAAAAGCCGTTCTATGCGCCAACATAGGGCGGCTTTATATTTTTAATTCTTTTTCAAACGTAAGGTTACTTCACAGCCGTAATTTTTGGTATTCATGTTTTCATCACGTCCGCCGCCGTATACTTCAATATTGGAAAAATCTAAGATACGACTATAGTTTTCTTCTATTATTGATACCATGTCTTTAGGAACGCTGCCGAGTTGTTGGCCATTTGCAAAAATGCCATAGGCGGGCTGGCCTTCATATTCGTATGGCTGTAATTCTAGTTCTACGCCGTCCGCAAATTCACCGTCACGAAATTTAATAGCCCGTAATATGGATTGTCTGGACTTCCTTCCGTTCTTGAATGTAACACCTGCTAACTTAAAACTGATAAAATCATATTGTGGGGCAACAGGTGCGGGAGAAATGGACGGCGCGGGAGAAGCAGAAGGAGAAACAGGAATATTAGAAGTTTCCGTTTTATCCGTTTGCTTCTTTTTGCTGGGAAGGGAGCGCCAGCCAAAGAAGAAAAATAATGCAGCAATAGCAAGGGCAATTAAAGCACCACTTAAACCGATACCGGAAAAAGCGGTAAAGAAGAAAAGTAAACCGAAGACAAATAATACTATTGTTTTTTTCATCAAAAACCACCTTTCTGTATCCTTGCCGATATGCCCGGAGAGAGGGGGACGGCATGGAAATATTTGTATGGCAGCAGCGCACAGAGAAGCATTTAACACTTGTACAGCTGGCCGATCTTACCGGAGTAAGTAAAAGCGAGATCAACGCCATAGAAAACGGGAAGGCAAGCCCGCGCCTGGATACATTGGAGCGAATAGCGGTAGGCCTGGGCGTCAATATCTGCGATCTGTATAAAAGCAGTATAACAAATTCCGGTAAATAGTCACTACCCTGGGAACCTGTTTCCTGTATATAGGAAATGGCGCCGGGAAGTATTGCAGCGCGGCAGCAGTATATTTATAATATGGGGTACCAGCTGGAAAAGGAAGGGGGTACACCATGCAGCAGCTACGCCGTAAAATCATAGAACTGATAAACAACATAGACGACCTGGGAAAACTGAAAATGATATATCAGTTTATACGGGGATTGTTAAGCAGCTGAAAGGCTGCTTTATTTTTTGCCCGCCAGGGCGTCTATAAATTTCTTTACCGCTTGCCAGTCTTCCGGCGTGAAGTCGTGGGACAGTTTTCCCAGGGCTATAAAGGTATCCTTTATAAAGTCCGGCGCCTGGGGCAAGGCCTGGCCTACTATGTACGCTACTTCTTCTTCTTGGGAAAGTTCGTTAAACATTTCCCCGGTACCTTCCCTTAACCATTCTTCCCGTACATTAAATTCCCGGCATAATGACAGTATCATAGCGGGGGTAAGGCTATTAGTGCCGTTTTCTATCCGGCTGATGGCGCCACGGGTGACACCGACACGGGCGCCTAGTGCTTCCTGGGATAAGTTAAGGCGTTCCCGTAGTTCTTTCATGCGTTCGCTCACGTTCTCACCTTCTTTCTATTGGTTGTATCCCTACAATAGCACAAAATGTATACGTAATCAACAAAAATCTAAAAAACCTGTTGACAACCGATACTTTGTATCGTATGATAGATACATAATCGACAAACGAGGAACTACATAAACCACCTGGGAAGGCGCCAAACTTCCCAGGACACCAACACAAAGGAGCGTATAAGAATGGGAAAATTAACAGTAGAAAGCATTATCAACATTTACGGAAGCGGAGTTAAGGAGATCAAAACTTACAACGAAGCGAAGCGCGCGAAAACAGAAGAATTTTTACAGGTTGAGCCTGTAGCATTCGGCTTAAGCGACGAACCGGACGTATTGAGAATTTACATTGATAAAGAATCTACAGAGGCTTCACTGGACGGAACTTTAGAAGAAAACATAGTAGAAAAAGAATATGTTTTTACGGAATTAGGTTTTTTCGGTGAAAGAGAGTGCGAAGCGATTAAAGAAGCAATGCAAGGAAAAACCTACATGAATTTTAATGTAAAGTGGTCTAACGTCGCAGGAAACTGTACATTGATTATCTGCACAGACTACGAGGACACGGAAAGCGAGATCAAAAACTTTTTCCTTCATTGTGCATTAGGACAGATTTTTGAAATTCAAAGAAACAGGTAAAAAGGCCAGGGCGGCAGCAGGCCGCCCGGTATCCAATAAATGCAAAGGAGCGTAAGAACATGAAGAAAGCGACATTTTCAGAGTATCAGGAAGCAAAAGCGGAAGTAATGAAAGGCGGGGAGTGTAGAGAGTACACCGACACCGACGAATACGGCAGAGTTCATAAAACAATCTGCTGCGAAGATGGTAACAACTTCTACGAATTGACCGCGAACGGCGTAACAGAATTTTGGAGTACCAAACATTCCGAAAGCCGGAAGTATGAGGAACCCCAGGAAGTAGCCCAGGCAGAGGCGGAAGACGGCTACATAGAGCGCCGGAAGCAGGTTATTAAGCGCCTGTATTCACTGGTTTATTGGTTCGCTGATGAAATGTTATCAGAAGAAGAGGCAGAGGCAAGGGAGCAGGCGGAGTTTGAGCGGGAGAAGGCAGAGAAGCCTGGAGAATTGATTATGAGGGTAAGCGCCCACGACAATAACGCCAGGGTAATGAAACACTGTATGAAGGCAGCCAGGGACGCAGCTAACTATCTGCGGAATAAGGAAAACGACGTAGAGAACTGGCAGATAGCAGGCATTAACGCCATGTTAGATCAGTGCGACAAGGAAGGCATAGTAGCCTATGATATGCCATACGCCATAAACGGCCTTCTGCTGCAATGGGATGAAGTAACGAAGAAATAAAGGCCAGGGCGGCAGCAGGCCGCCCGGTATCCGCAGAAAGGAAGTGTAGAAAATGCCATACGTAGAAAGGATTACGAAGGGCGGGAAGCCAACAGGGGAAAGGTATTTCACCCCGGAGAGCCAAAGGGAACGCCTGCAAAGGGAGAACACAGAAAAAGCAGCTGCCAGGCTGCGGCAGCTGCTACAAGAAGATTACGACGGAAGCGACATAAAAGTAGATATTGTCTACGAAAAGACAGGCCGTAGCTTATTGATGGAAAAGAAGTAAGGCCGGAGTTTTTCAACAGTGGACGGGTTGACGGTAATTTCACCGCGTAGGGCTTTATAGGCGCTATCTACAGCCAACGACACTATACCAGCTTCCCGGTTGTTTAATCGTTCATTCATAATAAGTTTTTGACCTGCGGAAGCGGAAAGCATAAAAGAGGCGTCGGCGGTATCGGGAGCAATAAAGCCGTAGTCCGGTAGAAGTTCTAAACAAAGAAGAACAGTTTTTACGTCACTTTCTGAAAGTGAAAAATGTGGATTGTTCATATTAAGCCACCTTCCTATAGAGTTTTCCAGGCCTGGCCGCCTGGTACTCAAATTATAGCATATCGGTGGCGCCTATATAAAGCAAAGGAGCGTAAAAGAATGGAAAAAATGAAAAGCTGCGGAAGGTGCGCGGCAGCCTGCGGGATAGAAGGCAAGAACGAAGTAGTAGGCTGCAAGGACGACGGGAAACTACACAACGCCCAGGAACAAAAAGCCTGTTTTCATGTGGAAGATTGCGACACTTGCGTACACAAATATATGTACATGGGAGATATAGAAGCCTGCTGCCGCAAGGAAGCCGGGTTAGATTGCGAGTACCAGGAACGGGAGTTACGGACGTGTCCGGTATGTGGTGAAGAGATATACCGGGATGAAATGTTATATACAAAGGATTGCCACGGTATCACGTTCCGCCTGGTGTGCTGGAATTGCTACAACAGGCTTATGGCAAAAGGATACGACGGGGAGTATTACGACGAAGCGGACGAACAGATAGAAGATGATTATTAAAGGGGGGTAGACCATGCTGGAAATAGATATTTACGGAGCCGGGTTATGCTTCCCGGAATTTGAAAAGCAGTTCGAGGCCATAGAAGCGGCTTTAGGGTTTAAGTTGTTTGCCTGGCAGAAGACCTATATAGTACATGGGCAGTTTAGGCGGTACGGAGCCACAACGGCGGAGATATTGCGGGAACTTATGCAGGTAGAGGCCTTCCCGCTGGACTACACGAAAAAACCGAAGACGCAGCGGGAAGCATGGTACCGGGGCTTCCTGCGGGAGATCAAGCAGCAGTTAGACGGCGCCGGGGTACCGACGCGGGAAGTATTCTTTAACCAGCAGCAGAAACGGGCATACATGGAGAACCCGGAGAACCAACGGAAGGAGCGGGAGCGGTACCAGGAAGCAAGGCGGGAAGGGACGCCAGCCCGTTTGTGGAGATAATACAGCAAGCCATAGAAAGGAAGTGGAGAGGATGGCAGGAAAGAAGCAGGATAAGCAGGAAGAAAGCCGCCAGGTATACGGCGGGAACGTGTCTACGTTTGCGGAACTTATGGAGCAGGTGGCGACGCTGCCGACGGAGCAGCAGGAAAAGTTATCTTTCTTCATACAGGGATACGTAGCCAGCAGCCAGGCCGGGAGATCACGCCGGGCGGAAGTAGCAGTATAACCGGGAAAGGCGGCCATAGCGCCGCCGCCCAGGGTAAGCGCCTTTAATTCAGTGGGAGAATACCGCAGCCGGGCATATAGCGGGGGCGTCGGTTCGATTCCGGCAGGGCGTATTAGGTGTAGGGTGGCACCCTATAGCGCGCCTGGCAGCAGGCAAACAGCTGGCAGGTGGATACCGTGAAAAAATAGCAGCGGGCGCGCCTGCTAGAAAGCGCGTGGATGGTCAACAAGTTTTTCCCTGTTTTTTAATGCGAAAAATAGGAACGCGGTATACGTAAGCCAGGGACAGAGGGCGAAGCCATGAGAAAACAGAGGCCGCCGCCGGAACAAAAGAAGGTTTACAGGTTTTTGGCGAAGCAAGGAAAGATATGTCACGGGGCGGCAGCAGTACGGAAAGCTGCCGCCAAAAGAGGCAGGAAGCGGGGCAGGATATGACGGCAGACGAACGGAGAAGTAAGGCTATAAGGGACTTTTACCGGGTGTACAAGGAATACGGCCAGCTGGATAATGTGCGGTACCATATGCGCGTTGAAATGTCCGGGGACGCCTTAATAGAAATACACAGGTATTACGGTGAACGGAAGGGCGAACGTATTTTACGGGTTACACATGAAGAGGTAGAAGGGGCGGAAATGTCCGCAGAAGTGGCAGCGTATGAGCAGGCCACCGACCAGCTTTTAAGCATGATAAAGACCAGGCGCGAAAGCCTGGAAGAAAACGAGCGCCGCCGCCAGGAAGCAAGGCGCTGGGCGTAAGAGCCGGAAGGGGTGGAAGTATGCTTTATGCGGTAAAGAACCGGAACACCGGAAAATATGTTACGGGTACCGACTTTAGAAGCGGGAAGCCCCGGCAGATCATGGACGCGAACAGGGCGCCGCTTCTTTTGGATGATTACGGCGGCACGCTGCCGGAAGGTGCAACACTGGAAATGAAGCGACGGGGGATTAACCTCAGGCGCTATAAAGTGGTTCCCGTGGAAGTCCAGGAGATAGAGAAGCGGCGGCAGCAGACGGAACCGGAAAGAAAGCCGCTGCCCGCTGGATATTATAACCTGGATTGCATGGCAGCGCTGCCACTATTCCCGGATAAGTTTTTCGACATTGCGGTAATAGACGCGCCCTACGGAATAGGCGCCGACAATATGGCAATGGGAACGAATAAGGCCAGGAAAAAGAACGGGTACCCGGCAGAGAGTACGGCGGAGCGGGTAAAGCGCGGCAGGAAGGAAAGCGGCGCCGGAAAGTGGGATAACCAGGTACCGCCGCCGGAATACTTTACAGAACTTTTCCGGGTATCAAAGCATTGCATTATATGGGGCGGGAATTATTTTGATCTGCCGCCCACGCGGGGCGTTATTGTGTGGGATAAGCTGCAACCCTGGGAAGTGTTTAGCCAGGTAGAAATAGCCTGGACGGATTACGACCGGGCGGCGGCCATTGTGAGGCTATCAAACACAGGGGGAGCCAACACAGAAAGGAAGATACACCCAACACAGAAGCCGCCGGAGTTATACGGCTGGCTTTTTGGCCATTACCTGCAGCTTAAGCGCGGCGCCAGGTTCCTGGATACGCATGTAGGCAGTGCCAGCAGCTTAATGGCAGCGCATGACGCCGGGTTAGAAGCCTGGGGGTTTGAGAAGGACGCATATTATTACGGCCTATCTGCGGATAGGCTGGAAAGATACAAAGCACAGTACAATATTTTTCAGGTTGCGGAGCAGATGGAAATAGAGTTATAGGAAGGCGGGAGCATGAAGGCGGATAGGATATTACCTGCAGAGGCAGCGGCCATTATGGGGGCGTCCCCGCAGTTTGTCCGGGTGGGATTGCAGACCGGGCAACTGGATATAGGAAGCGCCGTTAAAATGTCTTCTGTATGGACCTACAATATACAGCGCGATAGGCTGGCGGCGCACGTAGGCCGGAATATTGACAGGGAATTAGAGGCGCTGCGGGAAGGGAAGGGCTGATATGTTGACATTACCAATAAAAAAGGGCTGGTATGATCTCATAGCGGGCGGAGTGAAAAAGGAAGAGTACAGGGAGATCAAGCCGTACTATGATACCCGGTTTATGAACCTATTCGGGGCTATATGGGTGGATGGTGAATTACTGCAAGGGCAGCAGGTACCGGAAGAAATAAGAAGGGAGCCAGTGCAGCGCGTTATATTCCGCAACGGTTATTCTGCGGACGCGCCGCAGCTTATGGCATTATGCAGCCTGCGGGTGGGAGAAGGCCGGGAAGAGTGGGGCGCCGTTCCTGGGAAGCAGTATTACATACTGGATATTAAGGAGATTTTGGCGGATGTATGAGGAATTGCAAAGGAAGACCAGGCCGAAGGCGCCGCGCTGCATACTGGCGGGCGGTATAAAAGGCCTTTTCGGAATTGTAAGCCCGTCGAAGCTGCTATACGAGCAATGCCGGATAGATGGAAACGAAGAGGTAGGCAGGTACCTGGAAGAGAATAGAAAGTATCTGCTATACAAAAGGCGGCTTAATAGGCAGCAATGGGAAGAGGTTTACAGGAGATACAGAAGGGAGCAGCACCCGGAGAAGGCGGAAGCCTGGGAAAAGAAATGCCAGGAAGCAGCGGCGGAAGCGCTGCGGTGTGTTCGTCTTCTGATAGAGGGAACAGAAGCGGCGAAGGGGTGAAAAAGTGCGTACAGCGGATATACGGCATAATAGAAGCGGTTATTATGATGAAACGGCATACAAGGCCATTATAAGCGCAGATAGAGGCAGCCGGAAGACAGAGGCAGGAAAGGAAAGAGGGAAAGATGGAAAACAAAAAGAATGTGGTAGGCCTGGCCGGAAGAATAGCCGGAGAGGTTGAGAAGCAGCCGGACATTTACGGCGCCAGCAACTTAAGCAGGCTTTACCTGGAGATAGAGCGCAAAAGCGGCAGCAGGCAGGACAGCGACCGCGTGATAGTGATTTACGGCCAGGAAGCAGAGGCGACGCCGGGGCAGCTGGTAGACGGCGCCTGCGTTATGGTTATGGGAGAAATGCAGACATATAAAGAGGTTCCCGGCGGGCGTATCGTGGTTTTTGTCCTGGCGGAATATGTGGGGGTTGTTTCGGAGCAGGTGGAGCAGCAGAACGGCGTATACCTGGAAGGAATTGTAGCCAGGAAACCGATACATAGAACCACGCCGAAGGGGCGGAAGATTACGGAAGTATCGGTAAAGGTTCCTTCTGCTTTTACGGAAGGGTACTTTAGCTTTATCCCTACGATATGCTGGGGAAGCGACGCAGAGGCGGCAGCAGAGTACCAGGAAGGCACCGGGATAGCCCTGGAAGGGCGTTTACAGAGCCGGGAATACACAAAGCGCCTGGATGGCGCGGAAGTCGCTTTTACGGCCTATGAGGTAAGCGCACAGCACATTGAAAAGAGAATATGAGAACAGGAAGAAAAAAGCCCCAGCGGTTCGGGAAAACCGCCGGGGCTACGCCATAGGTGAATATCTGCTACAAAATATTATATTTCACGTATGGCGGGAAGTCAAGGAAAACGCGGGCGGGAACCCGCTTTTAACACTTGATAAAAGTATTAAGTATCCGACTATATAGGCCTATAAAGGGGGTGCCTGAATGTGCCATACGTGGAGAGGATTACAAGGGCAGGTAAGACCATAGAGGTAGACCGGTATTTTACCAGCCAATATAAAAAGAAGGGGATTAAGAAGGGGGATAGGGTAAAGCCCACCAAAGAGGAACAGAAAAAAATAAACAGTAAGAACGCAGAAAGAAAATTACGCCTGCTGCTGAATGAGAATTTCCAGGATGGCGATTTACATATAGATTTTGGTTATGTCCGTAAAAAGGGTTTGGAGTACAGGACGCGGGAAGAAATGAGGAAGGACGCGGATGTATTCTTGCGGGAGTTAAGAAAGGCATATAAAGGCGCTGGGTATGTGCTTAAGTATATTCATGTAATGGAGATAGGGGAGAAGGGAGCCAGGCACCACCATTTAGTTATAAACCAGCCAGGCATAGACACAAGGAAGATACAGGCTTGCTGGAAGAAGGCGTATGAAGGAAACAGTAAGATACACTTTAGCCCCCTGGATACGGAAGGGGACTACAGCAAGCTGGCGGCATATCTCATAAAATACACGGACAGGACAATAGGGACGGAAGAGGCTTTACAGGGGAAGCGGTGGAACAGAAGCAAAAACCTGGTAATGCCGGAACCGGAATACAGGATAGTGAGAAATAGAAACACTTATTACAATGAGCCGAAGCCGTACAAGGGCTATTACATAGTCAAGGACAGCATAGAGGTGGGGACGCATAGCCCGGAGTTTTACGGGTATGGGTATCTGCATTACAGAATGGTGAGGCTGGATTGAGAGAAAGGAGCATAGGAGCATGGAAAGAGTGATAGCGGTAGCGGCAGCAGTTGTCTTCCTTCTTGTGGCAGGTATCGCGGCCATGGCGGGCGTGGGTATCGTGGCGGAAGGACTGAACGAATTACACCGCTGGGAAGAATGGGGCGGCCAGGATGATAGAAAGGGGGTGGGAGTGTGAGGAACTTTAGATTAAGCGACGAAAGCGGACACCAGGAAGCAATAATAGAGTGGTGCGCCTGGAATATGCAGCAGTACCCGGAATTGGAATTACTGTACCATGTTCCGAATGGCGGGAAGCGGGATAAGGCGACGGCTGCGGTATTAAAGCGCCAGGGCGTGAAAGCTGGGGTACCGGATTTAGTTTTACCAGTAGCCCGCTGCGGGTACCATGGTTTATATATCGAGTTGAAGGCGCCGGGCGGTTCCGTCCAAAAGTCACAGAAGGAATACATAAAGCGCCTGGGAAAACAGGGGTATTTAGCTGTTATCTGCTACGGATGGCAAGAAACCGTAGAACTGTTAAGGAACTACCTGGAAGGAGCCTTAAGCCAGGACGCGGCAGCAGGCGCCGGAAAAGAAGCAGGCCAGGAAGCGGCCAGCCTATTGCTTCCGCTGGCATAAGGAAGGGGGCGAAAGGATGGCAAACAAGACTATTTACAGTTGTGACCGCTGCGGGAAGGAATGGGAATACAAAATAGAAAATGGATTCGGGAATTATCCAAGACATTTAGAGTATGAGGCATTACGGCGGGTAGATTTATGCCCGGAATGTGAAGAAGAGTTCTACGAAGCAGTAAGGAAATACCGCGAAGGCGGAAAAAATAAAATCTAAAAAAGTTCGCTAGGTTCAACGGAGCGAAAGAAAGGCGGAGAGCATGACAAGAGTAATAAGCATTATTAACCTTAAAGGGGGAGTAGGTAAAACCTTTACGGCTGCCAATATGGCGCACATTCTGAACGGACACGGGAAAAGCGTGTTGATGGTAGACAATGACAAACAGGGGAATTTATCAAAGCTATTCAGCGCTTACCAGGATGAAACGGAGAGCGGGGCGGCCAAACTGCTGCGGGGATGGTACCAGGATGTAAACAGCTTACGGGTTACGCTTCCGGGATACCCCTGTATGGATATTATACCCGCTAATATGTCTTTATTGCAGGCTACGAACGATTTAACCAGGGAAGAGAGCGAAGACCAGATAGAACGCTTTAGGGCGCTGGCAGAGGCTTACCCGCTCGAAGAGGGAAAGCCCTATGATTTTATCATCATAGACAACCCGCCGGACTTAGGCTTAAACGTCATTAACGCCCTGGCAGTAAGTGACGACGTGATAGTACCCACAAAAGTAGACGCCTGGGCGCTGGCAGGCCTGGACGTGATTATAGAGCAGGTGGAGCAAATGAAGCAGCTAAACAGCCGCTTACAATTCCGGGGAGTGCTGCCGACCATGTGGCAAAATACGGACGCCAATATATCCGGCATGGAATGGCTGCAAGAAAAGGGCTATAAAGTGTTTGAAAGCAAGATATGGTATAGTGCGAAGGCGCCGGAAAGTACGTTTTTCTGCAAGCCTATTGTAGAATATGCGCCGCGTAGCTGGACGGCATTAAAGTACCGCAAATTTGTGGCGGAATACCTGGGAGAGATTGAAGCGGAGCAGGTAGCAGACCTGCAGGAAGGGAAGGGGGTACAGTGATGGCAGCGTTTAGCGTATTGGATATGATGAACCCGAAAGCGCGGCAGCAGGTGGCTACCGCGAAGGACTACCAGGAAATATATTTAAACCCGAAAGAGGTAAAAGAGGCGCCGGAGAATACCCGGAAGACTTACGAGGGCATAGAAGCCCTGGCAGATAGCTTCCTGCTGGTAGGGCAGGAACAGCCTACCGTACTGGCAAGGGTAAACGGGGAATTTTTGATAGTGGACGGCCACAGACGGAACCGGGCGAACCTGTTAAACCTGGAACGCGGCTATACGAAGTTTGAAAAGGTGCGGTATTTCTTCCGGGATATGTCGGAAACCATGTACGAACTGGCGTTACTGTCCGGGAATGGATACACCCAGGGGCTTACGGATTACGAAAAGACGGAACTTGCCGCCAGGCTTAAGAAGGTATTAGAGAAAATGCGGGAAAACGGGGAAATATCCCAGGAAGGCCGTATACGCGATATAGTAGGCAATATCCTGGGGGAGAAGCCCACCAACATGGCACGCATTGAGAAGATCAACAACAGCGCCACGCCGGAGATCAAAGAACAGTTTAAGGAAGGCAATATAGGCATATCGAAAGCCTACGAAGCTGCCAGGCTGCCGGAAGAGGAACAGAAGGCCATAGCTGCCAGGGCGGCAGCAGGCGAGGACGTGAAAACGAAGGAAATAGCGCAGAAGGTGGCGGAGAAGGTAGCAGCAAAAGCCCAGGAGAAGGCCGAAAAGGCAGCAGAGGACGCGGAGAAGGCCAACATAGAGGCAGAACAGGCCATAGCGGACGCCATAGAGAAACAGGAAAAGGCAGAGGAAGAGGCGCAGAACGCCAGGGAGTTAAAGCGCTATGTAGACGCCAGCACGTCCCTGGGCGAAGTGTCCGAAAAGGACACCGAAGCACTGATAAATAAGGGGCTGCCTGGCGACCGCTCCACCTGGAATACGCGGCAATGGGCTATATACACGCTGCGCCGGATGATGTACGTAGTAGACGCCTTAAGCTATGATGATGTACAGACCATGCAAGAAATATTGATAAGGGCAGAGAACCCGGAGAAGAGCCAGGGAGAAGGCCAGGACGCGGCAGCAGGCCAGGAAGGCGGGGAAAATGAAGACAAAAGAAGTTAAAAGTTTTTCAGAGGTAGACACAAGCGGATTAAAGCAGCCCATTATATGCGTTTACAATCACCCGGCAGACTACCCGGACAAATGCGTAGCCCGGATATTTGACGGGGTGACGCCGACCGACACAGTAATAACCAGGGATACCGTGGAAGAATTGCGGGAAGACATTTTTAAACGGTTCCCGGATAAACTACCCTTTGCAGCAGGCCGGGAAGACTACAAAAGCGTAGTGGAAAGCTGGATATAGGGAAGGGGTGAAGGAGTGGGGAAGCAGGTGAAGGAACTTATAGCGGAAATTATGAAACGGTACGCGGATGCCGTAGAAAGCTGGATTGCAGCAGTAGGGGAGTGCGCGGAAATGGTAGCACAGGGAATATTATATTACGGCAGTTATTTACTGGCCGGGCTGGCGGTTGCACTGGCCTGGCTGCTGCTGGCGGTGACTATGCCCGCCTGGTATCTGCCGTATAAGTATTTCACCAGGAAAGGAGCAAAGAGGAAATGCCGACAAGGGAACAAAAGGCGATACAGGAAGTAATAAAAATATGTCTGCCGGAAGTAGATAGCAACGCCGTGATAGAAGCGGTTGCAAAGGTGACGAAAGCAGTAGTAGAAGCTATTCCGGTAATGATAAAAACCGTTAATAACACATGGGAACGGGTAAAGGAACAAATACAGATCATGCCGGAAGATCAATACAAAGAGTTTTTAGCGGAACTTACACCGGAAGCAAGGGGCTGGGCGGCAGCCATAAGAATGGCAGCGAAGAAAGACCAGGCAGCGGAAGCAGGCCAGGAAAAGGAAGGGGGAGTATAAGCGGATGGAAGAGAGCGTAAAAGCTGCGGAAGTGGCAGCAGGCACAGACCTGGGAGAACCGGGCGGAGAACAGACCGCCGCTTACATAATGCTTACCGAAGAGGACTTAAAGACAATGCTACAGGAAGCGGCAAAGGCGGCCATTAAGGAACTGAAACGGGAAGAAAGCAAAGAACGGAAGCGGAATAAATACCATGATACTTTTTCACTGATGAAGTGTTACCGGGACGCGGTTTTCCATATTGAAAACGCAGTAAGCGAAGGCACACAGCTGGAAATACAGGATATGACGGAAGAGCAGCAGGAAACCTATTTACGCAGCGTAAGGCGTACACGGTTTAGGACTATGCTAATAACTGCGAATGTAGACAAGGTAATAGACGAAATGGAGAAGCGCAGGACGGCAGCAGGCCGGGAAATGGAATACAAAATATTTGATATGTATTTCATGCAAGGCATGACCTACGAACAGATCATAGAGCAGGTGGAAAAGGATACCGGGGAACGCCTGGGGAAGAATACGCCGCGCCGCTGGGTTACTGGAATAATCAATGAAATGTCAATACTGTTATGGGGCATTGATGAAGAAAGGATGAAGTAATGGAGATTCAGAAGGGACAGAAAGTAAAAGTTATTTGCAGCGCCGAACAGCTTAAAGGAATAGGGATTAAACAGAAACATATAAAGCATATCGTAGGGCAGATAGGAACCGTAAAAGAAATAAAGCAGCTGCCGAACGCGGAAGACCTGGCGTACTTCATTCACTTTAAGCACGTAAATCTTAAGCCAGCACCGGGGAACCGGAAGCCGTACTATACGCTGCTGCTGGATATGATAGAGCCGATAGGGGCGGAAGGTGTGGGGGAATGATGGTAAAAAGCTGGGGTTTTCGTGGGGAAACAAAAGCGGTAAAATGGTAACATGAAAATAGTAGCAGGCGCCGGGCGGCAGCAGGCTACTATTTTTCTTTTCAGAAAGAAGGTGCGAGGTTATGAAGCAATGGGCGCAAAAGTTCTACTTGTCACAGAACTGGAAGGACACAAGCGCGGCGTACTTAGCTTCACAGAATAATATATGTGAACGCTGCGGGGAGCCTGCAAAGATTTGTCACCATAAGACATACTTAACGAGGGAGAACATAAACGACCAGGCGATAGCATTAAGCTGGGATAACCTGGAAGCATTATGCCAGGATTGCCACAATAAAGAACACCACCGCACAGAGAGGAACAGGCGTTACAAGTTCGACGCGGAAGGAAATATAATTTACCTGTAGTCCCCCCATTCCCCCGGAAAATTAAGGGGGTAAAATACCGAGGGGGGAACTGCAAAAAAACCCTACGGGTGCGCGCGTGCGTGGTGTAGGGGGTGTGGGGGTGGTAGGAAAGGTAAGGGGGTGTACTCTATGGCAAGACCAAAAAAAGAGAAGACCAAAGAACAGAGGATTAAGGCAGAGATAAGCAAACTTAACAAGGTTTTCAAAGAACTTGATGAGAACAAAAAGAAGATCGTAACGCCGCTGATAGAAAAGGCTGCTTTTATGCACGTCGAGTTAGAGGAACTACAGAAAATCATAGAGGTAGAAGGCTGCGTAGACAAGTACCAAAACGGCGCGAACCAATGGGGAAAAAAGAAGTCTGCGGAAGCGGACGTATATAACACTATGATTAAGAATTATACGGCAATTATCAAAACTCTAACCGATATGGCGCCGCCCGCGCCGAAGAAAAAAAGCAAGCTGGACGAACTGCGGGAAGAATAGCCGGAAATGGCAGCGGCGAGGGTATATAGGAACTATATCTATGAATACTACGCGAAGATTAACAGCGGCGAAGTCGTAGTAGGAGAATGGATAAAAAAAGTATATGAAATAGTTGTCAATGAACTGGAAAAAGGCAGCTATTTTTTTAATGCAAAAAAGGCCAATAAGGCCATAAAGTTTATAGAAAATTTCTGCCACCATTCCCAGGGAAGGAACGATTATTTAACCCTGGAACTATGGCAAAAGGCGTTAATTTCTTGCATTTTCGGAATAGTTGACGACCAAAATATACGCTTTTTCCGTGAAATTTTTATAGTTGTAGGCCGTAAAAATGGCAAGTCGCTTTTCGCGTCTGCCATTATCGCATATATGGCGTTCCTGGAACCGGAATACGGCCAGGAAATATACTGCCTGGCGCCGAAACTGGAACAGGCGGCAAAGGTTTACGACGCTTTTCTACAGATGGTAGACAAAGAGCCGGAACTAAAAGCAGAGGCCAGGAAGAGGCGCAGCGACCTTTACATAGACGCTACAAACTCTTTTGTAAAGCCTATTGCCTTTAATGCTAAAAAATCGGATGGTTTTAACCCGCAGTTAGTTGTATGTGATGAAATAGCAGCATGGAGCGGGGACGGCGGCTTAAAACAATATGAGGTTATGAAGTCCGCGTTAGGCGCCCGGCGTCAACCTATGATTTTATCCATATCGACCGCCGGGTACATCAATGACAGCATATACGACGAACTGTACAAGCGTTCCACGTCCGTACTGAAAGGGAACAGCAAAGAAAGAAGGTTGCTGCCGTTCCTGTACATGATAGACGACGTAGACAAGTGGAACGACCTGGAAGAGTTGAAGAAAGCCAACCCGAACATGGGCGTATCTGTAACGGCAGAGTTTTTCCAGGAAGAAATAGCAGTAGCAGAAGGCAGCTTAAGCAAAAAAGCAGAGTTTTTGTGTAAGTATTGCAACATAAAGCAGAACAGCGCAACGGCATGGCTGGAAAGCCTGGTAGTGGAGAAGGCGACGGCAGTAAAGACCATAGACGGAAAGGAAACGCCGTACACCCTGGAAGACTTCCGGGAGTGCTACGCAGTAGGCGGCGTGGACTTGTCACAAACGACCGATTTAACGGCGGCTTGTGTGGTGATAGAGCGGGAAGGGATACTATATACCTTCTGTCAATTCTTTATGCCTGCGGGGCGCATAGAAGCGCTTACGGCCATAGACGGGATAGCCTACGACATATTCGTAAAGAAAGGCGTTTTGACGCTATCCGGCGAAAATTACGTAGACTACCACGACGTTTATAACTGGTATGTCATGTTGATGGAAAAATACGGCATACGTACACTGAAAATAGGGTACGACCGATATAGCGCCCAGTACCTTATATCTGAATTATCCGGCTACGGGTTCCATGTAGACGACGTTTTCCAGGGAGAGAACTTAACCCCTGTTATCCGGGAATTTGAAGGTATCATAAAAGACGGTAATTTCAAGATATGCAGTAACAACCTGCTTAAAGGCCACTTCCTTAACGTGGCGCTTAAGCAGAATATGGAAACAAGAAAATTTAGGCCTGTAAAGATTGAGCGCCGCGCACATATAGACGGTTTTGTAGCAGTAATAGACGCTATGACCGTCCGGCAAAAATACTATGAAGAGGTGGGCGAACTGCTTAAGAACGCAGCATAGAAGGGAGTGAGTACAACGAGCCTAAAAGATTATATTTTCAAAAATAAAAAGCAGGTAGCCATAGACACCTATTTCAAAATGTTGAACGGATACAGCCCGGTATTTACGACCTATGAAGGCGGCCTATATGAAATGGACTTAACCAGGGCAGCAGTACAGCGTTTTGCTTCCTTTTGCAGCAAATTAAAACCGGAGATCAGCGGGACGGCAAAAAAGTACCTGGAGAAAACGCTGCAATTCCGGCCTAACTATTTTATGGATACCACCAAGTTCCTGGCGCGCCTGGCTACTATCCTGGAAGTGGATAATACGGCGTTCATTATTCCGGTAGAAGATGGATACGGGCGCCTGGTAGGGCTTTACCCATTGTTACCAATGCGCTGCGAGATTGTAGAGGCAGCAGGAACCGTATACCTGCGCTACAGTTTTGAGAATGGAGAGCGCGCGGCAATAGAATTTGACCGGGTGGGGATTATGACACAGTACCAGTACAGTAACGACCTTTTCGGTGATGATAACAAGCCGCTACGGCCTACCATGCAGCTGCTACATACGCAAAACGAAGGTATCATAAACGCCGTGAAAAATTCCGCTAATATCCGGTTCCTGGCAAAAGTGGCAAATATGCTAAAACCGGAAGACATAAAGAAGGAGCGCGAACGGTTCACGGAAGACAACTTAAGCGCTGATAACAAAAGCGGGATGATTATTTATGATAACAAGTTTACAGAGGTAAAGCAGGTAGAAAGCAAGCCGTACACCGTGAACGCGCTGCAAATGCAGCAGATCAACGAAAATGTATTTATTCATTTCGGCACGAACATGGACATTTTAACGAATAAATACGACGAAAACACGTTTAACGCCTACTACGAAGGGAAAATAGAGCCGTTCGCGGTACAGCTATCTTTAGTAACGTCCAATATGCTTTTTTCGCAGCGGGAACAGGCAGTAGGAAATATGCTTACCTGGACGGCCAACCGTCTGCAATATGCCAGCAATACCACAAAGCTGCAAGTTTCTACCCAGCTTTTTGACCGTGGCTTATTGAACCGTAACGGGGTAATGGATATATGGAACATGGCACACGTAGAAGACGGCGAAAAATACTATATCCGAAAGGAATATACAGAGGTTAGCCAGCTGGATAAGGACAGGAAGGAGCCGCCAGCAACCGGGCAGCCGCCAGCGGAAGCAGGAACACCCGCCCAGGAAGGCCAGGAAGGCGCCGGAAACGGTGAAGGCGGGGAAATGGACGGCAAAGGGGAAAACGGGGCTAAAAACGGCAAATAAGGACAGAAAGAAGGTGTATAAATTGCCTATTGTGAAGGAAAGAGAATACAGGACGCTGGCGGCGCCGTTATCGGCAGCGGACGCAGCAAAGCGAATAAATACGGACTACTACGTAGAGGGTTACGCTACTACGTTCGGTAGTCCGTATTTACTTTTTGAGTTTGAAGACGGCTGGAAGTATTACGAAGTGATAGAAGCCCACGCCGTAGATGGCGCCGACTTATCGGACGTTATCTTTCAATACAACCATTCCGGGCGGGTATATGCCCGTCAATCAAATAAAAGCCTTATTGTGCAGCCCGATAACAACGGGCTTTTTATGTGCGCTGATTTAGGCCGCACAGACGGGGCAAAGCAGCTATACCAGGATATAGCGGCGGGGATGGTTACTAAAATGTCCTGGGCGTTCACGGTAAAGCGTGACAGCATTTCAGAAGACAGGGAAAAACGCATTATTACCAGGAACATACAGGAGATCAAGAAAGTTTTCGACGTATCCGCAGTAGACAGGCCAGCTAATGAGGATACAGAGATAAACGCGCGCAATTTTGCTACGCGGAGTTACGAGCAAATACAGGCGGAGCGCCTGCAGCGCCGGACACAGTTATTAAAAATCAAAACTATGCTTTAGAGGCAGAAAGAAGAGGTAAAAAAGAATGACATTACAGGAAATCGAAGCAAGATTAGCGCAGATCAGAAACGAGATCAACACCAGGGGCGCAAGCATGACCGCCGAAGAACTGGCAGCCCTGGAAAGCGAGGTTACGCAGCTGGTAGAAGAGCGTAGCAAGCTGATGGAAGCAGCGGACACCCAGGAACAGCGTAGCCGCATTTTGGCAGCAGTAGCAGCCGGAACGGCCATACCAAGCGCGGAAGGGACGCCTGCAGCAGCACCCACCGTCCTGCGCAGCTTCCCGGCAGCAGGTGGAACCGAAGCGGAAGCAGAAGACAGGTACGGGACGGTAAAGTACCGTAAGGCGTTCATGGACTACGTGGTACGCGGTACACAGATTCCGGCAGAGTACCGGGCGGACGCAGTAAGCAAGACCACGGACGTAGGCGCCGTTATCCCGACGACGGTATTAAACCAGATTGTACAGAAGTTGGAAAGTACGGGCATGATTTTGGCGAAGGTGACGCGGACGGCATACAAGGGCGGCGTAGCTATCCCGGTATCCACCGTTAAGCCCGTGGCGACGTGGGTAAGTGAAGGAGCAGGCAGCGACAAGCAGAAGCATGGTATTACAAAAGATGGCATGATTACTTTTGCATATCATAAATTACGCTGCGCCGTGGCCGTTTCCCTGGAAGTGGATACTATGGCTATGTCCGCTTTTGAAAGCCTGCTTATTAACAATATCGTAGAAGCCATGACTAAAGCGCTGGAACAGTCCATTATATCCGGTTCCGGTTCCGGCCAGCCTTCCGGCATTATCAAAGAAACCCCGGCAGAAGGCCAGGCGATCACTACAAAGTCAGATGCAGCGCTGTCCTATGCCGACCTTGTAGCAGTAGAAGCGGCGTTACCTATGGCGTATGAGAACGGCGCCGAGTGGTGCATGAGCAAAGCCACATTTATGGGCTTTATTGGAATGACAGACGACAACGGCCAGCCGATTGCGCGGGTAAATTACGGTATCGCTGGAAAGCCGGAACGCACATTACTGGGGCGCCCGGTGGAGTGCTGCGACTATATCGGCAGTTTTGCAGCAGCGGCAGCGGATGACGTAATAGCGTTCGTCTTCCGGTTCAAAGATTACGTATTGAACACCAATTACGCTATGGGCGTGAAGAAATACGAAGACAACGACACCGACGACCAGGTAACAAAGGGTATCATGCTGGCGGACGGTAAGGTAGTGGATAAAAACAGCCTGGTAACGCTGAAAAAGAAAGCCAAAGCGGTATAAAAATGCGGCGGCTGGCGCAGCAGTACGCTGGCCGCTAGAAATGAGGTGTAAAGCAATGACGGACGCGGAAAAACTTAAAGGCATGAAGCGCGAAGAGGTGCAGGCGCTGGCGAAAAAGTTGGGCGTAAATGCTGGCGGGAAAACGGAAGAAATTATAGCAAGAATACAGGAAGCAGAGGCCGCCCAGGACGCCCAGGAAGGCCAGGAAGCGGCAGCAGGCCAGGAA
>ERZ779627.24-NODE-24-length-90355-cov-23.455559_pt1 | contig 90355 bp, 100 predicted proteins | sample MGYA00514191_ERZ779627 | MGnify/ENA primary metagenome ERZ779627 (study PRJEB29562, sample SAMEA4376705) | mouse gut metagenome | isolation source: Cecum | study: EMG produced TPA metagenomics assembly of the A DSS colitis mouse model was used to assess the... | reverse complement strand
ACCCAAATGCCTACGGAGCGCAGAACCCTTATGGGAACCCAAATGCCTACGGAGCACAGAATCCCTATGGGAACCAGAATGCTTACGGTGGGCAGAACCCATACGGGAACCAGAATGCTTACGGCGGGCAGAACCCATACGGGAACCCAAATGCCTACGGAGCGCAGAGTCCCTATGGGAATCAAAATGCCTACGGAGCGCAGAGTCCTTATGGGAATCAGAATGCCTATGGAACACAGAACCCATACGAGAATCAGAATGCTTATGGTGGTCAGGCGGATGGAAACAGCGCTCAGACAGGCAGCACCGATGCATTGTCGCCCTATGGCGAGCAGAATCCTTACGGCAGTCAGGAAAATGCTTACGGAGCACAGAATCCTTATGGTGGTCAGGCCGGCGGCGGGTTTGGCGGGCAGCCTCCTTTCGGCGGGCAGTCGCCTTATGACGACCCCTACAATCCGTACAGCCCCTATGCAAGACCGCAGAAAAAGCAGCACACAGGGCTGATCGTTGGCATTGTGGTGACCATTGTCATTTTATTTATCGTTGCGGTGATTGCCTTGGCGAGCAGGGCGGCAAACCTCCTTTCCGAGAAGGAACAGGATAAGATCAAACGTGATGTCTACGATATGGATGACTACGATTATGACGATAATAACGATCGTCACGACTACTATCATCATGAGTATGATTACGACTATGATTATGATTACCCGTCTGTTGATGACTATTATTATGATTATGACTATGATTATGGCGATGATTATGATTCTTTCTTTGGCGATGGGGAAGATTTTTACGATTACGACAATGAACAGTATTATACGCTGCATGACGACTTGCGGGAGGATTTGTCTTATTCGGTAGATTTTTCGGTATACGAGTATGAGACGGACTATGAGAATGTTTATATTGCAGCCAATCTTCCAACGATTTCAGGAGATGACGTACCGAATCTGAAGACACTCAACGAGAGCATTCAGAAGGACGTGGAAGCGATGACGTCGCTTTTTGAGAAGGACTATGAGTCTCGCGTCAAAGAGGACAGCGAGAACAACTATTTTCAGGCGGCATTGAGCTGTTATGTGACCTATATGGATGAGGAAAAGCTGAGTCTTGTCTATGATGAGAGGATATACTGTATCGTGGATGAAAATATCGACCAGAGCGTCCGTCTGATTTGCCATAACATAGATATGAAAAGCGGCGTTGTTTTGGACAATAAGGAGATGCTGGTAACGGATGATGATTTCTCCGTGGAATTTCGCAATAAAAGCGATGCGCAGAATGGCGAGATCGAATATCTTACCGCTAAGACGGATCAGCAGATCACGGATTATTTTAAGTCCGATAACATCATTGTCTTCTATACGCCAAAGGGTATGGAGATCGGTTTTAATTATGAAGAAGGATGGGTCACGGTGACCTTCGAGGAGTATGAAAAATATTTGAAAGTATTTTAAGTAGGGCAGGATGGTGCATTTAAGAACAGGGCGCGGACGTCGAATGATGTCTGCGCTGTTTTTTATGCACAGCCTCATGTAGAGAAATGATGCCGCAGTTGGCAGCACATGGAAAGGGCTTTCCTGTCCGATTCAAAATGGAAATGGCACTTTAGGTTTACATAAGTCTGTTTTTAAGAATGGGTCAAATTAAGCCTTGAGAAGATAGAGAATTTTTGTTAAAATAATGATGTCTGGGAATATGGAATCTGTTATGCGCACGCATATCCGGCATTTCGCCACAAATTCCATCGATTTTTATAAAAATGAGAGGAAGGAGGGTAGAGTGTCATTTATGGGACATCATAAGTGCTAAGATACAAAAAACAAAAAAAGAATTGACAAAATCGAACATTTGTTTTATTCTGTAACAAGAACGGATGTTCTATCAAAAAGGAGAACAGAACATGGAAAGAGATGAAAAATTAAAAGCATTGGATGCTGCCTTAGGGCAGATAGAGAGACAGTTTGGCAAGGGCGCCGTTATGAAACTGGGCGATCCTTCCGTACAGATGAATGTGGAGACCATTCCTACGGGCTCCTTAAGTTTGGATATCGCGCTGGGGCTGGGCGGCATTCCTAAGGGCAGAGTGATCGAGATCTACGGGCCTGAGTCCAGCGGTAAGACCACCGTTACCTTACATATGATCGCGGAAGTGCAAAAGCGCGGCGGTATCGCCGGCTTTATTGATGCGGAGCACGCGCTGGATCCTGTTTATGCGAAAAACATTGGCGTAGACATTGATAATCTTTACATTTCTCAGCCTGACTGTGGAGAGCAGGCACTGGAGATCACGGAGACCATGGTGCGCTCGGGCGCGGTGGATATTATTGTAGTGGACTCTGTGGCGGCGCTGGTGCCGAAGGCGGAAATCGACGGTGATATGGGAGACAGTCATGTCGGTCTGCAGGCGAGGCTGATGTCACAGGCGCTCAGAAAGCTGACAGCAGTCATCAGCAAGTCCAACTGTACTGTTATTTTTATCAACCAGCTCAGAGAGAAGGTGGGCGTGATGTTCGGAAATCCGGAGACCACTACGGGAGGCCGTGCCCTGAAATTCTACTCATCCGTGCGCTTGGATGTCAGACGCATCGAATCCCTGAAACAGGGCGGTGAGGTGATTGGCAACAGGACCAGGGTCAAGATCGTGAAGAATAAGGTGGCGCCTCCCTTCAAGGAGGCGGAGTTCGACATTATGTTTGGCGAAGGGATCTCCACAGAGGGCGATATCTTAGATCTGGCGGCGGAGAACAGCATCGTTAATAAGAGCGGGGCATGGTACGCCTACGAAGGTAATAAAATCGGTCAGGGCAGAGAAAACGCAAAACAGTATTTGAAGGACAATCCTCAGGTTTGTGTGGAGATCGAGCGGAAAGTCAGAGAGCTCTTCAATATGGAGACGGATCCGACACCGGAGACATCTGCGAAAGAGACGGCAACAGAGAAAACCGCGAAATCTTCCGAGAAAGAGAAGGCCGAGAAGGCGTGAGTGAGAGGAAGGCTGATATCGCTCCGGCTTGGAGGAATGAGAAATGATTGTGACGCAGACGAGCGCTCTGTCCCGGGGAAGATACCGGATCGTTATGGAGGATGGCACAGCCTTTGTGCTGTACCGGAGCGAGCTCACAAAACTGGATATCAGGGAAGGCGCAGATGTTCCGGAGGAGATATTGCGTAAGATCAGAGAGGAGATTCTTCCTCTGCGCGCAAAGAAGCGGGTCATGAATCTCTTGCAGAGAAGAGATTATACGACGGCGGGGCTGCGGGATAAACTGAGAGAGGGCGCCTATCCGGAGGCGTGTATCGACGAGGCGATCGCCTATGCGGCTTCCTACGGATATGTGAATGATGCCCGTTACGCGGAGGACTTCATTCGCTGCCGGCTTGAGAAAAAGAGCAGAACACGGATTGAACAGGATCTGATGAGAAAGGGAATTTCCAAAGCGCTGATTGGAGAGGCGTTTGAAAAGCTTGCTGCAATAGGAACGGTGCAGAACGAGGAGTGCATGATTTGTGCCCTGCTGAAAAAGAAAAATTTTGATCACAGGACGGCTACGGAGAAGGAAAAACGGAGGATGTACGCATTTCTTTACAGGCGGGGGTTTCACACAGAGGCGATAGGCAGAGCTCTTTTGCTTGACATAACATAAAATTCAGTATAGAATTAATATGTTGTAGTTTTGCTGACTATCAGGCTGTCATTTCTGGCAATGGTCGACAGCCGACAATAGATTTGGTAATCGTACAATGAAAACTAAATAAGGAGGTGCTCCTGTAATGTGGTGGCAAGTTTTGTTAGCAATAGTTGTCACGCTGGTGATTTCTATTCCGGCAGCCGCGATCATCGCGACCAATTATCAGAAAAAGATGACGGAAGCGAAAATCGGCAATGCGGAAGAAAAGGCCAGAGAAATCATTGACGAAGCTCTCAAAACTGCTGAGACGAAGAAACGCGAGTCGTTGCTTGAGGTCAAAGAGGAGTCCATTCGCACGAAGAATGAATTGGACAAGGAGATCAAAGAACGGCGTGCCGAGGCACAGCGTTATGAGCGTCGTGTGCAGCAGAAGGAAGAGAACATCGACAAGAAGGCTGACGCTATTGAGAAAAAGGAAGCGAGCCTGGCGGCAAAGGAAGAATCTCTCGCCAAGCAGCGCGAAGAAATTTCCAAACTGAGCGAGCAAAGATTACAGGAACTGGAACGAATCTCTGGATTAACCTCCGAACAGGCAAAAGATTATCTGCTGAAAATTGTTGAAGATGAAGTGAAACATGAAACTGCTGTCTTGATCAAGGAGATGGAGAGCAGGGCGAAGGAGGAAGCGGACAAGAAGGCAAAGGAGTACGTGGTAACGGCGATTCAGAAATGTGCAGCCGATCATGTATCCGAGACCACGATATCCGTGGTGCAGCTTCCCAATGATGAGATGAAGGGCAGGATCATCGGTAGAGAAGGACGTAATATCAGAACGCTTGAGACGATGACTGGCGTAGATTTGATCATTGATGATACGCCCGAAGCTGTCATCCTCTCCGGTTTTGACCCGATCCGCAGAGAAGTAGCGAGAATTGCACTTGAAAAACTGATCGTAGACGGGCGCATTCATCCGGCCAGAATTGAAGAAATGGTCGAGAAGGCGCAGAGAGAAGTTGAGGTCATGATCAAGGAAGAAGGTGAAGCGGCTACCCTTGAGGTCGGCGTACATGGTATCCATCCTGAGCTCGTAAGACTGCTCGGTAAGATGCGCTTTAGGACGAGCTACGGACAGAATGCTTTGAAGCATTCCATCGAGGTGGCGCAGTTATCCGGCCTCTTGGCGGCGGAGATGGGCTTGGACGTTAGGATGGCGAAGCGTGCCGGCTTGCTGCACGATATCGGCAAGGCGGTGGATCATGAGATGGAAGGTTCTCATATCCAGCTCGGCGTGGAGCTGTGTAGAAAGTATAAGGAAGGCCCGATCGTCATCAATGCGGTGGAATCCCATCACGGAGATGTGGAGGCACAGTCTCTGATCGCTTGTCTGGTACAGGCGGCTGATACGATATCTGCTGCAAGACCGGGCGCTAGACGTGAAACGTTAGAGACATATACAACAAGACTGAAACAATTAGAAGACATCACAAACAATTTCAAAGGTGTGGATAAATCTTTTGCTATTCAAGCAGGTAGAGAGATTCGTGTAATGGTAGTTCCGGAACAGATCAACGATTCTGATATGGTGCTCCTTGCCAGAGATATTTCCAAGCAGATTGAAGCTGAGTTGGAATATCCCGGACAGATCAAAGTAAATGTGATCCGTGAGAGCCGTGTCATAGACTATGCAAAATAGTAAGAAGGACCCCGCAGAGAATCTGCGGGGTCTTTTTGCGCGCATAAGCAGAGTCAGGAGGCGGTATGCTATAGCTTAGCGTCGGCAATTTCACCAGAAAATCCAAATTCTTCGCCAGAAAATTGTCCCTTCTGCATACTTGAGAAAAAATGATAAGTATAGTAGAATAATTAGCGGTGTATGATTGTATACAATTATCCCGTTATAACATTACACACAATAGAAGGAGAGCTTACCATTATGAAACCGTACAATGAGATGAGCAGAGAAGAACTGGAAGCGCAGAAAGCCGAACTGATAAAGCAGTTTGAGCAGGCGAAGGAAAAGGGCTTAAAGCTGGATATGTCCAGGGGAAAGCCGGAACCTGCGCAGCTTGATATGGGGATGGGTCTTTTGGATGTGCTGACTTCTTCGTCTGACATGAAGTGTATGGAGGGGATCGATACCAGGAATTATGGCCTGATGGACGGCATTACGGAGGCAAAACATCTCATGGCGGATGTAATGAGCGTACCTGCGGAGAATGTGATCGTTTACGGGAACTCAAGTCTTTCCATTATGTATGACACGATCTCCCGTTCCGTAACGCATGGCGTTATGGGTGCTACGCCCTGGTGCAAGCTGGATCAGGTGAAATTTTTATGCCCTGTGCCCGGATATGACAGACATTTTGCAATCACGCAGCATTTCGGGATCGAGATGATACCGATACCGATGACGGCGGACGGTCCGGATATGGATCTGGTAGAGAAGTATGTGTCTGAGGATGAGGCGGTGAAGGGCATCTGGTGTGTGCCCAAGTATTCCAATCCTTCCGGCGTCTCTTATTCCGACGAGACGGTGCGGCGGTTTGCAGCCTTAAAGCCTGCGGCAAAGGATTTCCGTATTTACTGGGATAACGCCTATGCAGTACACCATCTTTATGAAGATAAGCGGGATGAGATCTTAGAGATCCTTAGTGAGTGTGAGAAGGCTGGCAATCCTGATATGGTGTTTGAATTTTGTTCTACCTCGAAGATCACTTTTTCGGGAGCAGGTATGGCGGCGATGGCGTCTTCTCTGGCGAATTTGGCGGATGCGAAAAAGACGCTTACCCTGCAGACCATCGGCTACGACAAGGTAAATCAGCTGCGCCATGCCAGATATTTTAAGAATCTGGAGGGGATGCTTGCCCATATGAAAAAACATGCGGCCATCATCCGCCCTAAATTTGAAGCAGTGCTTTCCGTGCTGGAGAAAGAGCTTGGTGGTCTTGGGATCGGCGAGTGGACGAAACCCCTTGGCGGTTACTTTATCTCCTTTAATGCGCTGGAGGGCTGCGCGAAGGCAATTGTTGCCAAATGTAAGGAGGCGGGTGTCGTATTGACCGGCGCGGGGGCGACGTACCCTTACGGAAAGGACCCGAAGGACAGCAATATCCGAATTGCGCCTACCTTCCCGACGGCAGAGGAGATGGCGGCGGCCACGGATCTGTTCGTGCTGTGCGTGAAGTTAGTCAGTGTGGAGAAGCTGCTGCAGGTAGCATCATGATTTTGGCAAGATAAAACCAAAAACAGGTTGTGACAGATATGGTTTCCGTGTAGAATAAATACGGGAACCATACTTTTAATTTGCGAGGAGGAAGATTGAAAAATAAGTCTGATGACCTTATTTTTCAATCGCGAGTTTGTGTCGGAGCCACAAACTCGGAATCGCAAAGCAAAATTTGAGATTTTGCTTGCGTGCCGTCGCACAAAAATGCTCCGGCATGGAGGAAATCATGGAAAACTACGAGAGACTGGGCAGAGAACTGGTGCATAAAGGCGCGATCATCGACTATTATCAGGACACGATCCGTGTGGCAAACGGCAATGTAGTCAAGTGGGATCTGATCGATCACAAGGGTGCAGCGGCGGTGGTGGCTGTGAAGGATGACGGGAAGCTTTTGATGGTCAGGCAGTACCGTAACGCGCTGGATCGGGAAACGCTGGAAATTCCGGCTGGCGGTCTTAATAGCGTAGATGAGCCGACTGAGATCGCGGCGGCAAGAGAGCTGGAGGAGGAGACGGGCTATGTAGCGGGAAAACTGGAACTGCTATTGAGTCTGCGCACGACCGTTGCCTTCTGTAACGAAAAGATCGACGTTTATTTGGCGACTGACTTAAAGAAGGGCAAGCAGCATCTTGACGAGGATGAGTTTTTGAATGCCGAGAGCCATGACCTTGACGAGTTGATTCAAATGATCTATGATTGCAAGATTCAGGATGGCAAGACAGTAGCTTCTTTGCTTGCCTACAAGAATAAATTCTGCAAATGATATAAAATATATTATGTAAACCATAATGGCAGCCGAATAACGACTGTTATCGAATGAATCCTGTCATGCCTCGTCCATGCGCGACATATACATGCCATAAGAGAGTGGTAAAGGCGGTACCATGTTGCGCAGGCAGTCGTTTATGAGGAATGGTTATCATATGGCTTATCTGTTTCTGATCGGTCTTTTTATTGGCATTCTGATCGTGCATCTGGGGCATGAAGCCTGGATCCAGAACGGGAACCTTCTGGGGACAGATATGATGAACCGCTTAAAGAATAGCAGACCGCAGGGAGCAGGGATGGTAGGTTACATTTTGCGGCAACGGCTTTCTGTTGTCTGTATGCTGGGGCTGATTTCCACGACCATGATCGGGGTGCCGATTCTTTGTGCCTATATTTGCTATATGGGACTGGCGGCGGGCTGTCTTTTGTCGGTGGCAGTGACCCGTTACGGGATCAGGGGCCTTCTTTTTATGGCAGCGGCGCTCTTTCCGCAGGCGCTTCTTCTGATTCCTGCTTATGCGGGATTGTTTCTGTGGGCGCTTGGTCTAAACCGCACACTTTATGTGTCACGGACGAATTTATCCGGATATGAGCGTTTTAGCAGTCGCTTTTATATGGTAAAGTGTGCGCAGATGCTTGGTATCATGACAGTTGTCATAATGGGATGCCTGCTTGAAAGTTATGTCAATCCTAATATTCTGCATTTTGTACTTAAAATTTTTTGAAAAAAATTTTTTGTACTCTTTTTTTCAACATATAGTAGACATAAAATTATTCGTAAACGATATGTTGTGCCTTGTTTGAAAAATGGCGCAAATGCCCATAAAATCAGGGAAAAATCCATTTGCTTTTCTAAAAAAATCTGATTATAATGATACTCAGACAGTGTTTTGATTTACATAAAGAGAACGCACAGGAAGGATTTCCGGGCAGAATGGAAAAAGAGATCAGCGCATTTATCACATATTTACATAATGTGAAGAATACCTCCGGTAATACGGAAATGTCATACAAAAGAGATCTGGAGAAGGTACAGAATTTTATGGAAGGCCGAGGCATTAAAGAAACCAAGGCTGTTACAGCGCAGGATCTTGCCGATTATGTAAAATATCTGGAAGAGAATAAGTTTGCGGCGGCTACGGTGTCCCGCAACATTGCATCCCTGAAAGCCTTTTATCACTATCTGCTGCAGGAGGGGATCTTGCAGGAGGATATCACCGATAAACTCAAGGCGCCCAAAATCGAGAAGAAGGCACCGGAGATCATGTCCCCCGACGAGGTGGTGCGGCTGTTGGAGCAGCCCTCGGGCGACAGTCCTAAGGAAATTCGTGACAAAGCGATGCTGGAACTGCTCTATGCGACGGGAATTCGCGTGACGGAGTTGATTACATTGAATTTGTCTGACGTAAATATGCAGATGAATTTCATTCTCTGCCGTGACCGCAACAAGGAGCGGATCATTCCCTTCGGTGCGGCGGCCAAGAACGCGATGGCCAGATACTTAAACGGTACCAGAGAGGAGATGCTGGAGAATAAGTCTTCGGAAGTACTTTTTGCCAACTGTTCCGGCCAGCCGATGAGCAGGCAGGGCTTTTGGAAGCTGATCAAGCACTATGCGAAGAAGGCGGATATTCAAGCGGATATTACGCCGCACACGCTCAGACATTCCTTTGCGGCGCATCTGGTGGAGAATGGTGCGGACCTTCGGAGTGTGCAGGAGATGCTGGGACACTCCGATATTTCTACCACGCAGATCTACGCGAATTTGAACCACAATCATATCAGGGAAGTGTACGCGAAGGCGCATCCCCGAAATTAGCAGGAGATTTAGATTTTATAGATATGCCATAAGGCATGGGACTGTCGGTTATCGACACCCCGTGCTTTTTCAGTCATATACCTGCTATGGAAGGGAAAAAGGCAGGTCGGCGGTTAGGGACACAGGAACATTTTCAGGAAAATTTAGAGAGGGAAAGAAAATGAAAGAAGCAAGAGGAAAAAGAACATCAAGACAAGAACCGGATCAGATCACGGACAAGGCGTATCAGTTTCCGGCCTTTGCGGACGGGAATGTTTTGCCGGGGAAAAAGTGCGGGCGCCTGCCAGCCATGGGCTGGAACAGTTGGAATGCCTTTGGCAGCGGAAACACACAGGAACTGACAAAGAGTATGGCGGACGCGATGGTGGAGCTTGAGCTTGATCAGGCAGGTTACCAATACCTTGTGCTGGACGACGGCTGTTACAGAACGGAGCGGGTGGAGGAGCAGCTTTCCAACGAGGTGCAGAAATTTCCCGACGGATTTCGGGCGCTGGCTGACTATATCCATGAAAAAGGCTTAAAGTTTGGCATGTACAATGACATCGGTACGAATCTTTGTGCGGGCGCGGCGGTCGGCACCTGCGGTTATGAAGATTTGGATGCCAAAAGCTATGCGGACTGGGACATTGATTTTATCAAGGTGGACAACTGCTATTATTTATGGGACAATGCCACCTTTTCCGATGCCGCCAACGCGCGGTATGTCTATGCGCCCAATATCAGGGGGATTCGGGTAAACGGCAACGGCACAGAGCTAAGCTATCAGGCGGACGGCGATGGTATTTTTAGAGGAGAGGGCGCCTATTTACACAGAAATGGCTATGCGACAAACATAGGAACCTTTGACGGGACCAATACCGGTGTCACGCCCGTGGGAGAGCGCAGCGGTGAATTGGCATTTGCAATCAATGTGCTGCAGGAGGGTAGTTATGAGATTTTGGTGGAGTACGCCACAGGAAGGGAGGCCGGTGTGGGCGAATGGCTTCAGCTTGCCGTGGGAGAGCCTGCCTGTGAGGTCAGGTACTGCGACAGCCTTCTTCCGCAGACGGCAGATCCGGAGAGCTTTATCTGGTCACAGCCAATCACTGTCCTGCTGAAAAAAGGGGAAAATACGGTGCGCCTGATGAACCACAGAAGACAGGAAAATGTGCTCAATTCATACGCCGCATTATTTGAAGGCTTAAACCGGGCAAAGCCCGGGCATACTATTTGTTTCTCTATCTGCGAATGGGGGAAGACACAGCCGCAGAACTGGGGCTATAAGGTCGGCGACTCGTGGCGCATATTAAATGACATTACGTTCCAGGTGGGTTCGGACGGCAATCCGGGCAGGGCGGAATGGGAGTCTCCGGGGACGGCGAGCATTACTTCGCAGTATAACAAGGCAGTGGTGATGGATGAATTTGCAGGACTTGGCAGAGGGTGGAATGATCCCGATATGCTGGTGATCGGCATGGATGGCATCACACCCGTGATGTGCAGGACGCATATGACGATGTGGTGCATGATGAACGCGCCCCTTATGCTGGGATTGGACTTACGGAGGCTTCAAAAAGGAGATGAGATCTGGCAGATCATAGCCAACAGAGCTGTCATTGCCCTTAATCAGGATCCTTTGGGTGTACAGGCCAAAAGGATCTGGTGTTCCATGGAACGGGAGCAGCCTGACACAACTTATATTACGGATAACAACAGGGTGGATATCCTGACAAAACCGCTGGCGGACGGAGCGGTCGCAATCTGTTTTATCAATTTAAGTACCAAGTGTTATGAGGAGGAAGTTTCGATCCGTGTGGAGGAGATCGACCGCTATATCGGCCCGAAAATGGCGGACAGGGAGCGCTTTTTACGGGCATCCGTGTATCAGATAACCGATTTGTGGACGGGCAGGCAGGAGGAAAATGTCACGGGATGCTTTTCCGTTAACAGGCTGGAAGCCTGCGACAGTGTAACCTGGCGGATCATGCCGGTTTAAGGACGGAATGCTATGAACGAATATCTTACCGTGGAACAGTTTGTTGCTTTGTTGGGGCATTCCATGTATGCAGCCGAGGACAGGATGGGCAGAGCAGACAGTGAAGTTTCACAAAAGCCGCAGGAGCTGATTATGCGAAAGACTGCGGCTGGAATCATTCACCGTGCGCTGCTCCTTACCGGGGAAGCGGATGAGGAAGGCATAGACGCGGCATGGCAGTTACAGGATTTATACACCTGTAAGGCCTGTGTCAATCATATTGCGCAGGTTTACAGTAAGGGGATCATGACGGCGCAGGAGACTGGTCTTTTTGGCGTCGATGAGAAAATAAACCGCGAGGAAGCAGAAGAAATCATTCAAAGAGGAATAGACAAGAGGCTGCGGAACAGTCCAAAGCCGCCTGTGCCTGCCATATGGAAGACGATCCCGTGGCAGGAAGCACAGCGGATGCTACAAGCGGACAGGCGCATCCTGCCGGTGGATGTGCGCAGTGAGGAAGCATACTGTCAGGCGCATCGGAAAGGGAGCGTGAATGTCCCCCTGCAGGCATTGTTCAAAAATCCCTGCTGTGTCTGTGCCGACAGGAAGGCAGTGCTTTTTTTGTACTGCGAGAGAGGGTATCAAAGCCGGATCGCAGCAGATCTGCTTACGAAGGCCGGCTATAAAAATGTGTATGTGGTCTTGCCGCAGACAGACGAAGCGGGGAAGGTTTAGGCAGGCAAGGACCGGACACCGTGAAATCCCGACTTTACAGATAATGGTACTTCTTACGCTTTGCCACCAGGAAACCTGCGGAGAGCACGATGGCGAACACCTCCGCTACCGTGACGGCCAGCCAGATGCCGTCCACGCCGAAGATGAGCGGCAAAATCAATACAGCCGCAGTTTGAAAGAGCAGCGTGCGCAAAAAGGAAATCGCCGCTGAGACCGCCCCGTTGTTGAGGGCGGTAAAAAAGGAGGAGGCAAAAATATTGAAGCCGGATAACAGGAAGGCAAAGGAAAACAGGCGGAACGCATGGCAGGTCAGCGCTAACAATTCGGCGTCATAACCCACAAATAGTTTGGAAAGCGGGGCAGCGAGCAGGAAGGCGGCAGCAGTCAAAACAAGGCTGGTGCCGGCCATCAGCAGCATACTCTTTTTCAACATGTTTTTCAGCTCCGCAACATTTCCCGCACCATAGTGATAACTGATGATGGGGGAGACACCGATGGAATAGCCGATGTAGATGGCGATAAAGATGAACTGCACGTACATCAGCACGCCGTACGCCGATACGCCGTTCTCGCCCACGTATTTCAACAGCTGGAAGTTATAGATCATGCCAACGATGGAGGAGGAGATGTTGCTCATCAGCTCCGAGGAGCCGTTGGCGCAGGCCTGCAGGATCGGCTTTCGTTCCAACTTTGTCCGCGTGAGTTTCAGAAGGCTTGTGTTGGGACGGATAAAATAGAACAGGGGAAGCAGACCGCCCACACACTGGCTGAGGCCTGTGGCAAGGGCTGCTCCGGCCACGCCCCAGCGCAGCACACCGACAAAAAGAGCATCCAGTATCATATTGGTCACGCCCGCGCCCACGATTGCCGCCAGTCCCAGTTTTGGCCGTTCCGCCGCAATCAGAAAGCTCTGAAAGACATTCTGTAACATAAAAGCAGTGGTAAAGAGCAACACGATCTGACCGTAGAGCACACAGTCTTCCATCATTTCCGGCGTCGCGCCGAGAAGCCCGGCCACGGGGCGGGTGAAAACAACACCCAGCACAGTCAGGAGGATGCCGAGCAGCAGTGTCAGCCATACCATCATTGAAAAGTAGCGGTTTGCTTTTTCCCGATCACCGGTGCCGAGGACCAGGGAGACCAAAGCAGTGCCGCCCGTGCCGATCATAAAGCCCATGCCGCCCAGTACCATCACGAAGGGAAAGATAAGATTGACTGACGCAAAGGCAGTCTTTCCCGCGAAATTGGAGACAAAGTATCCGTCTACCACGGTGTAGATGGAGGTAAATACCATCATAACGATGGTGGGAAAGGTAAAGTGCAGCAGTTTATGGTAGGTAAAATGGTCAGAAAGTTGAATGGCTGTTTTCATATCCGGAATCTCCTTCTTGCGTTTTTAGTGATGTAAATTTGTTTACGTCAGGCATTGCAGGCGTTCTTTGAAATCCTGTAAATAGCGTTCGGTCAGTGCCAGATATTGTTCCACGTCTTCTTTGGCCCAGGAGGCAAAAATATCATTTTCCATTTTGATGATTTTTCTGACGGTCTGTTCGGAAAACTTTTGTCCTTCTTCGGTGAGACAAACGTTCTTGTTTTTGCCGTCTGTGTTTTCCAGATAGATCATGCCATCCGCTTCCAGTCTGCGCAGGGCGGAGTTGACGGTCTGTTTGCTGATGCCTGCACTGCGGCAGATCAAGCGAAGCGGACAGGGATCTCCCATGTCGCAGATGGTGTAGAGAACGATCATGGAGCTGTCGGAAAGCCCCAATTTGCACGCAGCGTCATGATAGGCAGCGTTTGTTTCGCTGAGCAGATAATTATATCGTTTGAGTACTTGTGAAACGTCTGAGGTCATTTTTAACTCCATTTCTGCGCAGCTTTGATCCCAGCTAAGCTGAGATTCGCATAGAGCGAGTTTGTGCCTGCGCGTTTCTGCCACTTGACAGGGACAGATCTCGGTTGATAGTACGAAATCGTACTAAAAGTAAGCATAGTACGATTTCGTACAAAAGTCAAGAAAGTAAAAATAAAATTATTAGGAAGATTGGAGAAAACCGTTATGAGCCAAAACAAACAAGGTAAACTTAAAATAGCTTTGCTGCAGATCGCACCAGCTAAGACGCTTTCGGAAAATCTGGATAAGGGGATCCGCTCTTGCAGGAAAGCCAAAGAAGGCGGCGCTGACATCGCCCTGTTCCCGGAAATGTGGAGCAACGGATACCGCATTTATGAAAGATCTGTCGAAGAATGGAAGGCGGAAGCGGACGGAGAGGAAGGTATTTTTATGGCGGAACTGGATTTAGAGCAGCTGTGCGATTACCGTCGAAGGGAAGTGCACGGAAACGCGTTTCAGCATCCGAAAAAGTACGGGCTGTTGACGGAGACGGCGATTCGGGAGCCGTTTGTGAGAGATAATGATCGGAAATAAAAATCGTTGCCCGGTCACGGCAATTTTCTATCAAGCGACAAAAAAGGACGGCAGTTTGTCACCGCCGTCTGCTCTGTTTCATTTGTATTTATTCATATTCTGCAATATCGTAAATCAGCCGCTCCGAATCTTCCCAACCCAGGCAGGGGTCGGTGATGGACTTGCCGTAGATGCCTTCGCCGATCTTTTGAAAGCCCTCCTCGATATAGCTCTCGATCATCACGCCTTTGACCATGCTGTGAATGTCTTTGTTCAGCCGACGACTGTGCATGACTTCCTTTACGATACGGATCTGCTGCTCGAACTTTTTGTCGGAATTATTGTGGTTGGCGTCAATGATACAGGTGGGATTAACGAGATCGTAATCCTGATACAGCGTATACAGGGTGTTTAGGTCCTCGTAATGGTAATTCGGCAGGCTCCTGCCGTGTTTGTTGGTAGAACCCCGAAGAACTGCGTGGGCCAGAGGATTGCCGCCCGTGCTGACCTCATAGCCCCTGTAGGTGAAGTCGTGGGGATGCTGCGCCGCGTAGATGGAGTTTAACATCACGGAAAGGGTACCGCTGGTGGGATTCTTCATGCCGGCGGGCACGTCAAAACCGCTGACGGTCATGCGGTGCTGCTGGTCCTCCACGGAGCGCGCGCCGATGGCCACATAGGAAAGGATGTCCTCCACATAGCCCCAGTTGTCGGGGTAGAGCATTTCGTCGGCGGCGGTCAGACCCGTTTCCTCAATGGCGCGGATGTGCATTTTGCGCATGGCGATCAGGCCGCTCGTAAAGTCAGGTTTCTTTGCGGGATCGGGTTGGCTGACGATACCCTTATAGCCCTCGCCTGTGGTGCGGGGCTTATTGGTATAGATCCTGGGAATCAGGATCAGCTTGTCCTTCACCTTCTCATTGACCTTTGCCAATCGGTTTACATAATCACAGACCGCTTCCTCGTTGTCCGCAGAGCAGGGGCCGATAATGACGATGAATTTCTTGCTTTTGCCGGTGATCACGTCCCGGATTTCGATATCTCTTTCTCGTTTCACTTCCACCAGATGGGCGGGCATGGGAAAACGCTCGCGGATCTCGTCAGGGGTAGGTAATTTGGCTACATATTGAAATGACATGGTAAACTCCGTTCCAGAGCATTCGGGCGGCGAGGTGATGCCGCGAAACTCCTTTGTATTCTTGTCTGTCCTCACGAAGGGCAGATCCATTTTGATACCCAAATCATTATAGTATATTGTGGAAAGAATCGCAAGTAAAAGTGCGGGAAGCACAGTCGGCGTTGCGGCAGAGAATGCTTTGCGCACCAGTGCCGCGTGAGGTATGTTTACTGCCTGTGAGCCCTGTGCGAAATGAACAGTGCGGATACCGTGCACAGCAGTGTCTGCAGCATCTGGCTGGCGAGCATACCCCAGAGATATCCCTGTATGCCGTAACGCGGAATGGCAAAAAATACGAACAACAGGCGCAGCAACAGACTCGCCACGCTGAACAGGAAGGTGCGGATGGTCTTGCCGAGTCCATTGAGGATACTGTTGAGCATACTGGCGATGTACATAAAAGGGCACAAAAAGCTGAGGGTCAGGATAAAGCTGCCCGCCAATTCCGAGTGAAAAAGCAGCCGCCCGGCCGGTTTTCCGAATATCAGAAACAGGCTGGTGAAGAAAAAGCCCAGCAGGAGACAGAGACGAATGGAGGTTATGATGGCACGTCGGACTGCCCTCTGATCGCCCGAGGCGTCCGCTTCAGACACGATGGGTAAGAGCAATACGGAGATGGAGTTTGTGATGGCAGAGGGAAAGAGGATCAGGGGCAGACTCATGCCGGTGAGCACGCCGTAGACGCTCAAGGCGTCGGCGTTGCTTAAGCCGTAAGCCATCAGGCGGTTCGGTATGTAGATCGCCTCCACGCTCTGCAACAGATTCAGGACCAGGCGGTTGGCGGACAGGGGTATGGCAAGCCGCAAAAGCTGTCCGCAGATGCGGCGGTAGATGCCGAGCAGTTTCGCGGCGGAACGACTGTGAAAGACAGACAGTTCCTGTATCATGCTGTGTGTGCCGGCAGGAAATACCCGGTGTGCGCGGGCCAAAATCGCCACCACCGATACGATCATGGAGGCGCTTTCCCCGATCACAAGGCCCACCACGGCGAAGCTGATCGTGGGTGTAAGCCCGTGCTTTTGGCAGACATCATAGATCAGGTAGACGCTGCCCACTCGGCAGACCTGTTCCGCGAGCTGGGAAAAGGCGGGAATGCCGGTTTTGCGGATGCCGTAGAAGTAGCCGTTGATGCAGGAATGAACGGTAGCCATGGGAATGGAGAGGGCAATGATACGAAGCAGGGGGGCCGTCCGCTCCTCCATCAGGAAGACGCAGGCGATGTGATCCGCACCCAGGTAGATATAGAGAGTGCAGGCGACGGAGAGCGCCATTGCCAAAAGAAACCCCGCCCAGAGCGTGCGAAAGGAACTTTTATAATCACGGGTGCTCGTTTCACCGGCCACAAATTTGGAGATGGCGGTCTGGATGCCGGAGACCGTGAGGGAGAAGGAGAGGGCCAGTACGGGTGAAATGAGCTGATAGATGCCCATGCCTTCGGCGCCGAATACATTGGAGAGAAAAATGCGGTAGAAAAAGCCGATAAAGCGGCTGACTAATCCGGTCAAAGTGAGGATCACAGTTCCGGTCACCAAGGGGTGAGACCATTTTTTCAACGTCATAGAGCACCATCTTTGTAGGGGATATGGTCTATGTTTATGCTGAATAAAGAGATAATAGAATTTTCCGACAAATTGTCTGTCAAACGGATTCAACACTTGACGGTACATGATACTATATAGTATTTTTTTATACGGGAGGGATAACCATGGAAACACAGGCGGGCTTTCTGATCACGCAAATCAAACAGATCGGAGGCAGGGTATTTGACAAGATCCTGCAGAAAGAAAACATCAGCGAGTTTAACGGCGCACAGGGCAAGATCCTATATGTGCTCTGGCAGCACGACCATATCTCCATCATAGAATTGTCAAGGCAGACAGGGCTTGCAAACACGACGCTTACCAGTATGCTTGACAGGATGGAGGCGGCAGGGCTGTTACGCCGCCTGCCGGACCCAGAGGACAGGCGCAAGAATCTGATTGCTTTGACCGCAAAGGCGGAAAGTTTGAAAGAACGCTACGACGAGGTTTCCCTAAAAATGCATGAAGTGTATTTCAAAGAGTTCAGCACGGAGGAGATCCTGGCGTTTGAGGGGTATCTGTGCAGGGTGCTTCATAATGTGCAGGAGGAACTGCAGCGGTAGATCAGACGGCAAAATGTTGCGCCGGGATGGCAGGAGACAGAGCAGAATGGCAGAAAAAGTGGTGGTGGGTATGTCCGGGGGCGTGGATTCCTCTGTGGCAGCCCTTTTATTAAAAGAGCAGGGCTATGACGTGGTGGGTGTCACCATGCAGATCTGGCAGGCGGAAAGTCCGGAGACGGTGGCGGGGAAGGGCGGATGCTGCGGTTTTAGCGCGGTGGAGGATGCGAGGCGGGTGGCGGAAGTCCTGAATATTCCTCATTATGTCATGAATTTCAGACAGGAATTTAGGGAAGCTGTTATGGATTATTTCGTGGCGGAGTATCTGGCGGGCAGGACGCCCAACCCCTGTATCGCCTGTAACCGCTATGTAAAGTGGGAAGCTATGCTGCATCGGAGTCTGGAAATCGGGGCGGATTACATTGCTACGGGGCATTATGCGAAAATTGCCAGGCTTAGAAATGGCAGATATGCCATCCGTAATGCGGTGACAGCAAAAAAGGACCAGACTTATGCGCTTTACAATCTGACGCAGGAGCAGCTTGCCCATACGCTGCTGCCCGTGGGGGAATATACGAAGGAGGAAATCCGGCAGATGGCGGCGCAGGCGGGACTTCCCGTGGCGAACAAGCCGGACAGTCAGGAAATCTGTTTCATCCCCGACAATGACTATGCCGCCTTTATCGACAGGGAGGCGGGAGAGCGGGTACCGAAGCAGGGAAATTTTGTGACAAAGAATGGAGAGGTGCTGGGGCAGCATCTTGGCATCACCCACTATACGGTGGGACAGCGTAAAGGCTTAAATCTGGCCATGGGCAGACCTGTGTTTGTCACGCAGATCAGACCCGAAACGGACGAAGTGGTGATCGGCGAAGCGGAGGATGTGTTCGGAGATACCCTGTTCTGCGGACGCATCAATTATATGGGGCTGGCGGAGCTTGAAAAACCTCGGGAAGTAATGGCTAAGATACGCTATAACCATGCGGGTGAAAGCTGTGTAATCGAGAAGGTGGGAGAGGATCAGATAAAATGCACCTTCAAACAGCCCGTGCGGGCGATCACGCCGGGACAGGCTGTCGTGTTTTATGAGAATGACTATGTACTCGGTGGGGGAACTATTATGTAAACCAACAACATCTAAGCGGGAGAATTTGCGGCTTTCCCTCTGGTGAGGGTGCCGCCGTTCGCTTTTTTCATTTGCTGTTTATTTTCATACATCAGGTCGTCCGCGATCTGATAAATTTTTTCTATATTATATTCCTTCGGGCTGCAGGAGGCATAGCCGAAGGCGATGGACAGATGCAGATCGGGGATTTCCTCGTTCTTTTGCAGAATGTTTTTCTGAAACTCTCCTATCATGGTGGAGATTTTTTCGGAATTGTTTGTTTCCGCGATGGCAATAAACTCATCACCGCCCATGCGTGCGACAATGCCGTGCGGTTCAAAGGCATCGACAATCACTTCCGCGGCGCTTTTGATGAGGACGTCACCCCGGGCGTGTCCCAGCGTGTCGTTGGTGGTTTTCAGATTATTTAAGTCAAAACAAAAGACCGTGTAGTCGGGATCTTCCATCTCCTTGATGCGGGTCATGTATTCCATGCAGTAACGGCGGTTGTGGATTTGCGTCAGCTCGTCCGTATAAGCGCTTTTGATCAGGAAATTGCGCTCCGTCTCCTGCATCATCTTTTCGGTCAAATCAAGATAGAAAGAAATCAACAGCATGGCGATAAAAATGACAAGTCCCACGGAGGCGATGCCCTTTGTGGAAGAAATGGCGACGCCCAGATAGCGGTTAAAGTAATAGAAGACCAGATCGTAACCGACACAGACCGAAAGCACCAGCATACCGATCAAAAACAGTCTGTGGCCGGGCTGCTTGCTGATGCGCAGATTCATGGATTCCACGATCACGGAATAGATCAGGTGGCACAGGATCAGCATTTGCATATATTTTAACGTGGCCGCACAGTGGACCAGATCTACGGTGTGAAGCCCGAAAAAGACGGATGTGGCAAGAATCTGTACCGTGAGGAGCACCTTGTAGATCGTGTACATAAAAGGGCGTTTCAGGGCAAGCACATCTTCCCGCATATAGATGACTAAGGGAATCGGTGTCAGGTAAAGCGTCAGATACTCCAACAGACTGATCGTATAGAGAGGCATGGAGAAGACCAGCAACACATTGTAGTAGCACAGCGTCCACAGGCCGATACAGATGGAAAACAGGGAAACGCATAAAATACGCGTAAATTTTGTGGAGTAAAGCATGGCAATCAGGGTGATACAGCAGGTGACGAGGCCGAAAATCGTCAGAAAGCAGCCGAGAAACAGCGGTATCCTGTTTTCGGTCAGGATGATACGGTATATGTTTTTCCATTCATAGATGCAAATCGGTTCAATGTGGGAAAAGGCTTGGTCCTCCGCCACGGTAAATTGCAGTGTCAGCGTTTTTGACGCATAGTCGTCGGGAAGATCGACAGGCAGATAACCGCTGCCCACCGTTTTATTTCGTTCGATTCTGTCCCAGCCGTACTGATAAAGCTGTTCTCCGTCCAGGAATACCGTAACGGCAGCCTGTTTGATCTGCAAAACAAGCGCATGTCCGGTACAGTCCGTGTCTGCGGGAAAGGTTCGCTCCATGATGATGGTATCGCCTTTGTTTACCGGAGCGAAGCGAAACGCATCCAGCGAGACATTCTGCCTGGTATCGTTATTGATGGTAACGTCCCAGGCATCATTGAGGGTGAGATAGTGCGAGATGGCGGCATATTCGCTGGAAAACATGCCGTCGATAAAGCGCATGGTGAAAAATACGCTAAACAGTGCATAAATGATAAAAAGCGCTTTCAAAACAGTTTTACGGGTGGGCTTTTTTAATTTCTTCATAGCAGGTTCCTCTGTTGGCGCCTGTGGCGTCGCTTACAGTTTGTGGAAAGAAGGACTCCTTTTTTCAAAGGTGGCATAGTATTGGAAGCCGCAGTCCTTCAAAATCACGGCAGCACGGTCAAAAGCGTGGGCGATATCTTCCGGGGCGTGAGCGTCGCTGCCCACCGTGATGATCTCGCCGCCAAGCTCTCTGTAACGTTTCAGAACGCCAATGCAGGGATTGGGTTCCCGCATTCCCTTTGTCAGGGAGCCGGTGTTGAGCTCGATCCCCTTTTCCATAGCGATCAGTTTTTTGAGGATCTCGTCAAAGATATCCCGATAGTGTTCGTAAGAGTAACCCTGATCCTTTGTGGGGCCGTAGCGCACCACATAGTCCAGATGCCCGTAGACGTCAAAATTGCTGTAAACCTTCAGATTCTCTAAAATGGACTCAAAGTATTCCAGATAAGCCTCCTCCTGTGTGCGCCCTTCGTAAAAAGCGGGATAATAGGGGTCTTTCCCGTGGCAAAGGTGGGAGGAGCCGATGATGAAATCGTAGTCATGTTCTTTGGCGAAGGCCGCATTCTTCTTGGAAAGATGAGGCTGTAAGCCCAGTTCCACACCGAAAAGCAGAGAAATCTGATCTGCGTATTTCTCACGGAGTTTCAGAAAATCGTAGAGATAAGCATCGGGATTTACCTCCCAAAATCCGGCCGGATGGTTATCGGTCACCGGCCAGTCAAAGTCATTGTGCTCCGTAAAGCACATCATTGTAAGTCCCAGTTCGATGCCTTTTAAGATCATCTTCTCCATGGGGGCGTCGGAATCCCCCGAAAAAGAAGTATGTAAGTGAAAATCTGCTGTGATCGACATGAATGATTCCTTTCCGCGCAAGTATAAAACGCTGTCATTTGTTCTACCACAAGTATAGATGATGCGGGAAAGAATTACAAATAGTTTTATGGGACAAGTACGCGATTCGGCAATAGCCCGTTATTGAAGTTTGATGATTTGATGATTTGCGGGATCGCTATTGAAAGATTTTGCGATGATTTCCCAAATATTTTCGATTTACGTCTTGAATTTTTGGGACAAATTGGGTAGAATATAGTCGTTGACAAAATTTTGTCAATCTTTTCCATGCAGATTGGCAAAATGATATAACAAACGTTATAAAAAATCAATATTTAGGAGGAACGAAAAATGGCAGTAAGAGTAGCAATCAATGGTTTTGGCCGTATCGGCCGTCTGGCATTCAGACAGATGTTCGGAGCAGAAGGTTATGAGGTCGTAGCAATCAACGATCTGACCAGCCCCAAGATGCTGGCACACCTGTTAAAGTACGATTCTTCTCAGGGTAAGTACGCTCTGGCAGATACCGTATCCGCAGGCGAGGATTCCATCACGGTTGACGGTAAGACGTTAAAGATCTACAAAGAGCCCGATGCAAACAACTGCCCTTGGGGTGAGCTCAAGGTTGATGTTGTTTTAGAGTGCTCAGGCTTCTACACCAGCAAAGAGAAGGCACAGGCCCACATCAATGCAGGCGCAAGAAAGGTTGTTATCTCTGCTCCCGCAGGAAACGATCTTCCTACCATCGTATACAATGTTAACCACGAGACCCTGAAGGCTGACGATACCATCATTTCCGCAGCTTCCTGCACCACCAACTGCCTGGCTCCGATGGCTAAGGCGCTCAACGACCTGGCTACCATCAAGTCCGGTATCATGAGCACTATCCATGCTTACACAGGCGATCAGATGATCCTTGACGGTCCTCAGAGAAAGGGTGACCTGAGAAGATCCCGCGCAGGCGCAGTGAACATCGTTCCTAACAGCACAGGCGCAGCTAAGGCTATCGGCCTGGTTATCCCTGAGCTGAACGGCAAGCTGATCGGTTCCGCACAGCGTGTTCCTACCCCTACAGGTTCCACCACGATCCTGGTTGCAACCGTAGAGAAGTCCGTTACCAAGGATGAGATCAACGCAGCGATGAAGGCAGCAGCTACCGAGTCCTTCGGTTACAACGAGGACGAGATCGTTTCTTCCGATATCATCGGCAGCACCTACGGTTCCATCTTTGATGCGACCCAGACCATGGTAGGCGAGGACAATCTGGTTCAGGTTGTTTCCTGGTATGACAATGAGAACAGCTACACCTCTCAGATGGTTCGTACCATCAAGTACTTCTCGGAGTTGAAGTAAATCCTTTCAGGTGAAGAAAATTCCTACGATGAAGTAAATCCCTGACGGGATTAACTTCCGAGTGCTGCTTCGCAGGCTCGACATAAGAATAACAAGTAATGATAGAGGCTCGGCCGCTGGGCCGGGTCTCTTTTTCTCAGTATCTTCTTAAAAAATCTTAGAAATCATAATTTAGTAATCATAAAAGGAGGAAACACAAATGTCTTTGAACAAGAAATCAGTAGACGATATCAATGTGAAGGGCAAGCGCGTCCTCGTAAGATGCGACTTCAACGTGCCCTTAAAGGAAGGCAAGATCACGGACGAGACCCGTATCGTGGCAGCGCTGCCTACGATCAACAAGCTCCTGGCTGATGGCGGTAAGGTAATCCTTTGTTCTCATCTGGGTAAGGTAAAGAACGGCCCCAACGAGGGTGAGTCTTTAGCTCCCGTAGCAGAGAGACTTTCCGAGAAGCTTGGCAAGCCCGTGAATTTCGTAAAGGACGACAACGTGACCGGCGAGGCGGCTACGGCTGCTGTGGCGGCGATGAACGAGGGCGATGTGGTGCTCTTACAGAATACCCGTTTCCGCGGCAAAGAGGAGACCAAGCCCGGCGATGCAGGCGAGGCTTTTGCGAAAGAGCTGGCTGATCTGGCTGACGTTTACGTATGCGACGCTTTCGGTTCCGCGCACAGAGCGCACGCTTCCGTGGCGGTTGTCACCAAGTATATCTCTGAAAAAGGCGGCGAGAACGCTGTCGGTTATCTGATGCAGAAGGAGATCGACTTCCTTGGCAACGCGGTAGAGAATCCCGTAAGACCTTTCGTAGCGATCCTTGGCGGCGCAAAGGTGGCGGATAAGCTGAACGTGATCAACAACCTGCTTGAGAAGTGCGATACCCTGATCATCGGCGGCGGTATGGCGTTCACCTTCTTAAAGGCGCAGGGGTATGAGATCGGTAACTCTCTGGTAGACGAGGAGAAGCTCGACTACTGTAAGGAGATGATGGAGAAGGCAAAGAAGCTGGGTAAGCAGCTGCTTCTGCCCATCGACACCGGCGTGGCTTCAGGCTTCCCGAACCCCATCGACGGCCCTGTTGACGTAGAATATGTGGACTCTGATAAGATCCCTGCTGACAAGGAAGGTCTGGATATCGGGCCTAAGACGCAGGAGCTGTTCGCAAATGCCGTGAAGTCAGCAAAGACTGTTGTTTGGAACGGTCCTATGGGCGTGTTTGAGAACCCCACTCTGGCAAAGGGCACCATCGCGGTAGCAAAGGCTCTGGCTGAGACGGATGCGACCACCATCATCGGCGGCGGCGATTCCGCAGCGGCTTGTAATCAGCTTGGTTTCGCAGATAAGATGTCCCACATCTCTACAGGCGGCGGCGCTTCCCTTGAGTTCTTAGAGGGTAAGGAATTGCCGGGTGTAGTGGCAGCGGACGACAAATGATGCGATGAGCAGAGCGAGAATAATCATAGCTGAGAGAGCGTGCTTGCACAAGCTCTCTCTGATATGATTGTTTGAGGGTGCAACGCACACGAAAAATTGCGAAGCAATTTTGAGTCTCTGCGGAGTGAATAAATAGATTAAGAAGAAGGAGACAATACAATGGCTAGAAGAAGAATCATCGCCGGCAACTGGAAGATGAACATGACTCCCAGCGAGGCTGTTGCGCTTTGCGCAACCTTAAAGGATCTGGTAGTGAATGATGCGGTGGACGTAGTGTACTGCGTACCCGCAATCGATATCGTGCCTGTGGCTGAGGCTGTGAAAGGCACTAACGTACACGTGGGCGCAGAGAATTTCTACATCGAGGACAAGGGCGCTTACACGGGTGAGATTTCCGCTCCCATGTTAAAGGATGCGGGCGTCGAGTATGTGATCATCGGTCACTCCGAGAGGAGAGAGTATTTCAAGGAAGACGACGCCTTCCTGAATAAGAAGGTCTTAAAAGCGCTGGAGGCAGGCATCACACCGATCCTGTGCTGCGGCGAGTCCTTAGAGCAAAGAGAGATGAACGTGACCATGGACTGGATCAGACTGCAGATCAAGTCCGATCTGGCGGGCGTTACCGCTGATCAGGTAAAGGGCATGGTTATCGCATATGAGCCCATCTGGGCGATCGGAACCGGAAAGACCGCTACTTCCGATCAGGCGCAGGAAGTCTGCAAGGGCATCCGCGACTGCATCGCTGAGATGTACGATGCGGCTACCGCAGAGGCAGTACGCATCCAGTACGGCGGCTCCATGAACGCAAGCAATGCGGCGGAGCTTCTGTCCAAGCCTGACATCGACGGCGGACTGATCGGCGGCGCATCCTTGAAGCCTGATTTTGGTCAGATCGTCAATGCCTAACACCCCGGAGGGTCAGGATGTTTTTTAACAGATTTAAGATCAAGAGACAGTTATATCAAATTTATACAGCAGTTGTGGTGGTGCCGATCCTTTTGATCGGCGCCTTCCTTATTGCCTACATTCATCACCTGATGGTCAATTATTACACGGACCTTCTGCATTCTGACAACTACCGGGTGAGAAACGTTCTCTTTGACCTGACGAGAGAACTTTACGGGATATCCAAGGATATCTCCTTTGACGGCGGAGTGAGAGGGATCCTGTCCACAGAGTTTGAAAGACGGCAGGATTACGTCAGCGCAGTCGACGATAACGAGATCTTAAGCAGCTATGCGCAGACCTACGCGCAGATTGCCAAAATCGAAATTTTTACGGATAATCCCTATCTGTTTGATTATAAACAGTTTGTGCAGGTAGATGAAGCGACCACGGAGACGCTCTGGTACAAACAGGCACTGGAAAAGACAGGGGTGTATTGGCGGGCCATCCCCTGGAAGGATGGTTACCGCGATGCGGTGTGGGACCTGTGTCTGGTCAAGGGCATCCCGCTTGTCAATACGCCCTACCACGCGGTGCTGGTCATTCACATCGATACCAATTATCTGCAGATTTGGACGGACAGCACCGAGTATGAGAGCGTGATGTCGGTGGACAGAGGGCCGGCTTTTTATGCCACTGACTCAAAGAAACGGGGCGTAGCGCTTCCGGTCACGGTTAACTACGACGAGTCTTATTTTCGTTACAGGGGGATCGAGAAGGTGGACGGCCAGAACTGCTTTGTGGATGTCGCCACTCTGCACGCCTATCAGTCCAGATCCCGCATCTATCTGTGTTCGCTGGATAAAAAGGCATATAAAAATATTGATGCGATCATGTTAAGCTGTGCGCTGATCATATTTGCCGCATTGGTCATTCCGGGTATCCTGATCCATATCTTTACGAAGTACTTTACAGGACGGATCACACTGCTTAGACAGGAAATGCACAAGGTGAGCAACCAGGATTACGAGCTGATTCCGGCACTTAGAGGGCAGGACGAGATTTCTGAGGCATTTGGGGATCTTCAGGTCATGGTTGAGAATATCAAAGAGCAGGAAGCAAGGGCATTTGAGTCGCAGATCAAGGAGCAGGAGCTTCTGATCAGTCAGCAGGAGATGGAGTTTAAGATGCTGGCCAGCCAGATCAATCCCCATTTTTTATACAATACTCTGGAAACGATTCGCATGCGGGCTTTTGCGGCGGAAGATAAGGAGGTGGCAAATGCCATCAAACTTCTGGGAAAATCCATGCGCTATGTGCTGGAAAATATCGGTACCTCCTTCACGACGCTTGCGGAGGAGCTTCATCATGTAGAAGAATACATTGAGATCCAGCAGCTCCGTTTCGGGGAACGGATCGGTTATGAGAGGCAGGTCGAGGAGGGGCTTGATCCGGAAAAGTATCACATCCTGCCGCTGTTTTTACAACCTGTGGTAGAAAATGCCATCATACACGGTTTGGATGAGACAGAGGAGGGCGGTAAGGTCAGGATCAGTATTTACCGCAGAAAGCCGGATACGGAGGAATTTCTCATCATCGACGTAGAGGACAACGGCTGCGGCATGACGGAGGAGGTTCTTAGCAAGCTTAGGCGGGACATTGAGATTCGTGATATGAGCCGCAGTAAGAGCATCGGTCTATACAATATCAACCAGCGCATGAAACTGCATTACGGCGAAGGTTACCGTGTCCACGTGTATGCGGAACCGGGGGTAGGGACCAGGGTAAGGCTGGTTTTGCCGGCAGAAAAAATGCGGGCTTGACCGATAAGCTATAAAAATGACAGTAATTTTTCTCCATTCTGTTCGGTATTTTTTATGAGAGTGTTTTTTTATAATAAAGGCATCAGGGAAAGAAGGCCATATGGCGGCCTCCCTGGTGCCTTTTCCGTTTATGGAGCGATAAAGATTAAAATGAGAGGAAAGGATGGCGGGGCATGAGTGCGAGAAGAACGCAAAAAGAGAAGATCGTCAAGACAAAGTTCAGCATGCATTTGATGTGGAAACAGCGGTATCTGTTAATGATGTCGCTTCCCTTCGTTGTATGGCTGATCATTTTTAAGTACATACCTCTGTGGGGGTGGACGATGGCCTTTCAGGAGGTAAAACCTAAGAATCTGTCGAAACATATCTGGGAGAGACCCTTTGCAGGGATTGATAATTTCCTGAAGGCGTTCAGCGATCGCATGTTTAAGCAGACGATGATCAATACCATCGGACTCAGTATTTTGGGCATCGCGGTGGGAACCTTTATGGCGATTTTGTTTGCACTGATGTTAAACGAGATCCGCTTTATGAAGTTTAAGAAGATTACGCAGATCATTTCCTATCTGCCGCACTTCGTGTCCTGGGTGGTTATCGCCAGTATTGCAAAGATGGTCTTAAATGACGGCGGTATGCTTGACACCGCATTCCATACAAAGCTGGGATTGATGAGTACCAATTCGCCGCTGTTTTGGGCAACGGTCGTATTGGTCAATACCTGGAAAGAGGTGGGGTGGGATGCTATCGTATATCTCTCCGCCATGGCAGGTATCGATCAGGGACTGTATGAGGCGGCGAAGGTGGACGGCGCCAACCGTCTCCAGAGAATCTGGCACATTACGCTGCCGGGGATCAAACCGACGATTGTCGTGCTGTTGATCATGGGCATCGGCGGTGCCTTAAATGTAGGAATGGAACGGCAGATGCTCCTTAGCAACGGTATCGTACAGGATCACGCGATGGTGCTTTCCTGGTTCTCCTATGTAAGAGGTATCGGCAACAGCAACTACGGTTTGGGTACGGCAATCGGTATGTTCCAGTCCTTAGTCGGCATCCTCCTGCTTTTCCTGGCAAATAAGATAGCGGGATGGCTCGGCGAGAGCAGACTGATTTAAAGGAGGGGATGACCATGGCGAAAGTGAAAGCGAACCGTATCAAAAGTCGTGACAATATTCTGGATTATATTTTGGTAGTAGTGTTCATCTTCTTGATCATCATTACCGTATATCCGTTTTTAAATGTGCTGGCGATCTCCTTTAACGATCCCATCGACACGATGAGAAATATCAACTTCATCATACCCAGAAAGTTCACCTGGAGCAATTACGCTTACGTATTTCGGGAGAATAGTCTGCTAAAAGCCTTTGTGCTTTCCGTGCTGAGAACGGTAGTCGGTGCGGGCGCGGGTGTGTTCTGCACGGCAATGCTGGCCTATGTGTTGAGCAGGAAGGACTTCTATTTTAACAAGCTGTTTACCACCCTGTTTGTGATCACCATGTATGTCAGCGGCGGTCTGATTCCGGAATATCTGCTTTTGATGAGAAACTTGAAGCTGGGTAATAACTTTCTTGTTTACATTATCCCAGGGTTGATCTGGGTCTACAATATGATTCTGGTGCGCTCCTTTATCGAGGGACTGCCGCTGGCGCTGCAGGAAGCGGCAAGGGTGGACGGCGCCAATGACTTTGTGATCTGGGGCAGGATCGTATTACCGTTATGTAAACCGGTTCTGGCTACCGTAGCGTTGTTCTACGCGGTAGGACAGTGGAATTCCTTTATGGATACCTACCTTTATGCGAAGGAGCTGCCGACCTTACAGTATGTGCTCTATGAGATCATGGAGAAGGCGCAGGTCAAGATCGATCCTCACGCGGCGGAGCAGTTAAAGAATGCAATATCCCCCCTGTCCGTGCGTATGGCGGTCACCATCGTGGCAACGGTACCTATCCTCGTCGTTTACCCGTTCTTGCAGAAGTATTTTGTGGGCGGTATGACGGTCGGTGCAGTGAAGGATTAAGCGGATATTTATGCGGCGTAAGCCGGTAAATATAAAGTAACAGTGTGATGAGGGACACCTCAGACAAGAAGGGAGAAAAAGTATGAAAAGTAAAAGAGTTTGTGCATTGCTGCTGACGGCAGCGATGGTAGTCGGCACGCTGGCAGGCTGTGGCGGCGATGACAGCGGCAGCACAGGTACAAGCAGCACGCCTGCGGCAACAGACAGCGGCGATGCGGGGACATCGGATGCGGGCAGTGACAGTGCGGCGTCCGGAGAAGTGATCGAGCTGACCTTCTTCAACGCGGATGCAAACCAGGATGATCCATGGACAGATCCCGTGGCAGAGAAACTTACGGAGGCGACCGGCGTTAAGTTAAAGACCAGTCGTCCCGTGGGAGGTAATGATCAGAGTGAGGCGGTTGCGTTGATGATCGCAGAGGAAAACTATCCCGACATGATTTTTGCAAAGGGTTCTGCGGGTAATTTGATCGACGCAGGCGCGATGATGGATATGACGGAGATGATCGAGCAGTATGGTCCCAATATTAAAAAGCTCTACGGCGAGGAGTTTGAGAAGTTAAAACAGTCCGCAGACGACCCGGCCATCTATCAGTTGTCCGCTTACAATGTAGGTGGTACGAGATTTAAAGATGCGGGCAATATGCAGATTCAATGGGCGGCATTGAAAGCAAAAGATTATCAGATTCCGAAGAATTTGGATGAGCTCGAGGCGATGATCAAGGATTACATCGCAGCCAATCCGACTACGGAAGACGGGCTTGACAGAATCGGTATCAGCCTTTCAACTTCCGACTGGCACTGGCTAATCACGCTGGGCAACCCTGCTGACTACTCACCGCTTTGGGCATACGCGATGCCTCTGGAGTTCACGGAAATCGTAACAAAACTCGACGAGGTTTCTTGGTCTGCGCTGATCAAGTGCGTGACAGGCAAAGAGGCCGACTTTGATAACAACTACGACGCGATGATTGCAGAGCTGGAAGCAGCCGGCATGAATGAGGCTGAGGAAATGATGACGGACGGAAAGCGAAAATGCAGGCTCGTCTGCCGCAGCGTCTGCGCCGCTTTGCATAACGGGAAGCGAGTCAAAACCGATGACAGGCATTTCCGGAGGGCAGAAAAACCGATGTTCCAAAAGCGCGGCGGCATCTTTGTAGGAAAGATGGATGTCCTCGGGGCAGGAAACAGGTCTTCCGTAAGTTAGAAAGAGAGTGTCTGTAGCCGCTTTTCTTGAACTTCGCCCTGTTCAAAGCGTTCCACGAGATCAGCCAGTTTCTGTAAGCCGCGTTCTCCTTTTAAAAGCAGGACATCGCGGTTTTCGATCTGTAAAGATTCAAAAAGGTTGTTTTCCCGATTGCTGACCTGTAAAAGGCGGGCGGCGGCATCAGCAGGAGAGAGGTCTGGCGCGCCCAGGTTTTCACAGAGAGCGGCCTGATAGTGGTCGGCAGTCATGCCAAAAGACTGGCGATCCTCCTTCGAAAGCGGCGCGTAGACTGCGTTTTCCAAAAGCTCCTGCAGGACGATGTTTTTCGCCTTGTCCTTATAAGCGCTCAGATGAGAGAAGTCCTTTTTTGCCTGTGCAAGTTCCTCCCGAATCTGGGTGACAGTCTCCAGCAGTTCGTCTTCGTCTATGGGTTTGGTAAGGTAGAAGCGGACGCCGCTCCTGATGGCTTCTTGTGCGTACTGAAAATCCGCGTAGCCGCTCAAAATAATACATTTTCCCGTAAAACCAGCCTCTCTTGCCTGGCGGATCACTTCCGTGCCGTGAAGCCCCGGCATTTTGATGTCAAGCAAAACAAGACCGGGGTTTAACGCCAGGATCTGTGCGAGCGCGTCGTTACCGTTGGATGCCTCTCCGCAGAGTGTAAAACCCAGCGCGTTCCAGTCAATGATCTGCTTTAAGCCTTCTCTGATGGCGTTTTCATCGTCAGCGATAAACAGTGTTTCCATAACGTTCCATCCCAATTTTGATTAATCTCTTTTCAGAAAGAAGCGGATCATTCCTGATATTCCTGTGAGCGGCTTATTCTACGTAGACTTTGCACACGATCGGAAAGTTGCTCTTTACATCTTTTGCTGTCACACGCAGTCCCGCTTCATCGACAGAAAACTGCGGTTTTTCAGAAAAGCCCAGAATCTCCACATTGCGGATGATGCCGTGGAAATTCGGTTTGTTGGGATCCGCAGAGCGCCCGAGGGAGCGAATCAGAAACTCGCCATCTTCGGGACAGCGCAGGCAAGCAGCATAGATACAGCCGTTTCCTGCGGTAAAGCGGAAATCCTCTTTTGTGTAGCTGGTGGCGGAGCTGTCGGAGAACTGCCCTTCCGCCTCTTTTGTCGGACCTTCCGCTGCGTGACGCCAGGGTTTCGTTCCATAGACGGCCTCCCCGTTAACGGAAAGCCAGTCGCCGATCTCCCGCAGGATGGCGGCGTCTTCATCGGCAAAGCTGCCGTCCGCTTTCGGTCCTACATTGAGCAGGAGACTGCCGTTTTTGCTGACAACGTCAAGAAGATAGCAGAGGATCTCATTGCTGCTCTTGTAGTCGAGTGAAGCCGTGTAGCACCAGGAGTTTCTGGCGATGGCGGTGTCGGTCTGCCAGAGATAGGGCTTGGCATCCGCAAACTTGCCCCGCTCCACATCGACAATGCCGCTGCCGAATGCCATAGCATCGTGCTTGTAGCAGATAGCGGTCTGATAGCCTTTTTCAGTGGCACGGTTATAGCAGTAAGCCGTGATCTTTCTCAAATAAGGCTTGTAGGCTTCGTGCTGGATCCACCAGTCGAAATAGAGGAGCTTCGGCTCGTAGCGGTCGATAATCTCACAGGTGCGACAGAGCCAGTCTTCCAGAAATTCCCTGCTGGGGTAAGGCTTTGCGAACAGATCCTGCATGTCGGGCTGGGTCTGCTCCGAAGGCCAGTAAAAGTCGCCGCAGGAGAGCGGTTCTTTGATATCGCTGTCGAAATCTTTGCCGTTTCCCATAAACCAGTGATGTTCTGCGCGATGGGAGGAGGCGCCGACCACCAGGCCCTGCTTTTCGCAGGCTTTCTTTAATTCTCCAAGAATGTCCCGTTTTGGTCCCATTTTGACAGCGTTGTAGTCAGAAAGGCTGCTCTCGTACATCTGGAAGCCGTCGTGATGCTCCGCTACGGGGATCACGTAGTTTGCGCCCGCCTTGGCAAAAGTTTCCGCCCAGTGGTCAGGGTCAAATTTTTCGGCCGTAAAGAGGGGGATAAAATCCTTGTAGCCAAAGTCCTTATGCGGGCCGTAAGTTTTGATGTGATGCTCGTACTCGGGCGTACCCTGTATGTACATATTGCGGGAATACCATTCGTTGTTAAAAGCGGGTACGCTGTAGAGTCCCCAATGAATGAAGATGCCGAATTTTGCTCCCGCAAACCAGGACGGTATCTGAAAGGCCGTCAGGGATGCCCAGTCGTCCTTGAAGGGACCCTGTGCGATCACCCGATCGATTTCCTTTAGATAGTCTTCTTTGTTGGTGAATTGAAAATGCGAATGCTGTTCCATAGTTCCCTCCCTGCCGAAGCTGTTTTGCGAAGGCACGCGCTGAGAATTTCAAATTCTTGGCTGCGATTCCGAGTTTGTGGCTCTGACACAAACTTGCGATTGAAAAATCAGCACATCAGTGTGATTTTTCAATCTTCCCTCCCTGCCGAAGCTGTTTTATTGGTTTGATTATAGCAGAAAACGCGCTGTTTTGCCATGGGTTTGACAAAAAAGAAAAGCTGTGCTACACTGTCGCCAGAAATGAATAGGACATCGACTGCAGCCGCGCCTGCGGCACACGGAATAGGGTGAAAATCCCTGCGAGTCGGTCACTGTGATGCCTCTCGGATTCAGGTTTTGGAATAGAAAGAAATAGATTCTGAGAGGATAAGTCAGATACGTGGCAGTCAGATGGCATTCTGCCGAAACCGGAACTGCGAATTTTCGGCCTTGCTGCGCCTGCGGCAGGGTCTTTTGCGTTCTGCGTTTTGGCGTGGAACTTTTTTTGTGCGCAAAAGCAGAGCCTGAAGGCTTACGAAGCATTTCAAGTCTGCTGGTGCAAAAACAAAAATACAGAGTTAGAAGGAGAGGACATCATGAAAAAGGGACAAAAGACACAGAAAAGAACAACAGCGAGGATTACAGCGCTTCTTTTGAGTACGCTGCTTTGTATGCTCACAGCCTGCGGCGGACAGACTCAGGCAGAGACACCCGCCGCGCAGAATACAGAAGCATCAGGGATGCAGGCAGCGGAAACGGAATCCGAAGCGCCTGCCGCACAGTCGGCAGAAACAGAGTCCGAAACGGAAGCGCCTGCCGCACAGTCTGCGGGAACAGAAACGGAAACGCCTGCTGCACAGTCTGCGGAAACGGCATCTGACACGCGGCTTCCCACCACCGACCCCGGCGGCGCATCCATCACGATCCCCGAGCAGGTGAATACCATTGTGGCGCTTGCGCCTTCCATTAACGAAACGCTGGTGGCACTCGGTCTGGGAGAAAAAATCGTGGGCTATGATCTGCAGAGTGTGGGCATTGCAGGGCTGCCCGAAGGCGTTCCGACCTTTGATACGGTGGCGCCCGATGTGGAGCAGTTGACAGCTCTTGCACCAGATATGCTGCTGGTTTCCAGTCTTTCCCTCTACGATCAGGAGGCACCTTACCAGCCGCTCATCGACGCAGGTGTGTGTGTGGTCTGCGTGCCCACCAGTGTGAGTGTTGAGAATGTGAGAAGCGATATCCGTTTTCTGGCGGCGGCTTTGCGCGTACCCGACGAGGGGGAACGTGTGGTAAAAGAGATGGATGATGCGCTTGACCATATTTCGGCCGTTGTTTCCGATATCCCGCAGGAGGAGAGAAAGGGCGTCTATTTTGAGATTTCTCCCGCCCCTTATCTGTATAGCTGCGGAAGCGATACCTATCTGCATGAGATGATCGAGCTGGCAGGGGGAAGGAATGTTCTTTCCGATCAGAGCGGCTGGCTTTCCGTGGAGGGCGAGACCGTGGTGGCGGCTAACCCTGACGTGATTTTTACCAATGTGAATTATATGGATGCTCCCGTGGATGAGATCCTCGGCAGAGAAGGCTGGGCAGGCGTGTCTGCTGTGACGAATAATAATGTTTATTACATCGATAATATGGCATCTTCTCTGCCGAATCAGAATATCGTGAAGGCGGTAGAGCAGATGGCTGAGGCGCTTTACCCTGATCGTTTCGGGGCGGAATGAGGAAATAGGTGGTCATGAGACAGAGGACAAAATCGGAACAGGGAAAGACAAAGAGGGCGGGGACAAAAATGGGAATCCTTCTGGCGGCAGCCTTGTTTGCGCTGCTTCTGGGCATGGGCGTGGGGAGCGTGTATGTCTCGCCTGCAGATATCCTTGCTATTCTGGCGGGGCGGCTGTTCGGGCTGCCCCTGCCGGAGCACATTCCCGCAAGTTACAGCGTTATGGTGCTTGATATGCGTCTGCCGCGTGTTCTGCTGGCCTTTTTGACGGGGGCTGCGCTTGCCGCAGGCGGCGGGGTGATGCAGTCCGTACTGCAAAATCCGCTGGCATCTCCTTTCGGTCTGGGCGTTTCTTCGGGCGCTGGGCTTGGTGCAGCACTGGTGATCGTGCTGGGACTGGCGTCGGCAGGGCTGGGGGCATTTCTGTTACCGGGCGTCAGTCTGGGCTTTGCGCTTGGCACGGTGTTTCTGGTGCTGGCTGTTTCAGCAAAGTTAGACCGCGGGATGTCCAACGTGACCATCGTGCTGGTGGGCATGGTGGTTTCCCTGTTTTGCAACGCCGTGATGACTTTGCTTGCCACGGCTTCTCCCGCCTATGCACAGCGCATTCAACTGTGGCAGCTTGGCAGTTTCTCCATGCGGGAGTGGAGCGCGGTGTGGGCGCTTTTGCCGGTCACGGTATTGTGTTGTCTCTATTTTTTGCGTTATGCAAGGGAGCTTGACGTGATGACCTTCGGGGAGGAGCAGGCGGTGGCCATGGGCGTGGATTTGTGCCGTGTCAAAGGGCGGCTGATGGCGGCGGTGGCAGTACTGGTCGGCGTGGCGGTGGCCTTTGTGGGCATCATCGGTTTTGTGGATCTGATCATTCCCCATATCGCGAGAAAGCTTTTCGGAGCTTCGCACCGCAGAGTGCTTCCTGCCAGTGTCCTGCTTGGCGGCGCCTTTCTGGTGCTGTGCGATCTGGCGGCAAGGACACTCACGCCGCCGCATGAGATCCCGATCGGCTCGATCACGGCGCTTTTGGGTGCGCCTTTCTTCCTGTATCTTTTCTTTGCGGGGAGAAGGGACGATTGAGAAGTCGCTAAAACAATAAAAAATGTGCGGTACAGCGGTTGCTGTGCCCTATATTTTTGTGGCAAATTGGAAATAGAAGTGGTATAATCAGACATATTGTTGTAGAGCTTTAGATGAATCATGGGAGGAATATAGATGTCCAAGCAAAAATTGATTATTATTGCAGGTTCTCCGTGTGTAGGGAAAACGACAGTGACACAGAAACTTTTTACTTCTTATGAAAACAGTGCTTATTTTGATGGTGATTGGGCATGGTGTGTCAATCCATTTTCGGTTGATGATCCGAGACTGAGAAATGGTGATAAAACAATGTCATTTGCGTTATCAACATATTTAAACTCTGGTTTTGATTATGTCTTTTTTTCATCGGTGGTTGTTGTGGATAAAACAATTCGAGAAGCGATATTAAAAGATATAACAGCAAAAGATTATTCCGTTGTTGGCATTACTTTGACCTGTTCAGAAGAAACTTTGCGTGAACGTCATAAAAAGCGTGGAGATCAAAATGAATGCTCCTTTTTCTGGCTGCATTTAAAGCCATACGAAGGCGATTATGTTATCGATACAGATCATAAAAGTGTTCAACAAATAGTTGATGAAATAAAAGCTATTGTAGACAGTATGGAGGTATCCTATGACGATCCTTGAGTAAATAAGTCATGAAACAATGGTATTTATGCGTGGCAGCGTTTTGGCATTGAGTCATAACGTTAGCTTGTCAGGTTGACTCTAAACCATACATTAGGTTTATACTTCTTTCATGAAGCGCTTCATAGGTAACTGTAAACAGTTTTTGAAAGAGGCACAGGCATGAAAATAGGTGAATTTGCAAAAATGACGGGAATGCCCATATCGGTGCTCAGACATTATGATAAAGAGGGCCTGTTATGTCCGGACTATGTTGACCGTTTTTCCGGTTACCGCTATTATTCGACTGCCCAGATAGAGCAGGTGCAAAAAATTGAGCTATTAAAGAGCGGTGGTCTTTCTTTGAAAGAAATTAGGGATATTCTGAAAAATGCCGACGATCATGAGCTCATAATGGGCATTCTGGAACGGCGGGAGTCGGAAGATCGAAATATGCTTGCTGCCATTGCGAAGGTGAAGCATATGATGTTTGAGAAAGAGGAGAAACATACGAAGGAGGAACAGGAAACACTGTCAGTAGTAGAAGAAAATGCATTTGGAGAAATGCTGATAAAGGGAAGGTCCTTGGCCCTGCCGTTAGATCCCAAAGCCTTACAGGCTGCATGGCGCAGTTTGGACGAGGAAATACAAAGAAGAAATTTTCAGCGTATTTCCGGATTCATGACCTATGGCGGTAAGGACAAAAATGAGATTCAGGTGGTTGCCGAGGTGGTAAAACTTGGAGACGAAATAGGGGAACTGCATGAAGATATCAACCTTATTTTTGAGGATGATGAGCAGGTCATCGGCAAATGGAAGATTGTGGGAGAATATGCCGTAAAGGAAGATTTCTATTCCGAGCAGGGAGAGCGGAGAGAATCTGATATGGGAAATAGGGACAGGGAAATCTATTTCCTGCCGGGCGGAGAAGATTACTGGATTTATAGCTGGACAAAAGGATATCTGAAATTGAACGGCGGCGACCAGTCCTGTTTATGCAGATATCAAATTGAGGACGATCAAGGCAGCCGTTTTATGTTTGTGGAGAATAAATCCTATGAATATCTTCGTGGCGGGAGGCCTACCGTATTAGTGCTGGAACAGATTGACAAAAACAGGTATACCAGGCGTGAGATTGCCAGAGAAGATGACACGGATATGCCTTTTGTGAATGACGAGCGGGTTCTGGGAGATTGGAAGGCCTTTGACTTTATCCGCAGCAGAGAGGAGTTTTCTCCGGATGGGAATCATCTCCCTCGGGAAAGACTTTTATTTAAGCAGATGCACTTTGGAGAAGACGGATTTTTGTCCAGTGTTTATATGGATGAAACCACATCGGGCAAAGAGATTCAGAGCTGGACGAAAGGTTATGTGCTCAAACATTATAATCATACCGCCTGTGCATATGAAATCGTGACAGTGGATGGCATGGACTATATGATGATCGAGTGGAAGAGTGGGGATTATCGCTGGGGCGGTTATGATACGGACTATTATGTATTGATAAGAGATGAGGAATAAATGGAGTGCGTATGGAACAAACGACCTTACTTACAGTAGAACATTTATTCTGCGGCTACGGGAAAACAGAAGTGATTCACGACCTGTCCTTTCAGGTGCAGGCGGGAGAGCGGCTGTGCATTCTCGGTCCAAACGGCTGCGGCAAGACCACGCTTCTGCGGGCGCTTGCGGGCGTGCTTGCCTGGCAGGGGCGCGTGGAGGCAGGCGGGGTTTTGCTTAACGAACTGTCCCCGAAACAGCGGGCAAAAAAGATTGCCCTGATGAGCCAGTTTTCGCAGACGGCCTTCGATTATACCGTATATGAGGCAGTCATGCTGGGACGCTACGCGCACCAGTCGGGTTCTCTTTTTTCAGCGGAGACGGAGGCGGACCGGGCGGCGGTCGAGGAGGCTTTGCGGCTGGCCGACGCATGGGAGCTTAGAGAACAGTCCGTGACAAAGCTTTCCGGTGGACAGCTTCAGCGGGTGTTTCTGGCAAGAGTCTTTGCGCAAAGCCCACAGATCATCCTTCTGGACGAGCCGGCCAATCATCTGGATCTGCGATCGCAGGCGGAACTGCTTGAAAGTCTGCAAAATTGGACGGCAGAGGGAGAGCGTTGTGTGCTGGGAGTGTTTCACGACATCAGTCTGGCGCTTTCCTTTGCGGATTCGGCGCTGTTGCTGGAGCAGGGAAGGGCGCTTGCGCATGGTCTCGTGGAGGAACTGGACGTAAGTCTTCTCGACGGACTGTTTGGTATGGATGTACGAAGCCATATGAAACGGATGTATGGGCGGTGGATGGTGCGGTGACATAGAAGGCAAAACGGCAACGGTGTGAGAAGGAGAGCAAGGAAATGGTTTACAGGAGCCCTTATGAGGCGTACCCTTTTTTGTGCGATGCGGACGAGGATCTGCGCTGTGATTTTGAACTGGCAACCGATGAGCTGGCTAGCGGCGCGGGTCTTTTGTGCAGTCAGGTGACGGATCAGGCTTTGGCAGAGGAGCTTTTGTGGGTCTGTGAGCTGATTTATCACATCAATCCTACCCTGCGCACTTCGCTTTCGGTAACGGAGGAGGAGACGGAACGTCTTGCGGCAATAGTAGAAAGGCTGCAGGCGGAGAGCGCGGTACACGGTTTTGTGCTGCCCTGCGGCTGTGAGAGCGCGTGCACAGCACATCTTTTGCGGGTGAAGGCAAAATGTCTGGTGCGGCTTTTGTATCGTTATATGGAACGGGGGCACGAGGTTTCGAACAGGCTGCTGGATCTATGCAATCTGCTTTCCGGGTATTTCTTTTTGATGGCACTCAAGTTAAACACTTTGGAGGGAGTGGAGGAGCACAGCTACCAGAGTCGGAATTATCGCTGATGTGATCGGGAGATGCTGGATAGTAATTAGGAAAAACTTGACATGAGTAGCCATAGGTTGTATTATTATTTCATACTTAACAAATAGGAATAATATAGAAAAGAGGTACACCATGGCAAACGAGAGAGGAATCGGTACAAAATGCCTGCATCTGGAGGAGGAGGGATTCGACAATTACGGCGCGATCAGCTTCCCCATCTACCAGACGGCAACCTATGCCCATCCCGGCGTGGGAAAGAGCACGGGCTACGACTACAGCAGACTGCAGAACCCGACGAGAGAGCAGTTGGAAAAGGTGGTCGCCTCTCTGGAAAAGGGAATCGACGCGCTGGCGCTGTCCTCAGGTATGGCGGCCATTGCCCTGATGATGGAGCTGTTCTCTCCGGGGGATCATATTATTGTGGATGCGGATCTTTACGGCGGCAGCATCCGCCTCTTTCGAAATGTGTCGGCGAAAAATGGCATTACCTTCACCGGCATTGATTGCTATAAAGAAGATGTAGAAGCATATATCACGGAGCATACGAAGGCAGTGTATATCGAGACACCCACCAACCCCATGATGCACGTGACCGATATCGCGGCAGTCTCTGAGATCACTCGCCAACACGACCTGCTTCTCATTGTGGACAACACGTTTCTGTCTCCCTACTTCCAGAATCCGCTGGCGTTGGGGGCGGATATCGTGGTCCACAGCGGCACCAAATACCTGGGTGGTCACAACGATACGCTGGCAGGATTTCTGGTGACGGATAGAGAGGATATCAGCGAGAAGTTCCGCTTTCTCATAAAGACCACGGGAGCGGGGCTTGCGCCCTTTGACAGCTGGCTCATCCTACGGGGAATCAAGACGCTTGGCATCCGCATGGACAGGGCGCAGGAGAATGCCCTGCGTATCGCTGCCTGGCTGAAAGAGCGTGACGAGGTAAAGGAGGTGCTTTATCCGGGGCTGCCCGAACATCCCGGTTACGAAATCATGAAGTGGCAGGCAAGGGGCTTTGGCGCGATGCTGACCTTTCAGGCGGAGAGTAAGGAGCTTGCTCTCTCCATTCTTGAAAATGTGCGGCTGATCCGTTATGCGGAGAGTTTGGGCGGGGTGGAGACGCTGATCACTTATCCGACCACGCAGACGCATGCCGATGTGCCTGAGGAGATACGCCTGCGAAATGGGATTACTGACCGTACCCTGCGGCTGTCCGTGGGGATCGAAGATGCGGAGGACCTGATTGATGATTTAGAGGCAGCGTTTACGAAAAGATAAGCTTTGGGGGTTCCTTATCAAAGGGACCCTAAAATACTTCCCTTTACAAATCTTGTCACTCGTGATATGGTCGAAATAACATATCTGGGAGTCTGAAATTCTGATATATCTTTATGTCACGTCACGGAACCTGAATCCCTTATATGATCTGCTGGACATAGACGAGGATTTAAAGGAATATGTATCAAACTACAGGCTGAACCTGTATGACTGCCATGAGCATGATACCTTTGAGGAATATAAGACAGGTTTGCGGCAGGTATTTGAGGCGGTACGTTATGCAGAGGAAAAGGAGAAACTGAAGGCGGTCATAAGAGAGTACCGTGAAGCGTACAGCAGGATAGACAACGAGACCAGAGATATGCTGGAAGTGGTGGCGAATGTAAAGATACCGGAGGAATATAGAGTGGTGGAAGAAGGAAAGGAGAGATATGATATGTGTAAGGCGTTTGAGGATATGAGACTTGAGGGATACGAGGAAGGAATCAGTAAGGGTATAGAAAGAGGAATCCGCGGGCAGATATGTGGAGGAATGCTGCATCAGATAAAACGTAAGCATCCTATCCCTAGACAAACCCCGTGAAAAAAGGTATACTATTTATGTATTTCTTTCTGAAAATCGGGGATAGGAGAAACAACGGGTATGAACTATAAGGCGGTTCCTTTTGAGCAGCGGATCAAGGATAACGTAAAAAACTATGGCATGGACCATCTTTACCAGATCGACGCCATTGCTGAGTGTATGAAAGCGTTGAATGCCTTAAGCGGTCTGGAAGTGCTTCTTACGGAGAGACATGGCGAAAAGGTTGTTTCCGTGGGAAATTTTGCGGGTTTTACGCCGGATGTGGTGGGAGATCCCGGCAGAAAGATCAGGGTCTACGGGCGCACCGTTGCGCATCTCTATGCAAAAACGGACAGCGTAGCTGCGGATAAGAGAGAGGAGGCGGAGAAACTTCTCGATGCCTTTTCCCACATGCTCTCTCATTGGGGAGAGGAGGCCTATCTTCACAGAGAGTCTGCGATTTACGCGGATGAGCTGGAGGATAAGGTGGGCATGCAGCATGTGCAGACTGCCAGAGGGGAAAATGAGGACGCGCTTACGGGCGTATTTAATAAGGTCTATTTCGAGGAACGTATGCGGGTGATCGACAGAGCCGAGGTGGTCCCTGTGGCGGTCATCAATTTCAACATTAATGACTGGAAATATGTGAATGACCGATTTGGTGATGAGGAGAGCGATCGGTTGATTTGTACGATTGCCAACATTTTGGTACAGGAAAAGAAGCCGGACTATGTGATCGGCCGTGTGGACGGAGACGTGTTCAACGTGCTGATCCCCATAGCGGAAGACGGCGAGGCGGAGGATTATTGCTGGCGGGTCAAGCGGGCTTGCCAGACTTTTGAAGATGAGATCCTGGCACCGTCCGTGGCCTGCGGTCTGGTCTATAAGCGCAATGTCGAGGAACGGCTTGCGGATAAGCTGCCGGACGCGGAATATGAGATGTTCAATAATAAATTTGAGATCAAAAATGCGCCCGGATACAGAGAACGACTGGAGAAGAGAAAGTAAGATTTTTAAGTGATACGGAAAGGGGCTGGAGTACCGGCCCCTTTCCTTCGTAAACGGGGATGTGAAACAGTATGATTTATTGTGAGAATTGTAATGCGCCGATAGAGGAAGACAGCGCGAAATGCCCGTACTGCGGGCGCTTAATGCACCCGGTGGCGAAAAACAGTATATGGAACAGCTTTACGATGTCAAAAGGGATGTGGAGGAACTGGCGGATGTTCCGGTTCGGGAGTACCGCAGGGCAATCGGCAAAACAGGCAGGATGATCGGCAATCCGAATCCCTTTACGGTGAAGCATAATCAGACAACCTTGTAGAGAGCGTGTACCGCAATGAGGCGCAGGAGGACCCGGTAAAAGGGGATATGGCGCAGATTTACGCGGCAGCATATTATTATGAGGCGGCGATGCTGTATCATGCCCGTCAGGAAGCAGGCAACGTACGGCAGGCGGAGGAAGCATATACAAGAATGCGGGAGTATGAGGAGCAGCTGGGCGAATACGCCTTTGTAAAGGAAGAAATCAAGGAATTTTTGGGTATGGCTCCTCTAAATCTAAAATAAGTATTAAATCCCTTTTTCCAGATAAAAACGAGAAAACAAGAGATACTAATAGAAAAAACGAGAAAAGAAGAAAAAGCGAGATTTGTATACATGTAGAACCATTTGCAAACGTCCGCATATGAAGATAATATATGTTCCAGAGTTAGCACTCGACGATGGCGAGTGCTAACAGAAACGGAAATTATAAAGATCTTATATACAAAAAAGGAGGCATTCATTATGAAATTAGCACCACTTGGCGACAGAGTTGTATTAAAGCAGCTGGAAGCGGAAGAAACCACAAAGTCCGGCATTGTTTTACCGGGACAGAGCAAGGAAAAACCGCAGCAGGCGGAAGTGATCGCAGTAGGACCCGGCGGCGTTGTGGACGGTAAGGAAGTAAAGATGGAAGTGAAGGTTGGAGATCAGGTCATCTACTCCAAGTACTCCGGCACAGAGGTGAAGCTTGGCGAGGACGAGGAATATATTATCGTAAAACAGAGCGATATTCTGGCAATCATAGAGTGAGAAGTACTTCTAAAGACGTTCCGCCATAGGACGGAAAGCCAAGAAGTACTAAGTCTTACTCAGGAGAATGATTGAAATGCAACATTCTCCGCAGTGTAAAATAATTATAAAATCAGGAGGACATAAAATCATGGCTAAGGAAATCAAATATGGCGCAGAAGCCAGAGCAGCTTTGGAATCAGGCGTAAATCAGTTGGCGGACACCGTGCGGGTGACCCTTGGACCGAAAGGCAGGAACGTAGTGCTGGATAAGTCCTACGGCGCGCCTCTGATCACCAACGACGGCGTGACCATTGCCAAGGAGATCGAGCTGGCGGACGCATTTGAGAATATGGGCGCACAGCTTGTGAAGGAAGTGGCAACCAAGACCAACGATGTGGCGGGCGACGGCACGACTACGGCTACCGTACTGGCACAGGCGATGGTGAATGCGGGAATCAAGAACCTTGCCGCAGGCGCAAACCCGATCATCTTAAGAAAAGGTATGAAGAAAGCGACTGAGACGGCAGTGGAGGCGATTGCGAAGATGAGCTCCAAGGTAAACGGCAAGGAGCATATCGCGAGAGTGGCGGCAGTTTCTTCCGGCGACGAGGAAGTAGGAAAGCTTGTTGCAGACGCAATGGAGAAGGTTTCCGGTGACGGTGTCATCACCATCGAGGAGAGCAAGACCATGCTCACGGAGCTTGACCTTGTGGAAGGTATGCAGTTTGACAGAGGTTATATTTCCGCTTATATGGCAACCGATATGGATAAGATGGAGGCGGTTTTAGAGAATCCTTACATCCTGATCACAGACAAGAAGATTGCGAACATTCAGGAGATTCTGCCCCTCTTAGAGCAGATCGTACAGTCCGGCGCGAAACTCCTTATCATCGCTGAGGACGTGGAAGGCGAAGCGCTTACCACCTTGATCGTGAATAAACTGCGCGGCACCTTCAATGTAGTTGCGGTGAAGGCACCCGGCTACGGTGACAGAAGAAAGGCTATGCTTGAGGATATTGCGATCCTGACAGGCGGTCAGGTCATCAGTTCCGAGCTTGGCTTGGAATTAAAGGATGCAACCCTTGACCAGCTTGGTCGTGCGAAGTCCGTGAAGGTGCAGAAAGAGAACACCGTGATTGTGGACGGCGAGGGCAAGAAGAAGGATATTGAGGCAAGAATCAGCCAGATCAAGAAGCAGATCGAGGAGACCACATCTGATTTCGATAAGGAGAAATTGCAGGAGCGTCTGGCAAAACTGGCAGGCGGCGTAGCTGTGATTCGTGTGGGTGCAGCGACGGAGACCGAGATGAAAGAGGCGAAGCTTCGTCTGGAGGATGCGCTGGCAGCAACCAGAGCAGCCGTGGAGGAAGGCATCATTGCCGGCGGCGGTTCCGCATATGTGCACGCTGCTAAGGAAGTGGAGAAGATGGCGGATAAGCTTGAGGGCGACGAAAAGACAGGCGCACAGATCGTTTTGAAGGCTCTCGAGGCGCCTCTGTACCACATCGTTGCAAATGCAGGCCTGGAAGGCTCCGTTATCATCAATAAGGTAAGAGAGTCCAAGGTGGGCGTAGGTTTCGATGCGCTGACCGAGGAGTATGTGGATATGGTGAAGACAGGTATCCTTGATCCCGCGAAGGTGACCAGAAGCGCATTGCAGAACGCGACCAGCGTGGCAAGCACCCTGCTCACCACCGAGTCCGTGGTGGCCAACATCAAAGAGCCCGAACCCCCGATGCCCGCAGGAGGCGCCGGCGGCATGGGGATGATGTAAGGCGCATAAGCGCGGCTTTGCGAGTATAACGTGATAATTAGGAAGACGCATGCACCAAGCTTGCTTGAGGGCATGCGTTTTTCTATTGGATGATATGGCGCAAGTTTTAATATCCCTTATGTGGCAGCAGTGTCCTCGAGATTAGTTTTGCAAAAATACTTTTTGAAAGAAACCAAAAGAGCATTCTGCCATTTTGGCGATTTCCTCACTGTCGATTGGTTCTTCTTTTCGCAAAATGTTATATGATACAATCAATACAATAGAGAACCAATCACACGAATATGGGGGAAACACTTTATGAATAAGTCCCAGACAAAAAAGTATTATAACAAAAAGAAATGGTATTTCCTGACGGGACAACTGTTGATAGCGATATATTTTCTCTGCGCCTGCGCTGGCAAAGAACAACCAGAAGCCGCCGAATCAACAGCGACTAAAACAGATGCAGCAGGAAGCACGAATGCGGCAGAAGCGACAGAAACAGAAAAATCAAATAAAGAGACGGTGCGGGAACTCGCTCCGGACTTAAACCGTAACGGGATAACGGAGGAAGTGCGTCTGATTGAAATCGAAGACGGACAGGAACTGCAAATTCTGGAGAACGGAGAACTGGTTGACAGGGAGATCGGATATTATGCACATGCGGGGCAGACGTCCATTTTCCTCTGTACGCTGGATGGGGACGACTATCTTCTGCGCTATCACCCAACTTTCCCCGCAAAATAGTGTCCGCTTCCCGATATGCGGCAAATAAATGGTCGGGACTAAAATGTTTGTGGCGCTCTGCCGAAAGGCAGGGCGTTACTTATATGCGCAGGCTGCATATGAAAGTTTAAGAGGGGATTTTATGCTGTTTTTTCGCATTTCGGGATTCCAAATTGAGCGAGATATAATGGATCATTCCTATTTCGTCCAAATATGAAAAGCTTAAACGGATTGAGCAGGAAAAGATTATAAAGTACGGTCATTGTAATACAATCCGCTTTGGTATGGTCCTCGGCAGAAATACAGCATTTTTGATTCAGAATATGTGCCCTGCAACAGAGCCATACTTAACGGCATACATAGATAAAAATAATCATCCAATTTGTATTGATGACCGCATTGCCGCTGATGTGGAAAAGAATGCCCGTGACGTTCTGGCTATTGCCAAGCGGGGAGCAAAGGTGATTTTCCCCGATGTATTTAAAATCTATCAGAGTCTTGCACAGCAGATTCAAGGGAAAAGGTGAGGGAAGTGCTTGGGCGGACCGTATAAATATTTTGATAACTCTTGCAAATAATACGATAATAGCGTAAAATTGCTAGTATGCAACATTATGTAATCCGATAAAGGTTCGGTGAGCGTATGACAGAAGAAAAGACTGAGCTGGTCATTGACGACGGCAGAATCGAATCAATTGAAGAATTTCAGACTCCGGGTCAGCTCTATGAGGAGCTTATTCTTCGTGTGCGCAAATATCACCCCTCAACGGATATCAGTCTGATCAGAAAAGCTTACCAGGTCGCTTCCGAAGCCCATCAGGGGCAGGTGCGTAAATCCGGGGAGCCTTATATCATACATCCGCTGTATGTTGCCATTATCCTGGCGGATCTGGAGCTGGATAAAGAGACCATCGTTGCTGGACTTTTGCATGATGTGGTGGAAGATACCATCATGACGGACGAGGAAATCGCGCAGCAGTTCGGTGATGACGTTGCGCTTTTGGTGGATGGTGTCACCAAGCTTGATAAACTGAATTTTCACGGAGAACACGCGAATCAGGACAAAGATGCGGAAAAACTGGAGCGGCAGGCGGAGAATCTGCGTAAGATGTTCCTTGCGATGGCAAAGGATATCCGTGTCATTTTGATTAAGCTGGCTGACCGATTGCACAATATGAGGACGCTGCAGCACATGCGCCCTGAAAAACAGCAGGAGATCGCGAGGGAGACGCTCGATATTTATTCTCCCATTGCCCAGCGTTTGGGCATTTCTAAAATAAAGGTGGAATTAGACGATTTGTCATTGAAATATTTGGAACCCGAAGCTTACTATGATTTGGTGGATAAGATCGCCATTAGAAAGAGCGAGCGGGAACGTTACATTCAGACGATTGTGGACGAGGTGAGTGTCCATATCAAAAACGCGGGCATCAAAGCCCAGATCGACGGCCGTATCAAGCATTTTTTCAGCATTTACAAGAAGATGAAAAACCAGAATAAGACAATCGATCAGATTTACGATTTGTTTGCGGTGCGCATCATTGTGGACACAGTGCAGGACTGTTATGCCGCCCTCGGTGTGATCCACGAGATGTATAAGCCGATCCCCGGCCGTTTTAAGGACTATATCGCCATGCCGAAGGCAAATATGTACCAGTCTCTCCACACGACGCTGATCGGTGCGAGCGGCCAGCCTTTCGAGATCCAGATCCGCACCTACGAGATGCACAAAGCGGCAGAGTACGGTATCGCGGCCCATTGGAAATATAAGGAAGCCTCCGACGGAAAGAAAGTGGAGACGCAGGAGGAGGAAAAGCTTGTCTGGCTGCGCCAGATTCTGGAGTGGCAGCAGGACCTTTCGGATAACAAAGAGTTTTTGAACCTTTTAAAGGATGACTTAAATCTCTTTTCTGACAATGTGTACTGTTTTACGCCGACCGGGGATGCCAAGAGCCTGCCTGCGGGTTCCACGCCCATCGACTTTGCCTACAGCATACACAGCGCAGTGGGGAATAAGATGATTGGCGCGCGCGTGAACGGCAAGCTTGTCAATATTGATTATGAAATCAAAAACGGCGACCGGGTGGAGATCATGACCTCCCAAAATTCCAAGGGACCCAGCCGGGACTGGCTCAATGTGGTCAAAAGCACCCAGGCGAAAAACAAGATCAACCAGTGGTTCAAGCATGAATTAAAAGAAGAAAACATCGTCAAAGGCAAGGAACTGATTGTGGCCTACTGCAAGGCGAAGACCATCAATACGCAGGAGGTGATGGTGCCCAAATACCAGGAGGCCATTATGAGAAAGTATGGCTTTCAGGATTGGGAATCGGTGCTGGCGGCAGTGGGACATGGCGCGCTCAAGGAGGGCCAGGTTCTAAACCGTATGCTGGAGATGTATGACAACGACCACAAAAAAGAGATGACCGATGCCGAGGTGATGGCGGAGGTGGAAAACAGTGTCCAGGCAAACCGCGGCAGGATCCAAAAGAACGCGAGCGGCATCGTGGTCAAGGGCATTCACGATGTGGCGGTGCGTTTCTCCAAGTGCTGCAGCCCTGTGCCGGGCGATGAGATCGTGGGCTTTGTGACGAGAGGCAGAGGCATTTCCATCCACAGAACCGATTGTATGAACATTTTGAATCTGCCGGAGATCGACAGAAACCGTTTGATCGACGCGGAGTGGCAGCAGGAGCAGACGGCGGAGAGCGGCAGCAAGTATCTGGTGGAGATCAGTATTTATGCCAATAACAGGAACGGGCTGTTGGCGGATGTGTCCAGAGCTCTTACAGAGAAAAATATTGATATTTTGGCGCTGAATACCCGTGTGAGCAAGCAGGGAACGGCAACGATCATGATTAACTTTGAAATCAGCGGCAGGGAAGAACTGCAGCGCATCATGGATAAGCTGAGGACGATCGAGAGCATTCTTGAGATAGAACGGACGACGGGTTAAGGGAGAAAAAGATGGGCAACTTAAAAATAGGCAGGCTGATGCTGGGCATCTGTCAGACGAATTGCTATTTTGTATATCAAGAGGGAACGAAGGATGTGATCTTTTTCGATCCCGCGGACAAGGGCGATTACATTTACGAGACCTTGCAGGAGAAGGGCTTTCAGGTAAAGGGCATCCTTCTGACACATGCGCATTTTGACCATATCTGGGGCTCGAATCGGCTGCGGGAGCTTTCGGGTGCGCCGCTTTATGCTTACGAGGCGGAGCGGGCGCTGTGTGAGGATGCGGTGACCAATGTTTCCGACCAGGTGGGCAGGCCTTACACGGTGATCCCCGACCGCTACTTAAAAGACGGGGAGGAGATCACGATCGCGGATATGACCTGTAAGTTGATTGCCACGCCCGGTCATACGGTAGGGAGCTGCTGCTATTATTTTGAAGAGGACGGAATCCTGATTGCGGGCGACACGCTCTTTGAGGAATCGGTGGGCAGGACGGACCTGGCCACGGGCAGCATGAGCGCACTGACCAGATCAGTCAAAGATAAACTTTTTGTTCTCCCTGATGAGACGAAGGTTTATCCCGGTCACGGAAACAGTACCAGCATAGGCCACGAGAAAGCCTATAATCCTTTCATACAGTGAAGACAAAAAAGAGGGTTTCCCGTTATGTCAGATGACGGGAAATTCATTTTGTATCTGCGAAAGGAGAAAGGGTGTAACTATGGAAGCGCAAACAATGTCTAAAACAGGTTGTCAGGTGTTGAACAGGGACGTGATCAAGTATATCGCGATGTTCACCATGCTTTTCAATCACATTGCGCATGTGCTTTTGACGAGAGGAACGCCGCTTTATCTTGTTTTTGAGGGAATCGGTTATTTTACGGCCCCGGTGATGTGCTTTTTTCTGGTGGAGGGGTACCAATATACCCGTTCCAAGGTAAAGTACGGCGGCAGGCTGTTTTTCTTTGCCGTTTTGTCGCAGCTGCCTTATCACCTGGCCTTCCATTATGGAAATCTGAATATGTTTTTCACCCTCTTTTGCTGCTTTTTGATTCTGGTGGTATTGGAGCGGGTGGACAGCTATCTGCTGCAAATAGCGCTCTGCTTCCTTTTGATTCTTGTTACGGCGATCAGTGATTGGGCGTTGGTTGCGCCAATCCTGACGCTTCTTTTGGCAAAGAATTGGGGAGAAAAGGGCAGAATGTGGGCCAGCTACGTGGGGATCGCCGTGGTTTTTGCCATGTTGAACCTGCAAAGCAACATGATGCAAAACCGCATGAATGGGCAGGAAGTTATCCTGACAGTGCGGGCGGTGTGCGATACGCTCTGCTCAGGAATCGTGGTTTTAACGGCAGGCGCGGCCGTGCTGGTCTTCTATAACGGAGAGCGGGCAAAGAAGGGAAAGAATTTTTCGAAATGGTTCTTCTATTTCTTTTATCCTGTACATCTTTTTGTACTGTATTTGATTAGATTAGGTTTACATAACGTTAATTAAGGCAATGCGCGAAAGATAACGACAGAAAATGACCGCAACATGGTATGCCAGTTTAGATGCAGTGGCATCGATTTCAGCAGACAGCGGGAAGAAAGGATAATATAGGCATGGAAAGCGACAAGAGTGCGGACACGAAACAGCAGATACGCGGGATCGCCGGGCAGATCATGGGACTTGCCCACGACGGGCTTTTGATGAATCTGCGCTTTTTGGACGTCGCTCTCTCCAAACTTTCTGTGGTGTGCCGCGAAGGAACAGGTGCATATTTGTATGACGGAGGCTGCCTTTATTATGACCCGGCGCTGTTGGTCAGACAATATCGGGACGCCCGCGGCTGCGGGGCAAGGCTTCTTTTGCACACGCTTTTGCACTGTGTTTTTTCCCATGGATTGGGTGCGCAGCAGATGGAGAGGCAGTATTGGGATCTGGCCACGGATATTGCAGTGGAGAGCGTCATTTTGGAGTTGTCCCTGCCCCTGACGGCGATGCCGCAGGATGATGAATTGAAAAGCCGTCTGGAAATCCTCAAAAAACAGGCAGGCGGGTTGACGGCGGAGAAACTCTATCGGCATTTCCGCATCGAAGAACCGTCTGAGAAGGCAAAGAAAGACTGGTACAGGCTCTGTCACTATGACGAGCATATTTATTGGGACAGGCGCGAGGAACTGATACCTTCCGCCGAACAGTGGCGCAAACTCAGCGAGCGCATCCGAGCTGATTTAAAGAGTTTCAGCAAAGATAAAAATAACGCCGAGAGCATAGAGGAGAATCTGAGGGAGGCGCTGCGGGAACGCTACGACTACACGGACTTTCTCAAACGCTTCATGGTCATGGGGGAGTCCATCCGCGTAAGCGACGACGAATTTGATTATATCTACTATACCTACGGCCTCTCCAACTATGGCAATATGCCGTTGGTGGAGCCTTTGGAATATAAGGAGGACAGGAAAATCAGGGATTTTGTGATCGCGCTGGATACTTCTGCCTCCTGTCGTGGGGAGATCGTGCAGACCTTTTTGCAAAAGACCTACCATATCATGCGGCAGCGGGAAAGCTTTTTCACCAAAATCAATGTCCATATCTTGCAGTGTGACAGCGAGGTCAGGCAGGATACGAAGATAAACGGGCAGGAAGACTTTGATGCGTTTATGGAAAAAGGGAAGCTGACAGGCTTCGGTTCCACGGATTTTCGTCCCGTCTTCGATTATGTGGAGAAGCTGCGGGACGAAGGAGAGTTTACAGACTTAAAGGGCCTGATTTATTTTACGGACGGTTACGGCGTCTATCCGGAATATATGCCGGACTATGATGTGGCCTTTGTGTTTTTGCAGGACGACGAAAATGCGCCCAAGGTGCCGCCGTGGGCGATCCGATTGGTTTTGGAAGAAGATGAGATTGAAAACTTTGCGGAAGAAAAGCAATCGCACTGACAGTGTGAAAAGAAATTCTAAAGCGCAGCAGCATTTGAATTGGCAGGATGATAAGGAGCATGAAGTGATATGAACATCAAGGAAGCAAAAAACTACATCAAGGATTCCGTACGGATTTATTTGAAAAAAGACGAGGAGGGCGAGTACCGCATCCCCATCGTCAGGCAGCGGCCCATCTTTCTTTTGGGAGCACCGGGCATCGGCAAAACGGCCATTATGGAGCAGATCGCGCAGGAGCTGGGAATCGCGCTGGTGTCTTACTCCATGACCCATCATACCAGGCAGTCAGCGCTGGGCCTGCCTTTTATCATAAAAAAGAATTACGGCGGCAGAGAATACGAGGTCTCAGAGTATACGATGAGCGAGATCATCGCTTCCATTTACGACGTCATGGAGGAAAGCGGCATTAAAGAGGGGATCCTGTTTCTGGACGAGATCAACTGCGTTTCGGAGACACTTGCGCCTTCCATGCTGCAATTTTTGCAGTATAAAGTGTTCGGCAGACACAGAGTGCCAGACGGCTGGGTCATCGTCACGGCGGGCAATCCGCCGGAGTACAATAAATCCGTGCGGGAGTTTGACATTGTGACCATGGACCGTTTGAAGATTCTCTCGGTGGAGGCGGATTATCCGATTTGGAAGGAGTACGCCATCGACAGGGGACTGCATGCTGCCATCCTGAATTATCTGGATCTGAAAAAGGATGATTTCTATCAGGTGGAGACCACCGTGAAAGGCAGAAAATACATCACGGCCAGAGGCTGGGAGGATCTCTCGGAAATGCTGACACTTTACGAGGAGGAAGGCATTGCCGCGGAGGAGTCGCTGGTGGGCCAGTATCTGCGGGACGAACGGGTGGTGAAAGAGTTTTGCGCTTACTATGATCTGTATCAAAAGTATAAGAATGATTATCGGGCGGAGGAGATCCTGGGCGGAACGGTGAGCGAACAGGCAAAGGATAAGGCAAGAAAAGCGGATTTTGACGAGCGCCTCTCCCTGATGGGGATGCTGATCGACAGGATCAGGCAGGAAATACGGGATAACATTCAGGAGAGCGATATCTTAAATGAGGTGATGGGGCCTTTGCGGGCACTCAAGAAAAAGGCAGCGGAAGATGGCAGTGCGGATGAGCTGCTTGCGCTGCTTAGCAAACAGCGGGAGGGCAGGCAGAAGGCCATGGATTCCCTGCAAAAGGCAGGTGCGCTCTCTGCGCGGGATAAGAAAAAGAGCAGGGCGGTGGTGCGTTTCCTTTCCACCTGTGAGAAGACGCTGCGGACGGCGGATCAGGCGGATGCGGGGGAGACGTTCTCCCTGCTGGAAGGCTTGTTTCAGGCGGAAGTGGCGGATTATAGGGAGAAGACGCAGGAAGTACAGAAGATGCTTCATTTCCTCTTTCAGTTTGTGGAAGACACCTTTGGCTCAGGGAATGAAATGCTGCTTTTGATGACGGAGTGTACGGTGCAGGAGGACTGCGCGAAATTCATCAGCCTTTACGGCTGCGAGGATTACAGGCGGCACAATGAGGAACTGATGCTGACGGAGCGCGGCGACGAGCTGCTGACAAAGATCGAGGCATTAGAGTTATAACACGGTTTGAATGTTGGAAAGGCGGAAAGAAGGAAAGGAAAGCGGCCAAGGGATATGGGAGGGAAGATCAGAGCGGGAGAATGGAATACGGCGCAGGGCTGCCTTATTTATGCTGCGGATGGGGAGAGCGTGGAAATCACGGGCAGCAGGGGAAGGGATACAGTGATAGAGATCCCGTCGCAGCTTGAGGGACTGCCGGTGACCCGCATCGGGAAAAAGGCCTTTCTTAGCAACAAAACGGTAAAAGAAATCACGCTGCCGGATACGATAGAACAGATCAGCGACTGGGCCTTTGCCTGCTGTGCGAAGCTGACCGTGCTGACCCTACCTTACAGGAAACTGGAATTAGGACAGGGCATCTTCCGGGACTGCATATCGCTTTCACAGATCATGGACAGAAATGCGTCTCCCCGGGATAAAAATATGACAGATGTGTCATACCTATTAGCGGCTGCTGTGGCCGCGCTGGATGCCTTCTATCTATTTGATCCGGAGACGGCGGGGAGCGCGGAGTGGTTTGCCAGATGGGATGTCAGACTGCGCGCCGTGATGGAAACACCTGACGAGGAGGGCTTTTCCAAAATGCTGCTTTGCGGGGAGGAGGATTACGGCAGTCGGGAAAACAATCTGGATCACTATACGGGACAGCAGCGGCGCAGGAAAGTGAGGCTTGCCATGTGCAGGCTGATGCACGATACCTGTCTGAAAGACGAAGACAGAAAGATGCTTTCGGACTATCTTCTTTCGCACAGAAAAGGGCAGGAGACCGAGGAGACCTGGCAGGTGGTGCTGGAGGAACACGGCGATGAAATTTCCTATTACCGCTTCCTCACGCAGATGGGAGCGGTGGATAAAGAAAACGTTCAGGCGATGCTTTCAGATCTGGGGGAAAGTCATACGGAGATGAAGGCCTATCTGATGGAGTACTGCGGCGGCCTGCGGGAGGGAGAGGATCCCTTTGCGGCTTTTGCCCTGTAAGGTCAATGGGTCAATGCCAGGCGTTGCGTGTGGATTTTGGGTATTGCACAATGCAAAAAAATGTGGTATTATGTGTTTTGTTTGGAATTTTGTGAACGGATAGGCAGGAGGAATCAGGATACTATGGGAGTACTGAGAATCATTTTGACAGTCGTTTATATTTTGATTTGTGTGGCTTTGGTGATACTGGTATTGATGCAGGAGGGAAAGGCAGCCGGTCTTGGTGCGATCAGCGGCGCGGCGGAAACCTACTGGGGCAAGAATAAGGGCCGTTCCATGGAGGGCAAGCTTGTGAAGATCACGACGGCACTTGCAGTCGGGTTCATGCTGCTGGCGGCCGTCTTAAACTTGAATCTGTTCTAAGCTTCGGAAGACAAAGGCACTCTTGCAAAGGTAAGGGTGCTTTCTTTATCCCTTTCTGAAAGGAGGTTTTGAGGTGGCAAAGGAACCGATGAAACTGGTGGCTAACAATAAAAAGGCTTACCATGATTATTTCATAGAGGAAAAGTATGAGGCAGGCCTTGCGCTGCACGGAACGGAAGTGAAATCCCTGCGCCTTGGCAAATGCAGCATCAAGGAAGCCTTTGTGCGTATCGATAACGGGGAAGCCTATGTTTATGGCATGAATGTCAGCCCCTACGAAAAGGGAAATATTTTCAACAAGGATCCCCTGCGTCCCAGAAAACTTCTTTTGCATAAGCAGGAGATCAGAAAACTTGCGGGTGATATGACGGCCGCGGGTTACACTGTCGTTCCGCTGCAGGTCTACTTTAAGGACGGCAGGGCAAAGATCGAGATCGGTCTTGCAAAGGGCAAAAAGCTCTACGATAAACGGCAGGATATCGCGAAAAAGGATCTTCGCAGGGAGCACGAGCGCGAGTTTAAGATCAAAAATCTGTAGGCTTGCATGAAAAACAGAGGATATGGTATAATCAAATCAAATAAGGGCCAGTCAAGGTTTCGACAGGGGTCTTGCAGCTGGAGAAGCTATCCGCAGGCTGATGCGTTAAATCGCAAACCTAAATACAAACGCTGAAGATAATTTAGCATACGCTGCCTAAGGGCAGCTGTCCGACTTAGTGCACCTACACATTAAGATCCGGGCATCGACTTTGTAGGAAACGACGCGGGTGACGCCTCTATCCCGCGGGCGTATCAGAGGCTACCAAGCCCGGTGGGGTGTCTGTCTCCTGCCGGATGAGGGAATGAGGAGCGATCCGAAATGACGGACTATGATAGTAGAAGGACAGGGAATGGGCTTTTGGACACGGGTTCGACTCCCGTCTGGTCCACTGGAAGCGCCGCATTCGGAGAAATCCGCATGCGGCATTTTTTTCTGTACAGCGCATCTTTTTGGTGGTAAAATAGAATAAAATATTGTGACCAAAGAGATGGTTGCTTTGGACAGAAAATGCTGCCCGGGAAGGAAAGAAAATGAATCAAAATGGGGAAAAGAATGTATTTCAGTCTGTGAGAACGAAAATTGTGGGCGTGCTGATCATTGCGATGACGATCCTGTCCGTGTGTTTGTCGGTGGTGTTGATCCGAAATTTACGCATTCCATTGATGCAGCTGAACCAAAATTATCTCTATGATTTGGCGGTAGCCTACGGAGAAAAAGTGCAGGAAGAAATAGAATTGATGGGCTATAATACGGCTGTGTATTATGGCAATCTGAGTAATGCCCTCGGAGAGGTGGGCTTAGACGGGGTGCCGTCCAGTTATGCTTATCTGGTGTCGGGAGACGGCACTATGCTCTATCATCCTACAAAGGATAAAGTAGGACAGCCCGTGGAAAACGCGGTGGTGAAAAATGTGGTGGAGCAGATAAAGACAGGCACATTGCCTGAGCCGGAGATAGTGGAGTACGAGTTTAAGGGCGCAATGAAATATGCGGCCTATTATGTGACGGAGAGCGGACACTGTATCCTGGTCGTATCGGCGGATAAAGATGAATTGATGAGTACGGTGCACCGCGTGACGCTGACCGGAACGGCCTGTACGATTGTTTTGGTCATCATTGCCAGCATTATCGGCTTTTTCATTGTAAATAAGATCGTGAAGCCCATCCTGGAGGTAACGCAGATCTTGGGACGTCTGGCGGATATGGATTTCTCCGAGATCGAGGGACAGGAGAAGCTGACGGCCAGAGCTGACGAGACGGGACAGATGAGCCGGGCAGTGGCGGAGTTGCGAGGACAGCTTGTGGAGGTGGTCAAAGAACTGCGGGGGCAGAGCGAGCAGCTCTTTGAGGCGTCTGATACATTGAATACAAATGCATCTGAGACTGCAATTACGGTGGAACAGGTGGAAAAGGCGGTTTCGGAAATCTCTGACGGCGCTTCCTCTCAGGCGGACGAGACGCAGAAGGCTACGGAGAGCGTGATCCTGATGGGTAATATGGTGGAGGAGACCGCGCAGGAAGTGGCCGGGATGATCGAGAATGCCTCCTCCATGCAGCGCTATAGCAGGGAAGCGTTTGCTACGTTGCAGAAGCTTGCTAAGATAAACGATGAGGCCAGAGAAGCCATTGACGTGATCTATGAGCAGACAAATACGACGAACGAGTCGGCCTTGAAGATCAGGGAGGCCACGTCGCTGATCACTTCTATTGCGGAGGAGACGAACCTCCTTTCCCTGAATGCGAGCATTGAGGCCGCCAGGGCTGGCGAACAGGGCAGAGGCTTTGCGGTGGTTGCAGGGCAGATCCAGAAGCTTGCGGAGCAGTCGAACGATTCCGCGCGCCAAATCGAAACCATCATTGACTTGTTGATCGAGGATTCCCAGAAATCGGTGGCGACGATGGAAGATGTCAAACAGATCATGGAAAGCCAGAATGAGAGCGTGGTCCATACCGATGAAAGTTTCCGTCAGGTGGGCGAGGGTATCCGTACTTCCATTGAGGGTGTTAATAAAATCTCGGAGATGACAAAGAAAATGGATGAAGCCAGAATCGTTGTCGTGGATGTGGTACAGAACCTGACGGCGATCGCTGAGGAGAATGCGGCCAGCACGGAGGAGACATCCGCTTCCGTTACGGAAGTCAGCAGTATCGTGACGCAGATTTCCGAAAATGCGAACCGTCTCAGAGAGGTAGCGAACCGTCTGGAGAAAAATATGGAAACCTTTAAGATCTGATAACGACAGATTCAGGAGATGCCATGGAGAAGCGTGAGGACGAACTGGTTGTAGAAGGCTATCGGTTTGCAACGATAGCCGATGCGGAGACAGCCAGAATGGAGTTGAAAAAAATAGAGAATCTGGAGCGAAACCTGGATTACCGCAGGCCGCAGAACGTGCTGCTCGTATATAACCGGGCGTTGGATAACAGAGTTTTTCTTACGCCTGTCGGGTTCAGCTATCTGCAAAAGATGCAGAAGGAACTGATCAAGTGGGGGGTGCCTGCGGATAAAGTGCGCCCGGTACCGCTTTATGCGACCTTCAGCAACAAGACGGCCAACAGCCGCTCGATCAGATTGAGCGTAGCGCAGAGGCATCCGGAGTATCAGGGACGGTTTGTGGCATCGCTCTTAGTCAATTTTGTGCTGGTGGTGCTGGTGGCAGCCATGGTTTTGTTTGCCTGGAACAGTGATACGCCGAATATCATCAATTACAGACAGGCGATCGAGAACGAATATTCGGCGTGGGAGCAGGAACTCACACAGAGGGAACAGACCGTGCGGGAGGAAAAGCGCAAGCTGGGTATGCAGGGAACTAATTAAGGAAAGGTAAGGGCATCGTATGGAGAAATCAAAGATCCTGGTGGTGGATGATGAGAGCCGTATGCGCAAATTGGTCCGGGATTTTTTGGTGAAAAGTCATTATGAGGTAGTGGAAGCGGCGGACGGTGCAGAGGCGCTGGACCTGTTTTTCGAACAAAATGATATTGATCTTGTGATCCTGGACGTGATGATGCCGAAGATGGACGGATGGCAGGTGTGTCGGGAAATTCGCGCTTATTCAAAAGTACCGATTATCATGCTGACTGCCAGAGCAGACGAGCGGGATGAGCTCATGGGATTTGAACTGGGCGTCGATGAGTATATTGCCAAACCTTTCAGCCCGAAGATCCTGGTGGCGCGGGTGGAAGCGATCCTGAGAAGGAGCGGTCAGACGACAGCGGATACGATCATGGAGGCGGGTGGGATCCGTCTTGACAAGCAGGCGCACAGCGTTGTTGTGGACGGGGAAGCAGTCGATTTGAGTTATAAGGAATTTGAATTGCTGGCTTATTTTATGGAAAACAAAGGGATTGCCCTGTCTCGGGAAAAGATCTTGAACAGTGTATGGAATTATGATTACTTTGGGGATGCCAGAACGATTGACACTCATGTAAAAAAGCTTCGGAATAAGATGGGGAAAAAGGGCGAGTTGATCAAAACCATCTGGGGTATGGGATACAAATTTGAAGAAGAGTAGGTCATAGGGACAAAACAATGGTTCGTGTGACAGGAGGAATGAAATGTCCAAACGCTCATTTTATCAGGAAAAGCTGTATTTTACACAGGACGAACAGGATCTTTTAGCGGATAACCAGGATAAGATCATCGACATGTTAAGTAAAAACGTGGCGGTGGGCGTGGTCGGTGGCTTCTACGAGGAAGGCTTTCCCGTCTATTTTATCAGTTCTTTTGCCCTCAATAATGTGGGGATGTCCTACGAGCAGTTTATGGAACGGACAGGCGGAAAGTTCCGGGAGGCGGTCTATGAGGCGGATCTGGGCATTTTTACCAGAGTGTGTCCCTTTGGGGAGGAAGATGTCAGAGAATACCGCGTTGTAAACGGCGACGGGGAACCCGTGTGGGTGCGCGAGGTCAGGACGGAGTCGACGGCGGGCGATGGCAGGAAGATTTGGATCGGTGCGCTCCGTTTGATCGACGCGGAGCACCGCGATACCCTGCTTGCTCAGGAAGCGATTCGGATGCTGCAGGATGCTTATTTTCGAATCAGTGCCATAGATCTTAACAAAAATACCATTGTGAATCTGAAATTTATGGAGAGTGAGGCGCTGGAGGTAGAGCGGTTTAACGGCGATTACTACATGTCGGTCCTTTGCTGCGCAGAAAACCATGTAGTCGAGGATGACCGGGAAAATTTTAAAAAGATTATGTCGGCAGAAAACTTAAAACAGATTTTCCTGGACGGTTGTCCCTCTCTCCATTTTAATTATCTGCGTTATCTGGGCGGAGAGTGCAAGTGGGCACGCACAGAGCTGGTGCCGGTTGAAAATTTCAGTGTGGATAACGCCAGGGTGATGTGGTATGTCAAAAACATTTCCGCAGAAAAGACCAAAGAAACGGAGATGATGGATCAGCTGCTGCGGACCAATGCAGAGTTGGTGCAGGCGAAAAAGGAGTTAGAGCACGCCAATGCCAAGATACGCAAGTCCAATGATAAGCTGCGCCGTACCCTGAGTGCGGAGGAACAGTACAGACAGGCGATCGTCTCTGAGGCAGTCTTTGTTTTCAATGTCAATGCGACGCGAAATCTGATCGAGGAAGAATTTTATGAGATGATCGAAGGCGAGATGGTGCCGGTTTTGTCTAAAATGGGCATGAAGGCGCCCTGCAACGCGGACGATTTCTTCCTGCGCTGGAGTAAGGAGCGTGTCTTCCCGGAGGACAGGGAAGTCTATGTGCAGACGATCAACACGAGACATTTGCTGGAAGCTTATGAACGCGGGGAAAATGAGTTGATCATGGAAATCGAGGCTTCCGGATCGGATGGGCAGCCGGTGGTCTTACGGCACACGATCCTGCTCACAAAGGACGGTGTCAGCGGCGATATTCTGGCTCTCAACAATGCTAAGGATATCACGGATATTCGCAGGAAAGACAGAGAGACAAAGAAGGCTCTGTTAGAAGCCTATGAGGCGGCGGACAGGGCAAACTGCGCGAAGACTGATTTTCTTTCCAAAATGTCACACGATATTCGCACACCCATGAATGCGATCATCGGCATGACTGCCATCGCCGGCACAAAGCTTCATGATCCTGACGGGATCGAGGAATGTTTGGCCAAGGTCTCAGCGGCGAGCAAACATCTTCTTTCACTGATCAATGAAGTGCTTGATATGAGCCGGATCGAGTCGGGTGCGCTGACACTGGATGAGGAAGAATTTAACCTTCTGAATATTATAGACAACATGGTGAATATGCTTTCCGCAGCTGCGCGGGAAAAGAAGCAAAAAATAGAATTTCGCGCCCATGGCGTTCAGAATACTAACGTGCGGGGAGATGCGAGAAGGCTGCAGCAGGTGTTTGCGAATGTGATCAGCAATTCGATCAAATATACGGAAGAAGGCGGGTCAATCAGCATAGAAATCACGGAAAAAGCCTCTCAGCAGGAGCATGTCGGATGCTATGAGTTTATATTTAAAGATAACGGCATCGGCATGACGGAGGAGTTTCTGCAGCATATTTATGATCCCTTTGAGCGGGCGGATGATGTGCGTACCAGCAAGATTCAGGGTACCGGGCTTGGCATGACTATCAGCCGAAATATCGTGCAGATGATGGGCGGAGATATCCGGATCGAGAGTAAGCCCGGGCTTGGGACGACAGTGGCGGTTACCGTGCCCTTAAAGTATCAGGTGCCGGGCGTGGTGAATAGAAAGGATCTTGCGGGAAGAACGGTTCTGGTGGTGGATGACTCGCCTTTTGCAGGAGAGACAACCAATGTTCTTTTAAGTAATCTGGGGATGCGCGGTGAGGGTATCAAAATAATTCAGGGAAAATTAAAGCATAATAAAAAGCGTTTCCCCATCCCAGGTGCATTCCTTCAGCACGTTTTTGGCGATCTCATTCCTCTCATTTGCTGAGAAACTATCAAAATTATCTAAAAGCCGGATTATGGCCTCTCTTTTCTCCATAGCACTCTTCATTTGGGCGGCGGCCCGTCTTTCCTCAGCGGCAAAATTCAACAGCTTATTTTTGAGGGTATTATATTCTATATCAAGTTTTTCAATTTCCCCTATAATATACTTTGCGGCAGCAGATTCATTATTCACGGCCAGGGCGGCGGTGAGCTTCCCGATCTTTTCCTGGCATGTTTCCATGCGGGCCCGGACAGTGGCAGAGGAATCTCTTGCAGGCTTTTTCCCGTCCTTCAGATACTTTTTGACGGTGGCCGGATCGTGCTGTATCTCTTTGAATACGTCCAAAACCTTCCCATCCAGTAGATCGGCCTTAATTTGCCGCATGTCGCAAGCCTCAGCACCGGCTCTCATGCGTTTGGGGCAATAGTACCAGGTGGAAACGGAGCCATCGGCCTTCTTTTTCCTGCTCATGCTCATGGTACGGCCACACTTGCACCGGAGCACACCCTTCAGGAGCGGCAGATCGTACTTTGCAACCTTTGAAAAAGTGTTATGCCCGAATTGTGCCATAATAGCAAAAAAGCGCTGATCTTCCATGTATGGCTCATGGAAGCCGATGCTCACTCTCCACTTCTCAGGCGGGGCCAGGGAGTGGCGCTTTTTACCGTTCACCCGCTTTTCCATGGTGCGGCCATACACAATGATCCCATGCCGGCCATCCCATTTCTCACGGGGGGAATTTTCATCAATCATGCAGCCTTTAGCTTCAAAATAATCATACATAGCCGGAGTGGCACGGACACAATGCGGAGAGGTAAACATGCTATATAGTTGAGTGGTAGAAAGAAAGCTCCCGTTTAAAGAGGTGATCCGGTTATTCCTGCAATATGTTTCCATGCCCTGAAGGCTGAAGCCGTTCTCTAAAAATATGTCAATGAGGTTGTTTTTGTAGTCAATCTCTGCCTGATTAAATACAAGCGTCTTGTGGGATTTGGATCCCAGGTCAATGGTGGCTATATCATAGCCAATAGGAGCCTGGCCGCCACACCAAAAGCCACTAGCTGCCAAGTGGTTCATATTATCGGTGATCCTGAGGGAATCTGTGCGAACTTCCAGGCCGGAAAAGATAACAGCTAAGTACATCATGGCCTCTCCCAGGGGTGTGGTGGTATCAATGCCATCTCTTACTGTGATAAATTTAACTTCATGCTCCCTAAGGTAAGAGTAGAAGGTGCAAAAGTCCATCATATCGGAGCACACCCGATCTATTTTATAAATGATTACACAATCAATGAGGCCTGCTGCAATATCTTCCTTCAGTTGGTTCATGCCGGGCCTATCCATATCAGAACGCACATAGCCATCATCTTCATAAAATGAGATAGAGCTAACCTCAGGAAATCTCTGATCAATATGTTCCTTGCATTTTGTGAGCTGCATCTGTGTGCTCTCTGAAGTATCAACAAAATATGATTTTCTGCAATATATTCCAAAATTCATGCTATTTTCTCCTAAAAAAGGGCATAAAAATGCCCGGAATCTGATTGAAAGATACCGGAGATAATGCTACAATATATTTTGTGAGAATACATGAGCATTATCTCATGGGGCCCTGGTGAATAACCGGGGCTTTATTTTATTTATGTTTTAAAAATACCGTAATAGTTGGCCCAAAAATCGAACGGCACCCGCCAAGCTGAAAAACGTGGATCCGGAAAACTGCTATAATAACCATCCGTAATAGTAGCAGAAAAGGCAGACGAAAGAGCAGGAAGCACAAAAGAGCACTTCTCTGAAGGCGGATCCATATCACAAAGAGAAGCGGCCCAAGACCATGATCCGGGCTCAGGATTCACACACATGGGAAGTAATTTTTGACTATCCATAAAACTCACCTCATTCCTCTATAATAGTAGTACACCGACATCCAAGGTGGAAGGGTGGGCAGTTGTAGCCGATCCTTGCAGAGGACACCGGAAAAGTGCGGCCTTTGAACTTCTTGCAAATATCGCACAATTCCCCATCCGGCATTGAAATAATACGGTACTTTGAAGCCTCACACTCTTTCAGGCTTGCGATCTCAGTAGAATTTGAGTAATAACTTTCCACATACCGGATCCGGAGAGGAAGATCCTCACATTCAGAATCAGGAAACGAAGAGCGGCAGGCCTGCTCAATCCTTTGCCATGAAAGCCCCGCTTTAATCATGGGCAGGACGAAGGAAACAAATTCAGGATCCAGTGAGATGCAGAGCTGCTCCACAATGGTATCATGCTGAGCACCGGAAGCAGGAGCGCCAGTCTTGCGGCGAAGCAGAGGCAGCAGGGCCCGGATGCAATCGATGGCCCATCCAAACGTAAACAAGCCGAAAGTGAATAGATACAGAAGGCCCATGCCGTACTTCTTTTGGATAAACTTGTGAGCGCCACACCATCCAAAAAGAAGAGTGATAATAAAATAAGTTGTGTTATTCATATTTATCCCCATTCACTACTATGTAACAATTTTTCTAAGCGTTTTCTTGTAATGCTTGCGATTCTCCCGCCACTTTTTTCTCCCGTTCTAATTCTTGCCGGTAAAGCTCCACTTTTTCATCAATGGAGAGATCGGAAAGATCGGGGGCAGCAGGCTCAGGAGCTTTTTGCGGGCGGCCTCTCTGAGAAACGGCATCCAAAATGAATTGATCAATAACTTCCCTGGAAGGGCCATCAAGTTTTTGATAGGCAACCATGATCCCCTTAATAACATCATACAAGGGGTTGCTTTTCTCAACGAGATCCGACACGGCAGCAGCAGCCTCATCCTCTATCGGTATACGCATATTGCCGGAGCCGGTGCGGAGCCATTCTTCACTTATGCTAAATTCCCGGCAAATAGATTTGACCATCTGATCCGTGAGGTTCCGCTCACCCTTTTCCAATTTTGAAATAGCGGTTTTTCCGACACCTAATTTTTCCCCGAACTTTTCCAGGGTAAGCCCCAGGTACTTCCTGGCCTCTTTGATGCGCTCACCTTGCGTCATAAAATAATCACCTCCAAGAAAAGAATACCATTGCAAACTGATAAAGTCAATAAAAAGTTGGCAGAGGGCACAAAAAGATATTGACAACGTAGGCAAAGGGCACTATAATGTAGGCAGAGGGCACAAATAGAACGAAAGGAGAATGAAACATGAAAAAACAAAGTGATTTTCACAAAACGGTGCAAAACCTTATGTTACTGGATCCTGAGAGCCTTTTGCTGATTGACAGCGGTGTGAAGCTGCTCCTGGCCCGGCAGAACATGGGCCGGAAGCAGGAGAAGGAGCAGGAAGTGGAACCGAGAGCGAAGCAGGCAGTTATTTAAACAAAATGGAGGGATAAGCCATGAGGAGAAGTGAACAAATTGAGGATCTGCTGAATGCGATCAGGAATGTGGATGAAAGTAAGCTCCAGGAAGTAGAAAAGGGCTTTATGAAAACAGTGAGAGCGGCGGCCAGGAAGATCAGGGTTGATGAAATCAGAGAAGCCCTGAGGGCAGCGGGATTTGAGCACACCAAGGACAACGGAAAAACCCTGAATATTCTTTTAGGCTACCCAGATCTGACTGAGAGGGAATCTAAAGTTTTCAATCCATATTCAGAGGAGGAGGAAAGAAGAGCCATAACCATTCTGAATGATATGGGGCTAGAGTTTAGCGCCGGGCCAGGGCAGAGAAGAGGCAGGCATACAGATAGGGTGATCAGAGTTGAGATTGGGGAGGAGTAGGGAAATGACAAAGGATGAATTTATGAGCAAAGTGGCAGAGGCCACACCGAAGGAAAAGGAGATCCCGGTGGTATCTAATACAGATTATGCACTCATTGAAAGAGTGTATACTTTCCACCCGGCTATCAGTGAAACGGAAGGGAAGAGGCAGATCGCTGAGCTGTATGTGAATTTCGGAATGGTGCTCATTATGGATATGCTGCCAAGGGCAGAGGTAATGGCAAAGAAGGAAGAGGAACTCAGAGAAGCAAGGGCGGCGCTCAGCCGCATTCAGGAGGAAATTGAGGAAATACGGAGAGGGGGTGAGCTGTGATGGCAGCGGCAAAAATTGAGGCTATGTGGGATTATGACATGCACGATAACAGCATCCTGGTATTGGAGAAGAAAAGAGGAAAGCTCAGCCTGAGTGAAGTGGGAGATTTTCTGAGATATGAAAAGAGCGGAAGTTTTCAGGGAAATTATGTGTTGATTGTGCGGGCCGGTGAGGCTACTTGCGGCGGATCCGGTTGGATGGATGAAGAGGAGCCAAAAGGAGATCAGTGGGTGCTTTACCGAGTGGAGCAGGGAGAACCCTGCCCGGTGTGCTCCCGAATGACACCAAGCATCCAGTGGTGTGAGAGCTGTGGGGAGCCGCTGAATGGAGAAGGCCCGACAAAAGAGCAGGCATTTGAGAATGTAGAGAAGCTCCTGGCCTCAATGAGAAGAGAGGCAACGGAGATGATCCATGCAGGCAATACCTATGAGGGAAAAATGGCATGGTATCACTCACACCTGGGATCATTGGATTTTGCAAGGCAGATGGGCCTTATAACAGAAGAGCGGAGGCAGCAGTTGTATAAAGAGTTTGGAAAAGACAGACCGGAGAAGGAAGCGCAAAAGATCGATAAGAAAATAGGCTTGATCAAGCGTATGCAGGCAGAAATGGATCACCGGGCAGAGGTGGAAGAGAAGGCGGTGCAGCTTATCACTGAAGGAAGGCACGGGGAGGCCGTGGCTTTGCTCAATTCACTGGATGACAGCTTGATCGCAGGAATGCAGGAGGAATTTGAAGAGATAGAGGCAGCAGGAGGAGGGAAAGAGATTGAATGAGAAGCAAAAGGCTCTCCTGCAAAAGCTGAAGGCCCTGGCAGAGCGTGGGGTGGGAGGGGAGAAGGAAGGAGCAGAGCGGAAACTGAAGCAGCTCATGGCCAAGTATGGAGTGGATCAGTTGGAGCTTGAAGAGGATCGGGTGAGCCGGTATGAAATCAAATACCGGGGAGAGTTTGAGAAGCGGCTGCTCTCTCAAATTGTATATAGGGCCCGGAATGATACAGAAGGGCAATACTACCGCAGATATGGGAAGGGATCCAAAAGTATTCTCATTGTGGAATGCACAAAGGCCCAGGAGATACAGATCCGGATCGAATTTGAGTTTTACCGGGATTTACTGAAGGAAGAGCAGGAGCTCCTCTTTGAAGCATTCATACAAAAGCACAGGATTTTCAGAGAATCAGGAGAGCCGCCAAAGCTCCCAACACTGGAAGAAATGGAACGGATAGAGAGAATGTGGGCAATGATGGGAGGCCTTCAGGAGAAGAGCTTTACACCATTGTTAGAAAGCAGATAGGAGGAAACGGGCATGAAACAAGATATAAAAGTGAAGCTCACGCTCTCAGAAGGATATGAGGAGCGCTTCACTAAAGCCTGCATCCAGGCAGCCAGGAAAAGAGTGGAGAACCAGGAGAAGGAGCGCCATCCGGATCCGGCCTTGCCTGCCAGGAAGGTGGCGATGGGGTGAAAATGGTTTACATAAAAAATCAGGAGCGGATCTGAGAAATCTGCTCCTGATATATGCCCTGAGGACATACTAAAACCTAAAAACAGTATATCACTTTTGGGCATCCAAGTCAAGTGAGAAGGCGCTGAAAACAAGGCATTTCTGCCTTGTTAAACACTTGATCAAGATATTAAAGATGGGGGTGATGTACGGTTTGTATTGGAAAAAAATATATGACCTGGGATGGGTGAAGCAGATTGAAAAATACTATCCCGGTAATTATGGGGCCCCAGGAGTAAAGAGGGGGCCGAAACAGAAGAGGACACCTGAGGACATAGAAAGGCAGAACCAAAGGAACCGGGAGAAGAAAGTGCAGAGGATCATCCTTGCCAACTTCCATGAGGGTGATTGGCATTTGATCCTGAGCTATAAGAAAGAGCTGAGGCCGGGATCTTTCAAAGAGGCAAAGAAGCAACTGAGAAAATTCTTGTCTGATATGAGGAAGGCATTTAAGAAGGCAGGGATCCCATTCAAGTGGATAGCAGTCACGGAGAGAGGGAAGCAGGGAGCTTGTCATCACCACCTGATCATTGAGGATATAGCGGATCAGAATTTGAATACCAAAAAACTGGTGCTGAAGTTTTGGCAATATGGCTCAAAGAGCTTCCATCCGCTGTATGAGGATGGGGAGTTTGAGGATCTTGCTGAGTACATAGTGAAGAAAGAAACCAAGGAAGAGGAGGAGGGCTGCTCTTATTCCAGGAGCAGAAATCTGATCATACCTGAACCCAAAAAAGAGGTGATCCATAGCAGGAGGTGGAGGAAGGAACCGAAGCCGGAAAAAGGTTGGTACATTGTGAAGGATTCTGTGGTAAATGGTGAAAACCCGGTGACGGGGCTCCCATATCAACATTACACAATGAAAAAGATTGATCCAGGAGGTGATTCAGAGGATGCATGAGGTGAGCATATTCATTGAGAGCACATGGAGAGGCCCGGCCAGGAGGGATGGGGTGGCCATGTGGTTGGTGGAGTGCAAACGGGGTGATCGCCTGGATACCCGGCAGGGCTTTGTGCATGTGAAAGAGGGTACAGAAACCCAGGGGAGCCTTATGGCCATGATAAACGCTTTTCACATTCTGAAAAAACCATGCAGAGCCCTGGTATTTACCAAGTGCAGCCACATTTTGATCTCCATGCAGCAGGAGTGGCCAAAGGAGTGGCAGGAGAGCGGGTGGATCAATGCAAAAGGGAAGCCGGTGAAAAATGCTGAGCTGTGGAAAATGCTGATCGAGAAGGGGAAGAGGCACACCTACACCCTGAAGGACGATCACCACGAATATGAGAACATAATGCAATCAGACCTCAGGAAGGAGTTGGAGAGTTGGAAGAATACAGAACCATGAGAGAAACAATCAGGAAGGCAATGCAGGAGAATGTGAAGGGAACCAGGGAAGAGGTTGAGAAGGCGGTGGAGGCAGTAACAGATGCGGTGATGGATGCTATTGCTGAAAATTACCGGAGTATTACAGAGGTGCATTCAATAGTGGAATGTGTGCGGGACGGTATCAGGGTACAAATTGCCTATGCAGATCCGGAAGAATTAGATTTTATGGATCCATACACGGTTAGGCCGTGTTGGTAGGAAGGAGGAAAGAAATTGACAGAGAAAAACATGAGAGAGATGGGGCAGGCGGCTGAGGAGCTCCTGAAGCTGAGAGGGCCAAAGTACAATATGAGCGCCCATGAGGCAGAGGAGAAGCTCAGGGAACTGGAAAAAGAGGAGAGCATGGAAAGAGTTTATGTGTGCTCACAATATGGCAGCAGGGGAGAGAAGGCCACAAATTTGGAGCTTGCAAAATTCTTTTGCATGATGGTGATCGAGGAGGGGAAGATCCCGATCTGCCCTCATTTGTTTTATTCCCAGGTACTCAACGATGATGTGAAGTCACAAAGGGCAGCAGGCATGAGGATCGGATTGGAGCTCCTGAGGGATTGCATGGAGCTGAGGATTTTCACCAACATTTCTGAAGGAATGAAAGGAGAGATCCTGAAGGCTAAGGAGTGGGGGATCCCAATAACCATAGCAAATATGGCGGTGATTTATTCAGAGGATCAGGCGCTATATGAGGAGCAGGAGATTGTGAAGGAACTCAGGGAGGTGCTCAATGGCTAAAAGTATCATTCAGGACACCCGGATCAGGGAGTGCTTTCTGTGCAGGGAGGAAGCTGAGAAGCGTGGATATTATGGAGAGCTGAAGCATACCGGCCTGCATAAGCACCATTTTATATATGGCCGGTTCGGTGCCTTCAGGAAGAAAGCAGAGCACTATGGGCTGTGGGGCTATATGTGCGCTGAGCGGCACCATGAGAACGGGCCGGAGGCTCCACACAATAATGCAGAGGTGGATCGGAGGCTGAAGCAGATTGCACAAAGAGCCTTTGAAGCAAAGTATGGGCATGAGAAGTGGATGCAGGAATTTGAAAAGAACTATTTAGAGGAGGAAGAGAATGCAGCAGGAGAAGCTCATGGAGAGCATGAGGCAGGTGGATTTTTCGGATCTGATATTCCCGATAATACCGGTATATAAGCACCCAAAAGATTACCCGGATGCCTATGTGGCAAGGGTGTGGGAAGGGGCCAGGAATCTGCCAACAAATACACTCATTAAGAGAGAAACGCTTCAGGAGATAAGAAAAGACATTAAGGCAGCAGGCTTTACAATACGGCTCACACCGGCAGAGGGTGAGGATCCGGTGATTGTGGAAACCTGGCTCAGATAGGAGGAGAGTGAAGGAATGGCTGAAATAGATATTTTCTCCCCGGTGAAAAAGTATGATGTGATTTATGCGGATCCGCCGTGGAGATACCAGGATAAGAAATGCAATGGAGCATGTGCTCTCCATTATGACACCATGAAAATTCAGGATATAAAGGATTTACCGGTGAAGGAGTTGGCGGCAAAAGGATTGTGTTATTTTCATGTGGATCACATATCCAATGCTGAAGGAAGGCATTGAGCTCATGGAGGCATGGGGATTTAAGTATAAAACCATAGGCTTCCAGTGGATAAAGTTAAACAAGAGCGGAAAAGGGAAATTTTTTGGCCTGGGCCGGTGGGCTAGAGGAAATACAGAGGCTTGCTTTATAGGTGTAAGAGGGAAGCCAAGCAGGAAAAGCAATAGCGTAAGTCAAATTATAGAGGAATCAGTGAAGGCACACTCTCAGAAGCCGGAAGTGGTACGGGATAAGATCCGGGAGCTTATGGGAGGCGATCTGAATTACATAGAACTTTTTGCCCGGCAGCATTCTGAAGGTTGGGATTGTTGGGGGAATGAAGTTGGAAAATTGGACGGTGAGAAGAATGAGAGATCTGTTAGTTGATGCCTTTGCAGGCGGTGGTGGTGCAAGCGTTGGAATTGAGATGGCATTGGGCAGAACGGTGGATATAGCAATAAACCACGATCCGGAGGCGATCCGGATGCACACCGTAAACCATCCAACTACCACACACCTGACAGAGGATATTTTCAAGGTAAATCTGCAAAAGTATGTAAATGGCCGGCATGTTTCTCTCATGTGGGCAAGCCCGGATTGCACAAGCCATAGTAAGGCAAAGGGATCACAACCACGCAAAAAAGGGCTGAGGATTCTGCCATGGGCAGTATATAAACACGCAAAAGCGATCAAGCCGGATGTGGTTATCATGGAGAACGTGGAAGAGATTCAGAAGTGGGGGCCACTGGATGACAATGGCCGCCCAATAAAGGAGCGGGAAGGTGAGGACTACCAAAAATTTATAAATGCCATGAAGGGGTTGGGGTATGAGTTTGACAGCAGGGAACTGGTGGCGGCAGATTATGGAGCACCTACAACCAGGCGGCGATGGTATGCAATTTTCAGAAGAGATGGCCGGGAAATAATTTGGCCGGAGCCAACACATGACAAAGCGGCAGCAGGAGGCTTGAAGCCGTGGGAGGAGTGCGGAAAATATATTGACTGGTCGGATTTAGGAAACAGCATATTTGACCGGAAAAAACCGCTTGCGGAGGCAACAATGAAACGGATCGCCAATGGCTTCCTGAAGTATGTGGTGAATAACCCGCATCCCTATGAGGTGAAAAACAGTGAAGCCTATGCCTTTCTGATTCAATACCACGGAGAGCAGAAAGAAGGGGATGCAAGGGGGCAGACGCTCAAAGAGCCAATAAAAACCATTGACACAAGCAACCGGTATGGCCTGGTAACGGCATTTGTAACAAAATTCTATAAATCAGGGATCGGGCAGGGGTGCAATGAGCCGCTTCACACGATCACAACCTCACCGGGGCATTTTGGCCTGATAACGGCATTTTTAATCAAATATTATGGGGCAGGGTGCGGGCAGACATTGAGCAGCCCATTGGGAACAATCACAACAAAGGATCGTTTCGGACTGGTGAGCGCTATTGTGGAGCTGAATGGTGAGAAGTACATCCTGAATGATATTTTTTTGAGAATGCTGAAGCCGGAGGAGCTGAAGATCATGCAGGGCTTCCCGCCTGATTATATCATTGACCGGGATATAAATTTCAAGCGTTATCCGGTGAAGGAGCAGGTGGCAAGAATCGGTAATAGCGTGGTGCCCATTATGGCTCAGAAATTGGTAGAAGCAAACTGTGGATATTTGAAAGTAGGGGAGCGGGTGCCTCACATGAGGATCGATTGTAGCGGAGAGCAAATAAAATTTGCATAGGAGGAGCGGGATGGCCAAGAGAAAGAAGGCGGTTGAAATCAACCGGAAAGAATATGATCGGATCCGGAAAATGGATCGCAATTCCATGGATCTGCATATCTCAGGATATTATGAGCGGGGATATACAGCAGGATATGAGGCCGGGCGGAAGCAGGCGGCTCCTTCCTTCAATCTCCCCACGGCACTGGAAGAAATACGGAAAATAAAAGGGATTGGAGAGGCAAAGCTGAGGGCGATCCATATTGCGCTTGTGGCAGCAGGGGCAGAGGATAAGGAAGCAGAGAAAACCCTGGAAGAATTACAGAAGGCAGCAGGCGGCCAATAGCCTGAGAAAATATAAGGAGGATAAGAAACATATGGAAATCACAAGGAAAAGGACAGAGGATGCAAGTTGGGCCCAAGTGAAGGAACTGGTGGCAGCAGGCGGCTTGAAGGTAGGGGATGAAATCTCTGACAATCTGCTCACCGGGCAGAAAATGGTGTATGTGGTGGCAGATATTACAGAGGAAGAGGTGAAATTTGTAAGCAAGGATCTCCTGGCTGAGCGTGTGGTGTGGAATGGGAACGGGAGAAACACCGGAGGCTTTAAAGAATCGGATTTATGCCGGTATCTGAATGAGGGAGTGTGGGAGATCCTGCCTGAGGAGCTGAAGGCGGTGATCAGTGAGAGGGAGTGCCTTCAGATTGTGGAAGGGAAAGAGGAGCGCTTCATGCTGAAGCTGTGGCTCCCGTCTGAATTTGAAGTATTTGGCGATAGTTGGGCCTCTGAAGTGGAGGAGGGGCAGCAGTTTGAACTCTTCAAGGATCCCAGGAACCGGGTGAAGTTTGACCAGGATGGAGAGAGGGCCCCCTGGTGGCTGCTCTCCGTGTGTGCGGGCAGTTCTACCTATGCCTGCAATGTCTACTACTACGGCATTGCCTACAACGGCGGTTGCACCAACGCTCTGCGGGTGCCCGTCTGCTTCAGTATCAAAAAATAATCAATATCAATCCCGCCGCCATTGCGGCGGTGGGGCTATAAGGGGATAAGCAAGCGAATTTTCAGAAAGGAGGCTCACAATGCGGCTGATCAGTGCAGATGCGGCAAAGGAAATAATATGCAAATACGAAAACCGGGCAATACAGAAAACCATGATTTTAGAAATAGAAATGCTGAGCGGCTGCCTGCCAACAAAAGAGCAGCTAATGGAGATATGTGGAAATGAGCCCATAGAATTTGAGGATTAGGAGGAGTTTTTCAATGGAGTGGCTTTTTGTATACGATGGAAGTTGGTGGCTGAAGATAACGGATGTTGAGCAACTCACGGAGTACCACAAGAGAACCGATGGGCAGAGGTATGAGGGAGCAATAAGAATGTACAAGGACGGGAAAAGGCCGGAGAATATGAGCCTGGAAGAGCGGATCAAGGCCAGTATGGAAAGAAACCGGGATTTTATGCTCATGCAGGCGGCGATCATGCAGGCCCAAAACATTGAAGGAACCTTTTTAGACGGGATCCGGGCCCTGAATATGGAGATCGGCATGAAGCAGCTCAAAGACATAAGGGAAAGCGGTGCAGTTTATATAAATCCAGTGGGAGGGAGCACCTTATCAGTGGATTATGTGCAATTTTGCAGGAGGAAAGAGCTGATCTTCCCGGACTTCAAAAGAGAAGATATAAGGGTGAGGAGGTTTGAGGGCGGGTGCCATTGGTATGCCTATATAGGTGATATGCAAGTGAGAAATGGCACGGAGCTGAAGTGGAACACTCAGGAGGCAGCCAGGAGCGCCGCCGAGGCAATAGTGAATTGCTGAGAAGGAGGAACAAAGTGGAGCAGGACAAAAGACCGAGATACAAAGGAATATGCCCGGAATGCGGGAGGGAGCTGTGGATCTGCAAAAGCGTATTCATGGAAATGGGGATCAATCAGGGGGCCGGGCGCTGCCTGCAATGCAAAACCTTCCTGAGCATCCGGTTTAACGAGGAGAAGCAGGAGATGGAGCTCACAAAATTTGAAGGGGGCAGCAGTAATGAAAGCATTGGAGGGGATTTGCAATGAGAAGTTACCCGATCCAAAACCAGGGGATCCTCTCCTGGGAGAGGAGTGCAGGAAGGCAGAGAAGGACGCAAACGGGAAATGCAAGGGCTATCTTATCAAGGGAAGCCGGGAGCCGTTCTTTGCGTGTAGCATATGCGAAGAAAAAGAGGAGAATCCGAAAGAGGAGGCTGAGAGCAGCCAGGAGGGCAGCAGTAATATTGGCGGCTATCCTGGTATTGGCGGCCATAATATGCAAAATACTGGCCATAGAGGAGCCGGTGGAGGCACCAAAGGAGATGCAGCAGGAAACGGAGGCCGGGGAGCTCCCGCATAAGGCCACGGAGCCTGAGAGGGTGCAGCAGGAGCCTATTCAGGAAATCCGATCAGGAGCCGGCAATTCTTACAATGAGTACCTTTTGGCCCGCATTGCAATGGCAGAGGCAGAGGGGGAGAGCATAGAAGGGAAGGCCATGGTGATCAGGGTGGTGCTGAATAGAAAAGAGAGCAGCGCCTTCCCTGACACCATAGAGGGGGTAATCTTTGAGGATGGACAGTTTACACCGGTTGAAAATGGCCGGTTTGAACGGGTGGAGCCGGATGCAGAGTGTTGGGCCGCCCTGAATATGGTACTCATTGACGAATGGGATGAGAGTGAGGGAGCCCTATATTTTGAAGCGATATACAACGGGGAGGAAACCTGGCACTCTGAAAATTTGGAGTACATAAAAACAGTAGGGAATCACAATTTTTACAGATAGGAGGCAGTATGAGGAATAAATTCAGGGTATGGCAGGATTGCAAAATGCTCATGCCGGAGGATGTAACAGAGAATACTTTCCGTTATCTGCTCAACCGGGATGGGGTAGTGTTCGGAATTGATCTGAAGGATATGAGATGGGAGGGTATGATCCGAATGGGCACCGGCTGTATCATGTTTCAAATTGGCAGGAAGGATATGGAAGGACAGGAGATTTATGAGGGTGATGTGGTACGGGTGCGGGATTGGGAGGATGGCAGGCGGTGGCTCACTGGCACTGTGGAATATGATGAAGAGAGCTGTGGGTATTTAATCAATTTTGACACCGGCGATCCGGATCATGGAGGCCTGGCCATTTCCTTCAGTGCCTCTCCTGATTGCAAGGTATTGGGCCATAGGTTTGAGGAGAAAATGCAAAAGCTCCTCAGAGAGCAGAGGGAGCGCTTCATGGATCCGGGAAGGGAGGCGGCTATTGAATAGGAGGCAGAGAAGAAAGCAGTTTAAGAAAATTTATGGAATGAACCCGGAGCAGTATGAGAAATGGTGGGCGGAGCACTGGCCTGAGATACTCCATGAGAGCCTGAGAGAGGCTCAGAGGGCAGCAGGCGAAGGACTGAAGGAAATGGCCCGCCAGGCGCATGAAATGGCCGTAAACATGGCGGCAGAAATGGAAGAAATGAGGAAGAGGATCGTGGAAGCGGCAGAATATATGAGAAGAGGAGAGCAAAATGGAAATCATGTGGGCAATTCTGAAAATGATAGGAGCCGGATGCCTGATCGTATTGGCGGCAATGGCGCTCATGGTACTGGTGGCATGTTTTGTGGCAGTATTCAAGGCATTAACAAAAAAGAATTAGGAGGATCAGACGGTGGAAGAGCTGAAACTGGAAAATAAAAAGGCTATAATGCAGCAGTTTTTTGAGAATGTGGGCGGCAGCAGGCTCCTGGATTGGTTGGAGGAAGTTGGGTATTATACAGCACCGGCATCCATGAAGCACCATGCTTCATATGAGGGATCCTTATTCGATCATAGCCTTCAGGTAACACATGAGCTAATCATGCTCACTGATAAATTGGGCCTGAAGTGGCAGAGGAAGGAGAGCCCCGCCGTGGTGGGAATGCTGCATGATGTGTGTAAAATGGATGATTATGTGATACAGCAGGAAATTGTATCAGTAGACCAGGACGGCGGGCCGGTATACGGGCCAGGGCAGGCGGTGTGGAATGAGGATGCGCTGTGGCCAGGGCACGGAGATAAGAGCTTGATCATGCTCATGGGGCATATTGAGCTCACGGTGGAGGAAAAGCTCTGCATCCGGTATCACATGGGAGCCTTTAGCGATAGTAAGGAATGGAAATTTTATACTGAAGCGGTGAAAAAGTGCCCCAATGTGCTGTATACCCATACAGCGGATATGATAGCAACCAAGATCAAGGGGGTGTGATTATGGGGAACTATATGCCAAAAATAATTGAGGGGAAGGTGAGCGGAACCGGGTGGCCCATAGATGGCCACACTCTTTTCCTCTCATTGTGGGATTATGACAATCACGAATCATGGCACCTCTATGACTGGCCGGAAGAATCGGAAAGAGCTGTGATGGAAACCATGTATATAACAGAAACAGAGGCGGGAATGTGCCTGAGTGATTCTTTAGAAGAGTTTGAGGAGAACTGGAAGGAGTGGGAGCCTCAGGGAAGTTTTTGCATACCTCTGAGCAATGTGGAAGAGATAAAGGTTATAAGAGAGGAGGAAGCAGGCGGTGAATAGCTGTAATTTTATAGGGAGGCTTACAAGGGATCCCGAAGTGAGATACAGCCAGGGAGAAAAGCCGGTATGTGTGGCAAGGTTTACCCTGGCAGTAGACAGACCGACAAAGAAGGGAAATGAGAGGGAGGCAGATTTTCTCACCTTCAAAGCGTTGGGAGGCCGTGGGGAATTTGTTGAGAAACACTTAAAGAAGGGAATGAGGATCGGAATATGCGCCAGGGCAGAGAGCGGATCCTATGAAAAGAATGGAAGCAAGGTATATTATACAGAGTTTATCTGTGAAGGCTTTACATTCTGCGATGGGAAGCCGGGGAACACCGGCCCGGCAGCAGGAGGCTATATGGAGCCGCCTGAGGATTATGAAGGGCTCCCATTCAATTAGGAGGTGCTGAAGGGTGACAAAAAGTGAGTTAGAGCAATTATTGGATCTCAGGAAAGAGATCCAGGAGTTGGATGCCAAGGTTGAAAAAATGCAGGGGCAGAGGGTAGGGAAAGTTACGGATAGAGTGCAGGCTTCCATGCCCGACTTCCCATATGTGCGAATAACCAAGACAATAACCGGGGTAGACAATCAAGAAAGCCGGAAGCGCCGGAGGGAACTGACAGAGAGTGAGCTCCTTTTGCTGAAGCGAAGGCAGCAGGCGGTGGATGCTGAGTTTAAAATATCTCAGTACATAAAGGGCATAAATGACAGCAGGATCCGGAGAATTATTAGCCTGAGGTATGAAGAGGGGCTCTCCTGGGATAAGGTGGCCGCCGCCATGAATTGTGATCGAACATACCCGGAGAAGCTGCTCACTAAGTACCTGAAGGAACACCCGGAAAAGAAAAAGAGAAAAAAATGAAACTTTCTCACAATTCTCATTTTAAATGATCTATAATGCTATCAGGTGAAAATTTGTTGGCTTATCCCCTTATAAATTGAAACCTGAAGGAAAGGGCATCCCGCCTCAGTGCGTGGGTGCCTTTTTCGTGTGCAAAGGAGGGGGAAGGGTGAACGTACAAGGGAAAATCAATAATTTACTGAAGGCCCTGAGGCAGCAGGGCATTGTATACAAGATAAATACTCAGCAATTTTATTCAGAGAGCCAGGAGAGGCTATGCACAAAGCTGATTTTATGGGAAGATCACCCGAACCAGGATGGAGAGGTTTTCTTCAGTAAGGTGAAGCTGCTGAAATACCTGGCAGAGAAATGGAAGGAAGTGAATGAACATGGAAAAGCAGCAGATGGAGAGAATGGAGGAGCTGAAGCGGATAATGAGCGAAAGGCAAGCGGCATTCTGTGATCATTACATAACCACACTGAATGCCACGGAGGCCGCAAAACTGGCCGGATATTCTGAAAAAACGGCCAAAGCCATGGGAAGTGAAAACCTGACAAAACCTTACCTAAAAGAATATATAGATTTGAGGCTTGCAGAACTGGAAGAGAAAAGGGTGGCAAGCGCTGAGGAGGTGCTGCAATATCTTACAAGGGTAATGAGAGGGGAGGAGCGTGATCAATTTGATTTGGATCCCTCTCTTCAGGACAGAACCAAGGCAGCAGAGCTATTGGGCAAAAGATACCGGCTATTTGTAGATAAGCAGGAGATCACCGGGAAATTGGAGCCAGTCACCATAATAAACGATATACCAAGGGCGCCGGATGGAGATTAGGCTCTCTGATCTCATTGCACCACAATTCTATGATATTCATTGGGATATTTTGGAGGGTAAACATACCCACTATAAGCTATACGGAGGCAGAGGATCCACTAAATCCTCATTTGTGAGCCTGGAAATAATATACGGCATGATGCAGGATCCCAATGCGAATGCCGCCTGCTTCAGGAAAGTGGGCAATACCCTGGCTGAGAGCGTTTTTGAGCAGCTCTTATGGGCCATAGATGCCCTGGAAGTAAGCCATTTATGGAAAATAACCCTCTCTCCTCTGAGGCTGACCTATAAGCCAACGGGACAAAGGATTGTATTCAGGGGTTGTGATGATCCCAATAAATCCAAGTCAATCAAGCTGAGGAAGGGCTATTTTAAATACATATGGTATGAGGAGCGGGCTGAATTTGAAGGGGATGAAGATGAAAGAAAAATAAATCAGTCTTTAATGCGTGGCGGTGATAAGTATGTGGTATTTTACACATGGAACCCGCCAAAAAGCCTCAATTCATGGGTAAATCAGGATGTGCTTCAGGTGCGGGAAGATACGCTATGCAGCCACTCCACATATTTGACGGTGCCCAGGAGTTGGTTGGGAGAGCAATTCTTCATTGAGGCTGAGGAGCTGAAAAAGCGGAAAAGAATGGCATACCGGCATGAGTACCTGGGAGAGGCTACTGGAACCGGTGGAAAAGTATTTGATAATGTGATTTTGAGGGAGATCACGGATGAAGAGATAGCGATCTTTGATAAGATTAAGCAAGGCCTGGATTTTGGCTTTGCGGCGGATCCGCTTGCGTTTGAAAGAATGCACCTGAATAAAAAGCAGAGGCGGCTTTATATCTTTGCTGAGCTGTACCAGGTGAACCTAAAAACCCGGAAGGCCGTGGCAGAGATTAAGAAGCTAAACCCGGACAATAAGATCATAACAGCAGATTCAGAGGAGCCCCGCTCCATATCTTCCTTCAATGAGTTGGGCCTGAGGGTGTACCCGGCAAAGAAGGGGCCGGGATCGGTTGATTTTGGTGTGGCTTACCTCTCAGACGATTTGGATGAGATAATCATTGATCCGGTGAGGTGCCCGAATGCGGCCCGTGAATTTTCCTCATATGAACTGGAAAAGGATAAAAACGGGAATTTCAAAGGATCATACCCTGATAAAGACAATCACACAATAGATGCGGCCAGGTACGCATTGGAGGATGAAATGGTAAACAAAAAGGCTAAGATACGGAATAAGGCCAAAAGGGGCCTGAGATAGGAGGGAGCAGAGTGGAGCGCTTTACATATCCGGCAGAACAATTTGACGAAAGCAATTTGAATAAAAGCATTATTCTCACGTTGGTAAAGAAGCATGAGGGCATGGTGGCCCGCCTGCTGAAGAATAAGCGGTATTATGATGGGCACCATGAGATCGAGAACCGGAAGAGGGATAAGGAGGCACCCAATAGCAAGGTAACATGCAACCATGCGAAAGATATTTCTGACACGGCCACGGGGTACTTCATGGGGAACCCGGTCACATATTCAAACAGCGGGGAGCAGGACATTTCCAAGCTGCTCACGGCATTTGACAATGCCAATGTGGATGACGTGGATGCCGATAATGCCCTAGATATGAGCATTTATGGGTTAGCTTATGAATATGTGTACACGAAGGAGGGAGAGGCGGCCCCCGTTTCCAAGAATATCTCTCCATTATCCACCTTCATAGTGGTGGATGACACCATAGAGGAAAATGAGCTCTGCGGGGTGTACTACTACAAGAAAAAGAACTCTGTGCAAGATACATATACCTATGTGGCAACGGTGAGCACGGCCAATTATACCTATGTGCTGAATATTCTTGACAGTGGATCGGATATTTCTCAGCAGGTGACAGAGGAGCCGGTGGCCCATTATTTTGGTGAGCCTCAGATCATAGAGTATCTGAACAATAAGGAGGCAATAGGGGATTTTGAGCAGCAGATCCCTTTGATAGACGCATACAACACGCTAATGAGTGACCGGATCAATGATAAAGAGCAATTCATTGATGCGGTGCTTGTGCTGTATGGGGCTATTTTAGGGGATGACGAAGAGGAAACCACGGAGGCACAAAAGAAGCTGAGAGAGAATAAGCTCCTGGAATTGCCTGAGGACGCAAAAGCGGAGTACCTGAGCAGGCAGATGGATGAAAACGGGGCAGAGGTGCTCAGGAAGGCCATAAAAGAAGATATTTACAATTTCAGCCATGTGCCCAACTTCATGGATGAAAACTTTGCAGGGAATGTGAGCGGGGTGGCAATGGAATATAAGCTCCTGGGCCTGGAAATGATCACGAAGGTAAAAGAGCGGCAATATAAAAAGGGCCTCAGGAAGAGGATCCGGCTGTATTGCAATTTCCTCAGCATGAAGGCGATCCTCATGGAGGCGGGCTCAATCATGGCAACCTTCAGCCGGGCGCTGCCTAAGAACCTTTTAGAACTGGCTCAGATTGTGGCAAACCTGAAGGACAATGTTTCTGCCAAAACATTGCTGAAGCTCCTGCCTTTTGTGGAAGATCCTGACTATGAGATCGAAGAGGTTGAGAAGCAAAAGGCTGAAGAGGTGAAGCGGCAGCAGGAACTTTTTGGGCAGGGATTCAATGAGCCGCCTGAATTTGGGGATGAAGAGGAGCCGGAAGAGGGAGAGGAGGAAGAAACCGAACCGAAAGAGGATTCTGAAGAGGAACCAAAGGAAGGCACTGAAGAGGAAAAGGAGAAGCGGCAGCAGGCAGCAGGAAGCAAGGGGTGATCTGAGTGGGATATTGGGAAAACCGGCAGGCTCAAAATATGTTTGAGTATATGGAGGATGCTGAGGAAGTATCAAAGGAACTGGCAGACATATATGCAAAGGCTTCCCGACAGCTCAATTATAGGATTGATGAAATATATGATAAATTCAAAGATAGGCACAGGCTGACAGATAAGGAGGCCATGGCCCTGCTGAATACTCTGAAGAATAAAAACGATATAGCGGCGCTGAAGCAAGCCCTGGCCGGGAAAGCAAAGACGGATCCGGGATATGCAGATCTTTTGGCCAAACTGGAAAGCCAGGCATACGGGGCCCGCATTGAGAGATTGGAGCAGCTTCAGACAGAAATTGACCGCATGATGCAGGGGATATATAACCAGGAGAAGAAAATCACCACTTCTCACTATAAAGACCTTGCAAAAAACTCCTATTACCGGGAGATCTACAATGTGCAGAGAAAGGTTGGTTTTCAATTCAGCTTTTCGGCGGTGGATCCCAAAATGATCAATATGCTCCTAAATTCCAAGTGGAGCGGGAAGAATTACTCTGCAAGAATATGGGATAATACCAAAGGCCTGGCCAGTGAGCTGAAGGAGCAGATGATCCTGGGAATGCTCACCGGAAAGACAGAGGGAGAAATGGCCAGGGAGATCGCCAATAAGTATGCGGCAGGAGCATTTGAGGCCCGGAGGCTTGTGAGAACTGAGAGCAATTTCATTTCAGGGCAGATGCAGCTTGCGGCCTATGACGAATGCGATGCAGAATATTATGAGTATGTGGCCACACTGGATCTGAGAACTTCAAAACAATGCCAGGAGTTGGATGGCAAGGTTTTCCCGGTAAAGGAGGCGGTGCCTGGGGTAAATATGAACCCTATGCACCCATTCTGTAGATCAACAACGATCATTCACCTGGGAGGGGATGTGGTGCCAGGGTTGAAGAGGCGGGCCAGGGATCCGGAAACCGGTGAAAATAAATTGGTTCCCGCTTCAACAAACTATAAAAAATGGTATCAGCAGAATAAGGCGGCCATAGAGAAGGCTGAAGGGAAGAAAAAAGCCAAGGGAAAGAGCTTGCATAAGAAGCAGGGCGATGGTAATATTAAGGTGCAAGCCGAGGAAATGAAAATAGAGAATTTCCCGGAGGCATTCACGGAAAAAGCAGAGGCAAAGAACACCCAGGCCCTCATTGATTATGTGAACGGCCTGAAGGGTGCGGATGCCAAGGTTGTGAAGCTGTATAATAGCATGAAGAAAATGGAGAGCGTTGTTTCTCAGGGTATTCCCTTCAAAATATCACACGGGAAGAGCCATGCTGTGGTATCTTCATACCGGCCAAGTACCGGCCAACTGGTGGAAGTGAAGCTCACGATCCCAAAAGTGGCAGCAGGAGGCGGCGCTGGTGCCGTGAATACCACTCTGCATGAGAATATGCACCTGATCGATCTGTATCTGAGAGAGGATTTGGCAGGCCATGGGCATTTTAGAGGCTCCCAGGCGGCCAAGGTACTGGATGAAGCACTTGCAAAGGTAAAGCCGGATATTGGAGAAAAGGCCGGGCTCCTCTTCAAAGAGTATAAAGAAGAGTGTTACCGGATAAGGGAGGCAGCAAAGGCCTCATGTATGCAGAAAGTGGAGGAGCTCACAAAGCAGTATTATGGCGATGGGAGCCCCAATGTGTGGGCAGATATAAAGAAATACAAGCAATATGAGAAGGAGCGTAAAAAGCTCTATTCCATTATGGAGGATGAAGTTGATACCATGTGCAGGGATGCCATGGGCGGCGGTGTGGGGCAGCTCCAGGATGTATATGATGCTCTATCCGGTGGAATTGCAAGGGATAGCGGGGCGGTGCTGTATGGCCATGGCTCCAAGTATTACAGATCAATGGACGCAAGAAAAGCGGAAATAATAGCCAACTATGGGGCCATGAGTGTGACCAGGCCGGATCTCATTGATATGCTGAAAGAGGATAAGCCGGAACTGGTGGAAGCCCTGGATGCCCTTGTGGAGGAAATGCTGAAGAAAGTGGGTGATTGAGTATGAGCGATCAGGAATATATTGAGAAGCGGGAGAAGATTTTCTCATTATTGCTTGAAGTGAGCGATGGCCTGGTGGCAAAATTCTTTGATCCGGACAGTGATAAAATGTTAGACGAAAAGATCGAGGTGCTCACGGCCCTAAAGGAAGGCCGGAAGCCTTCAGAGATTCCGAAATACTATGATATTTTGGAACTGTACCCTGAGGAAGGGGCACAATGGGATTGAGGTAAAGTGAATAAAACAGAGATACAGAGAGCTTTGCAGAAATGCAGAGCTCTTTTTGTATACAAAAAAGAAGAGAGGAGGATGAAAGCATGAATTTTGGAGAAGCACTGGAAGCCTTAAAGGCAGGAAAAAAGCTGAGAAGAGCCGGGTGGAATGGAAAAGGTATGTTTGTGGTTTATCAAAAGGGCTATACTCAGGGGATTCCATGCAATAAGCAGACAGCGGAAGCATGGGGAATGAATGAGGGAGATCTGTTTGTGTGCAATCCATACCTTCAGATCAGGAATGTGGATGGATCTCATTCCATGTGGGTGCCTTCAATAGGAGATTGCCTGGCAGAGGATTGGGAAGTGGTGGCATAGGAAGGCGGTGATCCATTTATCTCCCGTGCCGAGGGTGAGAGGCGGGCCCGGTGCTGCCAAGGGCTGAAAATAAGAGGCAGGCAAAACCAAAATAATGAATCTGTGGGGCCTGAAAAGGAAATGCAGGGGCATATAGGAGGAAAAGAAAAGTATGAAGTATATGAATAACCGTTATGGAGTAAGCAGGATTTTTGACCGGGCGCATTGCGTTATGCCCATGAATTTACAGTTTTTTGCAGAGCCGGATGGCGGTGCAGGAGGCGGTGCCGGTGGGGCCGGAGGTGGAGGAGCCTCAGGAAATGCCGGAGGAACCGGTGGAGAGCCGGGGGCAGGGGCAGCAGGCGGCCAGGAAGGTGCTGAAGGAGCAGGCGGGGCAGCAGGGGCAGGCGATCCCCTCAGTTTTGACGATTTTTTAAAGGATCCGAAAAATCAGGCAGAATTTGATCGGAGAGTAAGCAAGGCCCTGGAAACGAGCAGGAGCAAAATGCAGGCCGAGATCAATACCAAAGTGCAGGAGGCTGTGACTGAGGCAGAGAAAATGGCCAAAATGAATGCTGAACAGAAAGCACAATATGAGCGGGAGAAGAAAGAGAAGGAGATGGCAGACAGAGAAGCGGCCATCACCAAGAGAGAGCTCATGGCAACGGCAAAGGAGCAGCTTGCAGAGAAAGGGCTCCCTTTATCCCTTGCGGATGTGCTGAATTATTCCAGTGCTGAGGAATGCAATGCCTCAATAGAGGCCATTGGAAAGACATTTCAGGAAGCGGTGGAGAAGGCGGTGGAGGATCGCCTGAAGGGCGGGAAGCCGCCGAAAAAAGCCGGAGATAAGGCCGTATATACCATGGAGCAGATTAAGGCCATGAGCCCTGCTGAAATAAATCAGAATTGGGATGCGGTGCAGGCGGCCATGCAGGCAACAAAATAAGAGAAAATAAAGGAGGAAAGAAAAAATGTCAGTAGCAAACTTTATCCCCACAATTTGGAGCGCCAGGCTTTTGGCACACCTTGACAAGGCACATGTATATGCCGCCCTGGTAAACCGGGATTATGAGGGGGAGATCAAAAACTATGGTGATACCGTAAAGATCAATCAGATCGGGGATGTCACCATTAAAGACTATACGAAAGGGAAGGACATTGACGATCCGGAGGAGCTGAACGGAGATCAGAACACACTCACCATTGATCAGGCAAAATATTTCAACTTTTCCATTGATGATGTGGACGCTGCCCAGGTAAACCCTAAGCTCATGGATGGGGCCATGCAGCGCTCAGCATATGCCATGAATGACAAAACGGATCTCTTCCTGGCAAACCTTTTGTATTTGGGAGCTGAGAACAATGGAGAGAACCTGGGAAGCGATACAGCGCCCATTGTACCGGCAAAAGATAATGCCTATGATTACCTGGTGGATCTTTCCACGGATTTGACAGAGAAGAACGTGCCCACGATTGGGAGATGGGCAGTTATTCCGGCATGGTATCATGGACTTTTGCTGAAAGATAGCAGATTCGTGGGGAATGGCACGGATTACAATAAGGCCCTGATTGAGGGCGGGGAGATCGGTGTGGCAGCAGGCTTCAGGATTTGGCTCTCCAACAATGTGCCGAATACTGAAGGAACAAAGTACAAGATCATTGCCGGAACCAATGCAGCAGGCTCCTATGCTGAGCAGATCATTAAAACTGAGGCATTCCGGCCTGAGAAGAGATTCTCTGATGCTGTGAAGGGCCTGCATGTGTACGGTGCCAAGGTATTGCAGCCCAAGTGTATCTCTGTATTGACGGCAAATAAAAACTAAGGAAGGAGGGCCAACAATGTTCATCTTAAACAAGAAAACCGGAAATATTCAGGAGTGCCACAATGCAGATGCGGTAAAAGCGTGTCGGAAGGATGCGGATCGCTATTTGGTGGCGGCAACCAGGGAGGAGCTTGAAGGGAAAGCGGCAAATAAGCCTCAGGAAGGCCTCAAAAAGAGTGAGGCGGGGGGAAATACCAAAGAACCCGAAAAAGCCGCTCCTGAGGCCGCTGAGAAGGCCACGGAGGGCAAAGAAGAGAAGCAGGCAGCAGGAACCGGTGACGGAGAAAAAGCAGGAACCGGAGAGGAGAAGCAGGCGGGAGCAGGAGAAGAGAAAACCGGCCAGGGAGGAGAGGATCCTCTGAATGGTGCAGGGGATGAACGGCTTGCAGAGCTGAATGGGAAAAAGGTGGCTGAGCTGAGGGAGATTGCCAAAGGAATGGGGATCCAGGGGTATGCAAACATGAATAAAGATACTCTTGTGGCCATGATTATGAACCATTAAGCGGGAGGCGGTACTGTGACAGATTTGGAAATGCTCAAAAAGATAACGGGAGAGGGGGATGAAGAGCTCCTCTCCCTTTTGCTGTCAATGGCAGAGGAAAAGGTGCTCTCCCTGGCAAACCGGAGCAAAATGATCTATCCACTGAAGCCTGCGGTGAGAGAGTGGGCAACGGTGGCTTACAATCGCCTGGGAATGCAGGGAGAAACAAGCCGGAGTGAAGGCGGGATCTCTTCAGCATTTGCGGAGATTCCAAGAGATATTGAAACCGTGATCAAACGGTACAGATTAGGGAGGATCGGCGGCCATGCGTATGAGAAGGAGCCTGATGAAGAGTTACCACCTGAGAAGGAGGAGAACGGGGAAGGATCGTGAGGGCGGCTCCATTGTGGAATATGAGGAAGCGGTGGAGATCAAGGCAACCATATGGCCTGCGGGCGGCAAAGTGCAGGCTGAAATGTATGGAGAGAGGCTCTCCTATATCAAAAATATGGAATATGGGGGAAGTGAGGCCATGCAGGAAGGCGATGGCATCTGTGTGTTCGTGGGGCCGGAAGCCGTGCCGGATTATAAAATCATTTCCATAAAACCGGAGTACAGCCCGAAGGTGATGGAGTTGGAGAGGATAATATAATGGCAGTAAACGGTGTGCAGAGCTTAATGAGAAAATTTAATCAGTTGGGGAGCATGGAGCCCATTGTATATAAATCTGTGAAGCGGCAGGCTGAAGTGGTGAGGGGTGTGGCGGTGAAGCTGTGCCCGGTATACTACCCTAAAGGTGATCCGATCCCTGGTGTATCTTCAGGAGAGCTCAGAAACAGCATATATACAAAGGTGGAGCAGGATGCGGATGCAACTATCGGCTGTGTTTACACCAATAAAGCATATGCTCCCTATGTAGAATTTGGCACCGGGCCGGTGGGCGAAGCAAACCACACGGGGATCTCTCCTAATGTTCCGGTGGCATACCGGCAGGATGGGTGGGTGTGGCAGGATGAAGAGGGCGGTTTTCATTCCACGGAAGGGCAACCGGCTCAGCCGTTCATGTACCCGGCGCTGAAATCCATGGAAAAACACGTTATAAAGGCAATAGGAAACGATTTGCAGGCAGCTATGAGAGAGGTTGGTGGAAATCAATGATCAATGTGAAAGATCAGGTATATGAGGCGATCAAGGATATTACAGCGAATGTGAGCGATACATACCCAAAGGATTGGGCTCAGCTTCCTGCTATCCAGTACACTGAGGAGGATAATTCCGTGGTGGAATGGGTGGATAATAGGGAAAGCAAGGCCCATTTGCTGTATAAGGTGGATATTTGGAACAATGCAAGCACCTCAGAGGCGGCTCTGAAGGTGGATGCTGCCATATCTGCCCTGGGATTGAAACGCATTGCATGTGGTGATGTTCCTGATCCGTCCGGCCTGAAGCACAAGGTTATGCGGTATGAGGGCATTATTGATGTAGATACCGAAAGAGTATACAACAATTATTAAAAACAAGGAGGTAAAAGAACTATGTTAGCGAATGGTGCAACACTGGGATATAAAAAGAAGGGCTCTACTGAGGATTATACAAACCTTACTGGCCTGAAGGAGATCCCTGAGTTAGGTGAAGATCCGGAAAAGGTGGAGAATACCGGACTGGCCGATAAGGTGAAGCAGTATGAATTTGGCATCGGGGATGCCGGGGATCTTACTTATAAATTCAAGTATGAGAATACCTCAGAAAATTCCCCATACAGAGTAATGAGGAAGGCGGGGGCCACAAAGGAGGTACTTTCATTCTGTGAAGAGCTGCCCGATGGCACCCGGTATGAGTACGATGCCCAGGTATCTGTAAAGAGATCGGGCGGCGGTGTGAATGGTGTAATGGAGTGGGATCTCAACATGGCGCTTCAGAGCGAGATTGTAACAACGGATCCGGCATAAATAATAATTCTTTAAGGAGGATAAAATCATGGGATTTTTTGGAAAGAATGAAGATAATGCAATGGCGGCAGCAGTAGAGGCGGCAAACCAGGAAGAGGAAAACATGGAGCAGCAGGGGGCAGCAGTAGAGGCAGAGGAAAGAAAAGTGATCGAAATGCCCAAAAGAAAGCCTTTTGCACTGTGGGAGGTAGGAGGGCAGAGCTACAAGCTGAAGCTGAAAACTTCTGCCATTGTGGAGCTTGAAAGCAAGTATAAAACCAACTTAATGAATATCATGGGATCCGGCCAGGGCGGTATGCCTGCCCTCTCTGTAATGTTGGATGTGGCCCATGCAGCTATGAAGGACTGGAACCACGGGATCACCAAAAACGGGGTGATGGATATTTTCAACAGATACATTGAGGAGGGCGGCTCTCAGTTATCGTTTTACATGACAGTATACATGGAGATCTTCACGGTGAGTGGTTTTTTCTCAGTAAATCTGAGCAATCAGATGGGAGAAGCCCTTCAGGAAGCTCAGGAAACCATGTAAAAGAGCCTGAAACAGTATCAGAGGCAATAATGGGGCTGTACCCTGCATTTTTGGATGCCGGGTATGGCCCTGAATATTTTTGGGAGCTGAGCCTGGGAGAGGTGAGCGATCTCCTGGAAAGCTATGCCAGGAGGAAAGAACACGAACAAAAGAAACGGGAGGCAGAGCTGAAGGATCAGATCATGATTCTCTTCAACCAGGCCCTTCAGATCGGGAATGTGGTTGGCAGGCTTATGGATAATAAAGTGGAGATCCGGCTCCCAAAAGAATATTACCCGGAATTATTTGGGAATGAGGAGGAAAAGACAAATTTCACCGAGCAGGAAGATGCAGGGGATAAGCGCAAACTGAGCCCGGAAATGGAGTTACACAAGGCAAGAATGGATGACTTTATCTTCAGGCACAACATGGCCATGAGGGAACGATTGGCCAAGGAGCGAGGTGAAGAGAACAGTGGAAGGAATGACGCTGGAACGGCTGCAAGTAATCATTGAGGCCCAAACACGGGCCTACTATGAGGAGCTGCAAAAAGTACAGCAGCAGACCAAAAAAGCAACCAGTGCAGTTGAAAGACAAACAGAAAAAATAAAGAGTGCATTTGGCAAGATTGGGAAGGCGGTGGCCGTTGCTTTTTCTGTAACGGCGCTGATCAGTTTTGGAAAGAGCTGCATTGAGTTGGGCTCTGCCCTTGCAGAGGTGCAGAACGTGGTAGATGTCACGTTTGGGGCCATGTCTGAAACAATAAACCATTTTGCCAGGGATGCACTCGAACAGTTTGGCCTATCAGAAACAAGCGCCAAGAAATACACCTCTACATTAGGGGCGATGCTGAAATCCATGGGAATAGCCACAAACCAGGCGGCTGAAATGTCTATGGAAATGACGGGGCTTGCAGCAGATATGGCCTCTTTTTATAACCTGGAAACGGATGTGGCATTTGAGAAGATCCGGGCCGGTATATCAGGAGAAACCGAGCCGCTGAAGCAGTTGGGGATCAATATGTCCGTGGCCAATATGGAGGCATACGCACTCAGCCAGGGAATAACAAAGGCTTATAGTGCAATGTCGCAGCAGGAGCAGGCGATCCTCAGGTATAACTATCTGTTATCAGTGACGGCAGACGCACAAGGCGATTTTGCCCGCACTTCAGATGGGTGGGCTAACCAGGTGCGGGTGCTTACTGAGAGATTTAATGCTTTAAAGGCGGCCATTGGGCAGGGGCTTATTGCCGTATTAACACCGGTGATCCGGATGCTCAATCAGCTACTTGCAAAGATCTTGACCGTAACCGATGCCTTCAGCAATTTCATTTCAAAGATCACCGGAAAGAACACCAAAACCACAACCTCAGTAAATGAAATGGGAGGGGCCCTGGATTCTGCAACGGATTCAGCCGGAAGCCTCTCAGGGGCCACGGATAAGGCCGGGAAATCAGCAAAGAAAGCAGAGGAGGCTTTTCATGGCCTGGCTTCCTTTGATGAAATCCATAGCTTGACGAAGGCGGCAGAGGATAGTGGGAGCGGCGGATCCGGAGGAGGCGGTGGCGGCGCTTCAGGAGGAGCTCTCTCTGAGAGCATAGTGGATGCAGCAGACGAAGCGGATGCAACGCTTAACCCGGTACTGGAAAAGATTTGGAACCGGATGAAGGAGCTTGCTGAGCTTTTCAAGAAGGGATTTAAGGCAGGCCTGGGGGATGTAACCCTGGAACCTCTGAAGCAGGCTATTGAGGGCATTAAGAAGAGCCTGAAAGAGATTTGGACAGATCCCGCCGTATTGCAGGCAGCCAATAACTTCCTGAATACATGGGCCTACTCTTTAGGGCAGCAGGCAGGAGCGGCGGCAAGCATAGGGATCACGATAGCCACAAACCTATTAGGCGGCCTGAATAAGTACCTGGATCAGAACAAAGAGCGGATCAAGCAGCATATAGTGAGCATGTTTGATATAAGCTCAGAGATCGTGAAAATTCAGGGGGATTTTGCCCAGGCGGCGGCCAATATCTTCTCTGTATTTGGAGGAGAGAACGGGCAGCAGGTAACGGCTAACATTATAGGCATTTTTGCCAATGCGGCCATGGGGGCCTCAGAGATCGGTGCGAAGCTGTACCGGGATATAACGGATATTATCACAAGGCCCTTCATAGATAACCAGGATAAATTTAAAACGGCACTGGATGGCACGTTGGGAGTGCTGAGCGGATTTTTAGGGAATATCAAGCAAGTGGTGGATGACACCTTCAGCAAGGCTAATGAGGTGTATGATCAGCATTTGGCTCCCATGTTCAGCTCACTGGCAGCAGGGCTCAGCAGCATAACCGGGAAACTACTGGATGCCTATAACTCATATATATTACCGGTACTGGAAGGCCTTCAGGCGAAGGTGAAGCCGCTAATTGATGAACACATACAGCCCGCAATCAATAAGGGCCTGGAACTGATCGGAAAGATAGCGGATGCAATAAAAGATATTTGGGAGCAGACGCTTCAGCCATTCATAGAATGGTTTATTGCCACGGTGGCCCCGTACATAGCGGCGGCCCTGAATACAGTGGGTAGCATATTCTTGAAGGTGGCCGGAGTGGTTGCTGATGTGATCGGAAATATTTTTGACGCATTGGGCGGCCTGATCGATTTTATAGCCGGAGTGTTTACCGGTGACTGGCAGAGGGCATGGGAAGGGATTAAAACCTTTTTCTCTGCAATATGGGATGCCATAAAGAATATAGTGAGCGCTGTGTGGAGTGCGATCAAGGCCATTATTTCAACGGCCCTGGGAGTTATCTCTTCAGTTATCAGTGCGGTGCTGAATACAATCAAGACGATTTTTCAGACCATTTGGGAGGCGATCAAAACTCTCATAAATACAGTGTGGAATGCAATCAAAAGCATAATAAGCACCACGATCAATGCGATAAGCACGATCATAAGCACTGTACTGAATGCGATAAAAACAACCTTCAGCACGATTTTTGAGAGCATAAAGAACACGGTAACAACGATCTTCAATGCAATCAAGACCTTCATAACCACAACCATAAACACGATCAGCACCACGATCAGCACTGTGCTGAATATAATCAAGACCACTTTCAGCACGATACTGGAAAGCATTAAGAATACCGTTACAACCGTATTCAATGCGATCAAGAGCACGATCACCACAATTATAAATGCTGTGAGCACCACGATCAGCACCGTGCTGAATAGTATCAAGACCACGTTTAGCACAATAC